>Ga0190271_10003240_pt1 | contig 10160 bp, 2 predicted proteins | sample Popmic356T_FD_133747 | JGI IMG/M metagenome (GOLD analysis project Ga0190271, IMG submission 133747) | Populus adjacent soil microbial communities from riparian zone of Weber River, Utah, USA - 356 T | ecosystem: Environmental > Terrestrial > Soil > Riparian zone | place: USA: Utah | collected... | reverse complement strand
GACGAACCGGCCCAGCCGGCGCGGTCCGCCCTGGTCCGAACCGGGCCCGCCGGGAAGACGATCGTCGGTGCCTACGCCACCGGCTGGAGCTTCCTAGACAGCTCCGAGGACCTGAGCAGGATCTGGTTCTCCAGCTCCGATCACCTGCTGCCCTCCGACGCGACCCGCACCTCGGGGAGCTCGATCTACGAAATCGGCGCCGCCGGGACGCGACAGGTCGACGTCGACAACCTCGGTCAGTCGATCTCGGAATGCGGGGCCGAACTTCCTCTCTACGAGTCGATCTCGCTCGACGAAAAACGAGTCGTCTTCCGCAGCCCGGGGCGCTCCAGCTCCTGCCCCGAACCGCCCCGCGTCTACATGCGCGAAGGGGGGGCCGTCACGGAGATCTCCGCTTCCCAGTGCACGCGGGTGGACTGCAACGCCCCGCGGGAGGTCGAATTCGTCGGCCAATCGTCGGCCATCGCCTACCTGATGAGCGAGCAGCAGCTGACCGACGACGACACCGACGAGCTCAAGGACCTCTACGGCTATCGCTTCGCCGACGGCGACCTGGAGCGGATCTCCACCTCGCGCCCGACGAGCGGGATCGCTCGCGGCACCTTCGGCCCACGGGTGTGGTCCTCGCGCGACGGCTCCCGGATCTACTTCGGCTTCAGCGGTTTCTTCTACGACGGCGGGCCCGACAGCGGCGGGGGCGTCTACCTCATCGACGATCACGGCCTCCGGTTCGTCGGCGACAACTCGTCGGGCATGCAGGTCACGCCCGACGGCCGTTACGCGCTCATGAAGGAACTCGCGGATTTCGATCCTGCCGACACCGACCAGAAGTACGACCTGTACCGCTTCGACGCGGTCACCGGCGATTACGCTCGCGTCTCCGGGGTCGGGGAGAGCGGCAACGGCGAATTCGAAGCCAACTTCGTCGAGCCGTTCTACACCGCCGGAGTCGAAACCACGCGCCCGTTCTCCCAGGCGATCAGCGAGGACGGCAGGCGGATCCTCTTCGAAACCACCGAGCAGCTGGTGCCCGGCGATCGCAACGACCTTCTCGACGTCTACGAGTGGGTGGACGGAGGCATCTCCCTGGTCAGCGGTGGAGTGCCCGACTTCAAAGCGGAATACATGGGCTCGACCCCCGACCTGAGCACGGTCGTCTTCAGGACGGCGGCGACCCTGGTCCCCGAGGACCGCGATCTCGCCGAAGACGACCTCTACGCGGCGCGGATCGGCGGCGGTTTCCCCGCGGCGCCGAGGCCGCCGAGCTGCGACGGCCAGGCCTGCCGGGCGCCGGCGACGGCGATCGCCCCGCGCTCGGAGCCGGCCACGGCGCGCTCACGGGGCGGGAGGGTCGAGATCGCCCGGCTCAGCGCGGTGGCGCGGAAGCGGATGGTCGCCGAGGGCGCGATCGAGCTGCTGGTGGAAGCGCCGGCCGCCGGCCGACTCTCGCTCCGCGCTCGGGCCAAGCTGGGCGGTAGGCAGCGGACGATCGCGAGCGCCTCGCGGCTCGCCGACGGCGCCGGGACCTTCCGGCTGCGGGCGCCGCTGAGCGCCGCCGCGCGCCGCGCCCTTGCCCGCGGGAAGCGACTCGAGGTCCGCGCGGTCGTGAGCCTCGAGCGGCTCGCCCCGTCGCGGCCGGTGCGCTTCGCGCTGCGGGGCCAGCGGTGACGGCGCTGGCGCGGCTCACTCTCGGGCTAGCGGCGCTGCTGGCGCTCGCGGTCGGCTGGCCGGCGGCGGCGCTGGCCGAGGGCGAGCTGGCGGTGCAGGTCCTCGACCGGGCGGGGAGCCCGGACGATCGCGCCGGCGCGCACCCCGACCGTCTCGTCATGAACATCAATCCCAGCGACGACGTCGCCGAGGAAACCCCCCGCGACCTGGTGATCGACTTCCCGCCCGGCTTCGGCGGCAACCCGGCCGGCGTCGCCCTCTGCCCGCGCTCGTTCTTTGCCGCGGGGTCCTTCGCCGACTGCCCCGTCGAGTCGCAGGTCGGCGTCCTGGTCGCGGTCAGGGAAACCGAAGAGGAAGAGACGCCGATCTTCAACATCGAGCCGGCACCGAACGAGCTGGCCGTGTTCGGGACGCCCGGGACCTTCGTCCCGGTCAAACTCACCGCCACGCTGCGCCCGGAGGATGCCGGCCTCCGCCTCTCGCTCACCGACATCCCGAAAAGCTTCTTCGAACCGGCGCTCGAGAACCGCTTCGAGTTCTGGGGGGTTCCCGCCGATCATCAGGAAGAAACCACGGCGCCGCGGTCGGTGCTGCTGACGATGCCGACCCGGTGCGGCGAGCCGTTCAGCGTCACGGCCCGTAGCCGCACCTGGGAGAAGCCCGACTCCTGGCTGGTCCAAAGAGGCGACACCGGCCGGCCGCTGCGGGGCTGCGGCGACCTGCCGTTCGGGCCGCAGCTCGGCTTCGGGCTGGACGGGACCGCCCCCGACTCGCCGGTCGGCGTCGAGATGGCCCTCTCGACCGCGCAGCGCGACGGTCCCGACCAGGTCGCCGAATCCCACATCCGCCACACCAGGATCGCCCTGCCGGCCGGGATGACCCTCTCGCCCGGCGGGGCCGCCGGTCTCGACACCTGCAGCGACGCCCAGTTCGGGTTCGGGACCGACGAAGCGGTCGCCTGCCCGCCCTCCTCGCGGGTGGGGAGCGTCGGCGTCGCCGGCCCGCAGCTGCGGGCGCCGCTCGGGGGGGCGATCTACTTCGGCGAGCCGCTGCCTTCCGAGCGGTACCGGCTGCTGATCGTGGCGCGGGGCTCGGGGGCGCAGATCAAGCTGCGCGGGGCGCTGCGCCCCGATCCGCGGACGGGGCGGCTGACCGCGGTGATGGAGGACCTGCCCCAGGTGGGGCTGGGGCAGATGACGATGCGCCTCGACGGCGGCCCCGGCGGACTCCTGGCCAGCCCGCTGCGGTGTGGTGCCGCCACCGCGACCGCGACCTTCGACCCCTACAGCGGCGGTGCCGCCACGCAGTCCTCGGCGGCGGGCCAGGTCGGCGCCCCCGGCTGCAGCGGCGACCCGCGCTTCGCGCCGCGCCTGCTCGCCGGTGGCATGAGCGGCGTGGCGGGGCAGGCGACCGACTTCTCGCTGACCCTGCAGCGCAGCGACGGCGAACAGCTGCCGGGCCGGTTCAGCGTCGCCCTCCCGGCCGGGCTGAGCGCCTCGCTCGGGAAGGTCGAGACCTGCGGCGCCGCCGCGGCGGCGAGCGCGAGCTGCCCGGCCGCCAGCCGGGTCGGCTCGGCGATCGCCGCGGTCGGCTCCGGGCCGCAGCTGGCCAGTCTTCCCGGCGACGTCTTCCTGACCGGTCCCTACCGGCAGGCGCCGTACGGGCTGGCGATCCGGTTCGTCGCGAAGATGGGGCCGTTCGACCTCGGCAAGGTCGTGGTCCGCGCGGCGCTCCGGGTCGACTCCCTGAGCGGCCGGGTGACGATCGACACCGACGCGATGCCGACCCTGCTCGAAGGGGTGCAGGTCCGGTTCCGGACGATCGGGATCGACCTCGAGCGGGAGGGCTTCCTGCGCAACCCGACCTCCTGCGGGCCGGCCCGGGTCGAGGCGACGATCCACTCCAGCGAAGGCGCCCGGGCCGAGGTCTCCACGCCCTTCCACCTGCGCGACTGCGTGGCGCTGCCGTTCCGGCCGAGGCTCTCGGCCGCCCTGGTGCCGGCGGCGGAGCTGCGGCGCGGCGGCAGGCCGACGCTGCGGGTGACGATGCGCTCCTCGCGCCGGGAAGCCAACCTGCGCCGCCTCGACCTCGACCTGCCGCGCTGGCTGCGGCTTGACTCCGCCGCCGTCGCCGAGCTCTGCGCCCGGGGCGCGGCGCAGCGGGGCAACTGCTCGCCGCGCTCGCGGGTCGGCACGGCGCGGGCCTCGACGCCGCTCTTCGCGACGCCGCTGCAGGGGTCGGTCTCCGTCGCCCAGCCGGAGTCCGGTGACCAGCCCGACCTCTGGGTGGGGCTGCGGGGGCCGGGCGGGGTGCGCCTGAACCTGCGCGGCGAGACCTCGGAAAGCAAGGACGGCCGGACCCACACGCGACTGCTCGGCCTCCCGGACACGCCGCTCTCCCGCCTCGTCCTGCGGTTGGGCGGGGGCAAGCGGGGGATCTTCGCGGTCGGGAAAGGGGTCTGCGGCAGCGGCACGCAGCTGCGGGCGGGCTTCCTCCTCGAGGGTCAGAACAGCGCCCGCTCGCTCGGCCGCACGTCGCTCGGCGGGAAGCCGCGCTGCGGGCGGGCGGAGCGGGGCGACCGCGCCCAGGACGCGGACGTGAAGCGGCGTGGCTGAGGGCGGCGCCGGCCGCGAGGCCGGGGCGGAGGAGCCGGTCCGGGCCCGCTACCTGCAACCGGTGGCGAGCCTGGTCACCCGCTGGCCGCGCCTGGTGATCGCGGGCTGGGTCGCCGTGGTCGGGGTGCTGGCGTTCCTCGGCATCGGGCTCGACCAGAAGCTCGCCACCAAGCCGATCCTGATCGACGGCAGCGAGTCCAAGCGCCAGCAGGAAATCTCCACCCGGGCCTTCGGCGACAACAACGCGCTGTTCGTCCTGCTCACCGGCCCGCCGGCCGCGATCGAGCGGCAGGGACGGGAGCTGGAGCGGCGCTTCGACACGCTGCCCCGGACCCGGGTGATCGCCCCCTGGGACAAGGGCGGCCTGGAGGGGCTGCGGCCGGCGCCGAACGAGCTGGCCCTGCTCCTGCACATGGCGCTGGCTCCCGATCAGGGGGTCCCCGACCTGGTGCCGCCGGTCCGCGAGCAGATCGAGCAGGTCGTCACCGATCCGGTCGAGGTGAACATCGGCGGCGGCCCGGCCGTGGTCGAGTCGTTCCGCGACGCGGCCGCCCACGCGGCGGCGGTGGGCGAGCGGCTGGCGATCCCGGCGTTGCTGATCATCCTCCTCTTCGTCTTCCGCTCGGTGCTGGCGGCGCTGCTGCCGGTGATCGTCGGCGGCGCCGTCGTCGCCTCGACCCGCGGCGTCCTCGACCTGCTGCTCCCCTACGTCGAAATCGACGCCTTCGCGCTGGGCGCGGTGGGGATGATGGGGTTAGCCCTGGGAGTCGACTACTCGCTGCTGATCGTCTCCCGCTTCCGCGAGGAGATCCGCGACACCGACGACGTCGCCGCCGCGGTCCGGGAGACGATCCTCGCCACCGGGCGCTCGGTGGTCCCGGCTGGGGGCGGCCTGGTCCTGGCGATGGCGGTGACGCCGCAGGTACTGCCCGGCGCGGTGGTCGCCTCGGTGGCGGTCTCTGTGGTGGTGGCGGCGGTGCTCAGCGTCCTCTCCGCGCTGCTGGTGACGCCGGCGATGCTGATGCTGCTCGGCAAGCGGCTCGATCGCTGGGTGCTGCCGGGCCGGCGCCAGGAGGAGGGGGCGGCCTCGCGCTGGTCGGGCCGCCTCTCGACCAAGCCGAAACTGGTCTGGCCGATCGTGATCGGGATGCTGTTCGCGGCCGTCTGGGCGGTGACGCTGAACAGCGAGGTCGGCACCGCGAAGCTGCTGCCGCCGGGCGACTCCGGCCGGCTGCAGGAAGAAGCGGTCCAGGGGGCCCTCGGCCCCGGCTGGGTCTCGCCGACCGAAATCTCCATGAACGGCGAGGGCGAGCCGGTGACGACGCCACAGCGGCTGCGGGCGCTGGCCGAGTTCCAGGCCAAGGTCGAACGCGACCCCGGGGTGGCGACGATGGCCGGCTTCGACGAACTCGAGCGCCGGACCAGGCCGCTGGGCCGGTTCGAGGAGAGCCTGGTCGCCCAGGAACGCGGGATCGAGCGGCTCGGTCGTGGCCTGGCGCGCACCCAGGAGGGCACCCGGGCGAACTCCGACGGCCTGCTGAAAGCCGCATCGGGCGCGGCGACCCTCGACTCGGCGGTGGGCGAATCGGAGGACGGCGCCGGGCTGCTGGTCGAGGGGATGGGCAAAGCCAGCGACGGCTCCGAACGGCTCAGCGGCGGCCTCGACCGGGCCGACGACGGCGGCGGCAAGCTGGCGAGCGGGACCGAGAAAGCGAGCAACGGTGCTGGGAAGCTCTCCGAAGGACTGGCGAAGGCGGCCAAGGAATCGGACAAGTCGGCCAGCAACGCCCGGGTCCTCCGCAACGCGATGGAGACCGGCAAGGGCTGGCTGGCGGGGCTGCACGGGCCGATCCAGAGCACCGAAACGCAGCTCTCCGATGCCCGCGCGGCGTTGCAGCGGATGGACGCCGGGCGGGGCGACCCCGAGTACGCGGCGGCGCTGGCGGCTGTCGAGGCGGCCAGCCGCAGCCTCACCGGCACCGACCCCTCCAGCGGCGAACGGCCCGACCCCGCCTACGAAGGCGTCGCGGCCGGGGTCACCGAAGCCGAGGGCCAGTTCGACGTCGGGATCTACCTCGCCGGCCAGCTCGGCGAGAGCTCCCAGGAAGCGAGCGAGGGGCTCGGCAAACTGTCGCGCAGCTCGGCCAAGCTCGACGACGGCCTGCAGCGGCTGAGCCGGGCCAGCGACCAGCTCTCCGGGGCGATCGGCCAGCTCGCCGACGGCGGCGAGGAGCTCTCGCCGGCGCTGCGCCGCCTCACCCGCGGTACCTCGCACCTGGCCGGCGGGCTGGGCCAGATCCAGGAGGGGGCGGCCGGGCTCGCGAGCGGGCTTGGCGAAGGTGCCCAGCGCTCGACCCAGCTGACCGGCGCCCTCGGGAAGATGCGCGACGGCATCGAGCGCGAGCCCGGCGAGAAGTCCGGGATCGAGCAGCTCAACGGCGGCTCGCCGGGCCTCTTCGACTCCGGCTACTTCTACCTGGCCAGCCTCGACGGCTCCACGCCGGACCGCCGCCATCAGGCCGAGTTCCTGGTCAACATCGACCAGGGCGGCGGGGTGGCGCGGATGCTGGTGATCCCGCGCTACGACCCGTCCACCCCCGAGGCTCGCGAGGTCAGCGAGCGGATCGAAGCTGACGCCGACGAGCTGGCGGCGGCGACCGGGGCCGAGGTGGCGGTCGGCGGCGTCGGGCCGATGCTGACCGAGATCGACACCGCCCTGCGCGACCAGGCGCCGCTGGCGCGGCTGCTGCTCTGCCTGGTCACGATCGTCGTCCTGCTGCCGGTGGTCCGCTCGCTGACCCTGGCCCTGGTCGCCGCCGCCCTCAACCTGCTCACGGTCAGCGCCGCCTTCGGGCTGCTGGCGCTGCTCTTCAACGACTCGCTGCTGGGCGGCCCCGGCTTCGTAGACACCACCGTGGTGCCGGCGACGATCGTCGTCATCTTCGGCCTCGCGATCGACTACGAGGTCTTCCTCTTCGCCCGGATGCGCGAGGAGTACGAGCGGACCGGTTCGCCGAGCGCGGCGATCGCGAACGGGATCGGCAACACCGCCCACGTGATCACCGGCGCCGCCTTCATCATGATCGTCGTCTTCCTGATCTTCGCGACGTCGTCGTTCGCGACGCTGCGGCAGTTCGGGGTGGCGCAGGCGCTGGCGGTCTTCATCGACGCCTTCATCGTCCGGCTGATCGTCCTGCCGATGCTGATGCGGGCGATGGGGCGCTGGACCTGGTGGATGCCGCGCTGGCTCGACCGGCTGCTGCCAGGAAGGTCCCTGCCGGCCCCGACCGTGGGGACCGCATGAGCAGGCTGCGCAGGCTCTGGCGTTGGCCCGGCGCGCGCCGGCGCGCGGCGGTGGGTCCGGTGCCGCTCTTGCTCTCGGCGCCGGACGGGGCGGCGCTGGGGGAGCGGGCGCGGGGGCTGGCGGCCTGGGTCGAGGCGCGCTCCGGCCTCGAGCCGCGCGACCTCGGCCGCTCGCTGGCGGCGGCGCCGGTCGCGGGCGGGCGACGGGCGGCGGTGCTGGCGAACGACCGGGCCGAGTTGCTGGCCGGGCTCGAGGCGCTGGGGCGGGGCGCGCCGGCGACCAACCTCGTCGTCGGCGAGGCCGGCGCCGGCGAGCTGGTCTTCGTCTTCCCCGGCCAGGGCTCGCAGTGGGCCGGGATGGGGCTGGAGCTGATCGAGTCCTGCGAGCCGTTCCGCAGGCGCTTGGACGAGTGCGCGGCGGCGCTCGACCCGCAGGTCGATTGGCGGCTGCACGAGGTCCTGCTCGCGGCGGCGGCCGATCCGGCCTGGCGGCGGATCGAGGTGATCCAGCCGGCCCTCTGGGCGGTGATGGTCTCGCTGGCCGAGGCCTGGCGCTCGTTCGGGGTGGAGCCGCGCGCGGTCGTCGGCCACAGCGTCGGCGAGATCGCCGCCGCGGTCGTCGCCGACGCGGTCTCGCTCGAGGACGGTGCCCGCCTGGCGGTGCGTTGGAGCGCGGCCGAGGCGGCGATCCCGCTGGACGGCGGGATGGCGGCGGTGGCGCTGCCGGCCGAGGAGCTGGAGCGGCGGCTGCGGCGCTGGGACGGTCGCCTCGACGTCGGTGGCGTCAACGGGCCGCGCTGGTCGGCCGCCTCCGGCGACGCCGAGGCGATCGAGGAGCTGCTCGCCGAGCTGGAGGCCGACGGCGTGCGGGCGCGGCGGATCGACATCGGCGCCGCCCCGCACTCCTTCCACGTCGAGACCGTGCGCGGCCAGGCGATGCGCGACTTGGCCACGATCGGCTCGCGGCCGGGGACGGTGCCGTTCTACTCGACGGTCAGCGGCGACCTCGCCAACACGGCGACTCTCGACGCCGAGTACTGGACCGCGAACATGCGCCAGCCGGCCCTCTACGAGGCGGCGGTGCGCTCGGCGCTGGGCGACGGCCACCGCGCCTTCCTCGAGATCAGCCCGCACCCGGTGCTGACGATGGCGACCCGGGAAACCGGCGAGCAGGTCGAGGCGACGGTGCTGAGCAGCCTCCGCCGCGGCCACGGCGGCCAGGACCGCCTGCTGGCGGCGCTGGCGGAGGCCTGGGTACGCGGGGTCGAGGTCGACTGGGACGGTCACTTCGAGCGCGGCGGGGCGCGCCGGGTCGAGCTGCCGGCCGCGCCCGGGCCGGCCGGCGACGGCGAGCGGGACAGGTCGGCCGTGGCCGCCGCCCCGGCGCTGACGGCGCGGCTCGACGGGCTCTCCGAGACGGCCCAGGAACGGGTCGCCCTCGACCTGGTCCGGACCGAGACGGCGGCGCTGCTGGGCCTCGCCCGCGCCGGCGAAGTCGACCCCAGCGTCCCCTTCCGCGACCTCGGCCTCGACTCCGCCCTCGCCGCCGAGCTGCGCAACCGGCTCGGCGAGCGCAGTGGCGTCAAGCTCGCCGCCACCGCCGCCTTCGACCACCCGACCCCCGGCGTGCTGGCCGACCACCTGCGCTCGGCGGCGCTGGGGCTGGGGGAGGGGGAGGCGCCGGCCGCGGCGGTGCGGGCGGCCCGCGGCTCCGACGAGCCGATCGCGATCGTCGGGGTCGCCTGCCGGTACCCCGGCGCAGTCGACTCGGCGGCGGCGCTGTGGCGGCTGGTCGCGGCGGCGGGCGAGGCGATCGAGGAGTTCCCGGCCGACCGCGGTTGGGAGGAGGACCCCTACGACGAGGAGGCGAGCGTGCGCCCGCGGCGCGGCGGCTTCCTCCACGAGGCGGCGGAGTTCGACCCGGCCTTCTTCGGGATCTCGCCGCGCGAGGCGCTGGCGATGGACCCCCAGCAGCGGCTGCTGCTCGAAGGCGCCTGGGAGGCGCTCGAGGACGCCGGGGTCGACCCGGGCTCGCTGCGCGGCTCGCCGACCGGCGTCTTCGCCGGGATCAGCTGCCAGGACTACGGGCCCGGCCTGCGCGGCGCGGCCGGGGGGGAGACGGCGGGGCTGCGGATGACCGGCGCCCTGACCAGCCTGGTCTCCGGCCGGGTCGCCTACGCGCTGGGGTTGGAGGGCCCGGCGATGACGATCGACACCGCCTGCTCCTCCTCCTTGGTGGCGATGCACCTGGCCGCGCAGGCTCTGCGCGGCGGCGAGTGCTCGCTGGCACTGGCCGGGGGCGTGACGGTGATGGCGACGCCGGGGATGTTCGCCGAGATGGGGCGGCAGGGAGGGCTCTCGCCCGACGGCCGCTGCAAGTCCTTCTCGGGCTCCGCCGACGGCACCGGCTGGTCGGAGGGCGCCGGCCTCCTCCTCTTGGAGCGTTTGTCGGACGCCAAGCGCAACAACCGCCGCATCCTCGCCCTGATCAAGGGCTCGGCCACCAACCAAGACGGAGCCTCAAACGGCCTCACCGCCCCCAACGGCCCCTCCCAGGAGCGGGTGATCCGCCAG
>Ga0190271_10003239_pt1 | contig 10162 bp, 10 predicted proteins | sample Popmic356T_FD_133747 | JGI IMG/M metagenome (GOLD analysis project Ga0190271, IMG submission 133747) | Populus adjacent soil microbial communities from riparian zone of Weber River, Utah, USA - 356 T | ecosystem: Environmental > Terrestrial > Soil > Riparian zone | place: USA: Utah | collected... | reverse complement strand
GCGATCAGCCGCGGGACCTCGATGAAGTGCCCCGAGACCGATGCCGTGCTGCCCGGGGCGAAATCCTCGTACTCGTCGAATGCGGGGTCGTCCGAGACGAAGGCCCAGAGCGAGCCCTCGTCGTTCCAGACGGCGTCCGTATCGTCGGCGATGTACGAGTAGAGCTGCGACTGCGACGGGCTGTTCGTGAACGTGTCGTCGCCCGAGAGCAGGACGAGCTCCTCGTAGCCCGGGATCGCGACCGTGTTCTCGTGGTTGTGACGCCCCATGCCGAGGATCGGCCTCGTCGCGCCCGACTTGATGTCGTGCGCGACGACGAACCCGGCCTGGCGCGCGGCGGGCGAGCCGATCGGGGCCGGCCACGCCTTGCCGGAGCGGTTGACCCAGTCCACCGCCTCCTCGTTCGTGAAGAGGATCCCGCGATCGAAGCCGTGCTCCGTCCAGGCGAGGAAGTTCGAGCAGAACCGCTGGAAGCCCTCCTCACTCGAGATCACGCGCGTCGCCTTCAGTACACCGGCGCTGTGCTGGTTGAGCGCCAGCATCGATACCTCGGCGTTCCGGAAGTCGTTCTGCGAGTTCGCCTCGGTCGGTGCCGTGGGGTTGTAGGGGAACGGCACGGTGGACGTCTCGTGGTTCACGTAGACGTCGACGCGGCCCTGTCCGCGCGTGCGGAGCGCGACCCCGTCCGGGACCGACTCGAAGAGCGTCCCACCCGGCAGCATCTCGCCGACGGTCGCGATCGGCCTGAACGTGACGTCGGTGCGGTCGCCGGTCGTCAGCATCGACCCCTGAGTGGTGTGGAACCCACTGTCGTTGTCGCCGGCGAGCGCCGCCGCGGCGGCGCTCGCGACGGTGACGGCAAGAAGGCCGCTCAGCGTCAAGAGACGGCGTTGCTTTCGCATGTTCTCCCCTCCCTTGGGTGACGGGCGTGAACCTACTCCTCTGCAGGCGATACGCGCCAGTCGCAAGACGCAAACACCGCGTCGAGCAGGAGCCTCGGATCGCGCGTCTCCACGTTCCCCGAAGCGGGGCGTCGGGTGAGCGGCAGGTCGTCCGCGCGCTCGAGCACGCGGAGCCTGTCCGACGCGAGCAGCGACGCGTCGACGGCGCCGAGGCGGCCGGAGAACGTCGTGTAGACAGGGACGCCGAGCGCCACGGCCTCGCGGTTCATGGTGCCGCCCGCGGACACCACGAGGTCGGCGAGAGCGACAAGGCTTAGCGCGTCCACCGCCCGCTCGGGCACGATCAAGGACGACTGCGCTGTGGCGCGGAGCGCGTCACGCTGCTCGGGCGTGCGCGGCAGCACCACGGCGTGCACGGACGGGTCGCCTCCGAGCCGCGCGAGGATGTCGGGAAAGAGTGGGTTCCCGTGCCGGTGGTAGAGCGACACCTCGGGTGGTGTCCGCACGACGACGAGGATCCGCGAGCGGTCGATCCCGAGCTCGTCGAGGACGATCGCGTCGGGCTCGAAGCCGTGGAGGTAGTACTCCTCCTTGAGTCCCGCGTAGCGGACGACCTTCCCGGCGCGCGCACCCAGCGGGTCGAGGCGGTCCTGCGGGATCACGTCGGGAACGACGACTCGGGTCGCCGCCCGGCATCCGAAGGCGTGCTGCGAGCGAGCGAACTCGTAGTCGAACGCGTACGACGACGGCACGCCAAGCGACCGCGCCGCGAGGGGAAGCTCGTGCGAGGCGTGCGAGAGCGCGACGTCGAAGTCCCGGCCGCGCGCGAACGAGCGGAGCGCGCCGAGGCGTGACGCCATCGCGCGCACCTTCGCCGGCCGCGAGGCGCCGGCGTGCGGCGGCCCGACGACGGTGTGCGCGAGCCCGGCATCGTCGAGGAGCTCGAGGGTCTGCGCGAAGTCGCGCGCGGTGATCGACACCTCGTCGCCGCGATCCTGGAGCAGCGCAACGAGCGGGCGGAAGAAGACGACGTGCGGCGAGTTCGTGACGTCGATCCAGACACGCATCACGGCGCATCCTCGCGCACCGGGCCGGACAAGCGCCTGCGATAAGCTTCGCTTATGGACACGCGCCAGCTGGCGGCGTTCTGCGCGGTCGTCGAGCGCCGGTCGTTCTCGCAGGCGGCCGAGCGCCTCGGCGTCACGCAGCCCGCCGTCTCGCTCCAGGTGCGCGCGCTCGAGAAGCGCCTCGGCACGCAGCTCCTCGACCGCTCGGGGCGCCGTGTCGAGCCGACCGAGGCCGGTCGCCGCCTCTATCGCGGCGCGCAACGGATTCTTGCGCTCGAGGCGCAGGTGCTGTCGGACGTCGTCTCGGAGGCCGAGGGCGACGTGTCCGGCGTGCTCTCGATCGGCGCCTCGACCGGGCCTGCCGCCGTCGTCGTGCCACAGCTTCTCGGCGAGTTCCAGCGCGCCCACCCGGCCGTCCGGGTCTCGCTCGAGGTGCACGACACGCGCACCGTGGTCGAGCTCGTCGCCGAGAGACAGCTCGAGCTCGGCATCGTCGGCGCCTCGCCCCGGCATCGAGGCGTGCAGTTCGAGCCCTTCGCCTACGACGAGGTCGTGCTCGTCTGCCCGCCCGGGCATCGGTTTGCAGGGAGGACGATTCCCGTCCAGGAGCTTGCGAGCGAGACGCTCGTCGTCATGCAGGAAGGCGCAGGCGTGCGGCGGATCGTCGACGACGAGCTGCGCCGGCTCGGTCTGCGGCTCCGCGACCTCGACGTGCGCCTCGAGCTCGGGCTCCAGGAGTCGGTGCGGAGCGCAGTGCTCGCCGGATACGGCGTGACCTTCATCTCGCGCGCCGCCGTCGAGGCGGAGCTCGCGTCGGGTGCGCTCGCCGAGTCCCGGATCGAAGGCATGAACGGGCGTCGGGAGATCGTCCTGGCGCGAGGAACGTCGCGCCTCCCGACGCGAGCTGCGCTCGAGTTCGCCGAGTTCGCGCGAGAGCGCGTCGCGCTCGTCGGGCGGGGACTATCCCCTGCCGACCGTCCAGTGGAGCGCGCTTGAGCGAGCGGCCCGCCCGGATCACGCGCTTCGGCGCGGGAGCGCTGACCGAGCTCGCCGATGTCCTCGCGGAGGTCGGGATCATGCGCGCGCTTCTGGTCGCGACGCGACGCGGAGCGAAGACCGCGGGCTCGCTTCCGGTCGTCGGTGCCTACGAAGGAGTGAGGCCGCACGTTCCGGTGGAGACGGTGCGCGAGGCGGCTGCGCGCGCCGTCGAGCTGGAGGTCGACGGCCTGGTGGGACTCGGCGGAGGCAGCGCCGTGGACACGTGCAAGGCCGTTCTCGCCGAGCTGGCCGGGACGTCGTACGAGCCGCTGCCTCGGATCGTCGCGATACCGACGACGTACGCGGGCGCGGAGTGGACGCCCGGCTTCGGGATGTTGCTCGCGCCCGGCCGCAAGGGCGGCGGGATCCACCCGCGTGCGACGCCGGTCGCCGCGATCTATGACCCGGAGCTGACGCTCGACCTGCCGCTCGAGCCGACGGTCGGGACGGCGATGAACGCGCTCGCGCACTGCGCCGAGGCGTACTACCACCCGTCGACCGGCCCACGCGCCGCGAGAAACGCCGACACGGGCGCTACCGCGATCGGCCATGCGCTGCCGCTGGTCGTCCGGGAGCCGCGCCGCATCTATGGCCGCACCCGTCTGCTGGAGGGCGCGATGCGTGCCGCGATGGCGCTCGGCGATTCCGGCCTGTGCCTCGGGCATGCGATGGCCCAGGCGCTCGGCGGACGCTACGACCTTCCCCAGGGGTCGATGAACGCGCTGTGCCTTCCTGCGGCGCTCCGGTTCAACGCGGAGGCTGTGCCGGATCAGGTCGCCCGCTTCGCGACCGCGCTGGGCGTCGACGATGCCCCGGCGCGCGTCGCGGAGCTGGCCGGCCTCGGAGGCTTCGAGCGGCTCCGAGACTTCGGCGTCCCGGAGGCCGATCTCGGCGACATCGCCACGGCGATCGTCGCGCGGCCGGGCGCCAAGGCGAACCCCAGACCGGCGAGCGCAGAGGACGTCGCGGGTCTCCTGCGCTCGATCTGGTAGCTCCACCTACCGGAATCGCTCGCCCTCGTCTCGCCGATAGCCCCACCACGCAAGCGCGCCGAAGGCGACGGTCCAGGCGACGAGCGCGGCGACGTGGTGGAGGGGGAGCGGGTGGTCGCCTGTCGCCACCGAGTCGAGGACCTCGATCCAGCTTCGAGTGGGGAGCACCTGTGAGGCGACGTCCGCCTCGTGCGGAAGCCTCTCAGGGCGTGCCCAGAGCGCACCGCCGATCGCCAGGGGAAGAAACGCCAGATTCGCGATCGGCAGCGCCGCGCGGGGCGGTAGCCAGTACCCGAAGGCGATTCCGAGCAGCGCGAAGGGGACGCTGCCGAGGAGCAGGACCGCACCGAGCGCCCCGAGACGCGATGTGGACAGGCTGGCGCCGTAGACGAGGATTCCCACGACACCGACCACCGTGACGGTCGCGACTGCGAACACGAGAGCCGAAAGGACTCGTGCGGCGATTCGCGTGGGGCCTCCGACGGGCAACGTGCGCAGGTACGCCTCCCAGGGCGTCGTTCGTGACACCGCAATCCCGACGCCGAACTGGAAGAACGTCACGGTCAGAAGCGCGGTCGCCGCAAACCCCGCCAGCAGTCGCTCCGGCTCACCCCGCTCGAGCCCGCGCCCGAAAATCAGCATCAGGACTGCGGGAAAGGCGAGGGTCGGAACGGCATAGGCCGGGAACCGGACAAGTGCGAGCGTCTCCGCGCGCGCGTGTGCGAAGGCGAGCCTCACGAGGACTCTTCTCCGTCCAGGGTCAGCTTCACGAACGCGTCCTCGAGGCTCGCCGGCACGACCTCGAGATCGCGAAACGAAGCGCCCGACCTGACGAGGTCCGTGACGAACGCGTCCCCATCGACGACGTAGACGACGTGCCGGTCGCGCCGCGACTCGATGCTTGCGACTCCGGCGATGGTCGGAAGCACCGCTGCGCGAAGGGTGACGCGTGTCATACCGGCGCGCGAGCGCACCTCCCCGACGGTCCCCTCGAGGAGCACTCGCCCGCGTTCGAGGAGAACGACCCGCGTCGCGATCTCCTCGGCCTCGGCGAGTTGCTGCGTCGTCAGCAAGACGGCGCCGCCGTCGGCTGCGTAGCGGTCGAGGTCCGCAAGAAGCGATCGCCGCGCGTTTGCGTCCATGCCGGCGGTCGGCTCGTCGAGGAACAGCACCTCGGGACGACCCGCCACAGCCAGAGCGACTGCCAGCCGCCGTCTCTGCCCACCCGAGAGCGCGAGCGCCTCACGATCCGCGAGCCCGGTCAGCTCCAGCGCGTCGAGTGAGTCCTGCGTGGAGCGGGGGGTCGGGTAATGGGCGCGGACGAGCTCGATGAGCTCGCGCACGCGAAGTGTCGGCGGAAAGCCGATCTCCTGGAGGACCGCACCGACCCGTCGACGGGCGGACGGTGCGCGTGGATCGCGGCCGAAGAGCAAGGCTCGCCCGGTGTCGGGTCGGCGAAGGCCGAGCATGACCGCCACCGCGGTCGACTTGCCCGCGCCGTTCGCGCCGAGCAGCGCCAGGACCTCGCCCGGGCGGAGCTCGAGGTCTACTCCGTCGAGCGCGCGAGTCGCGCCGAACGACTTGACGACGCCGTCGAGCTGCGCGGCGACGCCGGGCGGTCCCGTCCGCGTGTCTTGGGCCAGATCCATCTGCGTCGGTCGGCCGGTCGGCGTGTCCGATGCTACGAGCCGCCCGTCCGCTGTACCAGTGGCCGAAAGGGACATCTCGTCGGCCAGCGCCGCAGTGCCGACGAGGACGTTGTAGGACGCGTGGGCCACGACCGCGGACGTGAGACGTCCGGTCACCAGGTACGTCGCGCCGAAGACCATTCCGGTTCCAAGGTGAAGGGCAGCAGACCGGCGCTGTCGTGGGATGTGAGCCGCGGCGAACGCGACGGCGCTCACCGTGAGCGCCCCGAGACGGCCCAGCGGAGAGACGAGCACCCCGAGGAGCATCGCGCGCCAGAGCGCCTCTTCTTGGGCTGACTTGGCCCCGAGAACGAGCGCCCGTGCGAGCAAGCGTCGGCGGGGCACGCCCGGCAGGGCGGAGGTCGGAAACCGCTTCCGCGCGAGGACGACGAAGAGCGCTCCGCCCGCGCAACCGCCGAATGCCACGGCCTCCCCGGGCGGGTGCAGCGTCGGATCGACTGGCGCGACGGACGGCGCGAGAACCGCTGCCAGCGCCGCAACCGAGATCCACGCGAAGATGACGCCGATCGATCGCGTCACCCCGGTGCGCCGATCGCGAAGAGGTAGATCGCCGCCTCGTCGAGTCCGTCTACGCCGAGAAACGCATCGGCCCGTCGATCGAAGAAGCCTCCCAGCGGGACCGCCGCCAGTCCGAGCGCTTCGGCGGCCAGGAGCATGTTCTGGCCCACGTGGCCCGCCTCGAGGAGTGTGAACCGGTATGCGCGGTCGCCGTACTTGAAGCGCGAGCGCCAGAACATGGCGCTGATGACGACGACCGCTGCGCAGGGAGTGACCACCTCTGGATAGGGCGTCAGGTCCTCCGTCTCGTCGATCCGCCGAAGCGGTCGCAACCGCTCGAGACCGTGCCGCAGAGGGTCGTAGTGGTAGAGCGCCGCCTCGAGCTCGTCGACTCTCTGGCAGACGACATAGAGCTCGAGTGGGAAGAGAGCGCCGCCTGACGGAGCGGCTCGAAGCGACTGCTCCGTCCCGGCGACCGTCCCGCTGACGCCGTACCCCGCATGGAGAACGGTGCCGAGCGACGCGAGCAGGATCGGCGCGTCCGCGAACCGGCGTCGGGAGCGCCGCGTCCGCAGGGTGTCGGCAAGCGTGGCGCCCGCGAGGAAGGGAGCAGGTAGCGGCTCGAACGGCAGCTGTGCATGACGCTTGACCGCGCGCACGACGGATGCCCGCATCTCGGCGCTTCTCTCCAGCTGAGCCGTGCCGCGGACGAGCGGGTCGATGACGCCCGGATAGAGGCGCGAGGCCTCGTGATAGTCCTCCGTCGGGTCAGGGTTCGGCAGGTCGTCGATGCCGATGAGCCGGGACAACCGCACCGTCGGCGGCGCCTGCGCGGGGATGGCGAGCGTGTGCGTCACGGAAATGGGTGCGGATAGGGGTTGAGCTGCTCGACCGACAGCCGCTCTCGTGCGAGACCGAGGTCGAAGGGCGCGTTGTAGAGCCGGTGTCCCCCCAGATAGCGCGCGGTGTGCGAGACGTCGAGTTGGCACAGCTCCGGGCAGACGACCCGGACGACGGACAAGCCGAGCTCACGCACGTCGGGCGAGGTCGCGTCGACGGCGTAGACGCCGAGCCCGCGTTCCTCGAGGCGCGCGACCACCGCGTCCAGGAGCGCGCGCGGCCTGTTGCCGGCAAGGGCCGGCACGCGCGAGATCGGCACGCGGGCGTCGCTCTCGTCGAGGAAGGACGCCAGCGCCGCCTGTTCCTCTCGTGCGTAGAACAGCATGTGGTCGTCGAAGGTCTGCACCTCTTCGGGCGCCTTCACCGCGTGGCCCGCCGGGGACTTGATGCAGAGCCACCGGTACACGCCGAAGCTTTCCGACAGAGCCTTGAGCCAGGCGTCGCGCGCCTCCGCGGCGCAGGCCGCACCGACCGCGAGCGCCCCACCCGAGCCAGGCGGTCCATGCGTGACGGCGATCGCAACCGGCACGCCGAGGAAGACGCTTCCGTCGAGAACCGAGTAGCGCACTGCCGTCGTGGCGAAGAAACGCTCGTCCTGTGCGCTCACGGCGCGGTCGTCGGACCAGTCGAGCAGTGGAAGCGACAGCCGGCAGTTCCACGCGAGCATGACGGCGTCGCGCTCGATCAGTTCGAGTAGTGCAGCCAGCGTTGCCTCCGTCGCGGTAGGGGCGCAGGCGAGTCCGCTGCTCGTCGGGTATGCGATCGGGCGTCCGCCCCCGGGCGCTGGCCACAGAAAGACGAGGCCAGCGGGCACGTAAGCGGGTTCTCCCGTGATCACGCGAATGCCTTCGACGAAGTCCGTCTCGGTCTCCTCGGTGAACGGCGCGAACGGGAAGCCGGGCTGCGCGAGCTGCTGTGGGTGAAAGAGCGCGAACGTGCGCGGGCGAACCGCCCGTTCCCCGAGCCGCCGCGCAGTGCCGTGCCACAGCCGATCTTCCGGGAGAAAGGAGGCCGAGTAGCGCTCCAGCGCCTCACCGATCGCGGCCGCGCGCGCGACATCGTGCCGAAGCCCCGCGCCGCTTCCGTACTCGACGGTGGCGGCGCCGAGCGTCCTTCGCGACGAGGCGAGCTCGCAGGCATGGTTCGGGAGCGGGGTGTGCTCGGGAGTGGTCGTCGTCCGAAGGACCGCAGTCACGATCCCGGACAAAGGCGAGACCGCTTCCTCGAGGCGCTCGAGCGCCTGCCGGAGCGGTGTGAACGGCTCGTCGGTCAGCGCGAAGGCCGTCATGCGGCAGCCTCCGAGAACCACGGTGAGGCGATCGCGCGCTCGCTCGGGCCGCACTCGCGACACCGCGGCACGCGGACGACGCGATGGTGCGACAGCCGCAGGATCGTGCTCGATTCGAGTGCGTAGTACCGCCCGGGTAAGGACGAGTCGCTTGTCGTCAGCCACCGAAGGGCCAGGACCGCTGCGATTCCCGCTGCCACCGACACGAGCGGGAACGGCGCCGAGGCTCTCAGCGGCTCGGCCTCGATGCGATCGAAGTCGTCCTCGTAGCCGGAGCAGGCTCCTCGCCGGAGCACGTAACACCTCCGGCACGCCGTGACGTTCGGGAGCACGAGAGGGCCGACGACGAGGAAGCGCCCGTCATGCGGAAGCACCTGGAGCCACGGCTTCTCAGCCTCGAGAAGCGTCGCGTTGAGCCGATCGAGTAGTGGAATCTCGTCGACGGCGGGCGCGGCGACCACGAGGTCGCCGCCAACCGCGTCGGTCGTGAGAGTTCCGGCCCCGACCCTGGGCATGCCCATTCGCCCGAGCTGCGAGCGAAGCTCCTCAGCGAGCACCCCGGAGCCCAGGACGCGCACGCGTGCCGTCGTGAGCGCCTCCACGGCCGCGGCCGGCGTCGTGCGGCGGGTGACCGCGGCGGCATACGCGGCCGCCGCGGTCACGACCTCGTCGCCTGCGGACTGCGAAGGCCCGTCGACGAGCAGCTGATGCGCAGCAAGGAGCGAGAGCGCGTTCTCGACGGCGGGAGCGGCTGCCCGTCCGAGCTGACTGCCGATCTCCGCGACGCTGCGAGTACCGTCGAGCAGCGGCAGGAGCCGCGGCAACAACGCATCGACAGCCTTTCCCGCCAGTGTGACGACGGTGCCGCCGTGCTCGAGCAAGACGCGGCCGTCGTCCTCGGCAACCCGGCACCATGGTGCGAGCGCGGGGCGGTCGGGAATGGGCGCGGGGGACGTCGCCACGTTCAGAACGTGAGGCCGCAGCAGAGGACGATGGTGCTGCAGAGGCTGCAGCTGTTGCAGGAACAGCTCGGCGTGTCCTCGACCTGGGCGTAGACCGCGGCTCCATAGCCGCGCACGTTGGCCGAGAGGTCGAGCAGCTCCTCGGTGAGCTCGTCGAACATGGCGCCTCCTTCCGTAGCGATGTCTTGTCCAGAGTGACAACGAAGACCGGGCGTCTCAAGATGTCCTTCGAGCCAACTTCGTGCCGATCTCTGCACAACGGTGGTGTCGGGTTGACGTTCCGAGATCGCGCGCGGATCATCCGGCCATGGGCGAGTACGCCGTGGTGACAGCACTCGTGGCGACGCTCGCCGTCTCGATCTCTGCGATCCCGAACGGCCAGCTCGCCGCTCGGCTGCCGACGACGGCGGCGAAGGCTCGGGCGCTGGTCGCGACGACCGCACGCGATCACGGTGTCCCGGCAGCCCACGCAAGGCATGCGCTCGGCACGGCGCCGTACTCGCGCCCGCCGCTCCGCTACCTGTTCGCCTCGGGATGGATGGACGGCAGACGGAGCCCTGCGTCGTGCGTCTTCGCGAAGGCCGCTCCCAGCTCGACGGCGACGGGCATCGCGACCTCGATCCGCCGCGACCGACGTCTCGTGGCGCGGCTGGGGCGAATGCGCGTCACCGTCTCGCAGGCCGCCGAGGCGGTGCTCCGCGGAACGGCTTCGGCCTGCTAGAGCGGCTAGGCCGGGTCGGGTGCGTGCTTCGTTGCCGCGACGACGCGACGCAGGCTGACGATCCCGGCGACGGCACCGCTCTCGT
>Ga0190271_10003238_pt1 | contig 10163 bp, 8 predicted proteins | sample Popmic356T_FD_133747 | JGI IMG/M metagenome (GOLD analysis project Ga0190271, IMG submission 133747) | Populus adjacent soil microbial communities from riparian zone of Weber River, Utah, USA - 356 T | ecosystem: Environmental > Terrestrial > Soil > Riparian zone | place: USA: Utah | collected... | reverse complement strand
GGTCGACGTGGTGCGCATCCCGCTCTCCCACAGCGGAGATGAGTTCCTGTACATCCCGGAGGCCCAGCAGGGCTGGGTAGCTCTTCAGCTGTCGTATCAGAAGCTGGTGTTGTCGAGTATCAAGCCCGCTCTCTGAGAGGGAGAGCGAGCACGAAGCACGAGGACGAGCACGTTCACGAGCAGGAGCACTCAGCCCGTGCGAAGAACTGGAAGCATCCTGTAGCTGGCGATGGCGGTGGGGCGCTCGCCGTCGAGGATGGCTGCGATCTCGGGTCGGCAGCCTCCGCAGCCCGTGCCTGCTTCGCAGGCCCGTCCGACGTCGCCGACACTGCTGGCGCCTTCGCGCGCGCATGCCCTGATCTCTCGGTCTGAAACGCAGTAACAGTGACAGACAATCATCTGCGACCCTCGACTCACCCATTGTGAATCAAGCGTCTTGAAAATCAATATCAAAAAGAAGTGAGGCTGCCTACCGGTGGCGGATGACCGCGAAACTAGCTAAAAATCGGGTAGGCAATTGGATGCGAATGTGAGTCCGCACCCCTTAACTGGCATTGACGATCAACTTCACCTCGCCGCTGGGCGGGATGACCACGCTTTTGTCCTTGGGTGCCGCACGCCCACTCTGCTCGACGCTGACCGTGTAGATGCCGCCGGTAACGCCGCGCAGCTCGCAGCGGCCTGCCTTGTCGGTGCTGCAGCGGTACTTGGTGTCGCCCTTGGTGAGCTGGACCGTGCCTTCGGCGGAGCTGCCGTCGGGACGCTTGAGCTCGACCACCACCGTGGCGTCCGCGAACACACGCGTAGGCGGGAGCAGCAAAGCAGTGAGCGCGACGCCCAGTGCAAGCGCGCCCGCACGCCCGGCGCGACGCGGCGCGCCGCGCAGGCGCGAGGTTCGTGTGCGCACGAGCGAAGAAGAATCGCAAAACGACGCGCCTGGCACGGGGACAGAACGAAAGCGAAGCGGCACGATGAACACCTCGATGGCTAGGGACGAGCGCAAGCGGTGGCGATTCAGCGCAGCGAGCCACGGCGGTGCAGTCCGCCGTCACCGCGTCACGTGCGCCATTATCGTGGATCTTTCGCTGGCTTGTGGGTACAAGGCAAGCTGTTGAACGGCTTTGCCTACCTGTTTGCCAGGACGCCTTTCGCCGCTCCCGCGGCCGAGGGTCCGGTTGTTTCTCCGCTCGCGCGGCCAAGCGGCCGGCTTGGACCCCTCGCGAAGATTCGCATGCGCGCACGCCTGATCATCGTCCTGGCCCTGTACGGCACCGTGTGCAGCAGCATCGGCTTCGGACACGCGAGGGCCGACGACTTCGATGACGACTTCGGCTCGCTCCCGGCGGCGCCCAAGCCGGCAGCCCCCAAGCCAGCGGCCCCCAAGCCAGCGCCCGCGCCGGCCCCGCAGGTGGCGCCGCAAGCCCCCCCACCTGGGGTTGCCGCGCCGGCTGCGGTCGCGCCCGTGCAGGCGACGCCCGCGCCAGCCGTTGCCGCCGTACCGCCGGGTGCCGCTGCGCAAGCCAGCGCCTCGGTCGGCACCCGCGTCGACCGCGACGATGCTCGCGTCGAGGGAGCCTACCCGCCGCTCGACGACGACCCGGCTCCCGTGGCGAACTCGCCCAGCGCGCGCAGGCGCACCCGGCGCACGTTCGTGCACCCCACGGTCGACGGGCTGGTGGGCGGCGTGCACGTCGTCGACGCCAGCTCGGCCTGGCCCGGCACGTTCCGGGTCGCGTTCAACACCGACTTCTTCCGCCGAGACGGCTTCACCGCCGATGGCGATCAGCACCGCTCCGGCGGCGCCACGCTGAGCCTCAACTTCACGCCCATCGAGCACCTCGAGCTGGCCGCCTTGATGGCCACGCACGCAAGTCAGAACCGCACCACCGACCCCGAGGTCCTGCAGGTGGTCGGCGACACGCACCTGTTCGCCAAGGGCTTTGCCGAGGTGCTGCCGTGGCTCACGGTGGGCGGTGACGCCGAGCTTGCGCTGCTCAACGGCGTGGGCTCCATCGGCTTCTCGGGACCAGCCACGAGCTTTGCCATGCGCGCCAGCGCCTCGGCCGACCTGCGCGCGCTGCCCGACCACGCACTGCCCCTCTTGCTGCGCAGCAACCTCCGTTATCTCTTCGACAACTCCGCGCGCCTGGTGCGCAGCATCGAGAACGAGCGCTACGAGTCGCTGCCGAACCCCGCCGACCCCGCCGACGAGTATCGCCACCTGGTCAACCCGGCCGAGCGCTACGGCATGCAGGTCAACCGTGTCGACCGCATCGGCATGAGCTTCGGCGTCGAGCTCCCGCTCATGCCGCGCGAGCGTGTCCACGTCAGCCCGCTGCTCGAGTGGACGTTCGCGCTGCCCGTCAATCGGCAAGACTACGACTGTCTCAACACCAGCCTGCCGGGTCGACAAGACGGCTGTCTGGATCAGACGGGCTTCAGCGCGCGACCCTCGTTTTTTACGTTCGGCACACGCGTGCAACCCTGGGTGCCCGGCCTGGCCGTGCTCACCGCAGTCGATGTGGCCAGCAGCGGAGCGCGCACCTTCGTGCGCGAGCTGGCGCCGCTCGAGCGCTACGTGGTTCGCATCGGCATCTCGTACGCGTACGACCCACGCAAGGCGCCGGTGCAGCGACCCAAGGTGCAGCGCATCGAGATCGCCGCCAACAGCGCGCGCGGGCACATCATCGGTCAGGTCGTCGAGAGCGCGACCGGCACGCCCGTGTCCGGCGCCATCGTGCACTTCGAGGGCACCAGCCTCTCCGACGTGGTCAGCGACGACAAGGGCGCATTCCGCAGCGCGGAGCTCGCGCCCGGCGCGCAAGGCATGCGCGTGCGCGTCGAGGGCTACCGCGAGGCGCTGTGCGTCGCGGTGATCACGGCCAGCGGGGGCGACGTCAGCGCGCGCTGTGAGCTGACGCCCAGCGCCTACTACGGCACGCTCTCCGGTCGCGTGGTCGACCCGGCGGACAAGCCGCTGGTCGGTGCCCACGTCGTGCTGCGCGGACCGAGCGAGCTGAGCTTGACCACCGGCACCGACGGCAGCTTTTCGGCGGGCCGCGTCAAGGAGGGCGACTACGAGCTCGCGGTCTCCGCCGAAGATCACTTCACGCGCGAGGCGCGCATCGCCGTCTCGCGTAGCACGGCCAGCGCGCCCACCACCGTGCTGCTTCCGCGCCCCAGAAGCCCCCAGGTGCGCCGCACGGCCAAGCGCCTGGTGCTGCTGCGACCGGTGCAGTTCAGCCCCGACAGCGCAATCATCGCGGCCGAGAGCGAGCCGCTCCTGGCCGAGGTCGCCGAGCTGCTCAAGAAGCGCCCCGAGCTGGCCCATGTCGAAGTGCAGGCGCACCTCGACGACGCCAGCGCGGGCGACGCCCAGGCGCTGTCCGAGCAGCGTGCACAAGCGGTACGCGCGTGGCTCGTCAGCAACGGCGTGGCCGAGACGCGGCTCGAGGCCAAGGGCTACGGCGCAACCCGCCCGCTCGCGCCCAACATCACCGCACAAAACCGAGCGCGCAATCGGCGCATCGAGCTGCACATCAAGTAGCGCGGCGCGTTCGCGTCTCTTCGCTCGCGCGCCCGAGGGCGCGCTTCGACACGTCCCCGCGCGGCGTGCTCAGTTCACCAGCACGAGCACGACCTTCAGGTAGTCGCCCTCGGGAAACGCCAGCAGGCGTGGATGATCGAACGGAGCGCCCGTCTGCTCCAGGATCGCCAGCACGCGCCGTGCGCGCCGCGCGCCTTCGCGCAGCGAGTCGAGGAAGTCGCTCATGCGCACGTGACTCGAGCACGACGCGGCGAGGTACAGCCCGCCTGCGCTGACCAGACCGAGCGCGTTGCCGTGCAGCGTGGCGTAGCTCTCCAGCGCGACCTCCAGCTTGGCCTGCGCGGGCGCAAAGTTGGGTGGATCCGCGATCACCAGCTCGTACTCGCGCTGCGCTTCGGCGGCGCGCTTCAAGAACTGAGGCACGTCTTCGGTGACTGCCTCGTGCGCAAACGCCTCGAGCTGGTTTTGCGCGAACGTGCGCACCGACAGCTCGATGGCCGGCCGGGCGACGTCGACCGTGGTGACCGCGCGCGCGCCGCCCAGCGCAGCGGCGACCGAGAAGCCCCCCGTGTAGCCGTACAGGTTGAGCACCGACAGCCCGCGCGTTAGCGAGCGCACGCGCGCACGCGACTCACGGTGGTCGAGGAACAGTCCTGTTTTCTGGCCTTCCCACAGGTTGGCGAGCAGCTTCATGCCGCGCTCGTGGACCTCGACCTCGCGCGGCGGCGCGCTGCCCCAGAGCAGCTCCACCTCTGCCCCCTGTTTGCGCGAGGTGCGACCGAGCAGACCGCGCACGCCCAGCTCGGCGAGCGGCGCGGCGAGCACCTCCACCAGCGCGTCGCGAAACGGCAGCACGCCCTCCCCGTCGAGCTTCAGCACCGCGAACTCGCCGTAGCGATCGCAGACCACGCCCGGCAAACGATCGCCCTCCCCGTGCAGCAAGCGGTAGGCGTCCGTGTCGGCGGGCACGGCGCGCGCACGCAGCGCGAAGGCGGCCGACACGCGCTCGCGAAACAGCTCGACGCCGACCCGCTCGCGTGGCTGCGTGGTGAACACGCGCACGCCGATCGGCCCGGCATCGACGATGCCCTTGGCGATCAACCGACCACGCTTGTCGAACACGTCGACCAGCTCGCCCGGCTCGGCTTCGAAGGGCACGAGCGCATCGCGATAGATCCAGGGGTGGCCCGCAAAAATGGTGCGTTCGAGGGGGCGGTTCAGGCGTACGGCGCGTGGCACGGGCGAACCCTAGCGCGGCGCGGCAACGTCCGCTCACGTCCAGCGGATGTGCAGCTTCGCGCTCTCATTGCACATTGACCACCGATTGGCTCACAGGGTCGATTCATGCTTGTGGAGCGGTCATGGCCTCGAGGGCTCCCACTGTGTAGGTTGCCACCTTCGTGGAACTACTTTGGAGGACCTTGGTCATGGCAATCAGCGCAGTCAGCTCGCGATGGAAGCTTCTCGTTGCCGCCGGCACAGCGATGGTCGCCATCGCCTGTGGTGGCGACGACACCAACAGCAAGGTTGGTGATGCAGGGACGGTCCCACCCCCCAACACGAACAACCCGTCCACGGGCTTCACCCCCGCGGCAGGGGTCGTCGGCAAGACGTGTGCTGCCGACACCGAGTGCGGCGCGCTCGCCACGTGCGCGAAGAAGCAGGGCTTCGGCACGCTGAGCGACCTCGCCACCGCCGCTGGGCTCGACACCCAGCTCGATGCGCCCGGCGGCTACTGCACCACCAGCTGCGGCAAGGACTCGGACTGCGGCCCGGGCTCCGTGTGCCTGGGCGCCGCGCTCGGCCTGCTGCGCGGCGAGTGCCGCAAGAGCTGCACCTCCAACACCGACTGCCGGGCACCCGAGTACGAGTGCGCCAAACAGATGATCCCGACCCGCACCAACGACGCCGGTGTCGCCAACCCCGGGGCGGCCGGACTCGCGCTGGCTCCGCAGTGTCAGGCGCTGCCCAAGACCGACAAGCTCGCCGACAACCAGACCGGCCTCGCCTGTGTTGCCGAAGGCACCCCGGACGCCGGCGTCAGCCCGTGTGGCGACGGCTTCTGCGCCGCCGGCGCCTGCACCGGCATCTGCGTCAAGGACAGCGACTGCGGCGCGAACGCCGCGTGCGTGCCCACGGGCATCCTTCCCGGCTCGGCCGGGACGTGCCAGGAGACCTGCAGCGTCGACACCGACTGCGCGCGCTACGTCAAAAACGGCGGCATCGGCTGCATCGACGTCGACACCCGCAAGCTGTGCGGTCCCAAGCAGTTCCCGCTCGACCCCGGCCTGGTCGGCAAGGCGTGCACCGCGAACACCGAGTGCGGCAGCGGCGATTGCGCCACCACGCTGGGCACGGCCGCCGTGCCGGCGCCAGGCGGCTACTGCTCGCTGCTCGGCTGCACGGCAGACGCGCAGTGCGGCGGCGGCACCTGCGTCGGCTCGAACTTCGGCTCGCGCTGCTACGCCAACTGCACGGCCGACACCCAGTGCCGCACGGGCTACACGTGCCAGGAGCGCGCGACGGTCGGCATGACCACCGGCAAGGTCTGCGCGCCCCCCACCCCCGTGCGCGACGGCGGCACGCCGTCGACAGACTCCGGCACGCCCAGCACGCCGGTCACGCCCAGCGACGCGGGCGTCGCCCCCGTCGTCGACGCGGGCTGAGCAACGCGAAAGCGCCGCCAGCGCGCCCTTACTTGCAGTAAGGGCGCCCCGGATGAGGCTGCTTTTCCCAGGCTTTCCTGCGCTTCAAAAAAGCCACGACGTCGGCGTGCGGGGAGGCCTTGGCCACCGCGCGTGCGGCGTCGGCTTGCGTGACGATCGGCGCGGGCTCCTCGGAGCGCGTCTTGGTGGTCACGACTGGCTGTTGTCCTGCCGCCTGGAGCTCTGCGGCGCGCCACGGGTACAGCGGCGGCAGGTCCTGGCAGCCGGCGCGCAGGTCCTCGACGCTGCAGTACCAGCGCACGTGCAGGTGATCGTCGTGCGGGTAGCTGGGCTGACAACTGACGTCCGCGAAACGCGCCACCAGCGCTGGCGGCGCGCCGCTGCGCTCGGCCTCGGCCAACAGGCGCGCGCGCAGGTGCTCGACCACGAAGATGCGCTGCACGGGGCTCTCCTGGTCGGCCAGCAGCGCCGACACGAAGCCCCACGTGCGCACGGCGTCGAAGTGCACGCGCAGGTCGTCCTCGGGCACCGAGAGGTCCTTGTAGTCGAAGCCGATGCCCTCCGGATCGATCGGTGCGCCCACCGACTCCGTCGGCTGGCCATCGTCGCCGAGCAGGAAAAACAGGATGTCCGCGTCGCGCCCCGCGCGGTGCGAGCCATGGTGCGCGATGCGGCCACCGCGCTCGAGCCCGATGTCGTTGACCAACAGCTCGCTGCCAGGGAGGTCGGCCCGCACCGCCGAGGCCGCACGCGCGATCGCGCGCACCACCTCGACCGTGCCGTAGCGCGCGTCGCGGCTGCGCCGGTCGTTGTAACGAAAGCCCGGACCGGTGAGCGGCAGCGGCACGCCGCCCTCGAGCTGCCCGTTGGTGGGACTGCCGATCGAGGTGCTGCTCGCCGACGTGGGCAGCGCCGCCAGCAGCTGCTCGAGCGAGGGCTCGTGGACCGGCTCACCGCCTGCGGCGGGCGGCACGAGCGTCGGCGCAGCGACCTCGACGACCTGCGTCGGCGGGGACACCGGCACGCGGGCGGGCGGCGCGTGACCCGCACCGTCCTGTGCCGCACCGCAGCCAACCAGCACAGCCAGCGAACCGAGCCAACGAAGATGCTTCATGGGAGGCCCACGATGGTACCCCCAGCGGCGCGCCGTCCGCGAAGCTTCCGCAACGTCCGACCTCGACACCCGGGGAGAAGGCGCTGGTCGATGGCCGAAGGCTTCCTACACTAGTGCCGCCCGACAATTCGCGAGGAGATACCGCATGGCTACGATCACGCTCAAGGGAAACCCCATCCAGACCGCCGGCGAGCTGCCCAAGGTCGGCTCTCAGGCACCCGACTTCTCGCTGCTCAAGCAAGATCTCTCGCGCGTCAGCCTGAAAGACTACCCGGGCAAGAAGGTGCTCAACATCTTCCCCAGCGTCGACACCGCGGTGTGCGCGACCAGCGTGCGCAAGTTCAACGAGATCGTCTCGAAGCAGGGCATCACCGTGCTCTGCGTGTCCGAGGATCTGCCGTTCGCCACCAAGCGCTTCTGCGGCGCCGAGAACCTCGACAAGGTGGTCGCCCTGTCGGCGTTCCGCTCGAGCTTCAGCCAGGACTACGGCGTCGAGATCAAGTCCGGTCCGCTCAGCGGCCTCGCGTCGCGCGCCGTCGTGGTGCTCGATGAGAACAACAAGGTGCTGTACACCGAGCAGGTCCCGGAGATTGGCCAGGAGCCCAACTACGACGCCGCGCTCTCCAAGCTGACCTGAGAGAAACAGTGACGGATAGAGTCGGAGCCCTGGTGCGAGGCGCCGCCGGTTGCGAGGAGCGCCCGGAGCGTACTCCTGTACGTGAGGACGCACCGCAGCAAGCGGTGGCGGATCGCGCCAGGGATCCGGCTCTAGGCGTTACTGTTTCGCGCCGCGAGCGCGTGCGCGCCCAGCATCACCAGCGCGATCCAGACCAGGTCGGCCAGCAACAGGTGGGTGATCTGGATCGGTGCCGGCGCGAGCAGCCACAAGTTGAGCGAGCCGACCGCCAGCTGCGCCACGTACACGCCGGTGAGCAGCCAGGCCCAGCGCGACACCTCGGGTGAGTCGAGCGAGCTGCGCAGCGACTGGGCGGAGTACACCAGCAGCGCGCCGCCCAGCACGGCGATCGCCGGATGGTACACGCGTAGCTGCACCAGGAAGTGGGCGCCTGGCGCCAGATCCTGCGCGAACCCCTCGCGCAGCGAGGCGGCCGGAAACAGCGTGTCGCCGAGCGCCGTGATGGCGCCGGTGGCGCCGAGCAGCAGCGCGAGCGCAAACAGGCCGCACAACACGCTCGCTCGCCCGGCCCGGCCGCGCAGCGAGAGCGGCGCCCCCCCGCGCGCAAAGTGGTAGGTCAAGACCTGCGCACCCAGCAGCAAAAACGTGTTGCACAGGTGGAGGCCGACCACGAAGGCGCGCGCCTGCGAGGCGTTTTTGGCGACCAGCCCGCGCTTGACGAGCAGCGCGCCGATGGCTCCCTCGAGCAGCATCAACAGCAGCCCCACCGCCGCCGCACGGCGCACCGGCGAGCCCGCCGGAAACGCGCGCCGCGCGCCGAAAAACACGGCGATCGAGAGCAGCCCGGCCAGGCTGCTGGTGACCCGGTGGGTGAGCTCGATCAGCGTCTCCAGCTTGGGCGCACGCGGCACGAGCTCGCCGTTGCACAGCGGCCAGTGATCCGCACAGCCGGCGCCCGAGCCGGTGACGCGCACGAAGGCGCCCCACAAGATCACGAACACCGTCGCGATCAGCAGCAGCAAGGCCCAGTTGTGAAAGTGTCCGCGGCGCGTCACGGCCAGCTTTGTAGTGTCGTGAGGCGAGCGCGCCAAGGGCACGGCGTCGAACAGCCCTGGCGCGCGCGCCAGAGCTCAGACGATCGTCAGCACGCTCACGGCGATCTTGCCGGAAAACACGATGTCCACGTCGAGTCCAGGCTGGCGCGGGCGATTGAGGAACTTGCCAGCGTACTGATAGCCGCCCTCGATCTCGTCGTAGCGCACGTCGTGCGGGCTGGGGTCGGGTGCGCACAGCACGATCTCGGGCTCGTCGCTCTCGGGCGCGAACGGCAAGTTCACGTTGTAGAGCTGGCCGGTCGGCAGCGGCCGCGCGAGTAGCTGGCGAACGACCCGCTCGGTGGTGAGGGCCATGCGCACCGAGTCGATGGGGTGGCGCACACTGAGCACCTGCGAGATGGCGATCGCCTGACGACCCAGGATGGCCGCCTCGCGGGCCCCCGCGACCGTGCCCGACATGTGAATGTCGACGCCCATGTTGCCACCGTGGTTGAGCCCGGAGAGCACCCAGTCGGCGTCGAGCGAGAGCGCGCGCAGTCCGACCCGGCTGCAGTCGGCCGGGGTGCCCGCGAGGGCGTAACAGCGCTGTGCCTCCCGGCCCGCAAACACCCGGTCAACCAGCTTGAGCGGCGCGCGCGCGGTGACCCGGTGGCCCACCCCCGACTGCTCGTCGATGGGCGCGACGATGGTGACGTCGCCGATGCTGGCGCACACGCTCGCCAACAAGGTCAGGCCCACGGCATCGATGCCGTCGTCGTTGGTCAGTAAAAACTTCATGACTGTGCTCTCTCGACCATTCTCGCCTGGCGCCCTTGTAGCATGGCAAGGCGAATGCTCCGCGCACGCGGGCGCCGTGCTACGGAACGCACGTGGTCGAGCGCGCAAGAGTTTCCCTTCTCGATTTCATGCCGCCACGCGATCGGTGCGACTCGAGCAGCATGCTCGACGCCTTTCTCGAGTGGACGGTGGCCTCCAACATCTCGCTGTACCCGGCGCAAGAAGAAGCCGTGCTCGAGATCATGGAGGGACGCCACGTGGTGCTCAACACCCCCACCGGCTCGGGCAAGTCGCTGGTCGCGACGGCCATGCACTTTCGCGCGGTCTGCCAGGGCCTGCGCTCGGTGTACACGTCGCCCATCAAGGC
>Ga0190271_10003237_pt1 | contig 10164 bp, 2 predicted proteins | sample Popmic356T_FD_133747 | JGI IMG/M metagenome (GOLD analysis project Ga0190271, IMG submission 133747) | Populus adjacent soil microbial communities from riparian zone of Weber River, Utah, USA - 356 T | ecosystem: Environmental > Terrestrial > Soil > Riparian zone | place: USA: Utah | collected... | reverse complement strand
TCTCGTTGTCGGCCACCGTGTTGCCGCCGCCGCCCTGCATGAACACGGCCGCGCCGCTCGAGCCGACGATCTCGTTGGAGAGGACGCGGTTGTCGCTCGCGTTCTCCATGTGCACGGCGCTGTCCGCGTTCGCGCCGAACTCGTTGTCGCGGATGAGCTGGTTGCGGGTGTTGCTGAACAGCGCCACGCCGTAGCTGTTGGAGACGATCGTGTTGTCACGGACGATGTTGCCGTTGCCGTTCTGGTCGGCGTCGGCCAGCGAGATGCCGGCCTCCTGGTTCATCTCGACGCGCAGATCCGACAGGACGTTCAGGGACGACCCGGCGTTCAGCATGACGCCGTAGTCGAACCCGTGGATGTGGCCGTTCGTGACCGTCACCGAGTCGTGGCCGTTGTTGACGATGCCGGCCTCCAGCCCGGTGCCGTCGATCACGTGGCCGTCCAGGTCGATCGTGATGTCGGAGGCGCCGACGATCAGGCCGTGACCCGGGCAGTCGAGCAGGTCGTTCGTGAGCCGGACGCTCTCCATGACGAACTCGGAGCAGCCGACGTCGCGCGCCACCGGCGCCGGCGTCACGCGCCAGCTGTAGGCGGCCGGGGTCTGGTCGGTGTTGTTGTCCAGGTCGGTGGCGCGCACCTCGAAGGTGTGCGTGCCGACCGACAGCCCGGTGTACGAGATCGATCCGTGCGTGCCGGTCATGGGGACCGTGGGCACCCCGGTCCAGGCACACGGCGCGAACGCCGCCGAGTCGAGCCGGCACTGGAAGGTCGAATTGCGCTCGCTGGCGGAGAACTCGAAGTCGGCGGTCCGCTGGACGGTCGTGAGGTCCGGCCCGGAGTCGACCGTCGTCTCGGGCGGCACGCCGACCGGCGCTTCCCCGACGGTCCAGGCGTGGACGGCGGGCGAGGTGTCGACGTTGCCGGAGGCGTCGACCGCGCGCACCTTGAGGTGGTGCTCGCCGAGCGCGAGGTCATCGAAGGTCGCCGGGGAGGTGCACGGCATATACGCGTCGGTCTCCGGGGTTCCGTCGAGCGCGCACTGGAACGTGACGTTGCTGACGTTGTCGCTTCCGGTGAAGCGGAAGGTCGCGACGTCGTCCGTGCTCGGGTCGGACGGGCCCTCGAGGATCGTGGTGTCCGGCGGGATCAGGTCGGCCGAGATCGGCGGGCCCTCCGCGCACTGCACCAAGTGGCACTGCTGCGGCTGGAGGGTGATCGGGTCGAGCGGGCCGAGGTTGCCCATCGCGCGGTTGCCGCCCGCGTCGACGTTCGTGCGGCCGTTGCTGATGTCGCTGAGGTAGATGCCCCAGCCGCCGTTGTCGTTGGCGCTGTTGTCCTTGACGATATGGGCCGGCTTGGAGACGTAGATGCCGAAGCCCTTGTTGTTGTGCGTCCGGTTGCCCTCGTAGAGCGTGCCGGAGCCGCCGGGCGCCTCGTTGCCCTCGTAGATGCCGTCGCCGTCGTTGTTGCTGGAGGTGTTGCGCAGGAAGACATTGCTGAACGACTGCGACTCCGAAGTGATGCCCGTGCCCTCGGAGTCGCTGGCGTCGTTCTCCTCGAAGTGGTTGCCGCTCGAGGTCGCCAGTGAGATGCCGGCCTTGTTGGTGGTCAGGTCGTTGCCGCGGATGACGTTGTCGTTGGCCTGGTAGAGCTCCAAGCCGCTCTCGGTCGCGCGCAGCACGACGTTGTCGATCAGCTCGTTGCGGTGCGACTGGATCACCTCGAGGCCACCGGTCTCCTCCATGTGGTTGCGCTCGACGCGGTTGTCGTTGGAGGGCACGCCGGCGGGCGCGAGATGCGTGACGTCGATCGAGATGCCGCCGTTGTTGGACTCCAGGTCGTTCTCGACCACCACGTTGCGCTCGGCGCCCTCGAGCGCGACTCCGGGGCCGCTCGAGCCCTGGATCTCGTTGGCCTCGATGCGGTTCTCGTGCGCCCGCTCGACCCAGATGCCGGGGGCGCTGGTCGACTGGATCGAGTTCCCCTTCACCAGGTTGCGCAGGGCGCCGCCGGTCAGGTAGATCGAGCGGCTGTTCCCGACGAAGCTGTTGTTCCGCACGATGTTGTCGTCGACGCCGGACTGGGAGGCGGGGAAGGGATCGGGCGGCTCGGGCGGCAGGCTCGGGTCCTGCACCGGCTGCTGGCCGAGGCCGACGCCGGCCTCCTGCGTCAGCTCTAGCGTCATGTTCTCGACCACGTTGTGCGTCGTGTCGGTGTTCAGGGCAACGCCGTAGTCGTAGTCAACGACCTTGCCGTCCTTGACCGTGACGTTGTCGTAGCCGTCGTTGCGCACGCCGGCGCCAAGGCCCTTGCCGTCGATCGTGTGGCCGTCCAGGTCGACCGTGATGGCGTCGGCGCCGATCACGAGGCCGTCGAAGAGGCAGTCGGTCAGGTCGTTGCGGACCAGGGTGCTGCTGGTGAGCGTCTGGCCGCAGAAGACGAACCTCGGCACCGGGGCGGCCGAAACCGTCCAGGCGTAGTCGGCCGGGGTCGCATCGACGTTGCCGGCCGAGTCACGCGCCCGCACCCTCATCACGCGGTTGCCGACCGCCACGCCGGTGAGCTCGTGCGGCGAGCTGCAGGACGAGTAGCTGGCATCGGCCGTGCTGTCGAGCGAGCACTCGAAAGTGGCGCCCTGCTCGTTCGTGGAGAAGGTGAAGCTGGCGTTCGTGAGGACGGTCGTCCGGTCGGGGCCGGAGCCGATCGCCGTGTCGGGCGGTGTGAGGTCCTGGGGCGGCTCCTGGATCGTCCAGGTCTGGACCGCGGGCGTCGGGTCGGGGTTGTCCTGCAGGTCGATCGCCCGCACCTCGAAGGTGTGCACGCCGACGTCGAGGTCCTCGTAGGCCTGCGGCGTGTTGCAGCTGCCGAAGTCGGGCGTGCCGGCCTCGGGCGTGTCGAGCCGGCACTCGAAGCTCAGGTCCAGACCGGGCGTCGAGTTGTCCGTGCCGGCGAAGCGGTAGAGCGCGGCGTCGCTCGTGGTCGGGCTCGCCGGGCCGGACGAGATGCGCGTCTCCGGCGGGATCGAGTCGGGCCCCGGATCCGGCGGCGGACCGGGATCGATCGTCCAGTCGTGGACGGCCGGCGTCAGGTCGCGCAGGTCGGCCTGGTCGAGCGCCCGCACCTCGAAGTGGTGCTCGCCCTCGTCGAGGTCGTGGAAGGTGATCGGGTTGACGCACTCGGCCCAGCCCTCGCCGTCCGGCGGGGTGTCCACGTCCGGCGGCTGGCCCGGGTCGGGCGGCTCGGGATCGGGCGGCTCGACCTCGGGCAGCGGGTCCGGCGGCGGGTCGAGGCGGCATTCGAACACCATCCCGGTCGCAGGCGTGTAGGGAGCGCCGTCGGGAGTGACGTCGTTCGCGCTGAAGCGGAAGGTGGCGTCGCCACTCCTGGACACCAGCTCCGGGGCCACGTCGATGCTCGTCACCGGCGCGGTCACGTCCAGCAGCCCGACCGGCACAGCACCGCCCGTGTCGCAGACGACACCGACGCACTGCTCGGGCTCGGCGTTGCCGCTTGCCCTGTTGCTCAGCGGGATCGAGATCGCATCGTCCTCGGCGGCGATGCCGAAGCCGGCGTTGTTGTGCGCGTCGTTGTGGTTGATCCGGTGGCCGCCCGAGGCCGCGGAGATGCCGCTCTCGCCGTTCTGGTTGGTCTCGTTGCCCTCGATCACCGCGCCGCCGACCGGCAGGCCGAGCGCGTCGAACGCGCCGCCCTCCATCGAGATGCCGGACCCGCCGGCGCGATGCACGACGTTGTTCAGGATCTTGATGCCGACGCCGTTGCCGACCCCGAGCCCGGTCTGAAGGCTGTCGGAGGCGTCGTTGCCCTCGAGGTGGAGGCCGTTGGAGTTCGATGCCTCCACGCCGCTCGGGTTGAAACGCAGGTCGCTGCCGCGCACCTCGGTGTGGTGGGCGCTGTTCAGCACCACGCCGCCGTCGGACTGCTGGTGCGAGGTGATCCCGATCACCTTGTTGCGCTCGGAGTCGTTGACGATCACGCCGGCGTCGCCGTTGCGGTAGTACGTGCCGCCCTCGACGCGGTTGCGGTGCGACCCCATGTGGATCATCACGCCCGCGTCGCCCGTGTCGCGCACCGTGTTGTTCAGCAGGACGTTGTCCGAGGACCCCTCGAGCCCCACACCGCCGTCGCTGTCCAGCAGCGGATCGGACGGGATCCCGTGCATCGAGTTGTTCTCGATCAGGTGCCCGTCCGAGTTCAAGATGTGGACCTGCTCGCCCAGGTTGCCGTTGATCTGGTTGTTCCTGACGACGCTGTTCTCAGAGCCGGAGCCGATCATGACGCCGAGCTCGTTGTCCTCGATCCGGCTGTCCTGGATCGTGTTGCCGTTGCGCCCGTCGTCGGCGTCGAACAGCTCGACGCCCGCCACGGCGTTGCGCAGGATCGTCAGGTCCTCCACCAGCGTGTGCGTCGTGCCCGAGCTGAGCAGCACGCCCCAGCCGAACTTCTGAACGATGCCGTTGCGGACGATGACGTTGGTCCTGTTGCTGACGCGGATGCCGGCGGGGAACCCTTCCTCCTGGCCCCCGAGGTTCTCGAGCAGGTAGTCGGGCCCCTCGATCGTGTGGCCGTTCAGGTCGAGCACGATGTTCGACCTGCCCACCACGAGGCCCTCACCGATCGGGCAGAAGAGGTCGTTGGCGACGATCGTGCTCTCGGTGATCGTCATGCCGCAGTGCACGGTGGTGGGCTGCGTGCCTGGCGGCATCGTCGGCGGCGTCGGCGGCGGGTCCGGGTCGGCCACGTAGCGCAGCTTCAGCTCGGGCAGCGTGTTGTCGGGCGGATCCTGGGGCGTCTCGCGGGAGGCGAAGGCCTGGTCGCCGCCCTCGGGGTCGTTCTCGTGCGCGTCGCGGATCTGCCAGCCGTGGTTGACCCCGGACTGGAACATCGCGTTGACGTGGTCGAGGACGTTCCACTCGCGGTAGCCCTCGCCCGCCTCGGTCTCTGCCGGCGTTGCGCCCGCGAGCACGCCGGGCTGGGTGGTCCAGTTGAGCGTGCTCTCCTTGAACGGCCCGGCCAGCGGCTTGGCCTGCAGCGTGCGCCCCTCGGTGTTGGAGCCGCTGTACATCCGCAGCGTGGCCGACTCGAGGTGGCACTGCGCCGCCTCGTTGTTGAGCGGGAACCTCACGAGCGTGCGGGCGTTCTGGCCCACAACCGGCTCGGGTGGCTGCGCGGTCGGGTCCCCGACCGCTCCCGAGTTCACGGTGAGCTCGGTTTCGAACAGGTAGTTCTCGGTCGGGTTGACCTCGTCGACCCAGCCGTCGGCACTCGGAGTGAGCGTGATGTTGGCCTGGTTGCAGGTTGCCGGCTGGCCGACGGTCCAGCGGTAGCGCACCGGCGTCCGGTCCCAGTTCTCGTGGCCGTCGTAGGCGCGCACCTCGAGCACGTGGTCGCCGGTGGTCAGGTTGGAGTAGAAGCTCGGGTTGAGGCACTCCAGCCACATCTCCGGGTCGCGCGAGTCGAGCCGGCACTCGAACTCGAGGAACTGCGCCGGCGTGTGGTTGTCGGTGCCCGAGAACGTGAACGTGGCGGCGCGGCTGCTCGTCACGGCGGGCGGTCCCTCGACGACCTCGGTCTCGGGCGGCGTCAGGTCCAGGCCGTTGAAGGTGTGCTGCGCCGGCGTCGGGTCGACCCTGCCGGCCCGGTCGATGGCGCGCACCTCGAAGGTCCACAGGCCGTCCTCGAACAGCGGCGTCGTCCAGCCGCTGGCGCAGGAGTTGAAGATCAGCTCCTTGGGAACCGGCTCGAACGGGCTGACCGGCTCGGGCGCCTCGGTGAGCTCGTGCTCGACGAGCCGGCACTCGTAGATCAGGTCCTCGGCCAGGGTCTGAACTTGCCCGTCGTGAACGTCGTTGCCGGTGAAGTAGAAGGCGTTGGTCTCGAGGCCGGTCTGGATCGGCCCGGACACGAACTCGGTCTCGGGCGGGTCTTGGTCGTCGTCGGGCGGGTCGCCGACGAACTCGTAGGCGCCGACGTCGCACTTGCCGTTCTGCGGGCGCGCGATACCGCGCTGGTCGGTCTCCGGGCACGGGGCGATGCCGCCGTCCACCGCGAAGCTGCCCCGCTTGGAGGCGTGCGTGAGCGTGGGACCGCCGTTGTCGGCGATCGCGTCGAGCTGCGGGTCCTGGCCCTGGCGGTCGCGCACGCCCCCGATCGACAAGTCGGATCCGGGCACCGAGATGAAGCAGTTGTGGTCGGTGGCGATGTTGCCGCCCAGCGAGGTGACGTAGGCGTCGCAGGCGCCGCCCTTGAGGCTGCCGCCCACGATCGAGTTGGTCAGGTTCATCGGGTTCGGCTGCGGCGGGATGCTGGGGACGAAGTCAGACTCGACCGTCGAGATGCCGCCGCCGAACGGCGCCGAGTTGCGCCACACCGTGATGTTCGCGATCTTGAACGAGGCGTCGGCGTCGTGGAACATGCCGCCGCCGCGCACGTTGGCCGAGTTGTGCGAGATGGTGGTGTTCTCCATCTTGCCGCCGCCGTCCGAGATGCTGTAGAAGCCGCCGCCGAGGCCGCCGTCCTCGGGGTCCTCGATCGCGTTCGCGGGCCGCTTGGCGACGTTGTTGATGATCAGCGAGCCCTGCATGATCAGCGTGCTGTCCGAGGCGTTCGTGAAGCCGCCGCCGCTCTTGGCCTTGTTGTTCTTCATGGTCGTGGCGAGCACCTTGTACTCGCCGCTCGACGAGTTGTGGATCCCGCCGCCGTCCTCGACCGCCTTGTTGCCGCTCACGGTGACCCGCTCGAAGACCACGTCCGTGCCGCTGTTCTCCACGCCGCCGCCGCTCATCAGCGTCGAGTTGAGGTTCACGTCGGTGTCGACCACGTCCACGTCGCCGTGGTTGTCGATGCTGATGCCGCCGCCCTCGCCGGTCGCGGTATTCTCCGAGATCGTCGATCCCGTGATCTCGATCGGCCCGCCCTCGGTGTAGACGCCGCCGCCGCCGGCGTCGTTGCCATCCAGGCCGGGGACGCCCACGGTGTTGTTCGAGAACACCGAGTCCGACACCTTGATCGGACGCTCGGAGGCGGTGAACAAGCCGCCGCCCTCGTCGTACGCGATGTTGCCGGTGACGTCGGCCCGGGTCAGGACCGCGCTCGAACGGTCGCCGATGGAGAGACCGCCGGCGTGGTCCTCCGCGGACCTGTTCTCCTTGATGTCGACGTCGGTGGCGATCAGCTCGCCGTCTCCGCCGCTGAGCATGCCGCCGGAGCCCGCGCGGGCCTCGTTCTTCTCGATCACCGTGTCGGTGACCGTCAACTTGCTCCGAAGGCCGACCGTGCTGACCTGACCCGCGCTGTACACGCCGCCGCCGTCGGCGTGAGCGAGGTTCTCGCTGACGGTGGTGTCGGTGATGCTCGCCTTGCCGCCGCTGATGTGGATGGCGCCGCCGTTGCCCTCGCTGGTGTTCTCGGAGAACGTCGAGCCCGCGATGACCAGGTTGCCGTCCTCGAGGTTGTTCACCCCGGCCCCGTCTGTCGGCGCGTAGTTGCCGGACACCTCCGAGTCGATGATCCGGATCGTTCCGATGCCGAAGAACTCGCCCTTGTTGACGATTGCGCTGGCCACCGGCTCGTAGACGCCCGGGCCGGGCACGTACTCGATCGGCTCGGGATCGAGCGGATCGATGAACTGGAGCGGGTCGGGGATCATCTGGCCCGGGTTGTCCACCACCTCGCTGCCGAGGATCGAGACCGTGCCGTTGCTGGTGTTGTTGACGGCCGCGCCGAGCCCGCCGGCGGAGTTGCCTGCCAGCTTCGAGTCCACGATCTCGACCCGCCCGCTCGGGATCGGCGTCAGCGGCTCGGTGGTCCACTCGTAGTCGTTCGGGTCGCCGTTGTTGATGCCCCCGCCGTCCGCGGAGGCGAAGCTGTCCAGCACGTGGACGTCCTCCACGCGCAAGAGGCCCGGCGACCAGTTCTGGATCGCGCCGCCGTCAGCTTCTGAGAAGCCCTCCCGGACCGTCAGCCCGGAGATCGTGACGTCGCCCGCCATCGGGTGGATCTCGAACAGGCGGTCGAGGCCGCGCGCCTCGATCTGAGCGCCCTGGAGCGGGAAGCCGCCGTCGACGATCGTGGCGCCGGGGCCGGCGCCGACGATGGAGACCGAGTCGGTGATGTCGTGATCGCCGGTGGTGGGGGAATCCTCGTTGACTGTCGGGATCTCGAGTTCGTAGACGCCGGCGGGCAGGCTGATGATGTCCTGGCCGATCAGGGCGTTGGATTCCTGAATCGCGGCCCGCAGCGTGCAGCCACCCGCTGCGCTGTCGCAGACGCCGTCGCCGATGTTGCTGTCCGGTCGATCGGCGGTGTCGTCTACGGGGAGGGGAATTCCAGGTGCGACAGCGCCCGCGGAGCCCGGTGTGAGCGCGATCAACGCGCCGACGAGGAGAACAACCGGGAGGACTCGGCTGGGTACTGCCCGAACGGCAAACGGGCGCATAGGACGATTAGGTCACCGCTAGCTGGTCCCCGCAATCGGACGGTAGGGCCATATTGCGTTCAATTACCTGAACGCCTGGACAGCGGGATGCCGGCCTCCGCATAACATCCGTCCACCCGGGGGCCGCCCCCAGGGTAAAGCTGTGATCGAGACTTAGGCTTGGTGGGGCTCGCGCGCGCCGCGCACGCGACGCTCCACCTGGAGCTTGGTGACGATGCTGCGGACGTAGTCCCCGACAGTTCCCTCGCCGATCGAGAGCCGCTCGGAGACCTCGCGGTCGGCCTTGCCCGCGGCGACCAGGTCGAGCACCTGCAACTCGGTGGTCGACAGGCCGCCGCCGGCGAGATCCTCGCCCGCCTCGATGGCGCCGCGGACCCGGCCGAGCAGCGCGGTGGCGGTGCCGGGCGAGATGCGCGCGCCGCCGGCCGCGGCGGCGCGGATGCCGGCGATGACCTCCTCGACCGGCTCGTCCTTGAGGACGTAGCCGCTCGCGCCCGCGGCGATGGCGTCGGTCACGTCGGATTCCTCCGCCGACACGCTCAGCACGAGCACCCGGGTCGCGGCGGCGTCGTCGGTGAGCATCCGGACGGCCTCGAGCCCCGAGACGCCGGGCATCCTGAGGTCGAGCAGGACGACGTCGGGAGAGGTCTCCTCCACCAGGCGGACGGCGGCCTCGCCGTCGGGCGCCTCGCCGACCACGTCCACGCCGAACTTGCGCAGCAGGCGTGCAAGCCCCTCGCGATAGAACGTGTGGTCGTCGGCGATCACCACTCGCATCTCGGAATCCTTCCGTCTCGCACGGCGCGGACCATCCTCGTGCTCGATGAGCGCAGGATGAGCCGCGCGTGAGAGAGAGCCCCCTCGCTAGTCGTCCTGATCGTCGCCCCGGAGGAGCCTCACTGCATCCTCCCGCGACGAGACGTCGAGCTTACTGAGGATGCTGGAGATGTGGCGCCGTACGGTCACCTGGGAGAGGAACAGCCGCTCGGCCATCTCGGCCGTCGTGGCTCCCTCGGCGAGCAACTCGAGAATCTCCCACTCGCGCGCGCTGAGGGCGGGCCCCTCGCGCGGCTGCCCGGCCACCCGACGCGCCTCTGGCCGGTTGCGGAACTCCTCGATCAGGCCGGCCGACAGGGTGCGTGGGAGCACCCCCTCCCCGCCGAGCGCGGCCCGCACCGCCACCGGCAGGCTCGCCGGGTTCATGTCTTTCAGCAGGTAACCGACCGCGCCGCGCTTCAGCGACTCGAGCATGTCCGCGTTGTCGCGCGAGACCGTGAGCATCACGACCATCGTGCCCGGCAGGTTCGAGGTGATCTTCGATGCAGCCGACGGCCCGCCGCCGGGCATGTGCACGTCGAGCAGGCACAGGTCGGGGCGCTCGCGCAGCGCCGCCTCCACGGCCTCCGAGGCGTTCTTGACCTCCGCGCAGATCTCGATGCCGTCGCGCTCGAGCGCCATGCGCACGCCGGCACGGGTAGGGGCGTGATCGTCGGCGATCAGGACGCGGGGCGTGGCCCTTGGGCTCATGGCAGGACGATCTCGACCGACGTGCCCTGACCCGGCTCCGACGAGAGCCTGAACTGCCCGCCCAGCGATTCGGTCCGTTCTCGCATGCCCATCAGGCCGAAGCTGTTCTCCGGGCGCGGCTGCGTGACGTCGAAGCCCTGACCGTCGTCCTCCACGCGCAGCCAAATGCCGTCGGCGTCGCG
>Ga0190271_10003236_pt1 | contig 10165 bp, 10 predicted proteins | sample Popmic356T_FD_133747 | JGI IMG/M metagenome (GOLD analysis project Ga0190271, IMG submission 133747) | Populus adjacent soil microbial communities from riparian zone of Weber River, Utah, USA - 356 T | ecosystem: Environmental > Terrestrial > Soil > Riparian zone | place: USA: Utah | collected... | reverse complement strand
GGCGTTCCTCGGCCTGTCGGTGCTGGCCGGCTTTGCGGCCGTCCGCTTCCTCAAGGCGTCGGCCGGGAGCGGCTCGTCGCAACACGGCAGCGCGCACTCCTACGGCGCGGCGCCATATGGCAGCGCCGATCACTTCGACTCGTCGCGGTCCGGCGGAGCGCGGAGGCCGTCATGACCGACAAGTCCGACATTCGTACCATCACCACGCTGATGGGCGACGCCCTGTCGCAGTTTTCCAAACTGTTCCAGAACGAGGTCGATCTCGCCAAGGCTGAACTTGGCGAGAAAGCGCAGCAGGTCGGCGTCGCCGCCGGCTTCCTCGCGGGCGCGGCGGTGCTCGTGATACCTGCCGTCATCATGGCGCTGTTCGCGCTGGCTTCGGCGTTGATTCGTGGCGGCTGGTCCGAGCCCATCGCCTATCTTGTTGCCGCGCTGGCCGCGGCAGTGTTGGCCGGCATCCTTGCGGTGGTCGGCATGCAGCGGCTGAAGCCGGAAAATTTGAAGCCTGAAGAGACCATCAATCAGCTCGAGCGCGACAAGGCCGCGGTGAAGGGATTCGTAAGATGAACCGGGAAGCCAACGATTTCATGTCCAGCCTGTCGCAGGCCGCACGAGACAATCCCCTCGCAGCCGCGCTGATCGGCGGCGGCGCGCTGTGGCTCATGTTCGGCAATCGTGCGCTCGGTGGTATTGCCTCTGGCGCTGCGTCCGTCGCCCAGCCGATCGCGGAAGCCGGCATGCGCGGCATGTCGAATACCGCCGATGCTGTCGCCGGCTTCGGCAGTCGAGCGACCGACTCCGTGACTGAGACCGCAAGATCGATGACCCGCGCTGCCAGTGATGCGGCGTCGAGCGGCGCAGCTGCTGTCGGCAATGGCATGGCTGCCGTCGGCAATAAAGCCAGAGACGGTTTCAACCGGACTGCGGAAACCCTGGGTTCGCCCCCAAATCCGATGCCCTATCTCGAGCAAGGCTACGCCGGTCTCGGAAAGGGCTATTCCAGCGCACAGTCCGCGCTCTCCGATCTGCTTGAAAAGCAACCGCTGGTCCTGGGTGCGATCGGACTGGCGATCGGCGCCGGTGTCGCCAGTGCGGTCGCCAGCACCTCGATCGAGAACGAATGGGTCGGGTCGCTCAGCGATGACGTCAAGGAGGCCGTGAAAGGCAGGACCGAGCAGGTCGTCGAAACGGCACAGCGTGCGGCCGGCGAAGTCGGTAGCGAGTTTCGTGCCGCTGCCGGAGACGCGGTCGACAAGCTGCGCAAGACCGGAGAGCAGGCAGTTCAGGCCGTGAAGCAGACTGCTGACGCGGGACGCGAGTTCTAGTCGCATCGCCAAGCCCCGCGCACGGCATTCCAACGCTGCTTCGCGCGCTAGAACAGGCGTACATGGGTTCTGCAGTATTGGCGAATGAGCCTCAGACGCACTGAAATAATGCCGTCCCCGATTTCGCGGGGACGACGGCGTTCGTCGTAGCCAATCCATCGCGCCATTCTGGCCAAGCCGGAAAAGCTCGAATCAAGGATGCGACGAATCGACGTCCGGTAGCCGGCGTCCGCAATATTTTCGGTGCACATGAGGAACCTTGCCACTCCTCCCCGGTTCTCGCTCCACACTGGATGGAGGCAAAAATGCACGGAATTATCTATCTCGTCGGTTTGATCGTGGTCGTCTTGGCTATTCTTTCGTTCTTTGGCCTTCGTTAAGTCGCCCGCCATGACAGTCCTTATCGAAGACCCGCGTCCTGTGGTCGCCTCGGGCATTCACTGGCCAGCGATCTTCGCGGGCGCACTGGCTGCCGCCGCTCTTGCACTCGTGCTGCACAGCTTTGCCGCCGCCATCGGGCTTGCGGTCAGCTCCACCTCGCCGACCTGGCGCGACGGCTCCACGGCACTCTGGATTCTCTCCGGCATTTATCTGCTTCTGGTCGCGCTGGCTTCGTACGGCCTCGGCGGCTACGTTGCTGGATGGGTGCGCTCCTGGTCGGTTGGAGCGGACCTCGACAGCACCACAGACACGAGCGAAGGCATTCACGGCTTGCTGGTTTGGGCAGTTGCAACGCTGATCACCGCGGTAGTCGTCGCGACCACTGCCCTTGCGGCATCACAACTCGCCGCGCCTTCGGGCGGCAATGCCGGTCCCGCCGCATCGGTCGGCAGCGAAAACATCATCGCCTACGACATCGACCGCCTGTTTCGTGGCGACGGTCGCGTCCCTCCCGGCGACTATAATCGTGTACGCGCCGAAGCGGGCCGTATTTTGCTGACTGCGTCGGGCCATACGGGCGTTGGCGCCGAGGATCGTCAGTATCTGACGAGACTGGTCGTCGGGCAAACAGGCCTCTCTCCGGCAGAGGCCGAACGTCGGGTAGACGCCACCATCGTGCGAGCCCGCGACAACATTCGCCGCGCGCGACGAAGCGCAGTGATCTTGGCTTTCATGGCCGGTGCCGCAGCCTTGCTCGGTGCAGCCGCAGCCTGGTTCGCAACCGGCGCTGGCGCAAAGCACGGCGGCGACCCCACTGTTACATCGATTTGGAGCAACCGGCGCGTCACCTCTATCCCGTGAAAAGAACAAGGAGGCTGCTGATGCGACCGGCCTATCCACTTGATGTGTCGCGACGGTTCGAAACGCGTTGGCTGGCACGGCTCGAGGCCGAAGGTCGCGGCACGGTGCAACAACAGTCAGGTCTGCCGATGAAATCGCGCGAACGGATCGAGCGGGTCAAACGGGTGCTGGAGACGCCGCGGGCGAAACGCAGCGTGCGTGAGTCCATTGCGCATGTGCGCCTGAAGGAGGCTGAAGGCGTCGAGCGGCGTCAGCATCCTGATGAAAATCGGAAGCCGTCGCCAGCCGGCGAGAAAAAGTCCAGGCGGGCCTGAACGTCCGCAGGGGTGAGCTGCGCACCACCGTGCGGCACCCGCGCGATGTGCCCATGGAGTTGTGCGGATGACGCCGAACGAAACACCCACGGAAGTGCCGCAGCCGGCCGATCCACAACCGGCGGCGCCACCCGCCGGTGTGCCACCGGGAGGACCTCCAGAAATAAGGCCGCCTCCCGATAGTCCGGCGCAGCCCGATCAGCCCGTCGAGGCGCCGCCACGCCAGCCGCCGCAGGAGATTCCGGGCTGAGCTCGAAACGACTGGATTGTGAGGACCTTTCGCGAGCAAAGCCCGGAACATCCCGGAAGCCACGCGGTTATCTGTTCATCGACGGTGAGGCTCCAGACTTGCTCTTGACCTGCAAAGGGGGGTGAGCTCGGGCCGAGCCCGTCGTGACTCAGATGCGAGCCGCAGCGGCTGGCTGCAGTCGAATATGTTTGCGCCAAGATTGAAACAATCGAGCGCTCGGGCTGCAGGCGGAAATTCTTTGGAGGCGTTGAACTATTCTCAACGACCCGTGTTATCGAGTTGACAGAACCGGGAAACCGGGAGTCGCAGAACTAGCCGTCCGGCGTAACGCCCGGGCGGCTTTTTCAATAGCACAGATGATTTCAGGTTGAGCTAAGACGAAGGCTGTCGTCTCCCCTATCGCCGTTCGAAGATCCCACGAAGAACCGCACCATTTCGGCAGACGCGCTCGGGCCACGTGCATCGGTGAAAGAACCGGCTGAGTTTCCACCCGACCAGGCGTGACCAAGACCATCTACCGACCATTTTTCAAACAAAGGAGCCTGTTCAGGACCGAGCGTGGCGCGGGTATACCCGGCGCCCCGCTGCGTCGAGAACTCGTCCTGGTCGCTCGACGCGCGAACACGCGCGGAGATGCGATCGGCATTGCATGGATGGACGGTCGCGTCGGAAGACCCATGAAAAACGATCGTTCTGACCTTCAACTCCGCAGGACCTGGGGCCAACTGCGATCCCGGCGATCCGCGCATGGCAGCGAAGGCCGAAGCGACGTCGCATGCAGCCCTGTAATCCAGTCCGGAATGAATGCCGACGGCGCCGAACAGATCGGCGTAGGTCTCTCCCAGGACCATGGCCATGGCGCCGCCTGCCGAAAGACCTGCCGCAAACATCTGCTCGCGACCCAGATCGAACTCGGACGCAAGCTCGCTTGCAATACCTGCCAGAATTGCCGGCTCTCCCTGACCCCGCAGCTGGTCGCCCGGTCGAAACCAGTTCCAGCAACCCGATGGGTTGTCTGCTCTCGTTTGATGAGGATACGCGATCAGCAAGCCATGCAGCCCGGCAAGTTCGTTCATGGCCGTACCGATGGCGAAGTCGTCGGGGTTCTGATTGCAGCCGTGCAGCATCAGGATAAGACCCCGGGGCCGCTCGCCGACGTTCGCGGGGATATAGAGTTTGTAGCTTCGCCTTCCGGCCGCGGAGGAGAACGAGCGTGTCAGGTACTGGGCGCCGCCCTCCACCTTGACTGGCGGCGACGGTTTCGCCCGATCCAGCGATCTTGCGGTAGAGAGCCGGCCCTCGCGCAAAATACGCACTACCTCTCCCAGCGGCTGGCGCGGACGCCTTAAGCTCGGTGCTGCGCCATCGGGGGGGTGAGAACCGACGTCCGCGCGCGCCGCCGCAGGTTTGCGCACGGACGCTTTTGTAGAATCTCCCTCCAGGTCCTTTTCAGGGTTCGGTAGCTCCAATGGGAGAGCAGGCGTCGATTGATGGCCGCTCGTTGCGGATTGCCGTTTTGCAAGCGCATCCTGAATGACACGCGTAGCGTCAAGGAGACGGTAAGAGCGCGTCAGCCTGGCCGCATTGCGCATCGCGGCACCGAAATCAGTCATGGCGGATTCCTTGCGAGATATTTCTATCGGATGCGGTCGGCAAGCGCGGATTTCACTTCGCGGCTGGCTTGCAGCGCACCGAGCACAGTGATGGATTCAATTGCCGCGAGCGCAAGTTCGGGCGAAACGTCCGACGCGATCCGCGCCAGCCCCAGAACCCTGATCTGGAGCTTTTGGTTGGCTGCCTTGACCGTTTCGAGGTCCGCGCGGGAGTAATCGCGCAAGCCGATTTCCAGGGTTTTGCGTACGAGGGACTGATTGAGCACCTCGATGTGGGTCGTGATCTGATTTCGGATTGCGGTGCGGATGAAGTCGGCGCGATTGGAATAGAAGCCGTCCTGCACGAGCAGATCGACCCGTCCAAGATCCACATATCCGACGTTGACCGTTATCTTCTCGGTATCAGCGCCCTTATCACGAAAGGGAACAATGTTCTTTTCGACCATCTCGGAACCATCCATCTGGATGGTATATGGATGGCGGCGGCCGTGATTCAAGTCCCGGCGGTTTGCCTGCGAGCCGCGCGGGGCAAAGGCCGCGGCCCCTACTCTGGATGCGCGGTCACCTCCGCAAGATGCGCGCCGACGCACACAAGCAGATGATGGTAGGCGCGGTCGGCAATCTCTTCGAGAGAAGGAGATGCTGCCAATCTGGACCTCGCGTAGCTGAGAAGCTCCGCGCGCGTCGGCAAATGCGGCAGGTGCAGGCCTTCGAAAGCCTCGGGCGCTCCCCTGCCCGCCGCAAGAATCCTGTCACGAAGCGCAGTCAGGTCCGGGCCATGCAGCGTCGACCTGAGAGCAGCCGCGATTTTCTCGGTATCGAGATGCGCGACGAGCCGCGCGGCCGCACGATCGATGACCTTTGACCCGAGCCGTTGCTCGTTGCGCATGACCGCTGCAGGCGGAGACTTCAAATCCCAGACGACCCCAACCCACGAGAGTGCCCTGAGGATGTAGTAGGTTGCGTCGAGCTCCCACCATCGAAAGCCCTGCCGGACGCTGCTTTGATAGGCGTGATGGTTGTTGTGCCATCCCTCACCCATCGTGAATAGCGCCAGCACGAGGTTGTTCCGGGAATCGTCGCCGGTCACGTATCGGCGCGTTCCATGGACGTGCGCCAGCGAGTTGATGCAGAAGGTCGCGTGGTAGACGAGAACGGTGCTCCACAGGAAGCCGACGACAAGTCCGGACCAGCCGGCAATCAGGAAGCAGACCAGAGCAAGCACGACGGCGGGGGCCTGCTCGTACTTGTGCAGCCACATCAATTCCGGAAACCGCGTCAGGTCGCTGACGCGTGTCAGGTCGGCGGTATCGTGACGCCGGGCGAAAATCCAGCCGAAGTGACTGTACAGAAACCCGCTCTGCACGGGGGAGTGGACGTCCTCCTCCGTATCGGAATGGAGATGATGATGCCGGTGCTTCGCGGCCCACCACAGCACGCTCTTTTGCGTGGTCGTCTGCGCCAGCACGGCAAGAACGAACTGAAACATCCGGCTGGTCGCGTAGGAGCGATGCGAAAAGTATCGGTGATATCCGGCGCCGATCGCGAAGATTCGCAACCAGTACAGTCCCACGCATAGTGCCAGGGCCTGCCAGGTGACCCCGGTCCAGAAAGCCGCAAAACAACCCAGGTGCACCAGCACGAAAGGGATCGCCGTGGGGTACACGATGTCGTCATGCGCGTGTTGGGACATGTCTCTCCTCGGCATCGGGCGCAGCGTCAGCCCGGAATATAGACCGCTTTTCGGTAAAAGCTACGAAGTCGGAGTTTTCCCTTTGGTGGTGCAGCGAACAGATCAGGTCGGCACTGTCCAGCCCTGCGAACACGGGAACGACCGGTGCTTTCTCAGGTTGGTGTGGGATGGCTCTCGATCCATACCACCGGAAATCGGCCCCGAAATACCGCGTCGGCGGTGAAGTCCCGACGAAGCCGTCACGCGTGCCCTGGGCCATGGGCGTGGTAGGTCTTCTCGCGCTGCTGGGCATTGTCTATCAACTCAGCGTCTCTGGCATATCTGGTCAAACGACGCAGTTGTTCGACTGGACAGTACAGGCGCCGCCGTGAGCCCCCCGAATGCGAAAGGTTGTCTGTGCCCTGATTCCTGAAGCGGCAATCTCCGGCATCGATCGTAGGAGTTGTCGTGCCTTGGCCGTTGGCAAAGCCGATGCCTGCCCACCAGCAGAGGTGCTGCAGTGAGGGCAGAAATTGTGCATGGACGTGTCCTTTTATCTCGGCGTTGTTGCCGTCAGGGCGAACGGGCCGCGCCATGTTCTGTTCCTCTGACCGAGCGCGATTTGCCACGGTTCTGAACGTGACAAACGCCTTTGGACCCTCCCGCTCCTGCGTGAGGAACTGAAACGGTCAGCCCGGATTGAAGCCAAGGCGCATTTTCGCCGTGGAGGGAATTCGGTGGCTAAATCCAAATCCAGGCGTGCGCCCAACGGCCCGGCTACCGTTCACGACCAGCAACTCGAGCGCGGCGAAGGCGGCGAACTGCACCAAACCCGTTCGGGGAAAACTCCCGTGCTGACGACCGCACAGGGCAGCCCGGTTTCCGACGATCAAAACTCCTTGAAGGTCGGCACCCGCGGGCCAACGCTGCTCGAGGATTTCCATTTACGCGAGAAGATCTTTCACTTCGATCATGAACGCATCCCGGAACGGGTCGTCCATGCGCGGGGCTATGGCGCGCATGGCTTCTTCGAGAACTACAAGTCTCTGGCCAGATATACGCGCGCCGACCTGCTGCAGCGCGCCGGCGAACGCACCCCGGCTTTTGTGCGCTTCTCGACGGTGGCTGGCAGCAAAGGATCGGCGGATCTTGCGCGCGACGTGCGCGGCTTCGCCGTGAAGCTTTACACGCAGGAAGGTAACTGGGACATCGTCGGCAACAATATTCCGGTTTTCTTCATCCAGGACGCCATCAAGTTTCCCGACATTATCCACGCGGTCAAGGAAGAGCCGGATTCCGCCTTCCCGCAGGCTCAGTCAGCGCACGACAATTTCTGGGACTTCATCAGCCTCACCCCTGAAAGCATGCACATGATCATGTGGGTGATGTCAGACCGCGCGATCCCGCGCTCATTCCGGTTTATGGAAGGCTTCGGCGTGCATACCTTCCGTCTGATCAACGCCAAACGTGAATCGACTTTCGTCAAATTTCACTGGAAACCCAAACTCGGTCTGCAATCGGTCCTCTGGAATGAAGCCGTCAAGATCAATGGCGCCGACCCCGACTTTCACAGGCGCGATCTCTGGACAGCCATTCAAACCGGCAATTTTCCCGAATGGGAATTGCAATTCCAGATGTTCGACGAGGAATTCGCCGACAGCTTCGAGTTCGACGTGCTTGATCCGACGAAACTGATCCCGGAGGAAGCCTTGCCACCCGTTCCGGTCGGCCGCCTGGTCCTTGACCGGATGCCGGACAATTTCTTCGCCGAGACCGAACAGGTTGCCTTCATGACCCAGAACGTCCCGCCTGGAATCGACTTCTCGAATGATCCGCTGCTTCAGGGGCGCAACTTTTCCTATCTCGACACGCAACTGAAGCGGCTTGGAAGCCCCAATTTCACGCATCTGCCGATCAACGCTCCGAAATGTCCGTTCCATCACTTCCAGCAGGACGGGCACATGGCCATGCGCAATCCCGTGGGCCACATCAACTATCAGCCCAATTCGTTCGGCGAAGGACCGCGGGAAGATCCCACACACGGCTTTGCATCATTTCCCGATGCCGAGCAGGGCCACAAGCGGCGGCTCCGTCCTGAAAGCTTTGCGGACCACTACAGCCAGGCACGGCAGTTCTTCATCAGCCAGACTCCGCAAGAGCAGCAGCACATCGTGGCCGCCCTGCGGTTCGAACTCAGCAAGGTGAAGTTGCCGGTCATTCGCGAACGGGTCGTGTCACATCTGCGGAATATAGACGAGACGCTGGCAAAGGCCGTCGCGGCCGGACTTGGATTGAAATCGATGCCTGGCCCGGCGGATGCGGCCGTACCGACGCGCCAGGATCTCGAGCCGTCGCCCGCGCTGAGCATTGTCCAGAACGGGCCGGAGCGCTTCGAAGGCCGCAAACTTGGCATCCTTGTCACTGACGGAACCGATGCCGCCCTCGTCAAGGCGTTGAAGGCTGCTTTGGGCAAGGCGAAGGCTTCGTTCGAGATTATAGCGCCTCGTGTCACGGGGGTGAAAGCTGCGGACGGCAGTTGGATCGATGCCGACCAGATGATCGATGGAGGGCCGTCGGTGCTCTATGACGCGGTCGCACTCTTGCCCGCCGTAGCCGCAGTTGGCGATCTCCTCCAGGAGTCCACGGCGCGGGACTTCATCGCGGATGCCTTCGCACATTGCAAATTCATTGGATATGTCGACGCCGCCATTCCCCTCCTGGAACGAGCGGGTGTTGCTACGACTCAATTTGACGAAGGGTTGCTCGAACTGAGGTCAGCGAAGAGCGCGAAAGACTTTGTCGATCATCTCGGAGAACTGCGCGTTTGGGCACGCGAACCGACTGTGAAGATGCAGTAGAGAAGGATCACGCCAGCCACTGCACTCATACCCTGCGGGCCGCAAGACAGACACCGCACACCTGTTCCACTACAAACCCTTTTTCCGGGACCGATTCAGGTTGCGATGCTGATACGGTCGTGGCGGGTATCGCTTCTTTCTCGGTAACTTGACGACCGGTTCCCGATGCTCCGTACCATCTGCATATGTGCTGACGATAAATCGGCCCTCCGGCGCATCGACGATCTCGATTTTTACAGGCTTTGCTGTCATCGGGCTCGAACCCTGCCGCGGACTCCACGTTCCACCGGCCTCGATATTATGAGGAACGAACGTGGCAACCGGCTGTTCTACCCGTGGCGCTGCAACATTTCTCAGAATTCTCCGAGCAATCGTGTACCGGCCAGAACGATTGCCAGATGAATCACAGCACGAAATATCCAACGCTCAACTCGGCCATTTTTCACGTGCAACGCCAGGTGCAGGCGTTTGCAAAAGACAGGCCCGCGTGGGCCGCCGGCGGAGCTGCCGCGATCGCTCTTGTGGCTGCGGCGCTGTTCAACCGTCGCGCCGAGCGCAAGGCGGAAAACGGCAACCCTCCGATCGGCAAGTTCCTGAACATCGACGGATGCCGCTTGCACTATGTCGAGCAAGGCGCCGGTGACCCGCTCGTGCTGCTGCATGGCAATGGCAGTATGATCCAGGACTTTATCTCGAGCGGTTTGATGAATCTGGCCGCTCGGAAATTCCGCGTCATCGCCTTCGACCGACCTGGCTATGGACACAGCGATCGTCCACGCTCGGCAATCTGGACCGCGGATGCACAAGCTGACCTGATCCGCAAGGCGCTGCAGCGGCTGAATGTCAACGGAGCGGTTGTGCTTGGCCACTCCTGGGGAACTCTTGTCGCTG
>Ga0190271_10003235_pt1 | contig 10166 bp, 8 predicted proteins | sample Popmic356T_FD_133747 | JGI IMG/M metagenome (GOLD analysis project Ga0190271, IMG submission 133747) | Populus adjacent soil microbial communities from riparian zone of Weber River, Utah, USA - 356 T | ecosystem: Environmental > Terrestrial > Soil > Riparian zone | place: USA: Utah | collected... | reverse complement strand
TCTTCACGTACCACGACTCGCCCCGGCGGGCGCACTCGATCGCGGCCCAGGGCGGCATCAACGCCGCGAAGAACTACCGCAACGACGGCGACTCGGTGCACCGTCTCTTCTACGACACGATCAAGGGCGGCGACTACCGCTCCCGTGAGGGCAACGTGCACCGCCTGGCCGAGGTGTCGGTCGACATCATCGACCAGTGCACCGCCCAGGGCGTCCCCTTCGCCCGCGAGTACGGCGGCCTGCTCGACAACCGCTCGTTCGGCGGCGCGCAGGTGTCGCGCACCTTCTATGCCCGGGGCCAGACCGGCCAGCAGCTCCTGCTCGGCGCCTACCAGGCGCTCGCCCGCCAGATCCACCTCGGGACCGTCACGCTCTACAACCGCATGGAGATGCTCGACGTCGTCGTCCACGACGGCGCGGCACGCGGGATCACCTGCCGCGACCTGCTCACCGGTGAGGTCAGCTCCCACAACGCCCACGCCGTGCTGCTGTGCACCGGGGGCTACGGCAACGTCTACTTCCTGTCGACCAACGCCAAGGCGTGCAACGTCACCGCCACGTGGCGGGCCCACAAGAAGGGGGCGGCCTTCGCCAATCCCTGCTTCACCCAGATCCACCCCACGTGCATCCCGGCGTCGGACGAGTTCCAGTCGAAGCTCACCCTCATGTCGGAGTCGCTGCGAAACGACGGCCGCATCTGGGTTCCGAAGGCCTTCGACGACCAGCGTGCGGTGAGCGAGATCCCCGAGAGCGAGCGCGACTACTTCCTGGAGCGCAAGTACCCGGCGTTCGGCAACCTCGTTCCCCGCGACGTCGCGTCGCGCAACGCCAAGACCGTCGTCGACGAGGGCCGTGGCGTCGGTCCGTTGAAGAACGGCGTGTACCTCGACTTCGGCGACGCCATCGAGCGGTTCGGCGTCGCCACCATCCGTGAGCGCTACGGGAACCTGTTCGACATGTACGAGCGCATCACCGACGAGAACCCGTCGCAGGTCCCGATGCGCATCTACCCGGCCACCCACTACACGATGGGTGGCCTCTGGGTGGACTACAACCTCCAGACCACGGTCCCCGGTCTGTTCGCCCTGGGCGAAGCCAACTTCTCCGACCACGGCGCCAACCGGCTGGGTGCCTCTGCGCTGATGCAGGGCCTCGCCGACGGATACTTCGTCGCCCCCTCGACGGTCGCCGGGTACCTGTCCGGCCAGCTGGGGACCAGCCCGCTCGAGACCACCCACGAGGCGTTCACCACCTCACTCAACGAGACGCAGGACCGCATCGACCAACTCCTGGCGGTGAAGGGCACCCACTCGGTCGACCACTACCACCGGGAGCTCGGCAAGATCGTCTGGGACTACTGCGGCATGAGCCGGAACAAGGAGGGCCTCGAGAAGGCGCTCTCCGAGATCCCGTCCCTGCGCGACCAGTACTGGTCCGACGTGAAGATCCTCGGCGACGGCCAGAGCTTCAACCAGTCGCTCGAGAAGGCGCTCCGCCTGGCGGACTTCATGGAGATGGCCGAGCTGAAGGTGCGCGACGCGCTCCACCGCGAGGAGTCCTGCGGCGGCCATTTCCGCGAGGAGCACCAGACCGAGGAGGGCGAGGCGAAGCGCGACGACGACAACTTCGCGTACGTCGCGGCGTGGGAGTACGCCGGGCCCAACATCCAGTCCGACTCGATCCTCAACAAGGAACCGCTCGAGTTCGAGAACGTCCAGCTCAGCCAGCGCAGCTACAAGTGAGGCGGCACCAGTGACACGAGGGCACCGACCATGACGCAGATGCTCAACCTGAACCTGAAGGTCTGGCGGCAGGCCTCGGCCGAGACGCCCGGCGGCTTCGAGCGGTATCAGACGACCGTGGCCGACGACGCGTCGTTCCTCGAGATGCTCGACTTCGTCAACGAAGCGCTGATCGCCGAGGACCGCGAGCCGATCGCGTTCGACCACGACTGCCGCGAGGGCATCTGCGGGTCGTGCGGTCTCATGATCAACGGCCAGGCGCACGGCCCCCAGAGGGGCACTGCGACCTGCCAGCTCCACATGCGCAAGTTCCGCGACGGCGACGAGATCGTGATCGAGCCGTGGCGGGCCGGAGGGTTCCCCCTCATCAAGGACCTCGTCGTCAACCGGGCGGCCTTCGACCGGATCATCGAGGCCGGCGGTTACATCACCGTCAACACGGGAGCGCCTCGCGACGCCAACGAGATCCCGATCCCCAAGGAGACCGCCGACGCGGCGATGGACGCCGCGGCGTGCATCGGTTGTGGGGCGTGCGTGGCCGCGTGTCCGAACTCGGCCGCCAACCTCTTCACCGCCGCCAAGCTCCAGCACCTCAACCTCCTCCCCCAGGGTCAGGCCGAGCGCTACGAGCGGGCCGAGAACATGGTCGACACGATGGAGGAGTTCTTCGGATCGTGCACCAACCACGGTGAGTGCTACGAGGCGTGCCCGAAGGAGATCTCGATCGACTTCATCGCGATGATGAACCGCGACTACGTGAAGTCGAAGCTCGTCAACCGTCGACGCCTCGGTCAGAAGAAGGTCGGCTGAGCGGTGACCCAGTCGGGCACGGCCGGGCGTCGACCGACGACCCCGAGGCTGGTCCGGACCCTGGCCGTCATCGTCCTGGCGGCGGTCACCGCGGGCTTGGTGGCGGGTTGTGGTGACTCGGGCGGCACGACCGAGCCCGAGGACGACTCGACCACCTCCACCACGGCGAAGCCGACGGAGGGCGCCACCATCCCCGACATCGCGGGACCGGCCGGCAAGTGCCTCACCTCGGCGGCCACCTTCCTCGGGCTCCAACTCCTGGCACTGTCCGGAGAGGACAAGGCCCGCGACGCCGCAGCACAGGTCGCCAAGCTCAAGTCGGAGCTGCCCGAGAGCCTCCACGACGAGGTGGACCTGGTCGCGACCACCTTCGCTGCGCTCGCCGACCGGGGTGTGCGGGCCGGCGCCGACCAACTGCAGGATCCCAGGGTGAAGGCCGCCATCACGCTCATCGCGGCGGAGATCACCCGAACCTGCGGATCGTGACGCAATGAGCGACGCTCCGCAGGACCCATCCGGGCCCGCTGGGTCGGGACCGGGCCCGATGCTGGGGCGCCATGTGGACCGCTCCGAGTACGGCACCCTCGATCTGTTCGAGGTTCCGGCCCCGGTTCGGGTCACGTTCCGCACCGACGAGCTCGAGGCGCTGTGTCCGGCCATCGACGGGATCCAGCCCGACATCTATTCGGCCGAGATCAGCTACACCGCCCGGACCCACGCCTTCGAGTCGAAGTCGCTCAAGCTGTGGCTGGTGACGTTCCGCGACCGCCGAATCTTCGCCGAGCACCTGGTGATCGAGATCCACGACGTGCTGGCCGCACACTCCCCCGCAGTCGGCGACGTTTCGGTACGACTCACCCAGAACGTCCGCGGCGGCATCGAGACCGTGGTGGAGCACCCGGTGGCGTGACGACCCTCGGTGGTCCGACCCGGTCAGTGGTTGCGGAGCTCGGGCGTGGATCCGGGATCGAACAGTCCGTGCTCCGTCTTCTCCCAATGTGACGGGTCGGTGATCAACTGGATCAGGGCCCGCAGCGCAGCCACCGACATCAACAGCCAGTACAGCGGGACCAGCAACGCCGACACCAGGTACTCGGGCCGACCGGCGATGCGCAGTGAGATCAGGCCGATGTAGAGGATCGCCAGGTTGCCGAACGCCCAGGCGGCGATCGCGAGGTAGTAGGCCCATCCCGGGAAGATCGCACCGATGACCGTCGCGCGGGTGACCAGCCAAAAGAGTGTCGTCGCCCAGAAGACCAGGTTGAGAACGGCCAGCGACGGGGTGCCGCCCACGAAGAGCCCGAGTCGGATCGTGTTGCGCAACCCGAGGTCGTCGATGAGGGCGCGGGGATGGCGTACGGCGACGAGGAAGGTCTGGAGGTAGCCCTTGTACCAACGGCTGCGCTGCTTGACCCAGTTGACGACGTCGACGTTCGGCTCCTCCATCGTCACGGAATCGAGCACGCCGATCCGGTGGCCCCGCCGTTGGATCCGGATGCCGAGGTCGGCGTCCTCGGTCACGTTCCACGGGTCCCAGCACCCCACCTCCTCCAGCGCGCTGCGTCGGAAGTGGTTCGAGGTGCCGCCCAGCGGGATGGGCGAGCCGGTGGCGGCGAGACCCGGCAGGTAGAGGCGGAACCACGTGAAGTAGTCGTTCGTGAACCACTTGGTGAGCAGGTTGCGGTGGCCTCCGTAAAACGACAGCCGGGCCTGGAGGCAGACGTAGGTGGGCCCGAGGCGATCGAGGGCGACGACGGCGCGACGGAGTTGCAGCGGATCCGGATGGTCCTCGGCATCGAAGATCGTGATGAGCTCGCCGCGCACGAACTCCATGCCGTAGTTCAGTGCCCGGGGCTTCGTTCTCGGCTCGCCCGGCGGGACGAGCACGATCTCGATCGGCAGGTCGCCGCAGTCGGCCTGTCGTGCCGCGGCGATGGTCGCGTCGTCGTCGGCCTCCAACAGGAGCTTCACGTCGAGGCGATCACGCGGGTAGTCGAGCCGGCCGAGCGCCGCGACGAGGCCGGGTATGACGGTCGGTTCGCCGTACGCCGGGACCAGTACCGAGTAGATCGGGAGCTCGTGATCTGGAACTCCCCGCGCCTCGGCCGCGCTGATCGTCACGGATGGATCGTTCCGCAACGCCGCCCGGACCAGGCCGAGCCGATTGAGGATCGTGACCAGATACACCACCGTGCAGGTCGTGGTCAGGATCGTCAGCACACCGATCGGCCACAGCACCGTCGGAACCAGGCACAGCACGGCGATCCCGACGAGGGCGCGCCGCGCCGGCACCGACAGCCGACCGGTCGCCGACATGCCGGGCAACGCCCCATCGACCCGCCCCAGGGCGAGTGCGAGGTGACGTTGGGCCGCGGTGTCGTCGACGGCGCGCACGGTCGGATGCCGGACCATCGTCGAGGCCCGACCGGACTCGCGCTCAGCCGGCATCGTTGTCTCCCGTCGCCTCGGAGCGCTTGACGGTGGCGTCGACAACGTCGATCGCGAATCCGGCCATGAACGCGTCGACGTCGGCGTTCGTGACCCGGGCCCGCTCGCTGCCGACGCCGAAGCCGACGGTGCCTCCCGCCGGGGCCTCCTCGTCGGAGAGCTGAAGTTGGCTCCGGACCTCCGAGGAGAGCTCAGGCAGGCGGAGCCGGAGGTTCTTGTCGAGCGGCAACAACAGGACGACCCGCTCGAACCGGTTGGACTCGCCCTGGCGTACCGGCCAGATCCAGTACAGCGAGATCCACTTCATGCCGTTGTCGGACTGGGTCCAGCGGAGCAGGTTGCCGGTGATGCCGTGGCCCAGATCCACCGACGTGACGTCGCTCATGGCGAATCCGTGGAACCGGTAGCACGCCTCGATCCCGAAGTCGCTGAAGCTCTGGAGGTTGTCGGTGTTGATCACATCCGCGATCACCCCGACGTTCGATCGCGGTTCGCCCTGACCGGTGTAGCGGTACTGGTACCGGACCCAGGTCGACGACTCGCCGAAGAACCGACGACCGTTGTCGTAGTGCGTCCGGTTCTGGGCGTGGGCGGACGCCACGTCGAGGCCGCCGAACCGGAAGGGCAGCAGCTTGGTCGACCCGACCGAGCTCGACACGGGGTCGTACTTGGTCAGGCCGTGGTCGTAGGTCGCACCGATCAGCGCGACCACCATCACCAGGCACATGGCGAAGGCAGGTCGCGGGACGGGTCGCGTGAGGGCGACGAGCCGGTCACGGTGTCGGGGCCTCGGGGTGAGTCCGAAGCGTCGTGTGAGCAACAGCATCGTCAACGTCGCGATGTTGAACGTCAGGAGCCCGACGAAGGGGTGCAGGACCTCGACCGACGCGGTCTCCCCGAAGAGTCGACCGACGCCGAGGATGGCGATGATCCGGACCAGGTTCAGGGCCCAGACGAGGAGCAGACCGGCCGCGAGCCACAGGAGTTTCCGGGTCCGGCGGCCCTGCATGGCGATCGCGATCGCGGAGCCGACGAGGAGGAATCCGACGACCCCGTTGGCGCCGGAACAGGCCGACGCGATCGTGACGAGGAACCCGTCGCCGTGGTCGACCTCGAAGGTCGCGCCGTCGCCCAGGGCGGGGGCGGCGAGCGGGATGAGCTTGAGCGCGATGGCGGTCGCCTTCGCCGTCGCGTCCGACATCGGTTCCAGCAGGCGCGTGACCATCCCCCGGAACGGGATCGGCCATGCGAAGAACAGGAACAGCACCGCCATCTTCGTCCGCCACAGCGTCCTTGCACCGAAGAGGAGGGCGACCACGCCGGCCGCGAACAGCGGGAGCGTGAGCAGGTCGATCCGCCACAGCCAGTACATCGTCGTCAGGTGGGGCGGCGCGGCGATGAGGACCGTGAGCGCGACCGCGATGAACGGGATTCCGACGATCAGGTCGAGGTGGCGGTCGTGGAGGTCGAGCTCGTCGTCGCGCGGTCGGGCGAGATACCACCAGAGCGCACCGGCGATCAGCGGAACCAGACCGAGGTAGGCCAGTGGCGTGTCGACCGTGACGCCGCGCATCAACGTCCAGAGCGACGTGTGGTAGCACGCGACGATCGCCGTCCCGGCGACGCCGATGCGCCATGCGGCGCGGCGGCGCATGGCGCGCTTCGCAGCCGTCGCCGTCTGGTCGATGGGCTCCGGAGGAGAGTCGATGACGCTGGTCATACCGAGCTCGCACGACGCCGACGACGCCACGAGAAGGCGATCCATCCGCCGCCCGCGATCAGGACCGCGCTGACCGGGAGCAACGCCGTCATCGGGCTCTCGTCGAGTGCCGGCGGCGGATCCTCATGGGGAGCGACGACGATCGTGGTGGTGGTCGTCGTCGGAACCACGGGCGGTGCGGTCGTCGCGGGTGCGACCGACGACGGCGGTGCCTCGGTCGGTGCCGCATCGGTCGCGCCACCTCCCAGGGGTATGTCGTTGGGGATCCGGACGAAGTTCCCGGAATCGTCGGTGGTGGTGTTCCCACCGGTCGTGAAACCGCCCGACGATCCGCCGGAACCGGCGTCCGCTCCGAGAGCGGGGTCCGACACGCCCGCCCCGCCGTCGGGGGAGGTCGGTGGGGTGGACGTGTCGGAGATCGCGGGGACCGTGGTGGTCGACCCGGTGGACCCTGCCTCCTCGCTCGACCCCGGCTTCGCGCTGGCGGGATCGGCCGAGATGCGTTGGGCGACGAACGCGGCCCCCAGGAGGAGCACCGGGACGACGAGGAGCAACAGGCTCTTGTCGAGCCAGGCGATGCGAAACAGTTTCATGGTCCGGTCAGGTCCTCGGTGGGATGCGGGCGCGGGAGACCCCTGGGCTTGGCGATCTGGTAGAGGCGCCAGTTGCTCTGCGCATCGTCTTCCTCACCCCATTCACGAACGATGGTCGCAAGCCCCTTGCCGTTGTCCTCCCAGAGCCCAGGGTGGGCGTTCTGCACGGCATCGTTGGTTCCGGACGCCGGGTTCTGGACCAGGAGGTAGCGGACACCGAACTGTTGGGGATCGGCCACGAGCGGTTCGAAGTCACGGTCGGCGGGAATCACGTACAAGTCGGGTCGCGGTGCGTTGACGAGCACTCCGAAGCACGAGGCGGCGTCACACATGATCGAGCCGGGCGCCACGTTGGGGAGGTGATCGATCTCGGACGCGATCGTCGCCCCGATCCCGATGATCGAGTCCTCCTTCGGGTTCCCGCCGTCGAGGTATTCCGAGATCGCGGGGATGGTGCGGCCGGCATCGATGTTGCCGAAATCCCCGTCGCTCGTCAGCTGCCATGTCAGCACCAGGCCCGGCACCAGCGCGACCACGCCGAGCACACGCCCGCTCAGCGCGACGGGGCCGAGTGTCATGGCCAGCACCGCCGACAACATGACCGCTCCGATCGCGTAGCGGAACCAGGGAAACGTGCTGCCCTGGTACGAGAACAGGAGTTGGACGGCGATCGGCGACCCGAACACCACGAGGGCCACCACCACTCGGGACGACCGCACCTTCGACGACCCGAGTGCGACCGCCAACATCACCAGCAGCGCCGGAGCCGCGATCGCGACCTGCACCAGGTAGAACCACGCCCGCCCGAGGTTGGTGGCGTCGGGGACGACCATCCCGAGGTCGCCGGCCGCCTTCACGATGGCGGAGTTGCCGTACTCCGACGTGAACTGGGCGAAGGGCTCGCCGATGATCACCCATGAACTGAAGGCCCACAGCACGATGCAGCCCGCCGCGGGAAGGGCGAACAGGGTGACGTCGAGCAGGGTGCGGCGCATGCGGTCCCGGTCGTCGTCCCAGTGGGGCTCGCCGAAGGCCGGGTCGTCGACGCGGGGATGCCAGCGACGGAACGTCACCATGCCGACGAACGCAGTGGCGATGAGGAACACCGCGGCCGACTCGTAGCGGACCAGGTACGCCGCCCCGGTGCACATCCCGGCGATGGCGAGGTGTCGCAGGTCGTCCGTCTCGCACCACAACGCGAGGCGCCGGGCCACCACCACGAGGAAGAACAACCAGCAGGCCTCGCTCATCCCGTTGGCGCCGAACAGCCAGATCAGCGGGTGTGCGACGGTGATCAGGACGACTCCGGTTCGCATCCAGGCGCGGGCGCCGCTCTCCTCACCCCACCGGAGCAGCTGGGTGACCACGCCGGCCATGAACGCGGCGGAGACGATCACCGCTGCGATCGCGTCTGCGGACATGGGGAGCCACCACTGCCGGAGCCACAGCAGTGGAACCTCGAACAGCGCCGGGAACGGACCCCAGATGAAGCCCAGCGCCTCGAGATGAGGATCCCGGCCCGCTACGACGGACTGCGCCGCCTGCACCCTGGACACGGCATCGCCCGGAATCTCTCCGGTGAGTCGGGCGATCAGCCAGCCCAGGCCGAGAAAGCAGGTGAACGCGGCGACGAACGCGACCTGACGAGCGGCGGCGCTCCCCATGGTGAGCTTCGGTGCCGGAGTCGAGCGACGCATCGAACGCTCGGCCTCACGGACCAACCGCTCCGCATCGACGATGGCCGGATGGCCGGGATCGTCACCCAGTGCGAACGGAGGCGCCGCATCGGGATCAGCGACGTCGACGTCGGCGCCGAGCTCCCGGGCGGTTCGGGCGAGGTCGTCCCGAAGCGTGGCCAGCCGGTCGACCGCCCGGTGCTCTCCCTGCGCCAGGGCGTCCGTCGAGTCCGACACGCGTCGATCGAGCTCGTCGAGGACCTGCGCCAAGGCTGCACGCGACGGGGCTCCGATCCCCAAGGTGGCGGTTGATCCCTCCATCGCCGGTTGGCTAACCCGACCCGTTTGCCCAGGGACTTCGGCCGTCGCCGGAGCCGACGCGCTCATCGGGCACCGGAGCGGTCTCGATCTCTTCCGGCTGGCCGGTGAGGTCGTGGACGTCGGCCTCGCCAACACTGCCGACATCGCGCAGCGCCGCGATGGCGGCGCGGGTCTCGCTCCGCAGCTCCCGCTGCAGCCGTGTGAGCTCCCCCATGGCGTCGACCAGTTCCCGGCGGTGATGTTCGACCAGGTTCGACAGCTCAGCGGCGGTTCGAGCGAGCTGGTCGATGACGGCGCGCTCGGACACGGGTGTCGCAGGAGGCTCGGACACGGGGGTCGGTTGGGACGGGGCGGCGTGATCCTCATGGACCAGGGCCGAGAGCGCGAACGCGACCGCCCCGTCATCGATGGTCCCGCCATCAATGCGCTCCACCTCGTCCGTCCCGCTGGACGTGCCGTTGTCGCCCGACGGCGTTTCATGCACCATCGCGCCGCAACGTATCGGTCGAACATGAACTGGAGACGGGATCGGGGTTGCCGACAAATGAACTCAGGCCGTGAGGTGAACTTCTGGATTTCCCCCCGACGACGAGTGAGGACCTCACGAATGATCGAATGGGGCGGTCCGGAGACCGCCCCATCCAACAATTTCCTTGGATTTCGGCTCAGAGGATCCGAAGGCCGAAGATCAACCGATCACGGCGCAGCAGTGACGTTGCACACACCATTGGTCCGTTGGGGGCCAGGGACTGGGAGGAACCTGGTTGCACCGTAGACCTTCCTGAGCTCGACGGCGTTGGTAAGTCCCGTGAACTCGTTGATCGAGTGGTTGTCGGTGTTCTTGCAGAGGAACTCG
>Ga0190271_10003234_pt1 | contig 10170 bp, 3 predicted proteins | sample Popmic356T_FD_133747 | JGI IMG/M metagenome (GOLD analysis project Ga0190271, IMG submission 133747) | Populus adjacent soil microbial communities from riparian zone of Weber River, Utah, USA - 356 T | ecosystem: Environmental > Terrestrial > Soil > Riparian zone | place: USA: Utah | collected... | reverse complement strand
TCAAGCCCAGCCAGTTGCCGAAGGGCTGGTCCGCCGGGGACCTGCTGTCCCAGCCGGGCATGAGCCTCACCGCAGCCAACGACCTCGCCTACCGGATCAGCAACGGCGCGGTCGGTGCCGCGTTCTCGTACGCGCCGACGACGGAGCGGGTCAACCCGCAGGTCGAGGGCACCAACATCTCGCCCGTCTACGTCAACAAGCCCGGCCAGAACCCGTTCATGCCGAAGCCCGGTTCGAAGCCCGGCGCGTACAGCGGCTATGCGCCGCCCGCGCCCCGCCCGGTGCTTGGCCCGCCGAAGCCCGCGCCCAAGGCGAAGCCGAAGCCTGACGAGACGCCCGAGGTCAACGCGAACACCGGGTTCGCGGTCAAGAAGGCCAGCGCGAACGTCAACGACAGCAAGAAGGCCCAGACGAGCAAGACCAAGGGCGGCGGGTTCTATCTCTGATGCCGCCCCTGTCCCGATCCAGCGGTGGCGTGCAGGCCCCGATGAGCGCCGGGGACTGGGGTCGGCAGGCCATGCCTGCCATGCAGCCCTCGTTCACGGCTGCGCCGCAGGTGGCCCGCGCTCCGGTCCAGCAGGTCAACTCCGAGTTCGCCCAGAAGTACGCGAAGACGGAGAACCCCGACCGGCCGTATCAGGACATCGGCAAGCAGACGCTGAACCTCACCAAGCCGGGTGCGTTCGCGGCCAACCTGCCGGGCGCGGGCGGGTTCGTGGAGGGCTTCGGGGCTGGCGCTGGCCGGGCCATCGGTGGCCTGTTCGGGCAGGCTCAGTTGGGGGCCGACATCGGGCGTGGGATCGGCCACATCCCGCAGGTCGGCCTCGACGCCGTGGGCGGGTTGCTGGGTGCGATCCCCGCGATCCCGGGGCTGCCCGGTGGCGGCAGCATCCCGGGGGCCTCGCTGCTGGGGATGAACGACGCCCAGCGCAAGGAGTTCCTTGACCAGTGGGACGGCAACCCGTTCGGCCTGATGAAGGCACTGGGCGACTACGACAAGGAGGAGTGGAACCGGAAGATCGAATCGGGCGAGGTCAGCCCGATCCTCCGGTCGCTCGGCCCGGCCGACAACCTCGGCGAGCAGGTGATGAACACACTGGGCATCTTCGGCATCCCCAGTGACCTGATCCAGCGTGGCTGGGCGGGTGGTCCCGGTGAGGCCATCGACCGGGTGATGAACGCACCCGAGGAGGAACTGAACCCCGAGGTCCTTGCCCTGCGCGAACGGTTCAGGAACAAGGAGATCAATCAGGACAAGTTCCTCGACGAACTGGTCGTGAACGGGGCGGGCTACTCCAACAACTGGGTCGTCAACCTGCTCGGCTCGGGCCTGCTCGATCCGGCCAACCTCGCGTTCGGCGCGGGCACGGCCATTGGGCTGTCGGCCAAGGGCGCGAAGGCGGCGCAGGCGATCCGGTTCGTGGACGACCTTGGACGGGAAGGCGTGGAGGCGCTTGCCCGTCAGGTCGCGGAGCGGTCGGCTACCGAGGGTGGTGCGCTCATCGCCAAGGAGGCCGTCACGCCACTTCAGGTCATGGAGGAGGCCGTGCGGGTCGGTTCGCACGGGGACGCCATCGCCAACGCGGCGAGGTCGCTCCCGGCCCGCCAGCAGATCGCGCTGAAGCCCGGCTTCGCCCGGCTGGAGAAGATCGCCGACATCAGCAGCAAGGTCCTCGACCCGACGAACATGATCGGGGCACGTGGTTCGAAGCCGCTGACCAACGCCTTCCTGTCACGCGAGGGGACGAAGGGCATCGCGCAGGGCTACGGGATCGAGAACTACTCCCGGCTCGGCGATGCGCTGGACTCCATCGGCAAGGGTGACCTGTTCGACGAGGGCATCGGGTACTTCGGGGCGCAGGAGGGGCTGCTCATGGCGGGCGACAGCCTCGCCGATGACGTGGCCTCCATCCGCCGCATCGGCGACGCCCGGCCGACGAAGATCGCCGAGGCCCGGGCCAAGGTCGGTGCCCAGAACTACGCGATGAAGATGGAGAAGTGGGTCGCCCGGCGGAAGGCCGACCTCGCGATGCTGTCCGGTGGCACGAAGGAAGAGGCGATGGCCCGGGCGCACAATCACGCGCTCGACCGCCTCACCCGCTCCGGCCTGTCGGGTGACGAGGCAGCCATGGTGCTGCGGAAGTTGGGCGACAACGAGGACGCCTACTCGCTGGTCGACGCGATGTACTTCGGTAACCGGATCAAGGGGTACAACACCGCCAAGCGCGGTGCCCGGGAGCGGCTGGCTGCCGAGATCGCGAACAACGAGGACGGGCTGCCGACCGTCGCCCAGCAGGCGCGGATGGAGACGGTTGATCGAGCCACGCTCATCGGACCACGGGAACTCACGGACCTCCGCGCTAAGGCCCTGCGCGAGGCACTGGACACCGGCGATATCGAAGCCGTCCGTGCTGCCGTTCGGAAGTACGACGCGCTGGCCGTCGGGTTCCTCGCCGACGGGACCGAGGAGGCCGTCCTGCTCCGTGGCGTGAAGGAGTGGCTGGATGAGTTCGAACCCACCCTGACCAAGGAACTCGACGACGAGTCACTGGGCCGACTGCCCCGCGAACTCGCCGAGGACGCACGCAGGGGCGATGGCTACACCTACGGCCTGCGCCCGGCCAACGGCGAGGACGAGTGGCGGCTGACGTTCCACGACGAGGATGACCTCGCGAACGGGATCAAGGCCGGTGACATCAAGAGCGCCCGCCCGTGGACCGACATCGTCGGGGACCGGGCCGAGACGTGGAACCTCAGGTTCCGCGACGACGGTGGGCGGGTGCAGTCGTTCGCCAACGCGCTGGAGCGGAAGTCCCGGCGCATGGGCCAGCAGATCACGTCCGACAAGATCGACCGCGAGGCTCGACGCCGGTTCGTTGAGGGCGCGATGTCGCGCAAGGCCCTGACCGAGGGCGGGCAGACGCTGACGTACAGCGAGGGGCGTGACCTGTACGACGCCGTGAAGCGGAAGGCGCTCGATGCGAGCGTCGCGCCCCGTGGCATGAACATCGACGAGTTCGCGTCCATCGTCGAGGGCAACAAGGCCGCGTCCCGGGTGATGTCGGCCCGTGACCTGCAACTGCTGTCGCTTCAGGCGTTCGAAGGCAACGTCGGCACGGTCGGCCTGACCCAGAAGTTGAGCGGCAAGGTCAAGACCAACCTCTCGGACGTGCCGCTCATGCCGTCGAACGCTATCGGGCAGGTCGCGGAGCGGATGTACCCGCTGATCCGGTTCTCGCTCAACCCGGTCTTCCAGATGCAGGAGTGGGTCGAGCCGTGGGTGTTCAGCGCCGCCCGTGGTCGCGCAGCCCGCCTCACCGGCAAGTGGACGAACCCCCTCACTGGCGAGGAGGTGACGCTGGACGACGTGCAGATGATCCAGCAGCACATGATCGAGCGGTACAAGGCGTCGTCGCCCGAGGCCCAGTTCGACATGATGGAGCGGTCGCTGGTCTACCTCCACGGGGCCAAGGCCGCGAAGCAGGCCGCTGCTGCCGTCGACCGGAACGTCCTCCGTCGGGCCATCGGCAACGTCGCCACCCTGAACGTCCATGAGCGCAAGGCAGCCGCGCAGTCGGAGATGTTCCGGTACTTCCTCGGCCCGATGCTGAAGGAGCAGTTCGACCAGATCAACCCGAACATCTGGCTCGATCTGGAGAAGACCTTCGGCACCAAGGATCAGGGGCAGATCGCCGTCCGGTGGCTGGTCGAGAAGGACAAGTGGGCCTCGTCCGATCCCCGGGTCGCCTACCACCTCATGGACGCCAGCAAGGAACCGGCCATGGGCGCACGGGCAGCGGTGAACTTGGAGGAGAACGCCCACGTCGTCTTCAACACCAGCCGCGAGGCGCTGAACCATCGGGTCACGGTCGGTGAGATCACGCACGCCGACTTCGTGGACACGATGCGCGAACTGGGTGCCCATCAGGACTACATCGACCGGACGTGGAAGGCCACCCAGTTCGAAGTGAAGACCGGCGGGGTCGACAAGTGGTGGGATGACGCCGTCCCGCTGGTGGCCGGTGGCAAGCCGGAGGTCGACGCTGCTCGCTCCATCGTCCGGGCACTGGCCGAGACGGAGGGGATCAGCGAGACGGAACTCCTGTCGCGCACGCTCCAGTCCAGCCCGGTCAGCCTGCTCCACGACGACCTGATCGACGCGAGCGAGGAGACGCTGGCCGCGTGGGGCACGCTCCTCCAGCAGAGCAAGGCAGCCGCGATGGCCTACGGGGTCGATCCGGTCACGGGCGCGACCGTCCGCAACTCGGTGTGGAAGCCGATGGCCGACATGGACTTCCTGAAGGCAGCCCAGACGCCACCGCAGGACCTGCCGCTCGATCAGGTCGGGGCCATCGACGACATCAGGAAGGTCACGTTCGGCGAGGGCGGGCGGGACATCTTCATCCCGGGCGGCATCGAGTCACTGAACGATCTGGAGAAGCCGTTCACGCTGTGGGAAGCGCACGTGATCCGCGCCCAGATGATCGACCCGATGGACCTGAAGGACCCGGCCCTGAAGCACGCGCTGTACGAGAAGATGTGGCGCGCCCATCAGGTCGACATGGCCGACCCGGAGAACACCTTCCGGCTGTTCAACAACTCGGTGATGGCGATGCTGTCGGCCGGGCTGAACCTGACCCGGAACGAGTTGATCAGCACGCGCTTCCGGGTCGGCTCGATGCAGGACCTGCGGTCCATGGCCGCACAGACCAAGGGCCTTCGCGCCACCATCGAGGACGCGCTGCCCGAGGGCCAGAAGGCCAGCCACGGCGACCTCGGCCTCGCCTACTCGACCAACGCGGACGTGGCCCACTACATCCCGCTCGACGACCGGCTGCGCTACATGGGCGACCACATGCTCCCCGCCCGGCAGGTGCTGGACGAGGAGACGGGCCTGATGAAGGACGTGAAGTCCACGGCTGCGCTGGTCGAGGAGCGGGCACAGGCGGCACAGGGCTACCTCGGTGGGACCAGCCGTGCCCGGCGCGACATCCACGGGAAACTGGATGAACTTCAGGACGCGCACAAGCGGACGCTGAAGGGTGACGCGAAGAAGAAGTACAAGCCCCCGGGCCGCATCCAGAACTGGGCCATCGAGGAACTGGGTGACGCCATCCAGAACGGGGTCATGGTCGAGGGCAAGCGGGTCGTCGGGCTGGACGCCATCGACGCACTGATCGCCAAGCACCCGATGTTCGGGACGAAGCGCGCCGCCCTGTTCAAGGACGACGAGATCAAGGCCATCACCGAGGCAGCGGGCAAGTTGGCCGAGGACCCGCTCGATCTGGAGGCGCGTGCCGTCCTCCAGAAGTTCACCGGTGGCGCGAAGAAGATGGACGACAACGTCATCTTCAAGCCATGGAACGTGAACGGGGCTGGCCTCCCGGCGGGCAAGAACGTCGACTCGACCACGATGTTCCATGGCGACCATGAGATGTTCGCGTACCTGAAGAACGACGACGTGTCGTGGCGCGGGTTCAGCACCAACACCGGCATGGGCCGGGCGCTGACCATGGCCGAGGACATGGTCGACAACCCGCAGCACTTCGTGCGCCGTGCCGATGAGTCGCTGGACGAGTTCGCGGAGCGGATGTCCCACCGCACCGATGGCCTGTCGCTGAAGACGGCCTACTTCGGGGTGGACCTCGGTGATCCGGTCAACTTCGAACGTGGCGTGATGGACACCCACATGGTTGGCGACCTCACCGAACACATGTACTTCGACCTCGGCGAGAACGGCACCAATCAGGCGTGGAAGGACTTCTACGCCAGCCTCTCGCCCGACAAGCAGGCCGAGATCGACGGCTGGCTGGCCCGTGACTGGAAGATGATCCCCGACCCGAAGGACCCGACGGGCAACAAGACCATGCGCGCACCGCTCGACCCGGCTGACCGCCCGCCCCGGGGTGCCGGTGCGTACGACTGGTCCGAGGCGAGCGGCATCCCGATCTCATTCAAGAACGGCAGCCCGGCCATGGACGCCGCTCTGAAGAACGGCGATCACGCCACCGTGGCTGCATGGATGCGCGACAAGGTCGCCAAGGCCGTGGCGAACCCGAAGTCGAAGATCACCCAGACCGAGGCCGACCGGCTCCTGAAGATGTACCGCACGGACGAGGAACTGGCCTCGATCTACGGCCGTGAGGCCACGGTGCTGGGCGCGGACTACCGCATCTACGACGACCTGATGACCACGCGCAAGACGGCCGAGACGGCGAACGATCCGACGCTGGCCCGGCACGGCAACGGCGGGTACCAGTGGAAGTTGTGGGACGACCGCCGCCACGTGTACGACCCGGAGGCCAGCGCCTTCGCTGCCGCCCACACCCTGCCCCGCCGGTCGGTGCGGTACATGGCCTCGTCCGATGACGCGCACTTCGCGGCCGGGTTCATGGACAAGGGCGGGCTGAAGTCGGTCGACAAGGCGGGCTACTCGTACCTCGACCCGCACCGGACGATGATGTTCCAGAAGGACAAGCGGCGCATCCGGGGGGCGACGATCCTGACCGACGCCGGTGACGCGATCATCGGCCTCACCCAGTACCGCGACCGGTCGACGTTCCTCCATGAGATCACCCACGCCGTGATCGAGCCGCTGATCAGCGATCCGTCGATGAAGCGGGTGGTCTGGGATGACCTCAACCGGGTGATCGACGAGCGCAACGCCACGATGTTCGCCCGCACCACCGAGTTGCGGACGCAGTTGGACGACATCACCAACGTCGTGGCCGACCGCCAGAACGTGGTCATCGAGGCACAGACCGCGACCAAGACCGCGAAGGGTGACCTCGACACGGCTGCCAAGGGGCTGCGTGACGCCGAGGCCAAGGCTGCCGACCTGTCGGCCAAGGTCACGGAGCAGACGGGCGCGCTGAAGCAGTTGGTCAAGGATGCACCGGCCAAGCGCAAGGCAGCACAGTCGCAGCGGTTCGCGTCCGACCAGAAGCGCGGGCTGGAGCGGGTCGAGGCCGGGCTGAAGCGCGAGCAGGAGAAGTTGGACGCGCTCATCAAGTCACGCGATGAAGCCACGGCCGCTGTTGAGCCTGCCCGTGTGGCACACCAGAACTCCACAGAACTTCACACCGCCCTGTCAGAACACCTCGACCTGAGCCAGAAGGAACTGAAGGCACGGCAGGCCGAGGGTGCTGCGATCCGCAAGGAGTACGACGAGGTCGCGACCAAGGCCCCCGAGGCCCGGAAGACCGGCTGGGATCGGGAGGCGAGCGAACACCTCGCCGACGAGTTCGGGAAGTGGCTCGCGACCGGTGAGGCGAAGAACCCCAAGATGCGGGACGCGTTCGCCTACTTCCGCAAGGCCCTGATCCGCATCTTCGAATGGGCGAAGAAGAACCCCAACGCCAAGATCAGCCCCGAGATGGAGCAGTTGTTCAACGACCTGACGATGCCGATCCAGAAGGAGCGGGAGGTGCTGGCGAACGCCGTCCCGTTCGACGCCACCGACGAGATGATGCACGCGGCCGGTATCCAGTCCGTGATCGACGCGGAGGACGCTTCCTTCACCAACGTCCAGTTCCGGCGCGGCCGGTCGTGGATGGAGCGGTCGATCAACCACCCGTACTTGGGCATGTACCCGGCCAGTTACATGTGGGGGAAGGTCGCCCCCGAGATGGTGCGGGCGCTGTCGGTCAACCCGTTCGGGCTGCCGATCCCGGGCCTGACCAAGCCGGTGAAGATCGGCGGGGGCGAGTACGGCCTGCACGGCTCACCGTTCTACGGTTTCGTCAACGCCGCCCGGGTGCAGAACTCGGTCGAGATGCAGAAGGACACCGACCCGGAGTTCGCGGCTGCCGTCAACGACCCGAAGAACGACAAGGTCTTCCGCAACATCATGATGTTCCTGCCCGCCTCCCCGTGGGACGCGCCCGCCAACTTCCCGCTCTGGTCCCGGCGCGTGGCCGAGTTCGGTGCCGAGACGATTGACGAGCCGCTGAAGGCCGACGGGACGCCGAAGGAGTTCAACATGGCGAAGACCGGCAGCGAGGTCGTGTCCTACGCCTTCGGTCCCAAGGCTGGCTTCGACTGGGTCGACGACATGGCGAAGGCGATCCACGCACCGGTGTTCGGCGGGGAGGGCGAGGATGCCATCACGCCACAGGCCCTGAACCTGTCGTTCGAAGGCGCGACCCCGGTCGAGGACCGGCTGAAGGGAGCGGCCGACCAGTTGCAGCAGCAACTTCCGCAGCCGCCGCAACCGTGACATGATCAGCCTTGACGCCACGTTGCGTTCGCATCACAGTAGGAGAACGAGTTGACCGAGGAACGCCAGACCGACGCCACGGCTGGGACCGAAGGCTCCACGGGTGATCCCGTCGAGACGAGCGGTGCCCAGACCGTCGAAGAGGTCGAAGCCTTCTGGAGGAACCGCTCCAGCGGTAAGGACCGCGCCCACAACGCGGAGACGCAGGCGCTGAAGAGCCAGATCGAGGCTCTGAAAGCACAGCCCGCTCCAGCGCCCGTCGGCGAGTCCCCCGAGGCGGCACGGATCAGGGAACTGGAGACGAACCTCCAGCAGGAGCGCATCGCCCGTGCGGCGGCGCAACTGCAAGCCCAGTACCCGATGGCCGCAGGCATTCTTGGTGACTCCATCGCCAACCTGCCGCCGGAGAAGGTCGCTGCCATCGAGGCGTGGGCCGAGTCCGGGGCACCGCAGGCACCCGGGAGCCACCCGATCATCGACCCGAACGCGGCTCCTCGGCGCAGCCCCGGCATCCCCGGTGGCCTGAACAGCCAGAAGCCGCTCAAAGAGAAGAGCAAGGACGAACTCCTCTCGGACCTGCGGCGTCTGGCACCGGCCTTCGCGGCGCAGGAGCGGGAGGACTCCTAACCCGAAAGGAACCTGATGGCTGCATTCGGTGGCGGCAACCAAGGCGGCGGTCTTATCCAGACCGACCCCGGTTCACAGCCGATCATCCCCTCCAACATCGGCACGCTCGGTGCCGGTGTCCCCGGCCAGCCCTTCGCCACAAGCGGTGGCCTGAACGCCGACTTCGCGAAGGTCGTCACGGCCCTCGTCGTCCGCAACACGCTCGACACGCTCCGCAACAAGGCCGTGTTCGCGCAGGCGGGCAACCAGCCGCTGACGGCGTCGCACGTCCCGGGCACCAACGCCTTCGTCTACACCGGCTTCGCCGACCTGACGGACGCGGTGGAACTGCTGGAAGGCGTCCCGCCCGAGACGGAGAAGATGCTGTTCGACACCTTCTCCTTCACGGGGAAGCAGGTCGGCAAGACCACGGCCATCACCGATCTGGCTGAAATCTTCAGCCCGTTCGATCTCTACGCCAAGGCGTCGGAGAAGTTGGCGTGGAACGCGGTCGACTACGTCGAGAAGACCCTCGGCGCGCTCCTGCTCACCGCACCGGCGCTGACCATCGCGGCCACCGGGTACGCGCAGGGCATCGTCGAGGCGGTCACGAAGGCCAAGCGGGCCAACGTGCCGACGTTCTCCGACGGCTACTACCACGCGTTCATCTCCCCGGAGACGAGCGCGCTGGTGATGACGCAGGTCGGGGAACTGGGCTGGACCGACACGAAGAAGTACGCCGATCCGCAGGGGATCATGAACGGCGAGATCGGCTCGTTCCGTGGCGTCCGCTTCATCGAGACGAACCGGCTCCCGAACACCCCGGCCCAGATCATCATCTTCGGCCCGGAGGCGTACGTCGCCGGTGACTGGTCGACCATCGAGGCGTACCGGGTCGGCCGGGGCGGCGATCACGCCGACCCGCTGGCGCAGCGCGCCATCATGGGCTGGAAGGGCATGATGGGCTACGCGCTCACCGCGTTCGACGGCTCCCCGGTGATGGGTCCCGCGACCAACATCACCGGCGCTCGCGCCTTCAAGGCCACGCTCGCCCCGTAATCACCGCTCCAGACCGGGAGGAGGGCACGCCCCTTCCTCCCGGTCGCAACACCGGAGAGGTGGTCCGATGGCGACACTGGAAGAACTGGTCGACGGTGCCTACCGTGACCTCGCCGACGAGGCGAAGGAAGTGTTCTCGACCTTGCAGGTCGAGGACTTCGTTCGTGGTGGGATCGTCGAACTCAACCGCGTGGCTCCATCGGACTCGATCTACGACATCCCGCTCGTCCTCGACGATGTCACGGGAGCCGTGATCCAGAACGTGTACGAGGTTCCCATCGAACTGC
>Ga0190271_10003233_pt1 | contig 10171 bp, 6 predicted proteins | sample Popmic356T_FD_133747 | JGI IMG/M metagenome (GOLD analysis project Ga0190271, IMG submission 133747) | Populus adjacent soil microbial communities from riparian zone of Weber River, Utah, USA - 356 T | ecosystem: Environmental > Terrestrial > Soil > Riparian zone | place: USA: Utah | collected... | reverse complement strand
TAGACGTCAAACCGGCCAACGTGATCATGCGCGGCGCGCACACGACACCGGTTGCGCCAGACACGCGGGAGACGAGCGATACACTGGTCACGGCCGTGCTCGTCGACTTCGGTCTCGCCGGACGCCACGTGCGGCCGGGCTGCGCGACCGCTGCCTACGGTGCCCCGGAAGTATGGAGCGCGCACGAGCCGAGCCGCCCGCTCAAGCCTGCACACGTGGACGTTTACGCGTTTGCTTGTTTGGCGTACGAGGTGCTCACGCGCACCCCGCTCTTCGATGGCCCGAGCGAGCTCGCCGTGATCCACGCCCACATGTCTCATGACGGCTATCCCGACGCCTTGCGCGGCTTGAGCGAAGGCCGCGGATTGCGCGAGTTCTGCGAGCTGCTGTCCAACGCGCTGCGGCGCGATCCGGCAGAGCGCGTGCAGGTGGCCGAGCTGCGCGAGGGCTTGCGAGAGCTCAAGCCCGCGCTTTCGAGGTATCGTTGGCCGCTGCGAGCGGCGTAGCCAAAGCCGCACGGCGTGGTGCGTGGCGTGAAATGCAATGGAGCGCGTGAACCGCGGGAGCCTAATGACGAACAAGTATCGGACCTTACCGCAAGACACGCAGGGCATGCCGACCGGCGTCCCATACATCGTCGGCAACGAGCTCTCCGAGCGCTTCAGCTACTACGGCATGCGGGCCATCCTGGTGGTCTTCATGACGCACCACCTGAAGAACGCGGCGGGCGAGCTGGCCCCGATGACGCCGGAAGCCGCGAAGACCGCGTTCCACACCTTCGCCATGACCGCGTACTTCTTGCCGCTGATCGGCGCTGTCCTGGCGGACGCTTGGCTCGGCAAATATCGCACGATCATGCTGCTGTCGTGGGTGTACTGCCTGGGCCATCTCGCGCTCGCGCTCGACGAGACCAAGTTCGGCCTGTATAGCGGGCTCACGCTGATCGCGATCGGAGCCGGCGGGATCAAGCCGTGCGTCTCGGCCCACGTCGGCGATCAGTTCGGGCCGCGCAACCAAAGCCTATTGGAGCGCGTGTTCGGCTGGTTTTACTTCTCGATCAACCTGGGCTCGTTCGTGTCCACGCTGCTCACGCCGTGGTTGCTCGAGCACGTGAGCGCCAGGATCGCGTTCGGCGTGCCCGGCGTGTTGATGCTGGTCGCAACGCTCGTGTTCTGGCTCGGACGCAAGGACTTCGCCCACATCGAGCCGTCCGGACCGGCATTTCTGCGCGAGCTCGCGTCGCCCGCGGGCCGTAGCCTCGTGCTCAAGCTGCTCGGACTCGTGCTGTTCATCGCGATGTTTTGGTCGCTGTACGACCAGAACAGCTCGGCGTGGGTGCTGCAAGCCGAGCGCATGGACCGCCATTTCCTCGGCGTGGAGTGGTTGCCATCGCAGGTCCAAGCCATCAACCCGATCTTGGTGCTCGCGTTCATCCCGTTGACCACGTACGCGATCTACCCGGCCATCTCGAAGGTGTTTCCGCTCACGGCGCTGCGCAAGATCACGCTGGGCTTCTTCTTGACGGTGGCTGCCTTCGTGATCTCGGCGTACATCGAGATGCGCTTGGACGCCGGTGCGCAGCTGAACATCGGCTGGCAGCTGTTCGCCTTCACGGTGCTGACCATGGCCGAAGTACTCGTGTACGGCACGGGCCTCGAGTTCTTCTACAGCCAGGCGCCGAACAGCATGAAGTCGTTCATCATGGGCCTCTTCATGCTGTCGATCTCGATGGGCAACGCGTTCACCGCGCTCGTCAACCTGGCGATTCAGAAGCCCGACGGCACGAGCCGACTCAGCGGCAGCGAGTACTACTTGTTCTTCGCCGGACTGATGCTGGCGACGACACTCGGCTTCATCGCGTACGCAGCTCGTTATCGCGAGCACCGCTTCGTGCAAGGCGATGCCGGGCTCAACGCCCAGGGCGAGCCCCAGGACGAAGCCGCGACGGTGCGCGCATGAGCTCGCCCGCGTGGCTCGCGCGAGCCCGCGCGTTTCGAGCCGACGATCCCGATCCCGACACACAAGCCGAGCTGGACGCCCTGCTAGCGCGCGCTGGCGCTGGACAGGGGCAGGATGCAGCGGCCGAAGCAGCGCTGCGCGAGCGCTTCGCCTCACGGATCGTGTTCGGCACCGCGGGGCTGCGCGGGCTGCTCGGCGCCGGTGATAACCGCATGAACCTGCGCACGGTGGCCCAAGCGACGGCCGCTCTCTGCGAGGCCCTGCAACGGCATGTGCCGAACGCCCAGCGACGCGGCTTGTGCGTCGGCTTCGACGGGCGCCACAAGAGCCGCGAGTTTGCGCACGAGGTGCAAGCAGTCGCGAGCGGCGCAGGCTTCGTGGTCCATGCCTTCGAGACGCCCGCCCCCACCCCGCTCCTGGCATACTCAGTCTTGCAGCGCGCTGCCGCCGGCGGCGTCATGGTCACTGCGAGCCACAACCCCGCGGCGTACAACGGCTACAAAGTGTACTGGGAGAACGGCGCGCAGCTCAGCGCCCCACACGATGTCGAGATCGCCGGCACCATCGCGCGAGACGCCAGCGTGCTCGCGCTGCCACGCCTCACACGACCCGCAGCACGCGCTGCTGGTCTCTGGCAGTCGCTCACCGGGCTCGAGGACAGCTATCTGCGCGGCTTGGCGGCGCGACTGGGTGCCCCGCCGTCACCACGACTGACGCCGAGCGTCGCATACACGGCGCTGCATGGCGTGGGCGAGCCGTTGGCGCGTGCGGCCCTACAACTGGCGGGCGTCACGGCTATCGAGAGCGTCCTCGAACAGGCGGAACCTGACCCCGATTTTCCCAGCGTGCGCTTCCCGAACCCCGAAGAGCCAGGCACCACGGAGCGGGTTCTCGCGCTCGCCGAGCGCACGGGGGCGACGCTGGCCCTCGCCAACGATCCCGATGCCGATCGGCTCGCGGCCATGGCTCGCACGAACGACGGCACTCTCGCCGCTCTGAGCGGCAACGAGCTCGGCCTCTTGTTGTGCGACTACCTACTGCAGCAAGCGCCCCGTGACGGTCGCAACCTGATCGTCACGACGCTCGTGAGCACGCCGCTCGCAGCAGCGGTCGCACGCGCCCACGCTGCACGCCTCGAGGTGACGCTCACCGGCTTCAAGTGGATCGTCGGGCGCGCCCTCGAGCTCGAGCGTGCAGGCTTTCGCTTCGTGCTCGGCTTCGAGGAGGCCATCGGCTACTGCATCGGCGACTTGGTGCGCGACAAAGATGGCATCGCGGCTGCGGCCCACGTGGCCCGCATGAGCGAATGGTACGCGGCGCGCTCAGTCGACCAGACGTCAGCCGCAGCCTCGCCGCCTCCATCACTCCATGCGGCGCTAGAAGCGCTCTACCGCAAACACGGGCTGATCGAGAGCAGCCAAGTCTCCTTGGCCGTTCCTCCGAGCGCAGCCGCGCTGGACCAGCTCCAGCGCCGCCTCCAGCAGCTCCGCACGCAACCGCTCACGCAGCTAGCAGGACTCACCGTCAGCGCACGCCGAGACCTACTCGACGCAGAGGCGCGAGCGCAGCCGGACTGGCCACCGACGGACATGCTGTGCTTCGAGCTCGAAGACAGGCATCGCGTCACCATTCGACCGAGCGGAACCGAGCCCAAGATCAAAGTCTACATCGACTGCGCGGCGCGGCTGAGCACGCAAGACTCACTCGGAGCCGTGCGCGACCAGCTGGCAGAAGTCGCGACGCAGATCGCGGACGACCTGCGACAGCGCCTCGGTTTTTGAGCCGCGCAGGCGAGACTCAGCGCGAGTCTTCCACCAGCACCTTGGCGAGCGCCATCCAGCGACGCGCGAGATCCTTGTCCCGCTCGACGTACTGAAGCCGTTGCTGCTGTTGTCGCGTGACCTGCGCCTCGCTCGGCAGCGCGTCGCACGTCTCCTGCAGACGCTCGGCTCGCGACTTGTGAGCGACCGCAAACGCGCGCGAGAGCAGCACCGCGGCGGCCGTGTCGATCGGCGCGCTGTATTCGTCGGGCAAGCGCATGTGCGGGACAAAAGCCAGGTGATCGACGCCGATCAGGAACGAGCTGCGGCGCAGGTCCCAGCGCGTCACACACGGCAGGATCTCGCCGCGGTCGAGGTCCACGCCGTGGCGACGCGCGTCGAGCACGGTCTCGCGGCGCAGCATCCGGTCAGGCAGGTCCAGCACCACCTCGCGGATCGGCTCTTCGATGCGCATCCGTGAGCGCCCGCGCAACGCCCCCGCCGACTGGGTGAGGCCTGCTACCGCGACGCGCCAACGCAGCCGCTCCGGCGCGCGCGTACGCACGGCGCGGACGGCGTGCTGGAGCTGACCCCGGCGCCGAAAGAACTCGACTTCATCGGTGATGCGCCCACCCTGCGTCATGAGCTGATGCCTCCGCTGTCGCGGGTTGTGATACGACGCCTCGAAGTCGTCAAAAAACCCGCAGGCCGTTGGGAGTCGCCTAGCCCATCCACGCGCGTGCGCGCCTCCATAGGGGAGATGGGAAACAGGAAGGCAGACCCTGCGGCTCGAGGATCCGAGCACGCTCACACAAGCGGGCTCGGCGCGACGGTCAGGCGCCAGTAGGCGGGCTGACCGACGACGCTGGCACGCAGCGCTGCCTCGACCGGTAAACGGACGCGCCGGCTCAGAATGGATTGTCTGGGAGCGGGCCGGTCGGCTTGTCGTCGGCTGGCTTAGGAGCGGGTGTCGCTTCGGAGTGCGCCGCGCTGCTGGGCTCGGCCGCTGGCTTGTGGCGATGGTCGCGGGCAGGCTTGGGCACCGCTGCGACTGCCGGGGTGCGCTTGGGCTCGGGTGCTGCAGCGGGTGTTTTGCCCGCGGCAGGAGCCGCTGCCTTGGTCGGTGTCTTTGCAGCCCCTGTGGCTGTCGTTGTCTTGGCGGCTTCTGGAGCTGGCTTCCCGGGAGCTGTCGCTGCCTCCGGTGTTGCGGCGGCGGGAGCTGGCGCGTTCTGGCCCGTGCCAGCGGGTTCGTGCAAGGCAGCCTGTTTTGCGTCGGGCGTGGCTTTGCCGGGCGCTGGGGCCGCAGGTTGGCCTTCCGCTGTCGCCTCTTGGGCTTTGCCGTCAGGCGCTGCTACGGAGGGCGCTGCTACGCCGGGCGCGGCTTCTGCTTCCGGGCCGGCCTGAGCGGGAGTGCCTTGGCTGTTGTCTGGTACCGCGGTCGGCGTGGCTGCATTGGTTGGGGCGTCGGGCGGCGCTTGGTCGGGCTCATCGCCGACCGAGGGGACCTTAAGATAGACGTCGAGCGGCGCGTCTTGCTGCACCGTGACGACCTCGACCGCGGCGATGTTGCCGTGACTCTGCGCTTCGAACCGGTATGCACCGGGTACGAGCTCCATGGTCCGCGCCCGGCCGTCTTGGCCTTGGCCGCCGATGAGCTTGCCACGCGACTCGCCGTTCACTAGCAGCACGGCCTCGTCGTCGGCGACGTCGCTGAACACGCGCACCGCCACGACCTTGGCGTCTCCCGCATTGCGGGCGAGGTCAGCGGATTTCTCCAGGTTATGGTCTGCCGCCTCTGCAGCGCCGTCCGTCGCGGTACGCGACGCCGCGCTGCGCTCGTTCAACGCATTGCCAGAGCTGCCGCTCGCGGCGAGCAACCAGGCACCGACGAGCAGCGCGGTCAAACCGGCGGACACCCAAAGCCATGGATTGCCATCTACCGCGACGCTCGGACCAGCGCCGGGCTCGTAGCTCGGCACGGTGTCGTAGCTGGCGCGCCCTGTCGGCGTGGCGGCCTCGGTGACTTCTTCCTCGGAAAACTCGCTCTCGCCGCCGCCATTCGCGGCCGGTGCGAGCGGGTACTGCACGTAGCCGAACGAATCGTTCTCGCTCGGGAGAGACAGCGCATCGCCTTGGAAGTCGATGACCACGACGGTGATGTTGTCGTGACCGCCGCTCTCTTCCGCAAAGCGGATGAGCGCTGCCGTGCACTCGGCAGGATCGTCGATACACGCGAGGGCTTCCCGCAGCGTGTCGCTACCGACCAACCCGGACAATCCATCCGAGCAGAGCATCAAGCGATCGCCGCGCCGCAGCTCGACGAACGTGAGGTCGACCTGCACCGTCTCCGAGGTACCGAGCGCCTGGAGGATGATGTTCGAGTGCTCGAACGCCTCGGCTTCCGCCTCCGTGAGATGGCCCGCCTCGATCAGCTGGTTCACCAGCGATTGATCTTTGGTGATCTGCTTGAGCTCGCCGCCGCGCAGCAGGTAGGCCCGACTGTCGCCGACTTCGGCCAGGAACAAGACCTTGTCGACGAGCACAGCTGCGGTCGCGGTGGTTCCCATGCCACGCCGCGAACGCTCCTTTTGCGCTGAATCAAAGATCCGGCGCCCAGCCTCCTCGACCGCAGCCACCAGCCGACGCGCGAGAACCTCGCGCTCACGCGGGATGCCCCCTCGCCGCATGGCTTCCTGCAGCACGTCGACCGCCATCTGACTGGCGACCTCACCGGCGGCCGCGCCACCCATGCCGTCGCACACGGCAAACAACAGACCACCTTCGCCCACCAGGTCGATCAGCGAGGCTTCCCGCGCTCCCGGTTCGCCGGTCGTCAGGTTGGCGATGACGAAGTTGTCTTCGTTGTGCTCACGGACCAGGCCGACTGCCGAGCGACCGGCGTAGCGGACCATCAGGCCTTCACCGGCCCATTCGGCCTCGCCTGGAGCGACCAGCGGGCCGCTGACCGAAACGACTGTAGGCGGCCCCGCGGGTGTGGGCGTCTCCATCGTATCGGACGCGTTGGGTTTATCTTCCTGCGGGCTGCTCATGAAAGCCCTTGGCCTCCCCCGTCATCACCTGCCGTGCCCAGGTCGAAGCGGAATAGATGGCGCCCCAGGCGAAACTGGTCCCCAGACACCAAGTTGTGCTCAGAACGGCAGCGCAACGCAGTGCCATTGCTAGATCCCAGGTCTCGTAAGATGTACTTCCCCTCATGAGGCTCGACAACGATAGCGGCGTGTCTTCGCGAAAGGAATGGGTCGTCGGAGAATGTAAGGTCAGCGGCTTCCCTACCGAAGACGGTCTCACTGCGTTGCAGGTAGTAGACGTCTCGGGGCAAGCCCTCCGTCGTATAGACGACCAGCCGCGCGAGCCTTGCCTGCTCTGGTGTCCCAAAGATCATCACACCATGCTGCAGCGCGGGACCCACGTGACGCTCCACTTCACTCGGTACTTCGAAGCGTAGCACTTGCTGCCCGAGTAACAGCATATCTCCGTGCGCAAGAATGGTGGGCTCGCGCAAACGCAGGTAAATCCCGTTCAGGCTGGCGAGGTCCATCAGGACGTAACGCTCCCCGCGGCGCTCGATGCGTGCGTGGCGCGGAGATAGGTATGGGTCTTCCTTCAGCACGATATCGCCTTCGCGACTGCCGATGTCGGTCCGTTCCTGAATAACCGGATACACGCCGCCATCCGTCCCGTCACGCAAGATCACTACGACAAAAGCCTGCGGATTAAGGTCGATCGCCGGCTGATCCGAGGCGAGGTCGAGCAACGGCGTGAGTCGGGCATCACAGCGACGACAACCGAGCGAGCGCGCATCGTTTGCGAGGCCGCACTGCGGACAACGCAGGCTTTCCGGCTCTGGGAGCGCTCGGTCCAGCGCGGGCGCTTGCTCAGCCGGCCCGAGCCAGGTGGGGTCTAGCGCAGGGCGAACGGTCCGCGTCACCGGGGCGCTGAAGTCCTGGCCGCAGCTCGCGCAGAATCGGTCGCGCGGGGATTGACCAACCCCACAACTAGGACACACCTTTGCACTCGTAGCCGCAGCTGTCGTGGCGAACGTCGCGTGGGTCGCGTAGGTCAGTGACGCGCCGCAAGCATGACAGAAAGTATGCTCGGCCGGGTTCTCGCTATGACAACGCGCACAGGTCATGACGGGCGGAGTGGAACCCGCGCAACGGAGGGCCGTCAAGTTCGTACGGGGCTGCTTTTGCACGCTGCTCGTGCATCAGTGCAGCCGCCCCGGTGAGAAACCATGCGCCCGCCACAACAAAACAGTGAAATCCCGCTTGCCACTTTGCACCGAGTCTCTCATGACTGCCACCAACGAGGTCTTGTTGACAAGACCAGAGCTTCGATAGTAGGCGCGTTTCCCCGAGTGGAAGGATGAGCGGCCATGGAGATCTTCCTCGACAAGCGAGCGGTCAAGCAGATCAGGCAGTCCGCCGCAGATGCAGTGGATGACGGCGACACCGAGACGTTGCGTGAAGACGTCATGGATGCCTTTAGTGAAGAACAGATCGAAGAGATCGAACGCCGCATCGATAGCGGCGACATGTACGATTTCATCAGCGACGCGATCGAGGAATGGGACGGAGACGATGTCGACGAGCTGTTCGAGTTGCTCGAAACGCATCTGTCGGACCTCGGCGTCGAGCTGAAGTACAAGAGCCCAGAGCTCGAGGACGAAGAAGAAGAGCCGGCTGAAGAAGAAGAAGACGAAGACTTCTCGGGCGACGAAGAGGAAGACGACGCCCTCAGCGAAGACGAACCACTCGATCTGCCGGATAGCGACAACGAGTAGCCAGCTTTAGGAGACGATCGAACCCTTTCCTTCCGTTGCTCTGCGCGAAAAACAGGCCAGCGAAGCGTCGATGTCACGCGCCGTCACGTCCAAGCGAGTGACGGCGCGCAAACGCTGCGGCTAGAGGTCGCGTTCCCTTCTACGTCGAGCGGCCAGCACAGCGTGCGAGGTCCTCTGCAGCTGAGCTGCGGACGCTCGCGATGTCGAGTGGCTGCGCCGCGAGATCGCGCGCCAGCCACGAGGCGCCGTGTGATGCGGCATCGCTCGCCCACTCGCCCCGCCACGGCACACGGACACGGCCTCGACACGATGGTGATGGCGCGGCACATGCCGGTGCGCGGCGGACGCCGGCTGTGGCGCGCGTCACGGTGTTGGCGCGGCACAGCGAGCCTGCCAGCGGGCTGACATGTGCAACAAGCGTCGGCACGAAACCACCGACTGCTGCACGAAACGTTCAGCAGCCTTGCGTCGACTGCACTCGGTTGCTACACCTGCGCACGCGTTTTTGCCTGTGAACACAGCGCGAATAACGCTCGTTTGAGTTGTGCCATCTTAGCTCAGTGGTAGAGCAACGGTTTCGTAAACCGTAGGTCTCGGGTTCAAATCCCGAAGATGGCTCCAGTGAATGGACCGATCGCGTACAGCGTTGGTCCGCATGTCTTCGGATCAGCGCCAGCGCGCGTGTCGTCGATAAACACTGCCGCGGAGGGCGTCGGTAGTACGAGACGAGCGATTTTGCGTCGCCGACGCTCAGCGCTCCCAGTCCGTGCCGATCCCGGCTTGCTTGGTGACTTAGGGCACCCTAGCAACGTCGCAGGCACAAGCGCGCGCGAGGCAGTACACCAGCATCGTGCGTACGAACTACGGCGCAGTCGCGCCTGCCTACGACCAGCGCTACGAGTGCAGCCCCTACCCTGGCATCGCCGGTTCCGTGCTGCGCTTCGTGGGTGAATTTCCCACGGCGCGTGCTGGAGGTCGGCTGGCTCTGGTCACTGGCTTGCGCTGTTGGCAGCGAGCGGCGATCAGGTCGCGGGCATCGACGGCGTCATCCAGCACGCGGGCGAACGACAAGAGCAAGGTCCAGGCGGCTACGCTCGTGCGCGTCCAAGCCGAGACACTGCCCCTCGAAACGGCAGCTTCGAGCGCGTCAGCATCGTCAACGCCTGCAGCTTCCGGCACTGCCACACGGACAGCGCGGAACGAATTGAGCAGAACTTACCTGCCCGAGAAGTGCTCGCCAGCGGCGCGCTCGCTCGCCACGCGACCTCACAGCTGAGTCAGCGGAGCGATGAGGCTTACGCCGCAGGCCTTGCGGCCATCGAGGATGCGATCGCTACGGCCGGAAGCGGCCTCCGAAACCTTGCACTTGGGCTCGCGGCTCCATTTGTTTGCGACGCGTGCGCAAGCGCACGGCAGCGCAGACGGCCCCTGAGCGAGCCGAGACTCGTCAGCCACTTCACGAATCAGCACTGCAAACGCAGCTCGAGCAACAGTGCAGGTCGACGGTGCCCTGCATTGCCAAGCTATCCAACACTTCGCATGCGGCACGTACGCACGCCGCGCGGCCGCCATTAGCGGCGTAACGCATCATGTCCTGCCCGGCACCTTCCCCTTCAAGGATGCCTGACTACGTTGGACCGCAAGAGAC
>Ga0190271_10003231_pt1 | contig 10171 bp, 5 predicted proteins | sample Popmic356T_FD_133747 | JGI IMG/M metagenome (GOLD analysis project Ga0190271, IMG submission 133747) | Populus adjacent soil microbial communities from riparian zone of Weber River, Utah, USA - 356 T | ecosystem: Environmental > Terrestrial > Soil > Riparian zone | place: USA: Utah | collected... | reverse complement strand
CAATACCATGGCAAGGGAAGACATCCAGTGTATCATCTAATCTTGATTTTTGTTTGATGCTAACTGCGATATTAGAAATGATCGCTCCAACCATACCGATAATCATACTTTGAGGGATACCTACATAACCGGCAGCTGGTGTAATTGCAACCAATCCAACCACGGCTCCGATACAGAAACCAAGTACAGATGGTTTTTTACCTTTCAATACATCGAAGAACATCCAGCCCAAACCCGCTGCAGCTGCAGCAGTAGTTGTTGTACCAAATGCATTTACTGCCAAAGGTGTAGCTCCTACAGCTGATCCGGCGTTGAAGCCGAACCAACCGAACCACAACAAACCAGTTCCTATAAGTACATACGGTACGTTGGCTGGTGGTATTTCTTTATGTTCAATATGCGATTTTCTTCTTTTCAATACCAATGCACCCGCTAGTGCTGCGCAACCCGCAGTGATATGTACAACAGTACCACCTGCGAAATCCCAAGCACCCATCTTAGCGAGGAATCCTTCCGGATGCCATGACCAATGCGCTGCAGGAGCATAAACTAATAAGCTAAATAATACAATGAAGAGTATAAAAGAAGTGAATCGGATCCTTTCAGCAAGGGCACCAACTACCAGACCTGGAGTAATGATCGCGAACATTAATTGGAAAAGTGAAAACAAAGTCAATGGAATTGTGTTCGCAAGTGGCCAGGCGGGTCCACCTTTTACTCCCTGGTAAAACAGGTAAGTTGAAGGATTACCAATAAAACCTCCGATAGATTCGCCAAAGCTGAGACTAAATCCAACGGTTACCCATAATATTCCCACGATACCCGCAGCTACTACACTTTTAATCATTGTAGAGATTACATTCTTGCGGTGTACCATTCCACCATAAAAGAAAGCCAGACCAGGAGTCATCAAAAAAACCAGAGCGGTCGAAACCAAAACCCAGGCAATGTCGGATGAATTATACTGAGGATCGTTGGCACCTGGGACATAATCCGCCGCAGGCTTAATGAACATCGCAGCAATCGCTACACCCGCAAGAACCAGGAATGGCAATATTTGTTTTGCTGTTCTTTTACTCATATTAAGTTGCTTTTAGTTGTTTAATATTAGAAATAATTTCATATGATGCTTTCTACGCTAAAATAAATTAATAAACTTATAACATTTGTTAGTTTATGCGTGTTTTTTGAATTTTCAGGCAAAAAATAGAAATTTTCAAAAATTTCATTATATGTATTTTATTTTAATGTGTAAGAATCTGTAAAAAATAACCACGCTATAAGCGTGGTTTACAATTAGTTATAACTGAAATTAGAAAGAAGCGAGTAAAATACTGTCCTTGCTCTCCAATAGAGAATGTCCCATCAAAAACTCATCTGCTTTCCGGGCACATTCACGGCCTTCACTAATCGCCCAAACTACCAGGCTTTGACCTCTTCGTATATCCCCCGCCGCAAAAACTTTATTAATATTAGTTTGATAATTTTTTTCGGTGGCTTTTACATTACCGCGCTCATCCAGCTCCACCCCTAATTCATTTAATAAGCCCTGATGTTGGGGATGAACAAATCCCATCGCTAAAAGAGCCAGTTCACAAGGAATTTCCCTTTCACTACCTGGTCGCTCAACAAACTCGGCCGCCCTACCTTCTGCTGTAATCTTCCATTCGAGGTCTACTATCTTCAACGCTTTCAGGGTACCAGCCGCATCTCCAATAAACTCTTTGGTTGCGATTGCCCATTGACGGTTGATACCTTCTTCATGCGAACTTGAAGTTTTTAGTGTCATTGGGTAAGAAGGCCAGGGCATAAAGGAGGTGCGGCTATCGGGTGGCTTTGGAAGCAGTTCAAACTGTGTTACAGATTTCGCACCATGACGATTGGATGTTCCCACGCAATCGCTACCAGTATCACCTCCGCCAATTACTACAACATTCCTTTTATTAGCGAAAATATTTTCATGATAGATATTGCTTTCAATTGTCGCATTTGCCAGTGGATCCTTGCCCGCAATTCGTTTGTTCTGCTGCTTTAAGAATTCCATGGCATAATGAACTCCTTTTAATTCACGCCCGGGGATTTTTAAATCACGGGGGACGGTTGATCCTCCTGCTAATACGATTGCGTGAAATTCGCGCAGCAGATCATTGATACTAATATTAACTCCAACATTGGCCTTGCATTTAAATACTATCCCTTCCTCTTCCATCAGTTTTATTCTTCTTTCCACTACCCATTTTTCCAATTTGAAATCGGGTATGCCATAACGCAATAAGCCACCGGGTTCATCATCCCTTTCAAAAACGGTTACCGTATGGCCCGCATAATTCAATTGAGCGGCAGCAGCCAGTCCGGCTGGACCAGACCCTACAACAGCCACCTTTTTACCAGTCCGCATATTTGGTTTACGGGATTGCACGAATCCTTTATCAAATGCAATCTCTATAATATGTTTCTCGATTTCTTCAATAGCAACAGGAGGTTGATTAATTCCCAGCACACAAGCACTTTCACAGGGAGCAGGGCAAATGCGCCCGGTAAATTCCGGAAAGTTATTAGTTGAGCTAAGGATATCATAGGCTTCTTTCCAATCCTTTTTATATACCGCATCATTGAACTCAGGAATCACATTACCCAAAGGGCAACCGCTATGACAAAAAGGTACTCCGCAGTTCATACAGCGTGCAGCCTGTTGGTTCAATTTTTCTTCGGGAAAGCGTTCAATAAATTCATTGAAATGCTGTACCCGCTCCTGAACTGGTTTCTTACCAGGAAGTTCTCTCGTAAATTCTAAAAATCCCGTTGGCTTACCCATTTATACTTTTGATTTTTGAATGGTGATTTATGATTTGGACACCGAAATTTGATCCCATCATATCCTATCTCCAAATCACTACACTTTTTGTTTGACACCTTCAGCTTTCTGTAATAATGCTTTCTTATAATCCTTCGGAAATACTTTCACAAAATTCTTTAACTGGTTCTCGAAATCATCCAGTACAAATTTCGCAACTGTGCTACCTGTATAAGCATAATGACGGGAAATCATATCCTGTAATTCCTGCGAATCTCCATTAACTACCGGATCCAGATCCACCATCTCCCTATTACAATTACCAGCGAATTTTCCTTTCACATCATATACATATGCAATACCCCCACTCATTCCCGCAGCAAAGTTTCTTCCCGTATCTCCAAGTATCACTACCCGGCCGCCTGTCATATACTCACATCCATGATCTCCGGTACTTTCCACTACGGCATGCACGCCTGAATTACGGACAGCAAAACGTTCACCGGCTTTACCACGGATGAATGCTTCTCCACCAGTAGCTCCATAGAAAGCAACGTTTCCTATAATGATATTATCTTCTGGCGTATAAGTTGCTTCTTTAGAAGGATAGATGATGAGCCGTGCCCCACTCAATCCCTTTCCAAAATAATCATTGGCATCTCCTTCCAATTCGAGCGTTACTCCTTTTGTATTGAATGCACCAAAGCTTTGTCCGGCCGTACCATTGAACTTGAAGTGTATAGTATCTTCCGGCAAACCGGCCCCTTTGTATTTCTTGGTTATTTCATTACTCAGAATAGTACCTGCAGTACGATCCGTATTCTTAATTGGAAACTCGGCAAATACTCTCTCTTTATTATCAATTGCAGGTTTTGCTTTCTCCAGTAATTTCCAATCCAACACTTCTTCCAATCCATGGTCCTGCTCTTCCATTTTATATAAGCCGGTATAAAATGAAGCAGGCTCCTTATATAAAATCGGCGAAAGATCCAGCTTACTGTATTTCCAATGGTTGATATTTTCCCTTGGTTGCAAGCAATCTACTTGTCCCACCATTTCATTTACAGTACGAAATCCCATCTCCGCCATGATCTCTCTCAGTTCCTGTACCATAAAACGGAAGAAGTTCACCACATGATCAGCATCCCCGTTAAAACGTTTGCGCAATTCTGGATCCTGGGTAGCTACTCCAACAGGACAGGTATTAAGATGACACTTACGCATCATTATACATCCTTCAACCACTAACGCTGCCGTAGCAACGCCCCATTCTTCAGCGCCTAACAATGCTGCAATAGCAATATCACGACCGGTTTTCATTTGTCCATCGGCCTGCACTACTACGCGACTGCGTAATTTATTCTTAACGAGTGTTTGATGTGTTTCTGCCAGGCCAAGTTCCCATGGTAAACCGGCATGTTTGATAGAACTGATCGGAGATGCTCCGGTCCCTCCATCATGTCCTGATATCAATATTACATCGGCCTTTGCTTTTGCGACACCTGCAGCGATTGTTCCTACACCTGCTTTGGAAACCAACTTCACATTGATTCGTGCAGCACGGTTCGCATTCTTTAAATCGAATATTAATTGCGCGAGATCTTCGATAGAATAAATATCGTGATGTGGCGGAGGTGATATCAATCCCACTCCTGGTGTAGAGTGACGGGTTTTGCCGATCCATTCATCTACTTTATGACCGGGTAATTGCCCGCCTTCACCGGGTTTTGCACCCTGGGCCATTTTGATTTGTAATTCATCCGCTTCGGTAAGATATAAACTGGTAACACCAAAACGGGCGCTGGCCACTTGTTTGATGGCACTGCGCATAAAATCACCATTGGGCAACCGTTCATATCTTCTCTCATCTTCTCCCCCTTCACCGGTATTACTTTTTCCACCCAACCGATTCATCGCAATCGCCAACGTAGTATGTGCTTCCCATGAAATCGAACCAAAACTCATCGCTCCGGTAGCAAATCGTTTGAAAATACTTTCAGCAGGTTCTACTTCATCAATTGAAATTGATGGACGAGTGCGTTTGAATTCGAACATGCTCCGAAGGGTAGCCGCCTTTTCACTCTGGTCGTTAACAAACTTAGAATATTTTTTGAAAGTCGCGTAATCATTCATCCGGGTTGAATACTGCAACAGATGAATGCTTGTTGGATTGAATAAATGAAACTCTCCTTTTCTTTTCCACTGATATACTCCACCTACCGGTAAGCGATCTACTGGAATATCTTTCCGGCTGAACGCAAAAACATGTTTTACCAATGCTTCGCGGGCAATTTCTTCCAACCCTATACCTTGTATGCGACTGACGGCCCCGGTAAAACATTTATCAACAACTTCCTGGTTGATTCCTAAAATTTCAAATATCTGTGCACCCTGGTAAGATTGCAGGGTAGAAATTCCCATCTTAGAAAATACTTTCAGTAAACCATCACATACCGCTTTAATATAGTTATACCGTAATTCTTCCCAGGTATATTCTGATTGTATTCCACCATTCACTTTAAGATTACGGATAGTAGCCAAAGCGAGATATGGATTGATAGCAGTGGCACCAAATGCAAGCAAGCATGCAAAATGGTGCACTTCCCATACATCACCGGCTTCTACTACTATACCCACCTGCCCGCGAAGTCCTTTACGGATGAGGTGGTGATGCACTGCTGCAGTAGCCAGTAAAGAAGGTATTGATGCGTGATCACTATCTACTGCGCGATCACAAAGGATGATCACTTCAAATCCATCGTGTACCGCATCTTCTGCGTAACGACACAACCGATCGAGTCCTTTCTTTAATGAATCGGGTTTTCCATCAGCCCTAAAATAGGTCTGCAATGTTTTTGCCTGGAAGATACCGGTATCGATACTTCTTATTTTTTCAAGTTCTTTACTTGTAAGAATTGGTTGCTTAAGCGCGACCGTATGACAATGCATGGGATCTTCTTCCAATAAATTGCCATTGTTACCCACAAAAGTAGCAAGGCTCATCACCATGCGTTCGCGTATTGGATCAATCGGTGGATTGGTTACCTGCGCGAATAATTGTTTGAAATAAGATGACAGGTGTTGTGGTTGATCACTCAACACCGCTAATGGAACATCGGTACCCATTGAACCAATCGGCTCCTTGCCTTCGAGCGCCATTGGTTTAATCAATGTTTCTATATCTTCTGTACTATATCCAAAAGCTTTTTGATATTTCAATACTGAATCATCCGTTAAATGCGTGAACTGCACTCTGGGCTCTTCCAATTCTTCCAAACGGATCTTATATTGATTAAGCCAGTCAGCATAGGTTTTCTGACTGCATATTTTTCTTTTCAGTTCGTCATCACTGATAATGCGCCCCTGCTCCATATCCACAACAAACATCTTACCCGGTTGCAATCTTCCTTTTTCTTTGATCGTTTTCGGATCAACGGGAAGAACACCGGTTTCAGAAGCCATTATTACGCGGTCGTCTGTAGTAACACAATATCTGGAAGGACGAAGCCCATTTCTATCAAGCGTGGCCCCAATTATTTTTCCATCGGTGAATGAAATAGAAGCGGGACCATCCCAGGGTTCCATGATCGATGCATGGTATTCGTAGAACGCTTTCTTAACAGGATCCATATGCTCATTACCATCCCATGCTTCCGGAATCAACATCATCATTACATGTGGCAGGCTGCGACCGGTCATGGTAAGCAATTCAATCATATTATCCAGACATGCAGAGTCTGATTGTCCACCAGTAACAATAGGCAATAACATTTCCATTTCTCCTTTGGTGAAGAATTCGGAAGTAAAGCTATGTTCACTGGTTTTTAACCAGTTTAGATTACCCTGCAGTGTATTGATTTCACCATTGTGGGCGATAAATCGAAAAGGTTGTGCAAGTTTCCAGGAAGGAAAGGTATTGGTAGCAAAACGGGAATGCACCAAACCGAAAGCACTCACCACTCTTTTATTAGTAAGATCGGGGAAATAAGGACGTACTTGTAAGCTTGTTAATTGTCCTTTATATACAACGGTTTTATAGGAAAGAGATGCAAGGTAAAATCCGATCGCGTCTTTTTTAACAGTACTATTGATCAGGTGTGTTGCATGATTGCGTAAAACGAAAAGCTTGCGTTCAAAATCAATTGGATTATTGATATGATCTGGGCAGGCAACAAATACCTGTTCCATTTCAGGCTCAACACTCAGAGCAGTTGCGCCAATCCCATCCGGATTCACCGGCACCTTACGATAAGTAAGAATTTCCAATCCAAGTTTCTCAGCCGTACGATTGAATATATCGCGGCACTCTTCGCGGAGTTTAATCTCTTTGGGGAAGAAAATTACACCCACACCATAACGTCCAAACGAAGGCAGGTGAACGCCCAATTTCAAACACTCTTCAAAGAAAAATTCGTGAGGGGTTTGAATCATGATACCAGCGCCATCGCCGGTATTGTTCTCACAACCACAAGCACCTCTATGCTCCATATTCTCGAGCACGGTTAATGCATCCGAAATATTCTGGTGAGATTTATTGCCCTTAATACTCGCAACAAAACCTATTCCGCACGAGTCGTGTTCAAAAGAAGGATGGTATAAACCAGCATTGCTTGCCATCGTTGATGTAAGTATTTTAGATATTTTTCAATAAAATGAGCGTTTATCATCAGGATATCAAAAACTATAGCAAGCACCTGCTTAAAAATACAAAGAAATGCGCAAAAGCAGGCTGATTTATTCAATTATTTTCCACATGAACAGTCGTTAGTAATGAAGTGGTTTGTGATGTTGGAGTAGATGCATCAGCAATGGATTATTGAAGGTCTTGAATTAATTATAAATGAATGCAAAGCCTGAGAGGAAAAGACTTCAATACCTGGTTCCTTTTTCAAGATCCACCACAAATATGCGAAATCCATCCACTGTTATTTTTTTGCGTTCAAAATCAACATGCCCAGCATAGCCGGCGAAGGGGATGATCAACGGCAAACTCGATGTTCGCTTTTCAAGGCGATCGGATCCATAGACATAAAAAGCGTTTCCGTCACGAAATAAAGGGAAGTAATTTAAGGCGATGTTTACATATACCTGGTTATTATCGCAAAATCCCCATATGTTATTTGAGTAATAAGTATTGCCATTTTTTTCCCGTAGGTATAATATGGAAAAATTGCCTTCGCGTTTAATCTCGTAATCTGAAATGGAAGGGCTATTGTTCCTGAATTCTGAATAACTCTTATATACTCCTTTTTTTAAAAGCGTGGTGACAAAAGCAGGTGCTGTAAATGCGCTGGCATTACTGTGTTCGATTGAATCAAGTGAAAATCCTTTTCGATTAGTAACATCAACTGTTGAATATTTATTAAGCTGTTGGGCAAACCCTGTCAATAATTCATTAAACTTTCTCTCAGCCCATTCATTGGGATCGCCAGGTGAATAACTGGTAGTGTCGATGCGCAGTAAAGGGCGCCATAAATTTTGTACGCTAATGTAAACGTCGGCTTTGAGACGAATCGAAAGGTTTATACCGTAACGGTACTCTTTTTCGTTTGCTGGGGATATAGGGCCTACGCCTTGAGTTATCCAGCAATGTTTAAGCACAATCAATATTTCCCTTGTGCCGTTTGGGGAGAGTAATTTTTCTTCTAATGCCGACTGAATTGCAACACTGAATGGTTGTTTGGTTTTCACTTCGCGTGTAGAAGGCTTAAAGCCAAAACTGTAGATTCCGATACGATTAGTATCTGGTCGCATATCTGCAACATGTATCGATTTGAAATTTCGACTTTGAGTTTCTCCTGAAACTTTCGGCTTTAAATAAAAAGTGTTCAGATCGAAGTACAGAAGTTTTATGGTGACGCTGTCACTCTGGGCGAATGACATAGATCCCATTAATAGCAACAGAAAAAAAGGAAAAATAAGTTTTCGATACAGCATGCAAAACAAATATATATATGCTTTGCCTATGATTTAGGCGTCCGGAAAAATAAAAAAGAGTTTGTTGTTTGACCTTTTGGCCGTTAACAACAAACCCTATGTATTTAATAAGGTATTCTCTTATTTACTTGTTAATCTATGTTCGGTTGCGGTGTGTAACGCAGATAAGGCTTCACAACTTTCACCCCTTTCGGGAATTTTTTAATTGCGTCCTCTGTTGTTACTGCAGGAACCACAATCACATCTTCTCCGTGTTTCCAATCGGCAGGTGTAGCAACACTATAGTTAGCGGTCAATTGTAAAGAATCAATTACGCGCAACACTTCTACAAAATTTCTTCCCGTTGAAGCGGGGTAAGTAATAATCAGTTTCACCAGTTTATCGGGACCAATTATAAATAAAGAACGAACGGTTGCCGTAGCGGAAGCGTTCGGATGAATCATATCATAGAGATCCGCCACCTTACGATCCTGGTCAGCAATTAATGGGAAGTTTACGGTTGTATTCTGTGTTTCGTTAATATCTTTTACCCATCCGTCATGTTTATCCATTGGATCAACGCTCACCGCCAATACTTTTACGTTGCGTTTCGCAAATTCCTCGGCCAACAATGCTGTTTTACCCAGTTCCGTTGTACATACAGGTGTATAGTCAGCCGGATGAGAGAATAATACCCCCCAGCCATTCCCCAGGTATTCGTAAAAATCAATTTCTCCGGCAGTAGTTTGCGCTTTAAAATTGGGCGCCACATCTCCTAATCTTAATGACATAACAAAAGGTTTTAATTTTTTAAAAAATGAAAGTACTCCAAATTGATTAACCCACCAAATAGGTAGACTTTACTTGCCAAAAATATTATTCTTACTATTGTTGCGTGTCAGGTCCTGCAAAGACTTGTTTTCCAGAATGTGTAAGGTAGCATCTCGTACCCCCTCCATAATATCATGTAAACCACAGTGTTTCTCGTCGCAGTTCTTGCAACGTTGATAAAAATAGAGACTAACACAGGGTAGCATCGCGATTGGTCCGTCTACCACTCTGATGATAGCGGCAACCGGAATTTTGGCCGGGTTCTTAGCAAGATAATACCCACCACCTTTACCTTTCTTACTTTCGAGGAAACCCGCTTTGCGCATTTCCAACAATATATTCTCGAGAAACTTAAGAGGTATTTTTTTCTTTTTCGCTATTTCCGATATCAATACAGGTCCCTGGTTTTGCTTTTCTACCAGGTACTCCAATGCCCTGAACGCGTACTGTGCCTTTTTTGATAACATGATCGAATATAAATCAAAAATTAAAAATGATGAATGAAAAACCTGCCTGCCGGCAGGCAGATGAAGAAGTTGGTCGCTAAGCAATTACGATTTTATCGGAAGCGTACATTGATCCAATGACTTTTTATTCTCAATTTTTAACTTGCCTACCGGCAGGCAGGTT
>Ga0190271_10003230_pt1 | contig 10171 bp, 11 predicted proteins | sample Popmic356T_FD_133747 | JGI IMG/M metagenome (GOLD analysis project Ga0190271, IMG submission 133747) | Populus adjacent soil microbial communities from riparian zone of Weber River, Utah, USA - 356 T | ecosystem: Environmental > Terrestrial > Soil > Riparian zone | place: USA: Utah | collected... | reverse complement strand
TCGCCGACATCCTCGAGAGCATCGACGAGCTGCGCTACTACCGGTCGGTTCTGTTCCCGGCCGAGCCCGGACCGGACTCGGCGACCGCCCGTCGCAAGGCTGCCGAGGTGCTCGCCTCCCCCACGACGCTTCCTCCACCCACGCAGGCGTGACGGGTGCCACGTTCCGCAAGACCTGACGGAGTGGTTACACTTGGTGCTCGCTGCTGACCCAGGCAACCGGGGAACGCACGCGTGGTGGGTATAGCTCAGCTGGTAGAGCGCCGCCTTGTGGTGGCGGATGTCGCGGGTTCGAGTCCCGTTACTCACCCCAGGACGAACGAGGTCTGCACCTCGGCCGAGGATCTGTCCGCGGCCGTCGGTGCGGCCTCGTTCTCATTTCCGGCCATCCACTCCCCGACGGCGGATCCCGCACCTCCTTCGCCCGTGCGCCTCGATCTGGCCGACCTCTGGCGTGGTCGCGCCGCACGGCCGTATAATAGAGAGCATTCTCTATAAACCTGCGGATGGGTGAGTGATGACGTCACGCCGCGCGAGCAGCCGCGATCGGCTGCCCTGGCTGTGGGGAGCCCCGGGCCACACCCTGGCTCCCCCGGACGACCGCGACCTCGACAGCGGGCTCGTACGCCGGGCGACTCGGGCGGTCGAGACCACCGCGACAGCCGAGGCCCTCTATCTCTGGCTCTGCCAGCTCCGCCGCGCCCCGTACAGCTACGACTGGATCGACAACCTTGGGCGGCGCAGCCCGCGCGATCCCGATCTGGGCATGACGGACCTCCGCGTCGGGCAGACCGTCATGACGATCTTCACCCTCACGGCGTACGAGCCGCTGCACTCGCTGACGCTCCGCATGAAGCCAGGCGTGCCGACCCGGATCTTCGGCGCGATCGGCGTGCGGTACGAGATCGAGCGGCTCGGCGACTCGCGTCGGCGGCTGCGTGCCACGCTCTGGCTCCCGCCCGTAGGCCCGCCTTTCGGGGACCTGCGCCGGTATCTCCTGGCCTGGGGTGACCTGGTGATGATGCGCCGTCAGCTCCACGTGCTCTGCTCGCTGGCAGAGGCGACCTCACGCCAGCAGCCGCAGTCCCGGACCCTCTGCGGGAACGCCTGAGATGGGACGGGCAGCGAGGTACACCGAGCAAGCCGTTCTCGATGCGGCCCTCGAGCTGGTCGTCGAGGGCGGCGTCGCCGCGGCCACGGGCGTCGCGATCGCCCAGCGACTCGGTGCGCCGTCGGGCTCGATCTACTACCGCTTCTCCTCCCACGAGAAGCTCATGGCCACGCTCTGGATCCGCACCATCCGGCGGTTCCAGCAGGGTTTCCTCGAGGCGCTCGCCGGCCCCGAGCCGCGCGCAGCCGCCGCGGGAGCCATACGCCACACCCTGCAGTGGGCCGCCGATCATCCCGGCGAGGCTCAGCTGCTGACCCAGTACCGACGCGCCGATCTCCTGGCCCGCTGGCCGGAGGTGCTGGGGGATGATCTCGCCGGCCTCAACACCGAGGTGCAGGCGTCGGTGCACAGGTTCACGATCGCTTTCTTCGGCGAGGCGACACCCAGCGCGCTCGGTCGCGCCCGCTTCGCGCTCATCGAGATCCCCTATGCCGCGGTCCGGCAGCGGATCCTCGCTGACGGACCGCCCCGGGGCACGCCCCTGCCACGCTGGCTCATCGACTCCGTGCTCGCGGCCTCGTCCGCCACCCTTGACTTCTCGCCCAGGTCCTGAGGCTGATCGACGAGCTCGCTCAGGCCATCTCGATGTTGTGGGTGTCCGGGCCCATCCGCACCTCGGCGAGGATCGCGTCGGCGAACCGCTCCAGCGATCCCTGCGCGAGCGAGCAGAACAACGACGGCTCCACGAGCTCCAGCTCCATCAGCACCGGCGTGCCCGAGCTGGGTGTGACCAGGTCGACGCGGGCGTACAGCAGCGGCCGGCTCGCCGGGCTGCGGCCCGGGATCCGAGCACGAGCGAAGGCGAGCACGTTCTGCGCAGCCTGGATCTCGGCGTCGGTGGCGCGGTGGCTCGACATCTGCTCGGGCTTGTACAGACCGTCGACGTCGACATCGTCCCCGTGCGAGAGCATCGCGTCCTTGTGCACAGCGTGCGAGAACGTGCCGTGCAGGAAGATCAGCGCCGACTCCCCCACCGAGTCGACCTCGGGGATGTACCGCTGCACCATCACCGATCGGCCGTCGCTGAGCATCCGGTACGCGTGCTCGATCGCGTACCTGCGCGAGTCCGCGTCGGTCGCCGTGTAGCGGCCGGCATCCTTCGAACCCGCCGAGATCGCCGGCTTGATGACGAAGTCCTCGCGAGCCGGGAACCGGTTGTGCAGGGCTCGCTTGTCGAACTGCCGGTCGGGCTCCAGCCACGTGGTCTCGACCACGGGCAGACCGTGGTCGGCCAGTCGCTGCAGGTAGTGCTTGTCGGAGTTCCAGCGGATCACGTTCGGCGGGTTGACCAGGCGCGGCACCGACGATGCCCACCGCAGGAACTCGGCGTAGTTCTCGGTGTAGTCCCAGGTCGAGCGGAGCACGGCGACGTCGAACGCGCTCCAGTCGACCACTGGGTCGTTCCAGACCACCGCGCTCGCCTCCGCGCCGCGCGCGGCGAGCGCCTCGATCAGCGGCTGGTCCTCGGGGTCGAGATCCGGCAGGTCGGCGCAGGTCACCAGAGCGATGCGGGGCGTAGGCACAGCCGAACCGTACCCGCCGCGGGGGTTCGGCGCCGTGCTCGTGGTCGCGTTCGCGCCCACTCGACAAGCGCCCGACGGCGGCCCTCGCCACGGCCAACGGCCCAACACCTAACCATATGGTTAAGTTTTTGATACGCTCGCCGCGTGCCCGCACTCCCGCTCGATGCTGCCGCAACAGCGATCGCGAGCGCGCCGAGGCGGACGATCGTCGACCGGCTCGCCCTCGGCCCAGCGCCGGTCAGCGAGCTGGCCGACCTCCTCGAGATCAGCGTGCCGGCCACGCTCAAGCACGTCGACCGGCTTGTCGAGGGCGGTATCGCAACCCGCACGAAGACCGGCCGGGTGGTCACCGTGACCCTCGTGCCAGGCAGCCTCGATGCTCTCGTCGAGTGGGCCACCCGCACCCGGTTGTTCTGGAGCAACCACCTGGACCGTTACGCGTCGCACCTGCGCGACACCGAGGAGAGGACCACCCACACATGAGCACGATCACCGTCGTCCGGCAGGTTCCGGTCGAGCCCGGCCGCGCCTTCACGGCCTGGGTCGACCCCACTGAGCTCGCCCAGTGGTGGTGGCCGCAGTGGCCGGACACCACCTACCAGGTCGATGCACGCGAGGGCGGTCGGTACCGGATCCACAGTGCCGCCGTTGGCATGGGGGTGGAGGGCGAGTTCACCGCCGTCGACCCCCCGCACGGCTTCATCATGACCTGGATATGGATCTCCGACGACGAGCCCGCCCAGGTCGAGGGCGAGCCGGTGGTCGACACGGTCGAGGTGACCTTCACGCCGTCGGCGGAGGGCACGGAGGTCACGGTGCTGCACACCTCGAGCGAGCACATCGCTGGTGGCGGTGCTGAGCAAGGGTGGAACGACGTGCTGGACAGGCTCCCCAGCCACCTCGGCGGCTGAGCACGCCTCCGGGGAAATCACCTGGCCCAGGCGGGTGCACGGGAGGACGCTTGCCGACATGGACATCGTGGCCCTCGATCCCGACAGCGACCTCCTCGACGCCGTCACCCCGCTGCGCGTGACGCTGACCGAGGCGAACTCGCCGTGGAACGAGCCCGGCACGGTGCGTCAGTTCCGGGCGATGCTCACGCACGGCTGGGACGGCGAGCCACCCCGCTACTGGGTCGGCCTCGATGCCGGAGAGCCGATCGCGTTCGGCGACATCTGGACCTCCCAGCACGACAACCTCGACCACGCCGGCCTCGGGCTGGACGTGCGACCGGACCGCCGGCGCCAGGGCCTGGGCTCGCAGATGCTGGCTCACCTGGAGCAGATCGCCCGTAGCGAAGAGCGACCCAAGGTCGACATGGGCAGCTGGGAGTCCGATGCGCTCACCGGGTTCGCCGCCCGCCACGGGTACACGAAGGCGTCGCAGGGGATCCAGCGCCGGCAGGACCTCACCGAGCTGCCCGACGGCTGGCTCGGGGTCCTCGACGATGCGCGCAGTGGCAAGGCGGCCGACTACGAGGTCGCCGCCGTCGCTGGTGCGCTGCCCCAGGGTGAGGTCGACGAGATGGTGCGGCTGTGGGGCGACATCAACGACGCCCCCACCGACGATCTCGACATCGAGGACGAAGTGTTCTCCGCCGACCGGCTGCGCGGCTACGAGGCCGCACAGATCGCCGCCGGCATGCGGCTGCACCACGTGGTCGCGCGGCACCGAGACACCGGCGAGCTGGGAGGCCACACCGTCGTCGTCGTCGAGGACGAACGGCCGCACCGTGCGCACCAGCACGACACCACCGTCGCGCGCGCACACCGCGGCCACCGACTGGGGCTCGTGCTCAAGGGCTCGATGATGGAGCTGCTCCGGCGTGAGGAGCCTCAGGTGCGCACCGTCGACACCTGGAACGCCGAGTCGAACTCCTACATGATCGGCGTCAACGAGCAGCTGGGCTACCGCGTGATGGGCCGCTCGATCGACTACCAACGAACCCTGGACTGAGCTCTCAACGGTCGCGCAGGAACCGCCACAGCGTCGGAGCGCGGCGCACGACCTGGCCCGGCCCGAGCGTGAGCCAGCACACCCTCCCGGCAGCAGTCCCACCCCCAGGGCGCTGGTAGACTTCTTCGGCGGCACGCACCTCTAGCTCAATTGGCAGAGCAAGTGACTCTTAATCACTGGGTTCTGGGTTCGAGTCCCAGGGGGTGTACATCCTGACGAGGCCCCGTCGCTCCGGCGACGGGGCCTCGTTGCTGTCTCAGGGCAGCACGCGCACCGGGCGGCGGTCGACATGAACCTCCCCACACCCCTGCCCAGCCGTGCCCCCATGCTGTACGCTTGTCATCGAAGTTGCAGTGAATCGACGTCTTCGGGCGCCCGGTCCCTCGATGGACGGGCGCCTCTTCTTTTGAAGTCTGACGGACGAACACCGTGGCGGCCGCACCGGCAAGGTGTGCGGCAGACTTTAAAGGAGACATCATGACTACTGGAACCGTGAAGTGGTTCAACGCCGAAAAGGGTTTCGGCTTCATCTCCCCCGACGACGGCGGCGCCGACGTCTTCGCTCACTTCTCCGCGATCTCGGGTAACGGCTACCGTTCCCTCGAGGAGAACCAGAAGGTCGAGTTCGAGGTCACGCAGGGCCAGAAGGGCCCGCAGGCCCAGAACATCCGCGCCATCTGAGCATCCGCTCAGACCGACCCTAGGGTCGACCGCACGCGCACCTCACCCTCGGGTGAGGTGCGCGTTCGCGTATCCGGTCACACCTGCGCGCGCCGGTCGATCTCGGCAAGTACCCGGCTGTCGCGCACCCGGTTGAGGCCGGCACCTGGTCTGCTCGCCCGCACCGCACGTGCGAGCAGCGCATCGAGGGCGAGCGCGAGCAGGGTGACCAGCAGCGCACCGACCATCACGCGGCCGTAGTCACGCACCGCGAGACCGTCGAAGATGTATCGGCCCAGCCCGCCGAGGTTCACGAACGCCGCGATCGTCGCCGTCGAGACCACCTGCAGGGTCGCACCTCGCACGCCGCCCACCAGCAACGGCGCGGCGTTGGGAACCTCCACTCGCATCAGCACCTGGTTCTCGGTCATCCCGAACGAGCGGGCAGCATCGACCGTGGCGCGGTCGACGTTCGACACCCCCGAGTAGGCCCCTGCCAGCAACGGCGGGATCGCCAGCGCGACCAGAGCGATGATCGGCGGCAGCAGTCCGGTGCCCATCAGCAGCACCAGCAACGTCATCAGGCCGAGGCTCGGGAGTGCGCGGACCGTGTTGGCGATGCCGACGACGAACCCCTCACCGCGCCCGGTATGCCCGATCAGCAGGCCCACCGGGATGGCGAGCACCGCGCCGATCAGGACGGCCAGCGCCGAGTACCCCAGGTGCTGCCACAACCGGACCAGGATCCCGGTCGGACCGACCCAGTTCGAGCCGTCCGCGAGGAAAGCGAGTGCGTCAGCGAGCATCGACGTCCTCCTCGAGCTGTCCGAGCCCTGTCTGCTTCGCCAGACGCGCCATCCGGCGCCGTCCGCCGCCGTCGGCACGGGTCCAGGGGGTCAGCGCTCGACCGATCAGCGCGATCGCTCGGTCGTAGACGGCGGCGAGCAGCATGATCATCACGATCCCGGTGAGGATCTGCTCGGGGTAGTCGCGCTGGTACCCCCGGGTGAACAGCTCTCCGAGGGCCCCGACCCCGAGCACGGCGCCGACCGAGACCAGGGCGACGTTGGTGACGGCGACCACCCGCGTCCCCGCAGCCAGCACCGGGATCGTCAGCGGCAGGTCGACGAGGACCGTGCGCTTCGTGCCGGAGAAGCCGACGGCGGTGGCGGCCTCGAGCACCTGCGGCGAGACGGCATCGAGCGACTCGAGCACGGTCCGCACCTGCAGCGACACCGAGTAGACCGTCAGCGCGATGACGAGGTTGATCGGGTCGATGATGCTCGTCCCGATGATCGCGGGAACGATCACCAGCAACGCCAGCGACGGGATCGTGAAGGCGATCGCGGCACCCGTGACGACGAGTGCCCGAGCGCGTCGGTGCTCCCGGACCGCCAGTCCGATCGGGAGCGCCAGCAGCAGCCCGAGAACGGTCGGCACCAGCGACAGGTAGATGTGCTCGCGCAACAGCTCCAGCACCACGTCGATGTTGCGGACCGCCCACAGATCGCTCACGGGTCGTCGCCACCGGCCTCGCCGGCGCGCAGCTGGTGCAAGCGGGCCAGCACCTCCTCGGCCGTCACGGTGCCGAGCACGCGGCCGTCGTCGTCCACGACCAGGCCGAGCCCCGACGGCGAGGAGAGCGCGGCATCCAGCAGCTGCCGCAGCGAGCCCCCGGCGTGTGCGAGCGAACCCACGCGCACGACCTCGCGGACCGGCCGGCCGCCATGGACCTCCTCCAGCCCCGCCCGGTCGAGCCACCCGACCGGGACGTGGCCATCGAGCACCAGGCGCCATCGACCAGTCTCGATCGCCGCATCGTCGAGCTCGGAGAGCTCGATCCCCTCGGCGACGTCGCTGACCGGGACACCCTCCGCCGTCGCGAACGAGAGCGACCGGTAGCCGCGGTCGCGGCCCACCAGCGAGGCTACGAACGAGCTCGCCGGCGCCGTGAGGATCGTCGCCGGGTCGGCGTGCTGGTGCAGCACTCCCCCGGGCCCGAACACCGCGATGCTGTCGCCGAGGATCGTCGCCTCGTCGATGTCGTGCGTCACGAACAGGATCGTCTTGCTCAACTCGGACTGCAGCCGCCGCACCTCCGCCTGAAGATCGGCCCGAACCACCGGGTCCACGGCGCTGAACGGTTCGTCCATCAGCAAGATCGGTGGGTCGGCCGCGAGGGCCCGCGCCACCCCGACCCGTTGCTGCTGACCACCGGAGAGCTGCGCCGGGTAGCGCGTGGCCATCCGGACATCCAGCCCGACCCGCTCCATCGCCTCGAGCGCTGCCATCCGCGCCTGGCGGCGACCGACGCCGCGCAGCCTCGGAACGGTCGCGACGTTGTCGACGACTGTCCGGTGGGGCAGCAGCCCAGCATCCTGGATGACGTACCCGATACCGAGCCGCAGCTCGACCGGGGAGACCGTGCTGACGTCGCGGCCCTGGACGGTCACGACTCCCGAGGTGGGCTCAACCATGCGGTTGACCATCCGCATGGACGTCGTCTTTCCACACCCCGACGGCCCGACGAAGACGGTGAACGATCCCTCGTCCACGTGCAGGTCGAGGTCACGCACGCCGATCGTGCCGTCGGGGAACTCTTTGGTGACGTGCTCGTAGGTGATCACGCCGGTGCCCGCCGGGTCAGCCCAGCAGCCCCTTCTCCTCCAGCCACTCCTGAGCGGCCGTCGACGGCTCGGCCTTCTCGTCGCCGCTGACCCGGTTGTTGAGGGCGATGAGGTCCTCGGTGGTCAGCGCGGCTGAGATCGGGTTCAGGACGGCCTCGATCTCCGCCGACGCGGAGTCGGCGTTGAGGATCGGGATGACGTTCTGCGCGGTGAAGTTGTTCTCCGGGTCCTCGAGCACGACCAGGTCCTCGTTCGCGATCGCCGGCGTGGTCGTGTAGATGTCGGCGGCCTGCACCGACCCGTCGAGGAGCGCACCGACGGTGGCAGGCCCGCCGCCATCGGCGATCGGCACGAACTCGGTCGGGATCACGCCGTACTTCTCCTCGAGACCGGGCAGCCCATAGGAGCGCTCGGCGAACTCGGGAGCCGCTCCGATCTTGAGCTCGTCGTTGTAGGCGGCGAGGTCACCGATCGAGGTCAGGTTCCACTGCTCGGCGGTCTCGGCGGTCACCGTGATCGAGTCCTTGTCCTCTGCGGGCGACTGCTCGTACGCGACCAGGCCAGCCGCCTCCAGCGCCGCCGGCAGCGCTGCGGCGATCTCCTCCGACGAGGCGGCGGTGGCCTCGGTATCGAGGAAGTACAGCAGGTTGCCCGTGTAGTCGGGGACGAGATCGACCGAACCCTCCTCGACGGCGGCGAGGTAGACCTCGCGGGCACCGATGTTGAAGTTCTCCGTCACCGTGAACCCGGCATCCTCGAGCGCGATCGAGTAGATCGTGGCGATGATCTCGGACTCGGGGAAGTTGGCGGACCCGATCGCGATCTCACCACCAGCGGCAGTCGCGTCGCCGCCGTCGGTGCCGTCTCCGCCGCCGGCCTCGCCGGTCCCGCAGGCGCCGAGCGCCAGCGTCGTGGCTACGGCCGCCGAGGCCAGGATGAGCATGCGTGTATGTGCCCTGCGTGCCATGGTCGGACTCCTCGTCTGGCTGGTCACTGCTGGTCGGTGTCTCGCTGCAGAACTGGTCTATGTGTCGGTACAGAACGACAACCGTACGATGCGCCACCGACATTCCCGCCTTTGCTCGCCGAGATGACCTCATCTCGCCCTGTCCAGTCTCCGCGGCGATCCTCCGGCAATATTCAGCGTCCTGTATATTTTCTCATCGTGTCCAAGGTCCTGACGTCCCTGCCCGCCGGTGAGCGCATCGGCATCGCCTTCTCCGGAGGCCTCGACACCTCCGTCGCCGTCGCGTGGATGCGCGAGAAGGGCGCGATTCCCTGCACCTACACCGCCGACATCGGTCAGTACGACGAGCCCGAGATCGAGACCGTCCCTGAGCGCGCGTTCGAGTACGGCGCCGAGATCGCGCGCCTGGTGGACTGCCGGGCCGCGCTCGTCGAGGAGGGCCTGTCGGCGCTGGCGTGCGGCGCCTTTCACATCCGCAGCGGCGGGAAGACGTACTTCAACACCACCCCGCTCGGCCGGGCCGTGACCGGCACCCTGCTCGTGCGCGCGATGGCCGACGACGGTGTCTCGATCTGGGGCGACGGGTCCACCTTCAAGGGCAACGACATCGAGCGGTTCTACCGCTACGGCCTGCTCGCGAACCCCGCCCTGCGGATCTACAAGCCCTGGCTCGACGCTGACTTCGTCGCCGAGCTCGGGGGCCGGCAGGAGATGAGCGAGTGGCTCACGGCGCGTGACCTGCCCTACCGCGCGAGCGCGGAGAAGGCCTACAGCACCGACGCCAACATCTGGGGCGCCACCCACGAGGCCAAGACCCTCGAGCACCTCGATACCTCCCAGGAGAGCGTCGAGCCGATCATGGGCGTGCCGTTCTGGCGCGACGACGTCGCGATCGCGAGCGAGGACGTCACCGTGACCTTCCTGCGCGGCCGGCCCGTCGCGATCAACGGGGTGGACCTCGACCCGGTCGCGCTCGTGCAGGAGGCGAACGCGATCGGTGGCCGGCACGGGCTCGGGATGAGCGACCAGATCGAGAACCGGATCATCGAGGCCAAGTCGCGCGGCATCTACGAGGCCCCCGGCATGGCGCTGCTGCACATCGCCTACGAGCGGCTGCTCAACGCCGTCCACAACGAGGACACGATCGCCAGCTACCACCACGAGGGGCGGCGCCTCGGACGCCTGCTCTACGAGGGCCGCTGGCTCGACCCGCAGTCCCTCATGGTGCGCGAGCCGATCCAGCGCTGGGTGGCCTCGGTCGTCACCGG
>Ga0190271_10003229_pt1 | contig 10173 bp, 7 predicted proteins | sample Popmic356T_FD_133747 | JGI IMG/M metagenome (GOLD analysis project Ga0190271, IMG submission 133747) | Populus adjacent soil microbial communities from riparian zone of Weber River, Utah, USA - 356 T | ecosystem: Environmental > Terrestrial > Soil > Riparian zone | place: USA: Utah | collected... | reverse complement strand
TGATAGTCATGATGAGGCTCAAAAATAATGGTAGAGGTAGAGGGGGTTATTATATTTGCCAGGTTTAGTCAAATTCCCACAGTATCTACCTTCTTGATTTCAAGAGTTACCCTGTCTCCTACCTTTAAACTCATGTCCTCGTACTCCCTCATACTCAACTTTAAGGTAGGAGATTCCGAAAGCCCCATGCCTCCCATCATGTTAGAAAACGCTTTTGGTAGATTCTTCATCATGTCTTCAGGAGACGTGAATGCAAATGCATGAGCACCAAAAGGACTTGGAGGAGATCGTTGTCTGTTTTCGCTGGTAGAAGAAGGATCGCTAAAGCTAAGATATATGTACGGGCTACCGTCCTGGGTGGCTTCAATGCGTGAGACTATAAATTCTTTCTTCATTATCTATTGTCTTACTGTAAACACTTTATAGTTTTTTGGGTGTCTTTAGAACTAAACATAGTGAAAGGTGGACTAATAGTTCATGCTCGACAAAATTTGAGCACACAGATCCTTCCAAAATTCGAGATCGAATTGGTATATCTTGATAGCAGTGATAGCAGGGATAATGATCCATTATATGAAAGATCTAGTCCTACACATATTCCGTTCCTTCATCACTACCGACTGACACAGTCTACGGCTACACCAGCTTGCCAAAATGGGGCATTCTCTGAGACAAAAACTGTTAGTGGATGCGGCGATTAACTCGATATAATTTGACAAAGTGTGAAAAACTTGGATCGAAGAATGTTCATAAACGTACAATTAGAAATTCCGAAGACGAAGAATGTAGGACAAACTTGCCGTCAAGATGAAATCAGCTGCTAGTTGCGGCGGGGATATTTCATTTAATTTATGTAGGATAAGGCCCCGCCACCTTACTGTCAGTAATTCGGTAGCCTGTTACTGCAATTTCTATGTGTGGATCACTTACAGAAGAGGAGGTGTTTTCGGATAGGCTCTAAGGCAAGGCGCATTTCCTGATTTTACTCTTTATAGCATTATCTTCAGAATTCAACCTTGAGGCACAGGTATAAACATATAAGATATAATTATCTATCAACCAATTTGACTACTAGTGAACACCATAGAAATCAGTGATTCTGGATGTTCTATACTTTATTTGTGCATTTTTTCCATTCTAGCTTTCATTGCCATACAAGTATCAGATCTAGTTTTTGAATACTCCGTATCTGAGAATAAATATGCTACTACGTTATCGCCCTATGTCATGATGGCTCACGCTACAATAACTGGTAACAATACACCAAATGGTAGTGATGACGAATGGGTAACTGTTAATCATGATTTGTATGGTTCAAGAAGTAGTAATCAAACCATCATTAATAAGGAGAATGTGGATTCTTTGAGAATTAAGTGGCAGATTGTAAATAATTTTGAAATACAGGATTCACCCATAATCATTGGCAATATCGGCTATGTTCAAGATTATGCTGGAAATGTGTTTGCTTTTAATATAGAAGACGGACGAGTTCTATGGAATATGCATGTAGGTTATGGACCAACAATGGGTCTGAGCTACGACAATGGATTAATTTTCTCGAGTACTGCATCGAATGGGACCGTTGTTGCAATAAACGCAACAGATGGGAGCAGGAAATGGGAATCTCAAACTCTCGGTGATACATCAGTAGGCTATAGTATAGATTCCTTCCCTATAGTATGGAAAGATTATGTAATTGCGGGATCAGGGGGGAGTGGATTGCCACCAGGACCTGGTATGGTAAAAGGAAACGTTACGGCACTTAACCGTACAGACGGTAGTGTCCTGTGGAATCTTGCAACAACTACAGGTGAATGGGTTGAAAAAGGTAAGACCCCACCAAACGGAGGGGCGACGGCATGGTCTGGGGGTTCATTTGATCCTGAAGAAGGTGTTTTATATGTTCCATTAGGAAGTGCTTCCCCAAACTTTAACGCTTCTACTAGAACAACACCAAATCTCTATTCGAACCATATGATAGCTGTGAACGTTACTTCAGGGGATATTATATGGGCTACGCCATTTATAGCACATGGTACCGTCCTAAATCATGTTGTGGTTCCAGATACTCACGATTGGGATACATCTTGGGGTAGTAGCATCACTAAGGTATCACTACAAAATGGTACTCAAAAGAAGATCGTGGTAGGACACGATAAGATGGGTAATGTAATTGCCATGGATAGTAAAACCGGTGACGAGATATGGTGGAAGACATTGGGAAAACCAATCAACATCAATATAATTCCATCAGCAAACGGTACCGGCCTTATTTGGGCATACGGCGTTTATAATTATCATGCTGTGGACGACAAAAACACGCTCTATATTACTGCTACAAATCGAGGTTTGAATTTCTTTACCGATGGAATAAGTGGTCATAAGAAAGCAGCTCCAGACACCATCGAGCAAGGCTTAAAAAATGGCACAATATATGCGATTGATATTCTCACCGGTGAAACTAAATGGAAACTTGATACAGAGTTTCCACCTAGAGTATCACCTTTAGTTACTAATGATATACTTTTTACTGGCTATATTCCATATGATGGAAAAATAAAATCAGGCATAATTCTTGCTCTGGATAAACAGACTGGAAGTAAACTATGGGAATTTAATGTAGATGCGCCTATAGCCCCAGTAGGTCCATCTATTGCAAACGGAATACTTTTTGTGCCTACAGGCAAGTTAGTCTCTAACCCCACTCTCTCCTCGACAAGGGGCGAAGGTTCACTAATTGCCTTCGAACCTGATACGTCTAATTGAGAATAACTTTTGTAGCGGAAATAAAACACTGCCATCATGATTATTGTCAGTACATTTTTTCATTTGTGCAATATATCTAACTACCTAAATTCATGTAACAATTCCAGAAAGCCATATCGTCCTGGACCAACCAATATCTGCTCTTGAATTCTTGGGAGCGAATTTTGTATTTTGGTCACCTCTCGTACCTGGAAGATTTTATTATTGATTGAATAAACAACATTCAAAAATGAATGGCAGCTGTGACTTCATCACAAATACGGCAAATTCAATGTTAAATCATATGAATATATACTCAAAGAAATATGTAATTAGACAGCTCACATGAGGGGGGAGACTAGAATTGGCCCGTCAATGTCATAAGTGGAATCTAAAATTGAGATTCATTCTGCTTACTCTACTTGCACTTACTCTAGGTAATTGCCTCACTATTGTGCTGACAGAGACACAAGTGAGTAACTCTATTTCAGTATATGGAGTATCGGGCGCAAGCTGCGGAAGCGTAATCAATAAATCAACTGAGCTCTCAGCGAACCTCGTTTGTAATGAACATGGAATTATAGTGAATGCTTCAGACATATCGATTGCAATGAATGGATATTCCATAATAGGCCCTGGAATACAAAGTACAAAGTCTGGAATAATTGTCCCTGACGTTGATAATGTAACAGTTTATGGTCCAGGACGTATAGTTGCCTTCCAATCAGGCATTTTTGCAACAGGTTCGAACAAGGTAGGTGTATCTTCGATCTTTCTTGATGACAATCGAATAGGAGTCTATTTGACTGGCGCCACTAATTCAACCCTTGAATATAACATGATGAGGAACAACGAATTAGGAATAGCAGCGCATTCCAGCAGGGATATATTGTCCAATGAAAACTATTTTTATGATAATTCATTGGCTGGAATTTCATTTATCAATACTGAAGATTCAACCATTACTTTAAACTATATAAATGGAAGTCAAAATGGCATCTTCACCGATCCCTCTAGTTTTTCAAATGACATCTCATTTAATTTTTTGCGCAATATTATCGATATTAACAGTGCAAACGGCTTGCCCAATGATATCACAAATAATGCATACGAAGGTAATTACTGTGAGCTTAGTTTACCGTCTGGAATATGTAGAGGAGTGACAGAGTAATGACCTAATTTTTGGCTGAGCCTAGTCGAAAGCATCAATATCAAGCCCATAAATACACTGAATTCCAGATTAATCAGCAAGCACTATATGGACTTCGCTATTGCTTCTATAGTCCGTGGAGTTAACTTCTAGGGTATCACATATCAAATCTGTGCTCCATTAGAGTCCCTCTTATGAAGGAGCTGAACTGTGATTTTTCGGAATGGAATAATGATAAAATATACATTGGCACGTTTCATACCCCATTTTCCATACTCATAGCAGAACTAGAATGGAAATATTTCTCCAGTTTCCTCAGATCTGCCCTTTTGTCGGGTCTTAGATGGTGCCAGATCAGGTAATTTGTCTTCCATGTTCACTTCGACTACTGCTGAGGCTTCTTCCATGATTTTAGTAATTTCTACACCATCAGTTCCTATCGGATCGAGACTAGATATCCCGTTTCCTTGCAAAGATGAGTCAGAATAGGTACTATTTAGTATATCTCCAAGGGATTCAGAAATTTGAGAAAGAGAATTGTCTGCCGTAGGAATAACTGCAGAAAGGCCACCTCGTAAATCCTTAATTACGGAGGTGGTAGGAGTTAATGTTGATGCCACATCTCCTAATTCAGTAACCGTTTCAAGTCTCATTCTTACTTGTTCTGTTGTCAGCATAGTTGATTTGACTACTTTGTTTATCTTTCGTATCTGAGAGAGTTCGCTTGAAAGCGATTTTGCATAATTTGTCTCATGGCTCTGTACCGCTTCTACAACATTGTTAAAGATCTGTTGGTCGCGTTGTTTCAGTCTTCCAGAAAACGCTTCCATTTTGGAGATTTGTATCTGGAGCTTCCGATGTGCTTGCTCTAGTCGAGGTTTCAGAGGTTCCGCTGATCTCAAGCTCTCCCTGATCTTGTTTTTAAGGTCACCTGAGGATTTACTCTTTTTCTTTTCTGTTCCACTCCATTTATCGAAGAAAGACATTACGAGTAAAGTTCTGTCACATGCTCACTTAATTTTACCATATATCAAGAAAATTTGTTAAGAAGGTGAACTGAATCTTGTTTCAAAATGCCTCCCCATACCCTACACGATTAAAACCTTAGAAAAAGGCGCATGTTCAGAGCAGAGCTAACGCTTAAAAAAAACCTCCATATAGCCGCACAATGAACAGATAAAGATAGTGTAGTTACTGTACTTCTTCATAATACTTGGAAGGTACTTTTCTACCGACATGGTCGGCTTTAATGGAATCGGCAACGGTACCTTCTTTGGAACTGGTTGGGTTTCTTCCTCCAACATTCCCTCGCATTTAGGACAATTCTTTGACATGCAGAGGAATAAACAGGTGGAATAATTACATGTTTCTTACTTCTGAAAATGATGTCATGTCTGTGCAAAACTAGCCTATAGAAGTTTACAAGGAAATAATTGAGATTTCGCCTATTCAAAAAGCTGAGGTAGGCAGAACTCTACTTTACAATCGGGCTGACAGGAGTGAGATCTAAAGAGAATCGAGCCATGAGAGCTATCCAACAAAATATAAACAACTCTTCGATACTAGATTTCTAATTTTCGACATGATTACTCGTAATTGCGGAGTAATGCCAAACGGAAAAGTGACTTGGAACAAGGGAGGAAGTTGTCACTCGTCAAATGAAATCTTCCATGCCGCCATTAAAATCACGTAAATAATACTTGGCCAACCACAGTCTTTAAGCTTCTAGATATGGAACAAATCCACTCCCCAAGCAACTCTCACATTTGTCTTTGGTCATCGACGCAATAATTCCACCTATCTTATCCTTGTTGCTTACTCCCGAGGATGAAAAGACGTAGCCTGTTCCACAACAAAAGGTGCATCTTAACCATGCTTTGGGCATTGGCACTCTACTCAGAATTTTTGAATGCGTTTTGCGTTTACTGATAGACACTGACAGATCCTGTAATATGTTATCACATCAATATTTAGAGGTATACATCAAAATCCCATACAAGAACGAAACGATTTCAATACTGATAAGGAATCTTAGAAATACTAAATGAGATTCTGTCAGCCACCATTTTTGCTTTCAAATAATTTAGAAATTGCCTCAATTGCCTCTGATAGGGGAGTTCCCTGATCCGCTATTGATTCCTGCCCCGCAATGTTATCTTCAGATTGGTTTTGAGAAACCTGTCCATCTATGTTTCTAGCCGACTCGTTAGAAGATCCATTTCCAAGTACTGTCGTTTGGTTTGGCAACAGCCCATCAGTTTGTTTCCCAGTTGTATTAACACTAGTTCTCTGATCGCTTGATACATTGCGAGATATTGACTTATTACTTAAAGTTTCATCACTGCCAGGACCCGCCAAAGGCACTGATGTTTGTACTTGCGTATCCTGTGCTGGCCCGGCTGAAAGATTTGCTGACAAGATTGGTGTGGTTTGTTCTGTAGATTCAACATTCCTTAGATTATCGGCATGGGAAGTGTTAGAAGCTGTTAAGCTGTCATTATCAATAGTTTTGATTAGATCCTCAATCGCCTGGGATGTTCTTGTTCCGGTCTCGTTTGACGAGGGATCTTGAGACTTGTCGCTGAAAAATTTGACAAGTAGGTCTGCCAAAGGTCCTGGTTGCTCTTCAGGGATCCAGTGACCAGAGAAAGGCATTATGATCTCTGACACGTTGTTTGCTAATAGTTTTGCAGATTCTAAGCTATAATTCGGTTTAGCGTCACCTCCGCCAAAAGGAGATACTTCTCCAGATACTGCCAAAATTGGCATTGCAAGCTTATCCTTTGATGTTTCATTATTCATAGTTGCATCATTTGCCGAAGCCCTAAAGTATTCAAATCCTGAACGCATTCCCCCCGGGGCCGAATATTGCCTCACATATTCGTCAATTGCCTCTTCGCTGACAGAATATGGATTGTACGCCAATTGACGGTAGAACCATGACAAATACTCACGTTCATTCCCAGCGATGAGGGCTTCTGGCAGGTCCAATGTCCTATGGAATGAAAACCACCAAGGTTCTGCAAACGATACGTTGGATAGTAAGCCGGGAAAGACATAATCTATTACAACAAGTCTGCTTACATTGTTTGGATGGGCTGTCGCATACGAATAACCTGTTTGAGCTCCGATGTCATGACCTATTAGGTGAGTAGTATTAAAACCTAAATCAGATACTAGCTGATAAATGTCAGAAGCCGTTGTGTTTCCATCAAATCCAGATGCGGGCTTTGAACTGTCGCCCAGACCTCTCAAATCGGGTACTATTACAGTATAGTTATTCTTTGCTAGGATCGGCATAACATCTCTCCATTCGTACCATGTCTGGGGCCAACCATGTAACAAGACTATTGCGTCTCCTTTTCCGCCCATCACATAGTGCATTGTAATGCCATTTACTTCGTTTCTATAGTGTTTGAACAGGACATCGTCAAGCATGATAGAGTCAGAACTGAGAGAAGGGTCGTAAGATTCAGCATTTTGGGAATCATCATATGCCTGGGTGGAGTTACTTGTACTAACAACTTGCCCAGCTAACACCTTTTGGACATCAGGTGATGAGGAAGGTGCTTGCGCTATGGTGGCGTTTTGAAGGATCGTAGCTGTTCCCTCACTCTGCAGATTAGCATTACCAACCTCCCTATCGTCCAGAGATTCAAAAAGGGGTGTCTGATATGGATAATTCTGCTCTTCTTTATTCTGAGCCATCCCTAAACTAGGATCTATGAGAACCGAACTGATGAAAAAGAGCGCCAAAAATGCTGCTAAATGTTCAAGGCGCTCATGAAAAAGACGCATTCTCACCGGTATCTCCAGAATACTATTATAAATAAGACGATCACTCTGGATGCACCTCACGTCCAAAAAAGTTTCACCCAAGTTGCCCAGTTAATTAATTTGACAGATATACTTGCAACCGTTGTAATAATATGACCAATCAAATTTTAATGGACTTTTACTTTGACTAGACTGAACAAAGACCCTGTTGAGATGAAAAGCTGTCTGTTTCACACTGGTACCCTGATAATTGCTAAGATGCCATTAAGGTTCGATGACTTGTACCCACTTCTTGTGAATGATTATAGGAACTTTACAGTTCGACAAAGTACCGCAATGTGCTATTGAGAATTGTAGTGCGCAAGGCAGAATGGGTTATTTCTCGAATGGAGCAGGTTAAGCTTTCCCTGATTTGGATATCAATTTAGAGAAAAGCCTAGAAATCCGAAGTACAAAACTAAAATAAGAAACAGAATAATCGACCAAGACACCTGGAGGAAGTTAATGAATCCTAGCTGGTTCAAGTAGAGGTTAGGAGAATCTAAAATGTTACGGCTTTCTGTATTGGGCTCATTGCAATGAAAATTTCCAGGACTGTACTTGAAGTGATGGAATTCTTCATAATCCCGTGTGATCGAATCAATACAACAAAACTGCCATAATCTGCCTTTATTTTTGGTTCCCTCTTAGAGCCAGCACTGAATGGCCGAATTGGTGCATGCCGGTCCCTAACTGAAGCATCAGCCAATTCCAATCGTCATTAATGCCTTACTTTCCACTGACAATGCATGCCCCTCTTTACGCTTGAGTGCAGGTACGTAATGTAGAATGGGATAAGCCTCCGTGAACTTTGTGACTAAGCGAATTATTGAAATTATTGTTAATATCCTGTGTGATCCTAGGACAAGTTTCTTTGTCGCTTTCTGTTGATGGCTGATGACCGCAATAAAAACAAGGAATATTCGTCGAAACCTCGTTATTGGAGTGACCCTAAAGGATAAAATTATAACTCAGTTGAATTTAAGGAAAAATAAGGGGGCTTAGATGAATTAATGCTATTTACTAAAGTTGGAACCGTGATACTTCTGGTGTCGGATATGGAGAGATCAGTAAAATTCTATAAGGAATTGCTCGGGTTGCCAGTAAAGACGAAAACGCAATCTCCAGATTGGGTTGAATTTTTTAACCGGGAAACCACCTTATCCTTGCACTCAATAAAGAGGGGAAAGGTTGATGACAGTGCCGGCAGCAAGGACACAAAGTTGGGAACTGGAACCCTGGTAGGCTTCATGGTGAGCGATATTGACTCTACGGTTCAATTTCTGAAGGAGAATAACATTCGATTCTTCAAGGAGCCAGCAGACGAACCCTTTGGCAAGCATGCGATAATTGAGGATCCTGATGGTCATTTGATCTCCATTGCACAACTTAAGAGAACTGCATCTGCAGCATCAGAATCAGAAGAATTTGACCTCCTGGGATTGCTTGGGGCAGAGTAATTGGAGAAAAACATCCGAGGAATTCAGTATTCTCACCCAAATCTAACGCACAGGCATACATAGTTAAGAAGTCTTATTAGATGCATCTTTGCACCATTGGATAATGGATTATAAATCTATTCACGAAAGAATAATGAATGTGGATCCCAGAATTAGGTTGGTCACTATATGCGACTTGAACGGAAAAATAATGCACTCCGATCATCGAGCGGGAGTCGAGAATTTGCTGTCACCGGAGGAAAGTAAAAAATCCTTGGAACTGGCTGTCAACGCTTGGAAGACCAGGAGCACTCTTCAGTCCAAGATAGGCAAGGGTAAATACGTTCTGGCCGAATACGAGAAGATCAAAAGAATAACGATGCCATTGGATGAAGAACACATTCTTTATATAACCACTGAAGTGGACGCGGACCATTCAAAAATAATTGACAGCGCGAGAAGAGAAACAAGATAATTCTCGCTACTTTGCCTTTTTTCAAGGTCCTGAAGATGACGGAAGATAAAAAATAATAACAACAACTAGTATTATCCTAGTTCACATGATCGTTATTTTTTAACTACCTAAATTTCGCAATTTACTTAAATATGATGTATTTCTTTATGAAAGAATAGAGGTAGAGGATAAAAAGTGGGATTTGGGTCTTTTTTCAAGAAGAAAAAAAAGCAGGTCGAGAAAGGTGTAAGCGATGTAGAGAACATGATTAAGCCAGAACAACAACAACCAGAAAGTGAACTGGAAAAAATGGACCACTCATTCACAGCCGAAAAAACAGAACCTGGAAATTCTAAGAAAGGATCAGTTGAAACAGAGCGATTACAGGGTGCAGAAGATAATCTCCCCGAAAACAATCGTTTATCAGATCCCGAATCGGTGGTTTTTCAAACGACTGTCAAAGAAGTTACAGTGAATATTAATTCTGAGCTCCTACGACAGGCGCAAGCAAAAGGAGTTGATTTATCCAACATTTTGGAACAACAGCTCAGGAAACTAATGTCTGATAC
>Ga0190271_10003228_pt1 | contig 10173 bp, 8 predicted proteins | sample Popmic356T_FD_133747 | JGI IMG/M metagenome (GOLD analysis project Ga0190271, IMG submission 133747) | Populus adjacent soil microbial communities from riparian zone of Weber River, Utah, USA - 356 T | ecosystem: Environmental > Terrestrial > Soil > Riparian zone | place: USA: Utah | collected... | reverse complement strand
CCAGCCGGCCCCGCAAGGCGCTGACGATCGGCGCCGTCTGCAAGATCCTCCAGAACGAGTTCGACGACGTCTCGATCTCGAAGATCCGCTACCTCGAGGACCAGAAGCTGCTCAGCCCCCGCCGCACCTCGGGCGGCTACCGGCTCTACAGCCAGGCCGACGTGGAACGGCTGCGGACGATCCTGCGGCTGCAGCGCGACGAGTTCCTGCCGCTGCGGGTGATTCGCCAGGAGCTCGCCTCCGGCAACGAGATCGGCATCGGCGACGGCGAGCGCCGTCCCGCCAGCGGCTCGGTCCGCCGCGCGATCCTGGTCGAGACCTCGCGCGCCCACCTCACCCTCGACGAGGTGGTCGAGGAGACCGGCGCCCGCGAGGAGCTGATCGCCGAGCTGGAGAACTTCGGGATCGTCCAGCCGGAGAAACGCGACGGCAAGGTCGTCTACGACGAGACCGACCGCGAGATCGTCCGCGCCGCCAACGAACTGGCCCGCTTCGGCGTCGGCGCCCGCAACCTGCGGGTCTTCCGCTCCTCGGCCGACCGCGAGGCGAACCTGCTGGAAGCGCTGCTCGGGCCCTCGCTGCGCTCGCGCAACCCGGAGCGCCGCAAGGAGGCGCTGCAGAGCCTGGAAAGCCTGGCGGCCACGGTCAGCCACCTCAAGCACCTGCTGCTGGTTCGCGACCTGCGCCGGCTGGCCGGCGAGTAGCGCCCACCCGTGCCCAGCGTCACCCGCCGACGGATGATCGCGGCCCCTGTGGGCGAGGTCTGGAAGCTTGTCTCCGACCCCTACAGCCTGCCGCGCTGGTGGCCGCGGGTGGGCCGGGTCGAGAACGTCGACGGCAAGGACGGCGGACGCCGCAGCCAGTGGACCAAGGTGCTGGAAACGTCGGAGGGCAGAGGGGTGCGGGCCGACTTCCGCTGCCTCAGCTCGGCCGAGAACGAGCGCTACGTGTGGGCTCAGCAGCTCGAGGACTCGCCCTTCGCCAAACACCTGCGCTCCTCCGAGATCGAGATCCGGCTGCGCCCCGAGGGCGATCGCACCGAGGTCGAGCTGACCTCCAACCAGACCCTGCGCGGGATGTCCCGGCTCGGCTCGCCGATGATGCGGAGCGGCCAGGGCGACATCCTCGAGGAAGCCCTCGAGGGGCTCGAGGAGGCGCTGGCGTGATCCCGCGGCGCGACGCCAGCTGGTGGGGATGGGGGGACCCTTCGATCCGGCCCGAGCTCGACGAGGCGGCGCGGGCGGTGCTGCGCGAGCGGGTCGGCGAGCTGGAGCCGTGGCCGCTGGCGCGCGAGCTCGGCGACTTCCCGCTGCCGCCCGCGGAGCAGTTGCCGACGGCGCTGAGCGAGGCGGTCGGCAGCGAGAACGTCTTCACGGGCGACGAGGACCGGCTGCGGCACGCGGTCGGGCGTGGCTACGTCGACCTCGCGCAGCTGCGGCTGGGGGCGCTGGAGGGGGCGCCCGACGCCGTCGTGACCCCGCCCGACGACGCGGCCGTGCGCCGGCTGCTCGAGGTATGCGCCGCCGAGGGCATCGCCGTGGTCCCGTTCGGAGGCGGCACCAGCGTCGTCGGCGGCGTCGCGCCGCTGCGCGGCTCCCACGCCCGGCTCGTCAGCCTCGACCTGACCGCTCTGCGCGAGGTCGAGGTCGACCGGACCTCGCTGACCGCCCGGCTCGGCGCCGGCCTGCGCGGCCCCGAGGCCGAGGCGGCGCTCGGCGCCCAGGGCCTCACCCTCGGCCACTTCCCGCAGTCCTTCGAGTACGCGACGATCGGCGGCTTCGCCGCCACCCGCTCGGCCGGCCAGGCCTCGAGCGGCTACGGGCGCTTCGACGCGCTGGTCAGCTCGGTGCGCCTGCTGGCGCCGGGCGGCGAGCTGCGGACGCTGGAGACGCCCCACACGGCCGCTGGGCCGGCCCTGCGCGAGCTGGCGGTCGGCTCCGAGGGAGTGCTGGGCGTGATCCCCGACGTCACCGTGCGGGTCCGGCCGGCACCGCCCCAGCGCCGCTACGAGGCCTGGATCGCCGAGAGCTTCGCGGCCGGCGCCGAGATCGTCCGCTCCCTGGCCCAGGGCCCCGGCCTCCCCGACGTGATCCGGATCTCCGACGAGGAGGAGACCGAGGGCTCGCTGGCCCTCAACGGCCCGCGCGGGGCGGCCGGCAAGGCTTTCGACGCCTACCTGGGCCTGCGTCGCCGTCGCGGCGGCGCCCTGGTCATCGTCGGCTTCGAGGGCGAGGAGGAGTCGGTGGCCCGCCGCCGCGCCCTCACCGTGCGAGCACTGCGGGCGGGCGGCGGCGCCTACCTCGGCCAGGCGGCGGGCCGTTCCTGGGAGCACGGTCGCTACCAGGGGCCCTACCTGCGCGACACGCTGATGGGGATGGGGGCGATGGTGGAGACGCTGGAGACCTCGCACACCTGGGCCCGGCTCGGCGAGCTGCACGCCGCGGTCGGCGGCGCGATCCGGTGCTCGCTGGACGAGCAGGGGACGCCCGGGATCGTCTGGTGCCACCTCTCGCACGCCTACCCGGACGGCGCCTCGCTCTACTTCACCTTCATCTCGCGGCGCCGCAGCGGCGCCGAGATCGAACAGTGGCGCCAGGTCAAACGGGCCGCCTCGGAGGCGATCGTCGCCAACGGGGCCACGATCACCCACCACCACGCGGTCGGCCGCGACCACGCTCCCTACATGCGGGCCGAGGTGGGGGAGACGGGGCTGGACGTGCTGCGCGCCGTCAAGGAACAGCTCGACCCGGCCGGAATCATGAACCCCGGCAAGCTTCTGCCGGACTTCTGAGCTACTTGGATTCTTCGGCGCCGGCCTCGATCGCGGGCCCGACGATCTCGCCCCGGAGCACGCTCTCGCCGACGAACTCGGGCAGGCGTTTCGCTTTCTTCGACTTGGCGACCTCGGCCGCGAAGGCGGCGTTCTCGGTCAGGGCGATGTCGATCTGGTCGAAGGCGCCGCTGGCGACGTAGGAGAGAAGTTCGGTCGGGATCGGCAGCTGGGCGGCGATGCCGCCGGCTTTGGTGACCCGGACGGCGCCGACGCGCAGCGCCAGTTTCGGCGACTTGTAGAGCCAGATCGTGTAGGAGGATCCCTGCGGCGAGGGCTCCAGCCCGGTCGCTTCGACCTGCAGGATCACGTCCTGTTTGACGCGGCCGAAGACGGCCCGCCCTTCGGCGTCGCCGCCGTCGACGGGGGCGAGGATCGCCTGGGTCAGTTCCGATTCGTCGGAGGCCGTGGTCGTGGTGCCGTCCGAAGAGGCGGAGGAAGGCGTGCCGCTGTCGTCGGAGCCGCCGCCGACGATCAAGACGACCACGATCGCGATCAGGGCCAGCAGGCCGGCGGCGATCGCCGCCCGGGCACCGCGGTCCTTGGGCGGGCTCAGCCTCGGTCGGCCGTCGCCGCTCGGCGCCTTGGCAGGCGGGGCGACCGGCGCAGCGGGCGCGGGCTGCGGCGGGGCGGGAGGCGGCTCCTCCGCGCTCGCGACCGGCTCGGCGGGCGTGGGGGCCGGGACTGGGGCGGGCGGGGGCGTCGGCTCGGGAGGCTCGACCGCCGGGGCCTCCTTGCCTTCGGCCTCGAGCTGCTCGAGCGCGTCCTTGACCCGGGCACGGACCTCGTCGACGCTCAGCCCCATCAGGGCTGCCAGGTCGTCGTATCCCTGCTCCCGCTGCGCGAGCAGCCGCAGCATTGCCTTCTGGTCCTCGCTGAGCGCCACCGCGCTGAACCCTAAGGGGTCGCGGCGTCGGCTTGGCGGTCGCCGGGGCAGGAGTCGCGAATCCTTAACCTCGGCCGCCGATAGGGTTGCGGCCGATGCCGGACGACCCCCGCGGCCTGCTCTCCCATTTCGATGCCCTGCTCGGCACCGAGTGGCTCGACGACGACCCCGACCACGCCCGCGTCCGCGTGCAGATGCGCGACGAGCTGCGCCAGCCGATCGGCCTCCTCCACGGCGGCGTGCTCTCCACCCTGGTCGAGAGCGTCTGCTCCCGCGCCACCGCCCTCGCGGTCCTCGACGACGGGATGATGGCGATGGGCCAGTCGATCTCCGTCAACTTCATCCGCCCCGTCACCGAGGGCCACGCCGAGGTCGAGGCGCGGGCCCGCCACCGCGGCCGCACCACCTGGGTCTGGGACGCGGAAGTGCTCGATGCCGACGGGAAGCTCTGCGCTCTCGCGCAAATGACCATCGCCGTTAGGCCGATTCCTGCGGATCGGCGTTAGCCGCCAAACCTGTTCGTGATCGGCAGTCGCCGGTCCTTGCCGAAGGCGCGGGGGGTGATGCGGATTCCCGGGGCCGCCTGGCGGCGCTTGTACTCGGAGCGGTCGACGAGTCGGATCACCTCGTCGACGACCTCGCCGGGAAGGCCGGCGGCGATCATCTCCTCGCGGCCCTCGTTGCGCTCCACGTAGGCCTCGAGGATGCGGTCGAGCAGGTCGTAGGGGGGAAGGGAGTCGCTGTCGCGCTGGTCGGGGCGCAGCTCGGCCGAGGGCGGCCGTTCGATCACCGAGGCCGGGACCAGCTCGCGGCCGGCCCGCTCGTTGCGCCGCTCGGTGAGCTCGTAGACGAGCGTCTTCGGGACGTCCTTGATCACCGCGAAGCCACCCGCCATGTCGCCGTAGAGGGTCGCGTAGCCGACCGACATCTCGCTCTTGTTGCCGGTCGTGAGGACCAGCCAGCCGTGCCGGTTGGAGAGGGCCATCATCAGGTTGCCGCGGATCCGGGCCTGGATGTTCTCGGCCGCCAGGTCGGGCTCGGAGCGACGGGTCGGGTCGTGGGGCAAGGGCTCCTCGGCACCGCCGTCGGGAGAGAAAGCCGGGCCGAGGGCGCGCTCGTAGTCCCGCATCGTCTCCCCGATCGGGATCTCGATCAACTCGACGCCGAGGTTGGCGGCGATAGTTCGGGCGTCCTCCTGGGTTTCATCACTCGAATGAGGAGAGGGCATGACCACGCAGCTGACCCGCTCGGGGCCGAGCGCGTCGACCGCCAGCAGCGCCACCAGGGCCGAGTCGATGCCGCCCGAGAGGGCGATGCCGACGTGGCGGAAGCCGTTCTTGGCGACGTAGTCGCGGAGCCCGAGGACGAGCGCCTCGTAGACCTCGTCCAGATCCGCCAGCGGCTCGGCGGAAGGACCGCCGCCGGGGACCTCGCAGACCAGCAGCTCCTCCTCGAACTGTGCCGCCCGGGCGATCACCGCGCCGCTGGGGTCGGTGACCAGGCTCTGGCCGTCGAAGACGAGCTCGTCCTGGCCGCCGACCAGGTTGCAGAAGGCGAAAAAGGCGCCGTAGGCGCGCGAACGTTCGGCGAACATCGCTTCGCGCTCGCGGCCCTTGCCGCGGTGGTACGGGGAGCCCGAGGGGTTGGCGATCAGCTGCGCCCCCGCTTCGGCCTCGGCCTGCGCCGGCGGTCCCGGCACCCAGACGTCCTCGCAGACCGTCAGGCCGACGGTCTCGCCGCCGATCTCGATCGTGCGCGGCTCGGCGCCGGGGACGAAGTAGCGCTGCTCGTCGAAGACGGCGTAGTTGGGCAGCAGGTTCTTGCGGTAGACGGCGCGCACGACACCGTCGGCCAGCACCGCCACCGAGTTGTGGGCGCGACGGGAATCGCCGCCGCCGGCGACCGGCTCGGCGAACCCGACCAGGGCGGTGGTGCCCTCGACCCCGCGGGCCAGCTCCTCGATCGCCCGCTGGTTGGCGGCGATGAAGTGCCGCTTCAGGTAGAGGTCCTCGGCGGGGTAGCCGGGCAGTGCCAGCTCGGGGAAGATCGTCAGCTCGGCGCCCTGGTCGCGAGCACGACCGATCCACTCCGCGATCTTGGCGGCGTTGCCCTCGATGTCGCCGACCGTGGGGTCGATCTGGGCGAGGGCTACGCGCATCGTTCTCCGCGGGCGAGCACGCGCGAATTATCGCGGTCGCCGGCGCCGGAGCGGGCCGCGGCGCCCGTTAGGCTGGCGCCGATGCGGGACCGCCGTCGCCAGCTGGTCGGTTTCTCGGTGGCGGCGCTGCTCCTCGCCGCCGCGGTACCCGCTGCCGCCCCGGCCGCGGCCGGCCTGGGCCAGGCGGTGCCGAGCCTCGCCTCGAACTCCCAGAAGCCCTTCGTCGTGCCGAAGCCGCGGCCGACCGAAGCCCGCTCCCGTCCCACCGACGATCCCGACCCCAACCGCAACGCCTACACCGTCCCCGAGGCGCCGCGCTCGCCCGCCTGCGGAGCGCACTTCTGCGTTCACTGGGTCGCCGAGGGCATCGACGCGCCGAAGCTGACCGACAACGACGGCGACGGCATCCCCAACTTCGTCGAGCAGGTGCTGCGGGTCGCCGAACACGTCCACGAGGTCGAGAACGAGCGGCTCGGCTGGCGCGAGCCGAAGAGCGACGGGCGCAAAGGCGGCGGGCGCGGCAAGACCGACGTCTACCTCTCGCAGATCGGCGGCGAGCTGTTCGGCTACGCCGCCCCCGATCGCGGCCAGACCGGCAAGGGCCACCGGATCCCGCGCCGCCTGCACGGCTACCTGGTGCTCGACAACGACTACAGCGCCTTCGAGTTCCCCGGCACGACGCCGCTGCACGACCTCGAGGTGACGATCGCCCACGAGTACAACCACATCCTCCAGTTCGGCTACGACGCCTTCCAGGACCCCTGGTTCGCCGAGTCGACGGCGACCTGGATGGAGGACCTCGTCTACAACGGCATCGACGACTACCTGCGCTACGTGCGCCGTTGGGTGAAACGCTGGGAGACGCCGCTGACGACCAGCTCGATCAAGATGTACGGCTCGGCGGTCTGGAACAACTGGCTGGCCCGCCACTACGGCCCGGCGATCGTGCGGCGCGCCTGGGCGCGGGCGATTCACGCCCGTCCGGGCGGCTTCTCGGTGTCCGCCTACGAAGGGGCGATAGAGGAGGCCGGGCCCTCGACCCTGAGCCGCGACTTCACCCGCTTCGCCGCCGCGGTCGCCGAGTGGCGCACCGGCGAGGGCTTCCGCGAGAGCAGCCTCTTCCCGGAGATGCCGCGCCAGGGCCGGCTGCGGATCGACGGCCCGACCCTGACCCGCCTGCTCAACCACACCACCTTCCAGCTGCTGCGGGTGCCGAGGTCGCACGGCCGGGCGGTCGTCGCCCACCTCACGGCGCCTCGTGGGACCGCCGCCGGCGTCGCCCTGGTCGGTCGCCTCGGCAACGAGCGCGGCGGTCGCACCGTGACCCGGCTGGCCTATCGGGAGGGCGGCGGCAGGCTCCGCGTCCAGCTCGGCAATCCGGGCCGCTTCAGTCGCGTCACCGCGGTGGTCGTCAACGCCGACGCCAGCGCCAGCGGCTTCAGCGCCCGCCGCCTCGACTGGCGCTACCTGACCGACCAGCTGCCCTTCGAGGTCCGCCTCAGCCGGGTGCGCTGAGCGCCGCTAGGAGCGCGACTCGGAGGCGACGGCGCGGCTGCCGTTCGAGGAGGCGCCGGCCTTCTTGGCCCGTTTGCGACGCTTCGCGGGGACGGTGGCGACGACCTCGTCCGTCGCCGCCTGGAGATCGAGGCCGAAGCTCTCCAGGTCGGCCATCGCGTCGTAGTCGCCGACCAGGCCGAAGTTGACCTGGCCGTCGTAGGACATGATCCCGACGCAGAGCGCCTGGCGACGGGCCAGCGGCACCATCGGGAAGATCGACTCCATCCTGCGCCCCAGCACGTAGAGCGGGAACTGCGGTCCCGGCACGTTGGTGACGACGAGGTTGAAGAAGCGCTGGGCGGGCTGCAGGCGGGCCGCCTGGGAGGCGATCGTGCCCGGTGCGAAGTCGGTCAGCTTGGTGAGGATTTCGGCGCCGACGGCCTGCCCCGAGGTCTTCAGGTCGCCCATCTCCGCGCTGAGCAGCTGCAGCCGCTCGACCGGGTCCTCGCTCCAGACCGGCAGCGGCGCCATCATCGCCGAGATGCGGTTGCCGAGGGCGCCGTGCTCTTCGGCGGCGCGGACGCTGACCGGGACCATCGCCCGCAGTTCGAGCCCGTCGGTGTCGTGGCCGCGGGCGCGCAGGTACTTGCCGAGGGCGCCGGCGACGATCGAGAGGATCACGTCGTTGACGGTGCCGCCGTGGGCGTCCTTGACCCGCTTCAGCTCGCCGAGGTCGGTCTGAACCATGGCGACGCGCCGGTGCGGCCCGATCTCGACGTTGAAGACCGAGTGCGGTGCCGACATCCCGGTGCCGATCATCTTCGAGGTGAGGCCGACCCCGCGGACGACCTGACGCGGGCCCCGGAAGGCGGCGCGAACGCCGCGGGCGATCTCCTTGGGGCTGGTGAGGCGCTCGCGCAGGGCGTCGCCGAGCAGCTTCAGGTCGGTCGGTTCGGGACGGGCGAGCCAGGGGGGAGGGGAGGCCTGCGGTCCCTCCGGTTCGGCGTCGAGGTCGAAGAGGACGGTGGTGATGTCGACGCCGGAGACGCCGTCGACGAGGGCGTGGTGGCTCTTGCCGATGATCGCGAAGCGGCCGTCGTGCAGTCCCTCGACCAGCCACAGCTCCCAGAGCGGCTTGCTGCGGTCGAGCTGCTGGGAGAAGATCCGCGCGGCGAGGTTGCGCAGCTGCTCGTCGCTGCCGGGCGCCGGCAGCGCGGTCTGGCGCACGTGGTACTCGAGGTTCAGGTGCGGATCGTCGACCCAGACCGGGCGGCCCTGGTCGAAGGGGACGAAGCGCAGCTTCTGACGGAAGCGGGGGACCAGGTGCAGGCGCGAGCCGATGTGGTCGCGGAACTCCCGGTGGGTGGGCGCCGGCCCTTCGAAGACCGCCACCGAGGCGACGTGCATGTGGGCGCCGGCCCGCTCGAGGTGGAGGAAGGAGGTGTCCAGTCCGCTGAGTCGGTCCGCCATCGAACCATCTTCGCACAGGTCGGCCAGGCACGACAGGGGCTCATATTTCGCTTGCTGATGCGGTTTGCACGCGATCTTGCCGGAGCGCGGGCGTGTGAGGGGCATCACTTTGGCGCTCCAAGCGCCCACCTACCGTGTTCCGACCTAGAACGAACGAACCCCATCTGCCGAGTCCCGGCTCGCCAAGCGAGCGGGAGCGGGGGACCCAAACGCCGCGACGAGCTGTCGCGGCCGGGGCGAATCGGGCGGCGAGCCGCCCGTAGCGAGACCGGCCCCAGGCCGAGCCCGCGAGCCCGTCAGCTAACCCCGTAGGCAGCGAGAAAGCGAGTGATAGACGATGCGATACCTCCTGCCCGTGGCGGCTGCTGCCGTCGCGCTGTCGACCGGCGCGGTGCCGGCCGCGGCGACGGATTCGCACCATCGCAAGCACCGAGCGGAGCGCGTCAGCTCCCACGTCTCCCTGCACGTCTCGCGCCACACCCTGGTGCGCGGCGAGGCGGTGGTGGCGCGGGGGCGGGTACGGCCGGCCGGGCGCCACCGGGTCAAGCTGGTCCTGCGCGGCCCCGACGGCGGCGTCCTGAGCACTAGGACCAAGGCGAACGGCCGCTTCGAGGCGCGCTTCTCGCCGGACGTGTCCGGCAACTACGCGGTCCGCGCCCACGGCGCCCACAACGCCGGCGTCCGGTCCGACGCCAGCCCGGCCCGGCGCCTCACCACCTACCGGCCGGCCGGGGCCTCCTACTACGGCCCCGGTCTCTACGGCAACGGCGTCGCCTGTGGCGGCACCCTGCTGCCGGGCACGCTCGGCGTCGCCCACAAGACGCTGCCGTGCGGGACCAAGGTGAAGCTGCGCTACCGCGGCCGCACCGTCACCGTCCCGGTGATCGACCGCGGCCCCTACGTGGCCGGCCGCGACTACGACCTCACCGCGGCGACCAAGGAGCGGCTCCGCTTCCCCAGTACCGGCACGGTGCTGGCCAGCCGCTAGGCGGCGGAGCCGAGGCCGAGCCGAAGCTGTGGCTCGGCCTCGGCTGGCTCGGCGTCCGCCTCGTGCTCGAAGGAGGCGACGCGGACGCCGAGCAGCCGCACCGGCCGCTGCGGGTCGTAGGCGCGCAGCAGCTCGAGGGCGACCGGTCCGACCACGTCGGGGTCGTCGGTAGCCGCCTCGACGGTGTGCGAGCGGGTGACGTTGGTCCAGTCGTCGAGCCGCACCTTGATCCCGATCGTCCGTCCCCGCAGCTCGCGCTTGCGCAGGCGCCGGCAGAGCTCGGCCGCGAGCTCGGCGAGGTGCCGCTCCAGGACCGCGCGCTCGCGCACGTCGACGTCGAAGGT
>Ga0190271_10003227_pt1 | contig 10173 bp, 13 predicted proteins | sample Popmic356T_FD_133747 | JGI IMG/M metagenome (GOLD analysis project Ga0190271, IMG submission 133747) | Populus adjacent soil microbial communities from riparian zone of Weber River, Utah, USA - 356 T | ecosystem: Environmental > Terrestrial > Soil > Riparian zone | place: USA: Utah | collected... | reverse complement strand
CGTTTGCACACCAACCGCGTTGATCCCCGTGCGCACGCCGTTCACCGGTCAGCTCGTGGTGATGGCTGCCGCGGCGGGTGAGCGAGTGGACCGCTGCCAGCGTGTCGCCTGGCTACGCCCGCACGGATGACTCCGACCCCTCGACGTGCCGAAGCAGCTCGAGTCGACGGCGCCGGAGCGGCGAGATCGCCATCGCGATTGAGCGACCATCCCGCCGCGCGGTCGGCCGAAGCGCTCGTCGATCGACGTCGGCACGGTCGTCGTCGGGCATCGGCTTGGCGCCATGCCCCACCACCACAAGCGAACGCCCGCGATCGAGACACCGATAGGGCGCGGCTGTCGAGTCCACCGCGGCATCGTTCGGTCGCGTTGTTCGGTTCTCGCAGGAAGGGTATTGCGAGGACGCGCAGGGCCGACCGGGCTGGTCTTTGACGAGACCCAATCCTTGCCCTCGTCGGCCCCGAAACGGGCAAGTGGCCCCGGACCGAGCTTCGCCGCGCGCTCACGTACGCCGCCACCGGTGGCGCCCCGGCAAGCCGTCGCCAAGGGGGCCGCGGCGAAGAAGACCGCGGCGAAGAAGACGGCAAGCAGAAGTCGTCCGTGCGCAGCTCGTGCTGCCCGCCGCTGCTTGGGCGGCGGCATTGGTCGGAGTCCACCGCGAGCGTCGCGACCTGCCATCGGATCCGTGCACAAATCGTGCACAGGACCCGTCAGTACGTCGTGGCACCCGGCGTACAGGCTGGACACACTGGAACGAATGCCCAGGTCAGACGGCACCAGCTGGACGAGGTCGCACGCTCCGGAGTCGACCTCCACGACTTAAACCCCTCTGACCACATGGTCGTGTGGGTTCGAATCCCACCCCGGGCACCTGGTCGACCGGGTTCCGCCGGCGCCGGAGGATGGGACAGTTACGGTCCGGCACGTGGAGTTCGGTGATGTGGTTCGCAAGCGCCGCATGGTGCACGTCTTCGAGGAACGACCGGTCGACGCGCATCTGATCGATGCGCTCCTCGACATCGCGCGCCGCGGCCCATCGGCAGGCTTCTCGCAGGGGACGGACTTCGTCGTGCTCGACGAACCGACGACTCGGCAACGCTTCTGGACCCTGATCGAGGACCCGCGGTTCCCTCGGGAGCCCGACGAGCTCGATGCGGCGCCACCAGTGCTTGTCATCCTGCTCGCTGATCCGGGCCGTTACATCGAGCGCTATTCCCGGCCCGACAAGATCGCGTTCGGTCTCGACAACGCCGAAGCCTGGCGGGTGAAGTTCTGGGACACCGATACGGCGATGGCGGGAATGCTCCTGCTCCTGGCTGCTGTCGACGCCGGACTCGGCGGTTGGTATTTCGGGATTCCATACGGCGAGACCGCATTGCGCCAGGAGCTCGGCATCCCCGACGACCGCAACATCATCGGCGTCATCGGTCTGGGCTACCCCGGTCTCGACGAGCGGCCACAGGGATCCGCCTACTCGCTGTCACGTCGCACTCTCCACGAGATGGTCCATCGCAACCACTGGTGAGGCCCTGCACTTGAGCGCCGTCGCAACGCGGTCTAGTGGTCGGAGCCCGTCGTGACCAGCGCCACAGCGGACGGGGCGATCATCGCGATGAGATCTTCCTCGGCGCGGCGTCGACAACGGCATGCTCGCGACGACCGCTCCCGAGGCGACCGCAGTCCCGCACGGGATGGCGACGTTCCGCCGCCTGTTGGTCAACACGCTGGTGTCCGGGGTCACCAGCTCCTTCCTCTGGTTCGCCCTGACGTTCTGGGTGTACCTGGAGACCGGTTCGGTCGTCGCCACCGCCGTGATCGGCGCCGCCTTCGCGCTGTCGTCCGCAGTCTTCGGTCCGGCGTACGGGACGTACGTCGACACTCACCGCAAGCACTCGGCGATGGTGTTGTCGACGTCGGTGGCGACGGTGTGCTTCGCCGTCGCCGCCCTGCTGTTCTTGGCGGTCGATGAGGCGCACCTGCTCGACATGGGTCGCCCCTGGTTCTGGGCGCTCGTCGGTGTCAGCCTGCTGGGCTCGGTCGCCGGCCAGATGCGCGGCATCGCGCTCTCGACGTGCGTGACGCTGCTCGTGCCGGAAGCGTTGCGCGACCGGGCCAACGGCATGGTCGGCACCGTCACGGGGATCTCCTTCGCCGTCACGTCGGTGTTCTCCGGCCTCGTGATCGGCCACCTGGGGATGGGCTGGGCGCTCTACGGCTCGCTCGCGCTGACGGTCGTCGCCCTTGCCGATCTCGTGCGCCTCCGCGTGCCCGAGCCGACGCCGGACCCGTCCGCCAGCGACGGCCCCCGGATCGACATCCGCGGGGCGATCGAGGCGATTCGCGCCGTGCCAGGGCTGTGGATGCTCATCGGATTGGCGGCGTTCAACAACCTGCTCGCCGGCGTGTTCATGTCATTGACCGACGCCTACGGCCTGTCCCTTGTGTCCGTGCAGACCTGGGGGCTCCTGTTCGGCTTCATCAGCTTGGCGTTCATCGCCGGTGGCGTCGTGGTGGCCAAGGTCGGTCTTGGCCGCAGTCCGCTACGCGTCATCCTCGTCGGCAACCTCGTCAACTGGACGACCTGCGTCCTGTTCCCGGTGTGGGACTCGGTCATCCCGTTGATCATCGGTATGACCGTGTGGCTGGCACTGATCCCGGCGATCGAGGCGGCGGAGCAGACAGTGCTCCAGCAGGCGATCCCGTTCGAGCGCCAGGGCCGCGTTTTCGGCTTCGCCCAGCTCGTGGAGAACGCTGCCGCCCCTGTCACCGCCCTGGCGATGGGTCCGCTGGCCGAATCCGTGTTCATGCCTGCCGCCACGGACGGCTGGATCGCCGACACGATCGGCTCGTGGTGGGGCACCGGCGCGGCTCGCGGCCTCGCCGTGATGTTCACGCTGGCTGGTCTGATCGGCGTCGTCGTGACCGTGATTGCGCTCGGCTCTCGCTCCTACCGCCGGCTGTCGGGGACGGTCGACGAAGTCGCCTCCCGCGCCGACGGCGAAGCCACCCCCAAGGCTCCCTGCCTCGTCCCGCAGGCGGCGTGAGCCGTCCTCGGCAGGTCGTCACCACGACCTCCGGGAAATTCGGCTCAAGACGGGCGTGATCGACGGCACGCCGCGGCACACCAGGGCACACCGATGGCACGCCATTCCTCATGCAGAGGAGAAGCGGCACGGATCATCACTCGACGTCGTCTGTTCTCGCATTCATCCACTCACACAAGGAGAACAGGAATGAAGTTCCGCCGATTGATGATCGGGGCAATGGTCCTCAGCGCCCCTCTTCTGGCAGGGGTCGCGACGACGTCGCCGGCCGACGCCGTCAGTGTCGACTCGGGCGGTGCGCTGGGCGCGGCAGCAACCAGAGCGGCCGCCGTCGGGTACGACATCTCGATCCACACGGCCAACGTTCCCTACGCTGGAACGGACGGCGACGTCTGGCTTCGCGTGAACGGCACCAACGGGTCGACGCAGTACTGGATGCTGGACGACTCCGCTGACAACTACGAGCAGAATCGGACAGATCACTTCGTTCGGTCCGGCGCCAACGTCGGCCTGATCCGGTCGGTGACGATCTACTTCAACCCGTTGGGCGGAGCGCACGCCGAATGGCTGCCGGACCGCGTGACGGTCAACGGCATCACCTTCTCGAACTCGAACTGGTTCTTGAAGGGGTCGCCCACCTACAGGACGCTGTATGCGTGACCGTTGGTCAATGCGGTGCGGCCGGTCCCTCGGACCGGCCGCACGGCATCGCGGAACGCGAGGTGGCCCGACGACCAGGCGCGCGGTGCAACGCTGGTCTGGTGATCATCGACGCTGCGTGGTACATCCAGGGTCGCCGGACGCTCGAAACCGACTCGATCGAGAAGTTGGCGGCTGAGCGCGGCGGGGCCGGGTTCGGGTGGCTCGGCTTGCGCATGCCCAGCGACAGCGAGCTGGACGAGGTGCGTGACTCGTTCGAGCTGCCGGAGCTGGCGATCGCCGACGCCCGCAACAAGCACGACCGCCCGAAGGTGGAGCGTCACCAGGACTGCCTGCTGACCGTCGTGCCGACGGCCCGGTACGTCGACGAGCTGGAGGAGGTCGAGTTCGGAGAGCTGTTCTTCTACGCCGGGCGCGACTACATCCTGACCGTCCGATACGGCGGCGCCGCTCCACTCTCCGGGGTGCGCCACGAGCTGGAGGAGCAACCGGACCGCCTTGCCCACGGTCCCGGCGCCGTGCTGCAAGCTGCACTGCTCCATGTCGTCGAGTCCTACGAGCCGGTGATCGACGGCCTGGAGCATGACGTGCGCGAGGTCGAGCGCGAGGTGTTCAGCGAGTCACGTGCGCAACCGACCAAGCGGATCTACTTCCTGATCCGCGAGGTACTCGACTTCCTGGTCGCGCTCGAACCGATGTCGGCGTCGGTCAAGCGATTGACGTCGCCGGAGTGCGCGGCGTGGGTGCACCGGGACATCGTCCCGCTGTTCCGCGACGTCGACGACGCGCTGTCGGAGATCGTCGAGCGGGGTCGCACCGCGCATCAGCTGCTGCAGAACGCTCTGACGGCCAGCCGCGCGCAGGCCGACCGCCAGCAGAACGAGGACACGAGGCGCATCTCCGCGTGGGTCGCCATTGGTGTTGTCCCGACGATCATCGCCGGGCTGTTCGGGATGAACCTCGGCGGGATACCGGGCAGCGACCACCTGCTCGGGTTCGGAATCGTGAGCGCGATCACGCTGGGGATCTGCCTGTACTTGTACCTGCGGTTCAAGAAGGCCGACTGGCTCTAGCACGGTCGCTTCGTCGCCGCGCCTCGCCACGTGCGAGAAATCGCGAACCGATTCGTGTTGTCCAACGAATAGGACCCGGTTTGTTGGTGATCTCTCGACGGGATGTGTGGACGATGGATGGACGATGGCTTCGCTCGAGCGGCTCGAATGCATTGGCGGCGGTTGGCGCCGCTCCGGTGACATGGACGCGAACGCTCGAGCTCGATCGTTTCGATCGGATGCTCCTGACCACCGACGGCACCGTCACGACCTTGCTCGAGGCCTGCACGGGCGAACCGATCGTCACGCGGACGACCCGCCAGTCGGGGCCGGCGACGCTCGACGAGCTGCGTGCCTCCCCGGGCTGCTGGTGGCACCCGAGTCCCGAGTTGCTCGAAGTCGTGCCGTCGGAGCGATTGCTCGCCCGGCGCGTGACGTTGAGCGGAGCTAGGAGCGGGATCGCCTACGTGATGGCTGAAGCACTGGTTGCGCCTGACCGGCTGCCCGAACTGACCGCCCACGCCCTCCTGCGCCCAGGGGCATCGCTCGGGCGCCTGCTTGCCGAGGGACGACTGGAGACCCGTCGCGAGCTTCTGGGCATCAGCGCGGTGCGAGCCGGCACCGTCAGTCAGCACCTCGGCGTCCGATCCAGCACGAGGCTGGTCCGGCGCACGTACCTGATCGTGCTGGACGGGAGGTCGGCGGCCGCCGTCAGCGAGTGGCTCTGCCCCGGACGCCTCGGCACGGCAACGCTGACTGGCTCGGCTCCGGCCGATACCTCGGACTTCGTCGTTGACCTCTGACGGCGCGCTGGTGAGGCAACCTGTGCGGATGTCTGCGGAGCGGACAAGGCGCGGGTGTTGGAGCTGATCGAGCGCGTGACGAACGGTCACGATCTCGCCGCCCTCGAAGAGTTCACGTCCAACCCGGCGGTGCTCGGCTCGGCTCGAGGGCTCTTGCAAGCCTTTCCCGACCTAAGGGCAGAGGTGAAGTGGGTCGTCGCCGAAGATGACATGGTCGTCGTCTTCCAACACGTCCGAGGAACGCAGCAGGGTCCGTGGTTGTTCGTCACGCACCCCACCGAGCGCCCCGTCGAGACCTCGTTCATGCTGGCGTTCCGGTTCGACGGCGATGGACAGATCGTCGACCAGTGGCTCGGGTCGAACTTCGTCGAGATGCTCGCTCAGCTCGGCTGGGGCTTCGCTCCGGTTGGCGAACGAGCCGCGCCTCCGCGGTGAGGGTTACTGTCTCGGTGTCGACCCGCGCTCGTCGATACGACGACAGGACGGAGTGGTGATGCGTCGGAGCATGTTGTTGATCGGGGCAGTTCTGGCCCTCGCCGTGGCAAGTCCTGTCGGTGCGACGTTCCCGGGTGAGAACGGCGCGCTCGTCTTCTCGGGATTGGATCTCGCGACCGGGACCGTGCAGATCTACCGCATGGAGCCCGCCGGCGGGGTGGCGACACGGTTGACCGTTCCGAACGGCCAGGTGTGGAACGAATGCCCGTCGTGGTCGGCAAATGGGCAGCTGATCTATTTCGACAGCTTCGATCGCGGCCTGGGCACCCCGGCGCACATCTACCGGATGACGGCGACGGGCGGGTCTCGCACGCTCGTGGATCGTCCGGACGCACCGGCCCATGTCTGCCCTTCGGTCAACTGGAACGGCACGGAGCTCGCCGCGATCGAGTACGCGGACTCGGAGGGCATCATCCGCATGAACGCCGACGGCAGTGGCGCTGAGATCGTCGCCGCGGCGGGTACCAACCAGGTCCTCTACACCCCGCGTTTCGCACCCTTCGGCTCACGGATCGTGTTCAACCAGGTGACCTACAACGGGACCGATTTCGTTAGCGCTGACCTGATGCTGATCTATCCGACGGGTGGGATCAGGAACATCACGCGGAACACGAACGAGCTCTTCTTCTCGCCCTCGTGGTCGCCACGCGCGGACTCCATCCTCGCGGTGCGCGGGGCTGCTCAGGACGAGATCGTCCGCGTCAGCCTCGCTGGCACCGTTATGCGGTCGTTGATCAAGGTGCCGGGTGCCGCGTTGTCGAGCCCGATGTTCTCACCGGACGGCTCGAAGATCGCGTTCCTGCAGTGCGTCGGGGACTGCGGGGATCCGGACCTCCAAGGAACCGGCTCGGTCTGGGTCATGGACGCCGACGGCTCCAATCCCACGCTGGTTCTCGGCCAGACGCCGGGGGGCGTGCAGCCGTTCGGGTATCTCGACTGGGGGGTCGAGACGAAGTAGCGCTGGCTGCCCGCGGATCACCGCCGGCCGCTGCTCGGGAGCTGCGGCGATGCGGTAGTCAGTTGGTCGGTGAGCGTTCGTGCCAACCACTGCTCGTAGCGCTCGACTGCCCAGCCACGGTCGATGACGAGCAGGCGGTAGAGCTCGGGGGACATCAGCGCGTGGATGAGGTCGGCCGCGTCACGTTCTCGTAGGCCGGGCCGCAGCACGCGAGCGCGAGCCAGCGAGCGTGCGATCCGGCCCTGGCCATCGTCTCGCGCGTGCTGATAGTCGGCCAGCAGCGCGGCGGCTGCAGGATCCGAGCCCGAGGCGCTCGAAAGGATGCGATAGGCCTCGCTGCTCCTCGTGTTGATCCCCGCCGTGACGCTGGCGAACCCGGCAATGAGCTGCTCGGGGTCGGCCTCGGCGAAGAGGGCGGCGAGCTGGGGCCGTTCCTGCAGCGACAGCGCGCGGTCGTCGCCGGCGATCGACACGTCGAGCAGGGCCTTGAGGATTCCGAGCTTCGAGGAGAACAGGCGGTACACGGTCGCCGCCGGGACGTCGGAGCGGTGGCTGATGGCGTCCATGGTCGTCGCCTGGTAACCGCGCTCGAGGAAGAGATCTCGCGCTGCGTCGACGACCGCTCGCCGGGCGAGACGTGTGCGGGCCTGGCCGCTCGCGCCGTGGGCGGGAGGATCGCCCTTGACATCCGTGGCCACAAGTGGTGATACTAGCACTCTCAAATTGAGAGTGATACTCTCAATACGACACGTAAACTGCCAAACATCAGGAGTGACCATGACGAGTACATCCACCCAGGGAATCACGACCGTGCTGCACCCGGTCTCCGACTTGGCGACGGCCAAGAAGGTCTACGCGGCGCTGCTCGGAGTCCGGCCGCAGGTCGACGAGTCCTACTACGTCGGCTTCGATGCCGCGGGCCAGCATGTCGGGCTGCTGCCGGGCGGTGGTCCGCAGGGCATGACCTCACCGATCGCCTATTGGCAGGTGGCGGACATCGAGGCGAAGCTGGCCGATGTGATCGCAGCAGGTGCGACCGGGAAGGAGCCCGCGCACGACGTCGGCGGCGGCCGGATGGTGGCCACCGTGACCGACCTCGACGGCAACGTCCTCGGGTTGCTCCAAGACCGGTGAACGAAGTCCATCAACAGACGGAGGTGCATTGCAATGGCTGAGAAGAAGACCGCAACGAAGAGCTCGACTGCGCGTGACAAGAAGTCCGCGGGATTCACGGATGACGAGCGAGCCGCCATGAAGGAGCGCGCCAGGGAGCTGAAGGCCGAGGCGGGCAGGGGCTCGCGTGGGAGCAAGGCGGACGGAGAGAGCGACTTGCTCGCCAAGGTTGCCGAGATGCCCGAACCGGACCGAACGATGGCTGAGCGGCTCCACGCGATCGTCAAGGACAATGCGCCGGATCTCTCCCCGAAGACCTGGTATGGGATGCCCGCGTACGCCAAGGACGGCAAGGTCGTCTGCTTCTTCCAGAGCGCCGACAAGTTCAAGGCGAGGTACGCGACGCTCGGCTTCAACGACTCTGCGAACCTCGACGAGGGTGCCATGTGGCCAACCTCGTTCGCGCTTAAGGAGTTGACCGCCGCCGAGGAGGCGAGGATCGGCGAGCTCGTGAAGAATGCCGTGAGCTGAGGGATGCGCTGGCGTTCGCGCGCCGGTCAGGCGCCGACGAGGTCCTGCTGCGCGTGGAAGCCCATCGCCGCCAACCACGCTGCGCTCCGACCGGTGTCCTCGGCGAACGGGATCGGGTCGTACCCGAGGATCCGTTCGGCTTTGGCGATCGGCAGCTGATAGTCGCAGATCTGTACGAGGAGTTCGACGTCCGGCATCGACCACAGGAAGTCACGTCCGCCGGGTCGGGCGCCCGCCGCCGGTGGCCGCCACGCGGCCTACATCCGGCGAACACGTGACTTCGCCTCGCGCTGGATCGCGTCGACGAGCCGCTTGCCACACCCGGACTTCAGTTGCCGCTTGATCCTCGCCGAGAGGCCGGACGACGCTGCGAGGTGGGCGAGCACCTCGTCCCGCTCACCCCGTGCGACGGAGCCAGCCGGATCGTGCAGTTCGCCTCGACGCCAAGGCCCCGCTCGAACAGGCGCGTCGAGCGCACCGGCCATGCGAACGAGACTCCCTCGAGGACGGCGAACAACAACAGCGTGCCGAGTGGTTCAGCGCCGCCCGCTGTCAGAGCACGGCGAGCTGCGTCCGAACGTTGCCGGGAACCCCACCGACGCCGTCGAGCCCGCGCAGCACTGATCCAGCGACTCGGTGCAAGCCGGCAGCCGCCCGCAGGCCACCGATCGGCGCCGCCGCGACGAGCTGCTCGAGCTCGTGCCGGTCGCTCGAGCGGCCAGCGGCGGCGGTCGCCCTGATGAGCAGCTCGCGCAGAGCCCGAGCGTTCTGGACGCGTCAGGGTGTCGAGCCCGACTCGTTCGCGATCCACACTTCCATCATGTCCAATCACGATCCCCATCTCGCGTTACGGGAAGGCGTGCGTCGGATCTGTGCCGGTTTCCCCGACGAGTACTGGCGCGAGTGCGAAGCGGCGCACGAGTTCCCGTGGGCCTTCTACAACGCCTTCGCCGATGCCGGATGGGTCGGCATCGCGATCCCCGAGCAGTACGGCGGCGGTGGGGCCGGGATCACCGAGGCCTCCATCCTGCTCGAGGAGGTCGCCGCGTCCGGGGCGTGCTTGAACGGCTGCTCGGCGATCCACCTGTCGGTGTTCGGGATGAACCCGGTCGTCAAGCACGGCAGCGACTGGATGAAGTCCACCTACCTACCGCGGGTCGCCTCCGGACAGCTCCACGTCTCGTTCGGGGTGACGGAGCCCGACGCCGGCACCGACACGACGAACATCTCGACGCGCGCGACCAAGGTCGACGGCGGGTATCGAATCCGAGGCCGCAAGATCTGGAACTCCAAGGCGGACATTGCCGAGAAGTGCCTGCTGCTCACGCGCACGACGGCGCTGGAGGACCTTCGCACTCGCACCGACGGGATGACGCTGTTCCTGGTCGACCTCCAGGTCCCGGCCGTCGATATCCGGCCCATCCCCAAGCTCGGACGCAACGCGGTGGCGTCGTGCGAGGTGTCCTTCGACGACGTGTTCGTCGCCGACGACGACCTCGTCGGCCAGGAGGGACGCG
>Ga0190271_10003226_pt1 | contig 10176 bp, 15 predicted proteins | sample Popmic356T_FD_133747 | JGI IMG/M metagenome (GOLD analysis project Ga0190271, IMG submission 133747) | Populus adjacent soil microbial communities from riparian zone of Weber River, Utah, USA - 356 T | ecosystem: Environmental > Terrestrial > Soil > Riparian zone | place: USA: Utah | collected... | reverse complement strand
GCCCACCGTCAGCGTTGATGCAACGTGGCGCTTGTCGCGCGTCGAACTCATGCTGCCGCACAGCTTGCCGCAGAACATCATGGGCTACGGCGAGGTGCTGTTGAAGGAGGCCGCTGGCGCTGGACCAGAGGCAGCCATCATGCAGCGGCGCGGCGCTCCCAAGGACGATGCGGGGAACGGGCCGGTGACCTACGGCTCGATGCCCAGCGACTCCGTTATGCGGGCGATCACGCCGGAGCTTCTGGCAGATACGGTTGGCGAGGCGGGCAAGGAGGTGACGCTCGGCGACACGCTGCAAGTGCTCGCCATGTTTTTTGAGAAGTGGCGTGTCGAGGATGTGAGCAAGCCGCCAGAGACGGTGGCGGGGGCAGTGCCGCCGCCTGAGCCGCTCACGCCGATGCCGCCGCCTGCGATGATCCCAGAGCCATTGCCACCGCAAGACGCGCCCGGCGCAACGCCTGCGTGATGGTCGAAGTCGCGCGGTCGTGGCTCAAGGAGAATTCCACCCTCGCCGCGTTCTTGGTCGGGCAAATGCTCGCCATGGGCGCGGCGGCGGCGGCGATCATCGCCTATTCGGTCAAGCTCGAAACGCGCGTCCACATCATGGAGACGCGCGGCGCTGAGTACACGGTCGGGCGCATGGGCGAGATGCGCGACAAGATCACGGTGCTTGAACAGAAGATCGAAATGAATGAGGCGTCGATCAGACGTCTCATCGATCAATACTTGAGAGACCGGCAGCAACCGCCGCCGCGCTGAAGTGTGTGAGGGCGAAGCCGGGGGCACGCACTTCCGGGGTTTCAGCGTCTATCAGGCCGCCGCCCGCCCTCACACCTTTTCTTAATATCACAGGAGTAGTTTCGATGCCTGCAAAGCCGAAGGCCTTGGCCTTCGAGGCGACAGCTATGCTTGACGCCTCGACCTCCGACCTGCGGGTGCTGGAGGATGGGTATCTGGTCGCGAACCCGCGCGTCGCGCGCACCGGCATTCAAGTCTATCGCGGCTTCGAGGTCGGCCGTCCCGATCTTGCTGAGGTACGCATCTATCGCCCGGAAGGCGAGGTGTTCTCGCGCGATGCGATGAAGACGCTCGCGGGCAAGCCGGTGACGCTTGAGCACCCGCCGGAGCCGGTCAATTCGAAGAACTGGAAGGACGTCGCGGTCGGCCGTCTCGGTGATGAGGTGGTGCGCGACGGCGAATTCATTCGCGTGCCGCTGATGCTGATGGACGCCGCCGCCATCGCGGAGGTGCGCAAGGGCCGCCACGAATTGTCGGTCGGCTATTCGGCGATCTTGCACTGGGCCGATGGGGTGACGCCAAGCGGCGAGCCCTACCACGCCAAGCAGACTTTCATTCGCGCGAACCACGTCGCGATCACCCATGCGGCGCGTGGTGGTTCAAAACTTCGCATGGGTGACATGAATCCAACAGGAGGCAGGAAAATGGCGACCCGGACAATCCTAATCGACAGCATCGGCATCGAACTCGAAGACCGCGACGCTCAGCATATTGAGCGGACCCTCAACAAGCTCACGACCGACTTGGCGGCAGCGAACACCGCGCTCGCGACAGCAAAGACCACTGCGACGAACGACACGGCGTCGTTGAGCACCCAACTCGCCACGGTGACCACGGCATCGAACAACAAGGATGCCGAGATCGCGACGCTCAAGCAGCAACTCGCGGACTCGAAGGTGACACCGAAGAAGCTCAACGAGATGGCGCGCGCGCGTGCGGGCCTCGAAGTGCGCGCCAAGGCGTTGCTCGACAGCGTCGTGCTCGATGACAAGAGCGACGAGGAAATCCGCAAGCAGGTCGTCAGCGCGAAGCTGGGCGATCAGGCCAAGGACTGGAACGACGACATGGTCGCGGCGTCGTTCAACACGCTGGCGGTCACCACCGACAACAACGGCGGTCTGCGCCACATCGCCAACGTGATGAAGCACAACGACAACTTCACCGGCGGAGCGGACCCGGTCGCCGCTGCCTACAAAGAATATGACGACCAACTCACCAACCGCTGGAAGACCGCAGGCAACCGCGCCTCAGCTTAAAGCACGGCGGCCGACATCGTCGGCGTTCTCTCTCCCCCAAAAACAGGAGTTACCCCTATGGCTGACAATCTCATCATCGACCACGTGCGCCCCGACGTAGACGAAGTCGCGGGACAGGTGGCTGAAGTCGCGGAGGCGCGTAAAGAACTCGTCGTTGCGCGCAACAAGGAGATCGCAGAGGCGCGCGAGGCAGGCATCACGCCCTATCACGTGCCGCAGTCTTCGTTCCCGGAGCGGATGCGTCAGGGCCTGCCCGGCATGATCAACCGCATGGTCGACTACAACGCGGTGACGCGTTCGGTCGAGGGTCCGGCAACGGGCATTCCGGCATGCCGTGCTGTTTCGCAATCGGCCGCCTATGACATCAACTGCGTGCTCGGCGGCACGGTCGTGGGCTTTATCGGCATCACCATCCTTGATCCGACCAACGTGATTCCCATCGGCTCCGCTGTGCCGGTGGACGCGACGCCGCAGTATCTCAACATCGGCATCCTGACCAAGGGCGAGATTTTCGCCACCGCGACGGTCATCACGGTTGCGGGCGACCCGGTGCATTTCGGTGCAGCGGACGGAATCCTCACCAACACCGGCGGCGTCGGACCCATCGTCGGTGCCCGCTGGAAGTACTCGCGCCCGGCCAACGAACTCAACGCGGTTCAGTTGGGCATCCAGCGCTAACGCTCACCGTCACACCGACGATCAGCAAACACACCGTCAAGGAGGCGGACAATGTACGACGTTTATTCGCGCGACGCGCAAAGCAGCAACTATAACTTCGTGGTCAACCAGTCCACGGTGATCGAACAGCAAGTGGTCCGGATGCAGTATCCGGACGTGCAGTATGCGGACCTCGTTCCGGTCGATGCTGCAACGGGCAATGAGTGGGTGAAGTCGATCACGTACTACAGCCAAGATATGCTGGGTCGTGCAGACTGGTTTCACCACACCGCACTTGATGTCCCGCTCGCCGAACTGACCCGCGAGAAGTTCGAGCGCGGCATCGAGATGGCAGCCATCGGATACAGGTGGACCATCGAAGAGGTCGCGTCGGCGATGAACACGCCCGGCCTCAACCTCACCGCAGACAAGGCGACCGCGTGTCGTCGTGCCTACGAAGAGATGGTGGACGACATCGCGCTGCGTGGTTCTGCACCGAAGAACATGCAGGGCCTGATCAACTCATCGCTGGTCACCGCGACGACAGCACCGGCCGATGGCACGGGCTCGGCCACGACGTTCGCGAGCAAGACCAACGATCAGGTCATTCGCGACATCAACAACGCGCTGATGGGCATCGCGACCGGCACGAACTGGCTGTACTACGCCGACACGATCCTGCTTCCGCCAGCGGTACTGGTCGGAATGGCGGGCCGCATGTTCGCCAACCAGCCGATCACGCTGCTCGACTGGATCAAGCGCTACAACGTGCTCACCGTGCAGACCGGACGGCCGATCACGCTCGCTGGCGTGCGCGGGTTAGAGACGGCGGGCCTTGGCGGAATCTCGCGCATGGTCGCCTACCGCCGCGATCCTTCGGTGCTGAAGATGTGGATTCCGATGCGCCATAAGTTCCTGCCGGTGTGGCAGCGGGGTCCGCTGGTGTTCGATGTGCCGGGCATCTTCCGGATCGGCGGCCTCGAAATCCGCATGCCTGCGGCGATGCGCTACCTCGACGGCGTCTAACTCGCAATTCGCCGCGAATTGGCGAATTGCTCGGCGAATTAAATTCCCCAACAACAGGAGGGCCTTATGGCCAAGGTGAAGAACACCGGCAACCAAGCGCGCGGCTTCATGACGGAGGACGGCGGGCAGGTTGTCGTGAAGCCCGGCGAGGAGAAAGAGTTCAACATGACGGAAGCCGACTTCAACAAGATCAAGGAGGTCATCGAGAGCGAAGAGACCCCCTCGTTCGAGATCAGCGGCAGCCCCGGCGGCGTGAAGATGGCGACTGCGAAAGAGCAACGCGAGGCTGAGCAAAAGAAGCGCGAGGCCGAAGCGAAGCAGCGGCAGGAGGCCGAAGGGAAGCAGGGAGAGGCTCCTCGAAGGAAGCGTGAAGAGTAATGGCGCTCAACCCGACGCTGCCGCCGACCGTCGCTGAATTCCGGGCCATGTTCCCGGAATTCGCGGAGGTGTCAGACGAGATGATCCAACTGCGGCTCGAAGAGGGCATGCTGTGGGTCGACTCGTTCTGGTATCCCATCGATGCCAAGTTCGCCGTGCTGTACGCAGCCGCGCACTATCTCACGATGCATGATCGCGCGAGTGGTGGCGAGGTGACCAGTGGCGAAGATGGCGGCGGTGGCAGCGTCGTTGATCCTGAAGTCGGCAAGATATTCGTCAAGTCGGTTCGCTTTCGCGACCGAATGGTCAGCTACGAGCGCGTCGGCGCGGCATCAGAAAAGCAACAGGGCGGCGGCCAGCAACAGGCGTCGGCTGATGAGTTCTGGGAGGCCACACCGTACGGGCAAATGTACTTGTCGTATCGCAGGCGCAATGTGGCTCACGTGGCGGTGATCTAGATGGACTATACGCTTAACGTCAAACGTCTTCGAATGAAGGCGGTGGTGGACTACATCGATGGCGGCAACGCGCCGGGCTCCATCGAACTGCGCGATGCGGAGCGTAACATTCTCTGTACGCTGATTCTCCAGCGGCCATCGTTTCATCTGGTCGGCGATGATCTGCATCTGGCCGCACCTACCAGCGGCTGGGTTGCTATCGGCGGGCAGGCCTATATCGGCACCATCACCGATGGCTCGGGCAACCTCGTGATCGACAACATGACGGTCGGCGTCGACAGCGAAGCGACGCCGGAGAATGACTTCGAAATCGTGCTCGACAGCGCGAGCCTCGAAGTCGGCAAGCAGGTCACAATCATACAGGCGACCATAGAACATGGATAATCAAGAGAACAAGCCGGTGGATGCTCAGGCCAAGAGAACGCGCTTAATCGTGATGAGCCTGATCATCGCGGTCTGCGCCGTCATTCTGTTCTTCGTGTTTTACAATGGCGCGGCGCAGTAATCGCTCCGTTCCCGCCGACCTCATCCCCATCGATGATAAGATCGATGAGGTGTTCGGCGAGCCGGTGATCTTTAAGCCGATGATGACATCGAGCGGTGGTTACCGCGAGGCAGTGCCAGACAGCACGCGCCCGCAGGTGATCGCGCGCGGCATCTACGATCAGTCACGCGGCGCGGTCGAGAACACCGGCGGCGGCGCGACGCACACGCAGGCGACGACCGACACGACGCTCTCGATTCGCGAGGAGCCGACGCTGCAATGCAAGCTGCGCAAAGGCGACCGCGTCTATTTCCCCGAGCGCGACGAGACGCATGAGGTGACCTTTATCCATCCCGATCCGGGCGGGCGGCCGGATGTTCATATGGTCATGGTGCTGGAGCCTGAATGAGCGTCATCCGAATGCTGACTCGGCTCACTACCGTTGCTGCGCTGCGTGGGCGCACGTGGGCGGATGAGCGTGTGTTCGACTCCGACAACACGCCGTTGGCTCAGGCGCTGGCGCTGAACGCCGCAGCCAAGCCCTACATCGTCGTTTACTCGGACTCCGATGCCCGCAGCGACCTCGACACGACGGACCTCTATGTGGCGACGCGCGAGCTATCGCTGGTGCTGGAAATCGGCGTGGCCAGCAAGGTCAGCGGCGACACCGGCGACGTGAAGCTCAATATTCCGCAGACCGACGAGGGCATGGAGATCGCGCTCGACATGGTCGAGAACCAAGCTATCGCCGCGCTCTTTGGTGATCCGCAATCGGAATGGGCTGAGCTACTCAAGCACTTCATCATCAAGGTGATGCGCATCAGCGGGCAGCGCGGCGCGTCGGCAGATCGAGATCGCAGATGGGCGGCGCGTCAGCTTGCCATCGTCTGCGATGTGACGTCGGACATTCCGCCGGGCGTGGAAATTAAACCGAACCATCCGATCAACCGTTTCATCGGAGTCGCGGAGCGGCATCCGGAGGCGCACATGGAGCACGCGGCGGAAATCTGCGCGGCGCTGGTGAGCCAAGAGGAAGCACCGGAGTGGGAGCGCATTCAAGCGACGCTGGGCACACGACGGCAGGGCTTGCAGGCCATCGGACTCGCGCCGCTGCCGGGTGATCTGCCCGACATGGTTTCGCTCTATGGCGACGATCTGACCGACAAGAAGGGCGAGGCTCCGATCCTGCGCGAGATCAGTGCTGATCCGATGGATATGGAGATTGACGAGCTTGTCGGCCTAATCCCGCCGAACTCGATCCGCACCAACGTGGTGACATCAAAGCCCGTCGAAAAAAGGGACAAGGTGATCATCGATGGCGAGAACCCCTAGAAAACTTGGCGGTGGCCTCAGGGTCGGCATCAATACCGACGAATTGATCAAGACGAGTAACCGATTGGCCAAGGTCGAGAAGGTTACCAAGCCGCTGATCGCTTCTGGTCTCAACGATATCGGCGATGAATTGGTGGTGACGATAGCCACTGGTCTCGCGAAGCAGACAGGGCTCGGTCTCGAAGCCATTCGCGGCTTGCTTAACGTGAAGCCCGCGCGCGCCAATAACCTTGCCTACGAAGTGCATATCGATCCGCGTCTGTACGAGCGCGAGGCGGGGCGGAAGCTCGAAGGCATGCGCGAGAGTTCAGACTTCGGCCGCAACGAGCCCGGCGAGATGGTGATCGTTGTTTCGCAGAAAGACGATTTGGTTTGCATGGACTGTCTGGAGCTTGAGGCCGCAGGTCCGATGCCGGTCGAGATCGCGATGCAGCACCTTCCGAAGCATCCGAACTGCCGCTGCATCATCATGCCGTACGCGCGCAAGGGTAAGCGCATGGAGGTGACGATGACCACGGTGAGCGGCACCGATCCACGGCGGCGCATGGGCGGCAAGCAGGTCGAGGCCGACATCACGCTGCGCCAGATCACACAGAACATTCTCGACAAGACCTCGCGCGCCATCCGCATCCAACTGGAAAGGTGATCGCAATGAGCGAGGACTATCAAGAACTCCTCCGCCAGATCGCATCGTTGCGCAACCAAGTGAACGAGACGTTCAAGGTCGGCACCGTTCACGAGGTGAAGGGCACAAAACTGCGAATGCTTCTCGGCAAGGATCGTGACGGCAAGGAAGTGCTCTCGCCTTGGCTCAACACGAGCAACCATCGCGGCGGCGCGACCGAACAGCGGTTCTACAAGAAGGGTCAGACGCTCCAGATGATCTCGCCCAACGGCGACATCTCGCAGGCGTCCATCGCGCCGTTCGCACCGAACAAGAATTTCAAAACGCCGGAGCACGCTGACGGCTCGGGGCAGGATGAAGAGTCGTACCAACTCGATGACTACCGCGCGAAGCAGACCAAGGAGGGTTACGACAACTGGCTGCAAGACGAAGAGAAGGACAGCGGCGGCGGTCAGCAAGGCGGCGGCCAAGGGGGCGGCGGCTCGCAGCAAAAGAAAGGTCATGTCGGCGGCGACAAGGCCAAGATGAAAACGCGGATGAATAAGGACGGCGGCATCACGCACAGGATCGGCAAAGACAATCGGCTCGCTGCGCATAAGGATGGAGTCAAGATGCGCGTGAAGTCCGACTGGGTCGTTGTGAAGCCCGGCGAAATTATTTTCTCCCGACCGCCCGTCCTCAAGCGTGATCCAGTCCCAAACGACGATAAGTGAGTGTGTGAGAGCGAACCAAAGCGCTGCTTCTGTGGGCTTCAAACCAAAGACGGCTACGGCCCGCCCTCACTCTTAAAACAAAGCACCTAAACCTAACCTCAGCAAGGAGAACGACGATGGCTGCACTCGCGCAGAAGCAGATGATATTGCAGAAGTACTATGTGTACGATCCGGGCGTGACCGCAGGCGAAGAGCTTGGCGGGCTGCGTGTGCGGATCGATGACGACGAGAAGGGCAACTACATTCTCGCGCCGTACCTGTCGGTCCAGTACTGGATCGACGCGGGACTGCTTGGCGACAAGCCGGTCAGCGAGCTTAGCGGCGAAGCCAAGGGCTTGCTCGCGCAGATCACGCGCGGGCGCAGCGAGAACCCCGACGATAGGCCGCGCCGCGTAGCTCGGCTCGAAAAGCGCGGACAGTCCGGCGCGCCATCGCTGTACAACGATCCTCCGTCTGTTGTGCGCTCGAAGCGGCGCAAGGCGCAGAAGAAGGATCAGAAGAACGACAAGCAGGCGAAGAAGCCGGAGCCGAAGAAGCCGGAGCAACGGCAAGCACCCATTCTTGGCACGCCTGCGGAATAGCCCGTGGCCAACGCCATCTACGATCCAACGCTGGACATGTGGCCCGACCTCAAGGCGGGCCACATCGTCCTCTCACCCGTGCGCATCGGGATGGATCGCTATACGGGCAGGATGCTCACCGGCTGGGATCATGTCGTCCAGTCGATGCTGCTCATATTCTCGACCCGCTATCACGAGCGCGTCCTGCGTCGCTGGTGCGGATCGTACGTGCCGCATCTGATCGGCAACAACGCGACCGAGAGCACCATCGCGCGGTTCTACTGGTCGATAGCCATGGGCATAGACCTATGGGAGCCGAACTACCGGGTCCAGCGCGTGCGCGTGTCAACGCGCTCCGACAACTCGTCACTGACCTCACCAGAAGAATTGCGCACCGGTCACCTGACCACGTCGATGGAAGGCACCTATCGCCCGCGCGGACACCTTGGCCTTGATCAGCCGCAGGTGCGTCGCGTCGCTGGTCTGGTCTCGCGCGGCTACAACATGTGGGAGCGACAAGCCGGTTACATCGCTGGCGCGCCCGCTGGCGGAGTCGGAACGACTCCAACCATTCCACCGGGGAGCGTTTTGTAAATGGCGAACGGCGGACAGGCGCTCACAGATCGGTTGACTGAGCGCGTCACTATTCTCGTGCCCGCGAATCTCCAGCCGATGGTCGTGTTGGAGAAGCTCGACGTCGAACAAATTCTGGTCGACCGCATGGCGCGGCTGAAGGCTCTCTGGGCCGAGTACGATCCACCGGCGGCGGCGCAATATGATGTCGAAGAACTTGAGTTTGATCCGATCAAGATCAACCAAGAGGCTTGCGCGTATTTCGAGCTTCTTCTTCGAGATCGCATCAACCAAGCTGCGCGCTCTGTCACGTTGGCCTACGCCATCGGCACCGACCTCGACGCCATCGCCTCGCGCTACCCCGGCGGCGTCCCACGCCAAGAGGGCGAGAACGATGACCGATATCGGCGACGCATCTGGCTATCGCCGAATACCCTTTCCCCGCACGGCACGGCGGAGGCCTACGAATTCTGGGCACTGACCGCTGCGCCCGAACTGCGCGACGTGACCGCGATCCGCAGCGTGCTGCACGACTATTATCCGACGATCCTCATCACCTGCCTGATGAACACGAACTACGACGATCCGAAGCCTTCGCAGCAAACGCTCCTCACCATTCGCTCCTACATCCAGTCGCTGTCGCGGCAGGGGGTCACCGATGTCATCTCGGTCAACCCACCGAAGGTGAAGGAGGTCGAGTACAGGGTCGCGGTCTGGCTTTTCCCCGGCACGATCCCGGATCAGGCGCTGCTCAGGATCAGCCTGAACCTGTCTGAGCTTGTCACGAGCCAGTACTGGCTCGGTCACGATCACACGCACACTGCGATCCACGCGGCCTGCAAGCTGCCCGGCGTGCATCACATCGACATTGAGTCGCCAGAAGACGATGTGATCATCCCACTCGACTGGGTGGTGAAGGTCACAAACATCACCGCGCGTCTTGCGGGCCGCATGCTATGAGCGCGTTGCCGCCCTTTCCCGACATCAACACCGAAGGCGTCATCAGCCGTCCCGGTTCGAAGCTTCTCTATCGCTCAGCGTCCGGTCTCGAAAAGGCGATGGCCGATGTCGACGGTGAGAGGCTGATCGGCACCTATGCCGAGATCATTATCGATCAATGGGACCCGGAGCGCATCAGCTACAACAACCTGCCCTATCTCGGCTACGCGATGGGCGCGCTGTTGTGGGAGGAAGGCTGGACCGAGTCCACGCAGCGCGAATGGATCGCGAAGCAGTTCGAGTTCAAGAGCCTGCGCGGCACGCAGGCTGGCATCGAGATGGCCCTGCACTACAGCGGGCGCGATTTCGTGGGACCG
>Ga0190271_10003225_pt1 | contig 10176 bp, 10 predicted proteins | sample Popmic356T_FD_133747 | JGI IMG/M metagenome (GOLD analysis project Ga0190271, IMG submission 133747) | Populus adjacent soil microbial communities from riparian zone of Weber River, Utah, USA - 356 T | ecosystem: Environmental > Terrestrial > Soil > Riparian zone | place: USA: Utah | collected... | reverse complement strand
TCGCAAGCGGATCGCCGGTCGTGATCCCCTTTGCCCGGATTCGGTGGCTCACTCCGTGCCGGTGGCCCCGCCCGACACCACCGACCCCGGTCAGCGGGTCTTGAAGGGCTCGCCCTTCTCCGCCTTCTCGACCAGGCTGGCGGGCGGCTCGAAACGCTCGCCGTACGCCGCCGCCAGCTCCTTCGCCCGGGCGACGAAGGCGGTGACGCCGGTGCCGTCAGGGCCCTGGTAGCCGTCGATGAACTGCGCGGCGCCGCCGGTGTTGGCCGGGAAGCCGATGCCGAAGATCGAGCCGATGTTGGCCTCCGCGGTCGACGCGATCACGCCCTCGTCGAAGCAGCGAGCCGTCTCCACCGCCTCGATGAACAGCATCCGCTCCTTGAGGTCGCGCAGCGGGGGCTGCTCGTCGGCCAAGGGGAACTGCTCGGCGAGCCCTTCCCAGAGGCCGGTGCGCTTGCCGGCCTCGTCGTAGGCGTAGAAGCCGCCGCCCTTGAGCTTGCTCGGCCGGTCGATGCCGATCATGCCGTCGATGACCTTCTCGGCAGGGTGAGGCGTGTAGGTGCCGCCGTCGCGTTCGATGGCCGCCTTGGTGGCGTTGCGGATCTTGACCATGAGCTCCATGTTGAGCTCGTCGGTGATCTGCAGCGGACCCACCGGGTAGCCGGCCTGCAACGCGGCCCGCTCGATGCTCATCGGCGCGACGCCCTCGCCGAGCATCGCGAGGCCCTCGTTGACCTGGGTGCCGATGACGCGCGAGGTGTAGAAGCCCCGGCTGTCGTTGACCACGATCGGCGTCTTGCGGATCTGCTGGACGACGTCGATCGCCTTGGCCACCGCGGCCTCGGAGGTCTTCTCGCCCCTGATGATCTCGACGAGCGGCATCTTGTCGACCGGGGAGAAGAAGTGCAGGCCGATGAAGTCCGCCGGCCGGTCCACGCCCTGCGCCAGCTCGGTGATCGGGAGCGTCGAGGTGTTGGAGCACAGCAGCGCGTCGCTGTTCACGACAGGCAGGATCTCCGCGAACACCTTGTTCTTCAGGCTCGGGTCCTCGAAGACCGCCTCGATGACCAGGTCGCAGCCGGCGAGGTCCTCGGGGTTGTCGGTCGGAGTGATCCGCGCGAGCAGCTCGTCGGACTTCTCCTGGGTCAGCTTGCCGCGGGAGACGCCCTTCTCGTTGAGCTTGGCCGAGTAGCCCTTGCCGCGCTCGGCGCCCTCGAGGCTCACGTCCTTGAGAACGACCTCCATGCCGGAGCGGGCGCACACGTAGGCGATGCCGGCGCCCATCATCCCGGCGCCCAGCACGCCGACCTTGGTCGCCTTCCAGGTGTCGTGGCCCTGCGGGCGGAGGGACCCGGAGTTGATCGCCTGGAGGTCGAAGAAGAACGCCTGGATCATGTTCTTGGCGTTCTGCCCGGTGGCGAGGCCGGTGAAGTAGCGGGCCTCGAGACGGGCCGCGGTGTCGAAATCGACCTGTGCGCCCTCGACAGCCGCCGCCATGATGGCCCGCGGGGCCGGGTAGTCGGCGCCCTTGAGGGTCTTGCGGAGCGTGGCCGGGAACACCGGGAGCATCTGGGCCAGGCTCGGGTGGCTCGGTGTGCCGCCGGGCATCTTGTAGCCCTGCCTGTCCCACGGCTGCACTGCGGCGTTCTCGTCGTCCACGTGGGACGTGATCCACGCCTTCGCCGTCTCGACCAGCTGGTCGGCCGGAACGACCTCGTCGACGAGCCCCTTCTCCGCGGCCTGCTCGGGCTTGTAGCGCTGGCCCTGGAGCAGGACCTCCGTCAGCGCCGTCTGCAGACCGAGCATCCGCACCGTGCGTACGACGCCACCGCCACCGGGGAGCAGGCCGAGCGTGACCTCGGGCAGGCCGATCTCGTAACGACCCTCCGCGGCCACGCGGTGGTGGCACGCGAGCGCGATCTCCAGGCCACCGCCGAGGGCGGCCCCGTTGATCGCGGCCACGACGGGCTTGCCCAGGGTCTCGAGCCGGCGCAGCTGCTTCTTGATGTTCTGGCTCTCGGCGAAGATCTGCTCGGCGTTCTCCGGCTGCGCCTGCTGGAGCATGTTGAGGTTGCCGCCGGCGAAGAAGGTCTTCTTCGCGCTGGTGAGGACGACGCCCTTGATGTCGTCCTTCTCCTGCTCGAGCCGGTCGACGGTCGCCGCCATGGCGTCCTTGTAGACCTCGTTCATCGTGTTCGCACTGGCCGTGGGGTCGTCCATGGTCAGGGTGACGATCCCGTCCGCGTCCTTCTCGTAGCGGATGGCGTTGGTGTCGCTCATGTTGGGTGAGGTTCCTTCGCTGGTTGTACTGAGGGGACGGGTCAGACGAGCTCGACGATGGTGGCGATGCCCATGCCACCGCCGACACAGAGGGTGGCGAGTCCGCGACGCAGGTCGCGACGCTCGAGCTCGTCGACGAGTGTGCCGAGGATCATGGCGCCGGTGGCGCCGAGCGGGTGGCCCATGGCGATCGCGCCGCCGTTGACGTTCACCGTCTCGTGGTCGAGATCGAGGTCGCGCATGAAGCGCATCGCGACAGCGGCGAAGGCCTCGTTGATCTCGTAGAGGTCGATGTCCTCCGGGGTCAGGCCGGCCTTCGCGAGCGCCTTGCGCGCCGCGGGTGCGGGACCGGTCAGCATGATCGTCGGGTCCGACCCGCTGACCGCGGCGGACACGAAGCGTGCTCGCGGCGTGAGTCCGAGGTCCTTGCCCACCTGCTCGCTGCCGATCGCGACCAGCGACGCGCCGTCGACGATGCCCGACGAGTTGCCGGCGTGGTGGACGTGGTTGATCTTCTCGACCCAGTGGTACTTCTCGAGGGCCACGGAGTCGAAGCCGAGGTCGCCGTGGAACTCGAACGAGGGCTTGAGCCCGGCCAGCCCTTCGGCCGTCGTACCGGGGCGGATGAACTCGTCACGCTCGAGGACGGTGAGGCCGTTGCGGTCCTGGACCGGGATGACGGAGCTGTCGAAGAAGCCGTTCGCCTGGGCCTTGGCGGCGCGGTGCTGGGACTCGGCGGCGTAGGTGTCGACGTCCTCACGCGACCAGCCCTCGAGGGTGGCGATGAGGTCGGCGCCGATGCCCTGCGGCACGAAGGAGGTGTCGAACGCGGTGGCGGGGTCGCTGGCCCAGGAGCCGCCGTCCGAGCCCATCGGTACCCGGCTCATCGACTCCACGCCGCCGGCGAGGATGAGGTCCTCCCAGCCGGAGCGGATCCGGGCGGCGGCCTGGTTGACCGCCTCGAGACCGGACGCGCAGAAGCGGTTGAGCTGCACGCCGCTGGTGGTCTCGGGGTAGCCCGCCGCGAGGGCGGCGGTCTTGGCGATGTCGCCGCCCTGGTCGCCGATCGGTGAGACACAGCCGAGGACGACGTCGTCCACGCGCTCCGGGTCGAACCCGTCGTGGCGCTTGCGGACCTCGTCGAGGAGGGTGACCACCAGGTCGACCGGCTTCACCTCGTGGAGCGACCCGTCCTTCTTGCCCTTGCCCCGGGGGGTTCGGATTGCGTCGTACACGTATGCCTGGGGCACCTCAGCCATGGATCCCACTTTCTTCGAGGCTTCTGGGCGTCCGCGCAGCCGGACCCGGGCGCGGCGACAGACCTTCGCGATCGTGACACCAATACTGTCACGGTGCCCCCTCGAGCGGGGGATTGTGTGACCCCCGTCGCACTGCGGGACGGGTGGGACGGCGCGCCGCCCGTGCGCCGGGCTAGGCCTGGACGACGGCCCCGGACTCGAGGAGCTTGTCGACGCCCTCGACGCCCCAGGCCTCCAGCACGGCGCGCGTGCCACCCCCGGGGACCGAGGGTCCGGTGGTCAGGCCGACCTCGGTGCGCGAGAACCGGGGGGCCGGTGCCGGCTGGAGCAGCCCTTCGTGCTCGACGTACACGCCGCGCGCCTTCATGTGCGGGTGCTCGGCGGCCTCGGTCATCGTGAGCACCGGCGCGCAGCAGGCGTCCGAGCCGTCGAAGACCTCGGCCCACTCGGCCTGCGTCCTCTGCTTGAACGTGTCGGTCAGCAGCTGCTCGAGCTCGCCCAGCCGGCCGAAGTCGTGGCGGTCCGGCGCCTGCTCCTTGATCCCCAGCTTGCTGACCAGCTCGTCGTAGAACTGCGGCTCGAGCGCCCCGACAGTCATGTGCTTGCCGTCGGAGGTCTCGTAGACGTCGTAGTAGGGGATCCCGCCGTCGAGCAGGTTCGACGCCCGCTGCTCCTGGCCGAAGCCGCCGGCCAGCATCGAGGCCCACATGAGGTTGAGGTGCGGGGCGCCGTCGACGATCGCGGCGTCGACGACCTGGCCCTGTCCGCTGCTCCGGGCCTCCAGGAGTGCGGCGAGGACGCCGATGACGAGGTACGTCGAGCCGCCACCGAAGTCGCCGACGAGGTTGCTCGGGAAGTGCGGCCGGCCCTTGTCCTGTCCGAGCCCGTGCAGCACGCCCGCGATGCCGATGTAGTTCATGTCATGTCCTGCGGTGTGGGCCAGCGGGCCGTCCTGGCCCCACCCGGTCATCCGGCCGTACACCAGGCGCGGGTTGCGGGCGAGGCACTCGTCGGGGCCGATGCCGAGCCGCTCGGTCACGCCGGGGCGCATGCCCTCGAGGAGGACGTCGGCCTCGGCGATGAGGTCCATGAGCGCGCGCAGGGCGTCGGAGTTCTTGAGGTCCATGGCCACGCTGGGCCGGCCCCGGGTCAGCAGGTCGGCCTCACGCGGTCCGGCGCTCGCCGCTCCCCCGGGCTTCTCGACCCGCACCACATCGGCACCGAGGTCGGCCATGAGTGTCGCCGCGTGCGGGCCCGGCCCGATGCCGGCGATCTCGACGACCTTCACGCCGCGCAGCGGTCCCGTGCCCTGGTTCAGTGCGTACTCGGCCATGCGCGTGATTGTGACAGTTGCACTGTCAGGGTCGCCAGGGGGTCCGAGCGATGGGCCTGGCGCCGACCGGCGCCGTCACCCGCCGTCACCCGCCGTCACCCGCGCCGTCACCCGCGCCGTCGGGCGCGGAGCACGACGTCAAGGTGGTGGTGCGCACCCGCGCCGCCCCTGGCGTCCCGCTCCCTGCGCGGGTCCAGCTCGACGTCCCAGCCCCCGTCCAGCGAGGCGGCGACGTCCTCCGGGCTGACGTAGTCCGCAGGGTCGAAGCCCGGCTCGCCGTCCAGCTCACCTGCGTGGTCGTGGGAGTGGTCGACGAGGTTGTGGTGGACGAAGAGCAGGAGCCCCCCCGGAGCCACCGCTGCCGCCAGGGCGTTCTCCGCGTCGCCGGTCGACGTACGCAGCAGGGCGGGGTACTGCGCGGACACGAGCGCGAAGCCCTCGTCCGGGAGAGGAGCCTCGAGCAGACCGGTGTGCAGCCAGACGATGTCGACGTCCTGGCGCTTCGCTTGTTGCCTGGCACGCTCGAGGGCCACCCGGGACACGTCGAGTGCGGTGACGTCCCAGCCCTGCTGCGCCAGCCAGATCGCGTCGGCGCCCTCGCCGCAGCCGACCTCGAGCGCGCACCCCGGCCGGAGGCCGGCGACCTCCTCGACGAGCGCCTGGTTGGGTTGCCCGCTCCAGACCTGCTCCGCGGCGGAGTACCGCTCGTCCCACTGCTCCTGCACGTCCTGCATGACCCCAGCCTGCCCGAGCCCGCCAACAGGCTGGGCCGCGTGGTCAAATGGGCCGGTGCGTGCAGCGGTCCGGACGCGGTACGGCGGCCCGGAGGTCATCCACTTCGAGGACGTCCCCGAGCCGGTTCCCGCCAGCGGCGAGATCGTGGTGCGGGTGCATACGACCACCGTGAACCGCACCGACTGCGCGTACCGGTCCGGACGCCCCTGGATCAACCGGGCCTTCTGTGGGTGGCCACGGCCCAAGGTCCACGTGCTGGGGTCGGAGTACGCCGGAGTCGTGGTCGGCCTCGGCGAGGGCGTCGGGTCGTACGCGGTCGGTGACCGGGTGTTCGGGTTCGTCGACGGCCGGCCCGGCGCCCATGCCGAGCTGGTCGCCGTCGCCGTGGACGGGCTGGTCGCCCATGTTCCGGAGAGATGGGATCTTGCCGACGCGGCGCCAGGCATGGAGGCGGCGCACTATGCCCAGGCCTGCCTGCGGGTGACCGGCGTGGGCGCAGGACATCGGGCCTTGGTCCACGGGGCCACCGGGGGGATCGGCAGCGCGCTCCTGCAGCTGCTCCACGCCGAGGGCGTGGCGGTGACCGCGGTGTGCGATCGGCTCCCTCCGGGCCGACCGGAGCTGCTGACCGAGCTCGGGGCCGCACGCGTCGTCGAGCTGGCCGGGGCACGAGGGTTGGACTCGGTCGGAGGCGGCTTCGACGCGGTGATCGACGCAACCGGGCACACCTCGTTCGGCGCCACTCGCCGACTGCTGCGACCCGGCGGCAGCTACGTCTCCTCGGACCTGGGCCGCGGGTGGCAGAACATCCTGCTCGCCGCGGCCGGGCCGTTGGCTCGGGTGCTGGGTCGCCGCCACGTACGGTTCCCGCTGCCGCACGCCGACGCCGGCGTCGCGGCGTACCTGTTCCGGCTCATGGACCGTGGCGCCTACCGACCGGTGGTCGACCGCGCCTTCGACTTCGCCGAGCTGCGGGACGCGTACGCGTATGTCGACACCGGCCGCAAGGTCGGCAACGTCGTCGTCACCATGCCTGGCACGTGATCAAGGGCGGTAGTCAAGGCGGCAGTCAGGGGCGGCTGGGCTGGGAGTCCGCCTGCGCCAGCGCGTGCCGGACGTCGCTCCAGTGCGGATTGGTAAGCCAGCGTCCGTCCACGTGGACGGTGGGACTGATCTCGCTGCCGTGGTTGACCTGCCGGACTTGAGTCGCCCCTTCCTCGTCGTCGCGAAAGCGGACGGGGCGGAACGGCACTCCGTGGAGCAGGAGCGACACTCTCAAGCGGATCCCGAACGGACAGCCGGGCTTGTAGTAGACCGTGGCGGGCACCATGGGTCTCACGTCCTCTCGTCATAGTTTCACTATGACGAACAGACTGATACTATCAGCGCATGCCTGTCAAGAGAGTGGGCGGACATCGCGAGCGTCAGGCCGACGCAACCAAGAGCCAGATCGCCCGAGCGGCTCGCGCCCTCTTCGCCGAGCACGGATACGCCGGCACCACGATCACCGCGATCTCGGCCGCCGCCGACATCCCCGTCCAGACGGTCTACTCGTCACTCGGGAGCAAGGCGAAGATCCTCGAGCGGATCACTCAGTCGTGGATGGAGGAGGCACAGACCGTCAGCCTCGCGCAGGCCTCGCTGCAGGAGACCGACGTACGTCGGCAGCTGCGCCTGCTGGCCGAGCTCAACCGCCGTCAGTACGAGGTCGGGTCCGACGTCGTTGCCATCTACCAGGACGCCGCGCGCGCAGGCCCCCAGATGGCCGACACGCTGCGGCAGGTCCTGGCCGCGCGAGAACGCGAGATCCGCAAGTTCCTGAGAACCACCGCACGTCATCACAAGCCCGGCCTGACCCTGGAAGGAGCCCTCGACATCACGTTGGCGCTGACCCTGGTCGAGGTCTATCGGACGCTCGTCGTCGAGCGCGGCTGGAGCGCGCGCCGCTACGAGGGGTGGCTCGGCGGCAGCCTCATCGCCCAGCTGCTCGACGACAGCTGATTCGTCTGCGCCGCCGGTCGTGCCGAGCGATCGACGATGACGCCAGCCGAGCAGTCAGGTACACATGAGGGCGTGACTGCTGCCGACTCCACTCCAGAACCCCGCGATGCCACTCAGGTCGGCTCCTCTGTCGCCCGGGGGGCATGGGCGGAGGCGGCTCGCCCGGTGCTCCTCGAAGCGGCAGGTCGCTACCGCGCGACGTTGACCTACACGCAGCTCGGCGCTGCCGTTCAGGAGTCCACCGGCATCACGACGACGCAGCTGGTGCACCAGTGGATCGGCGATGTGCTCGGACGGGTCACGGAGGAGTGCCACTTGCGCGGCGAACCGTTGCTCTCCGCACTGTGCGTCAGCGCCCAGGGCAGCGTGGGCCAGGGGTACGCCGAGGCTGTCGAGCGAGCCCGTGGCACCCGCCCCCACGACCCCGACGGCCACGCCGCCCAAGAGCGCCTCAGCTGCTACCGCCACTGGCAGGCAACCGGCCTCCCCAGTGACGGCGGGACGGCCCTCCGCACCGCCCACTTCACACCGGCGCGCAAGGCTGGTGCGAGCAAGCGGGCCCCGCGTGCGGCGAACCCTCGCAAGACGTCGGTCCGAAAGTCCACCCCGACCCGGCCTGTCCCCGAGCCCACGCCGATCGCGCTGTGCCCACGCTGCTTCACCCAGGTGCCGGCATCCGGCGTGTGCGACTACTGCGACTGAGAGGCGTGTCCCGGCCACGACCTGTGCCCACCTGGTTGGTGCAGCTCGCCTTCGAGGCCGACCGGAGCTCTACGTACTAGAGCACCCGGCGGAGGAAGCGACGCGTCCGCTCCTCGCGCGGCGCCGTGAACATCTCGGCTGGTGGCCCCTTCTCCAGGACGCGCCCCCCGTCGAGGAAGCACACCTGGGTCGCGACGTCGCGGGCGAAACCCATCTCGTGGGTGGCCAGGACCATGGTGGTGCCCTCCTCCGCCAGCCGGCGCAGGATGTCGAGCACCTCCCCGACCAGCTCCGGGTCGAGGGCCGCCGTCACCTCGTCGAGCAGCAGCAGGGCCGGACGGGTGGCAAGGGCACGCACGACCGCCACCCGTTGCTGCTGGCCCCCGGACAGCCGGTCGGGGTGCGACCCCGCGTGCTCGGCGAGCCCGAACTGCGACAGCAGCGACCGGGCCCGTTCGTCGGCGTCCGTCCGCGACACCCCGTGCACCCGCACCGGGGCCAGGGTCACGTTGTCGAGCACGGTGAGGTGCGGGAACAGGTTGTAGGCCTGGAACACCACGCCGATCCGCTTGCGCACCTCGCGCCGGTCGACCCGCGGGTCCGAGACGTCCTCGCCCTGGAACCAGATCGTGCCGTCGTCGGTCGACTCGAGCAGGTCGATGCAGCGCAGCAGCGTCGACTTGCCGCTGCCGGACGCCCCGATGAGGCACACGACGTCGTGCGGCGCGACCTGCAGGTCGAGCCCCGACAGCACCACGCGGTCGCCGTACACCTTGCGCAGTCCCTCGACGCGCAGCACGTCTCCGTCGTTCACCCTGTCCTTCACCCTGTCCTTCACAGAGCACCTGCCCGCTCGCGCTCCCGGCCGCGCCGCCCCACCCAGTCGGTCAGGCGGGCGAGCGGGATGGTGAGCGCCACGAACAGGGCAGCGGCAACGACGTACGGCGTGTAGTTGAAGGTGAAGTTCGCGGTGTCCGACGCCGTCCCCAGCGCGTCGAACAACCCGACCGCGGCGACCAGCGCGGTGTCCTTCTGCAGCGAGACGAAGTCGTTCAGCAGCGGCGGCAGCACCCGCCGCACCGCCTGGGGTACGACGACGTGGCGCATCGCCTGGGCGTGCGACAGCCCGAGCGCCGTGGCCGAGGCGACCTGTGAGGGATGGACCGACTCGATCCCCGCCCTGAACACCTCGGCGACGTAGGCGCCGTACGACAGCACCAGGCCGAGCAGCGCCAGCCAGAACAGCGAGGTCGTCACTCCCTGCAAGTTGAGCGCCGGGACCCCGAAGCAGATCAGGAAGATCACGAGGATCGTCGGCAGCCCGCGGAACAGGTCGGTGTACGCGACGGCAGCGATGCGCACCGGCGCCATCACGGGTGTGGTGCTGACCCGGGCCAGGGCGACCGCGAGCCCCAGCACCAGGATCAGCGGCTCGGCGATCAGGAACAGCCTGATGTTCAGCCAGAACCCCTTGAGAACCTCGGGAAACGCGTCCTTGGCGGCCTCCGGGTCGAAGAACGTCTCCTGCACACGTGGCCAGCCCGGGGAGGTGACCAACAGCGTCAGCGCCACACCGAACACCACGACCGTGGCGCTTGTGGCCAGCAGCAGCGACCGGGCCCGGAGGCGGCGGGCGGCCGCCAGCCGTTCGCGCTGGAGAGCGCTGGGCTGCCAGTCGGTCACGGGCGGTGGGAGCTGCGTCTGCGCTACGTCTGCGGCAGGACCGGCACCGACGTGTACTCGGACAGCCACTTGTCCTCGAGCCCGTCGAGGGTGCCGTCTGACCTCATCTCGTCCAGGGCCGCTTCCACACACGCCACCAGGGGGTTGCCCTTCTCGAACAGCATCCCGAACTGCTCCGACTGC
>Ga0190271_10003224_pt1 | contig 10180 bp, 5 predicted proteins | sample Popmic356T_FD_133747 | JGI IMG/M metagenome (GOLD analysis project Ga0190271, IMG submission 133747) | Populus adjacent soil microbial communities from riparian zone of Weber River, Utah, USA - 356 T | ecosystem: Environmental > Terrestrial > Soil > Riparian zone | place: USA: Utah | collected... | reverse complement strand
TACTGGCGCCAGGTCAACGAGAAGTTAGGCGTACTCGGCATCGACGCCTGGTGGATGGACGCCACCGAGCCCGACCTGCATTCCAATCTCGATATCGACTCCATCAAGGCGCGCATGGGCCCCACTGCCATGGGCCCGGCGGAGCAGTTCTTCAATTCATATCCGCTGGTGCACAGCGGCGGTGTGTACGAGGGCGCGCGCGCCGCGCGTCCTGACACGCGGGTGTTCATCCTCACGCGCTCCGGCTTTGGCGGCATACAGCGCAATGCCGCGGCAGTGTGGAGCGGCGACATCGTGTCGCGCTGGGATGATCTCCACGCCCAGATCTCCGCGGGCGTGAGCATCGGCTACTCGGGTCTGCCGAACTGGACCTTCGACATCGGTGGTTTCGCGAACGAGAGTCGCTACAGCACCAAAACGCCCACGGCTGCCGATCTCGAGGAGTGGCGCGAGCTCAACCTGCGCTGGTTCCAGTTCGGCGCGTTCGCCCCGCTGTTCCGCTCGCATGGCGAATACCCGTTCCGCGAGATTTTCAATCTCGCGCCGCAGGGGTCCGAAGTGTTCAACAGCCTGGTCTGGCACGACAAGCTGCGTTATCGACTGCTGCCATACACCTACACGCTCGCAGCCGACACGTTCCATCGTGATGGCACCATCATGCGTGGACTTGCGATGGACTTCGCCGCCGACACCACCGCGCGCGACGTGCGCGATGAATTCCTGTTCGGCAAGGCCTTCCTGGTTGCGCCGGTATACGAGCACAAGGCGCGCACGCGCGAGGTCTATCTACCGGCGGGTGCCGAGTGGTACGACTTCCATTCGGGCACGAAGACCGCGGGCGGGCAGAGCCTGCAGGCAGCCGCGCCGCTCGCGCGCATGCCGCTCTACGTGCGCGCCGGCTCCATCGTTCCCGTGGGTCCGGATGTGCAGTATTCCTCCGAGAAGCTTGCGGGCCCGATCACGCTGTTCGTCTTCACCGGCGCCGATGGCAGCTTCGACTTCTACGAAGACGACGGCGTGAGCTACGGATACGAACGCGGCGAGTTTGCGCGGATTCCGCTGCGTTACGACGCCGCCAGGGGCACGCTGACCATCGGCGCGCGATCGGGCAGTTATCCCGGTATGCCCGAAGAACGCACGTTCAAAGTGCGCTGGATCAAGGATGGCAGCAAGCCGCCGGCAGATCTGGATGCCGCGGTCGATGCCACGGCCGAGTACAAGGGCGCCGAGGTAACCCTCACCCAGTGAAGGAAGATCTGGTAAAACCTTCGTCACGAGGGGTGTTCTCTACTAGTAAGAAGGGGAGTGCACCGTGGCGAAGGTTCCAGCGGGTGTCGGGCCGCGTTTTCCACAAGTCGTAGTACTGGTCGGGGCGACGGGCGATCTCTCCCGCCGCAAGCTCATTCCCGGACTGCTGCACCTGGCGCGCGCGGGTTTCATTCCCGGTTGCCGAATCATCGGTGTGTCACTCGATCCGTTGGATGCCGAAGGCTTCCGCAATTTCGCGCGTGAGGCCGTCAACGAATTTTCCGCGCGCAAGGTAGCCGACGACGAGTGGAGCGCCTTCGCGGGCAATCTCGACTACGTTTCGCTGGCTGCAGGTCCCGCGGTGCTGGCCGAGGCCGTGGCGCGCGCGGAAGCCTCCATCCGCACCGAGAGCCGGCGCCTGCACTATCTGTCGGTGCCGCCGAACGCGGCACTCTCCGCGGTCCGCATGCTGGGCGATGCCGGCCTGGTGCAGAACTCGCGCATCATCATGGAAAAGCCGTTCGGCACGGACCTCGCGAGCGCCGTGCAGCTCAACGCCAAACTCCACGAGGTGTTCGCCGAGGAACAGATCTTCCGCATCGATCACTTCCTCGGCAAGGAACCCGCGCAGAACATTCTCGCGTTCCGTTTCGCCAACGGATTGTTCGAGCCCATCTGGAATCGCAATTTCATCGACCACGTGCAGATCGACGTGCCCGAGACGCTGGGCCTCGGCAAGCGTTCGGCGTTCTACGAATCCACGGGCGCCTATCGCGACATGGTGGTCACGCACCTGTTCCAGATCCTGGGGTTCATGGCCATGGAGCCGCCCACGCACCTCGCGCCGAAACCGATCAGCGAAGAGAAGAACAAGGTGTTTCGCAGCATGCTGCCGATTCAGCCCACGGACGTGGTGCGCGGGCAGTACATCGGTTATCGCAGCGAGGAGGGCGTTCAGCCCGAGTCCGACACCGAAACCTTCATCGCGATGAAATGCTCGATCGACAACTGGCGCTGGGCGGGCGTGCCGTTCTATCTACGCACCGGCAAACGGCTGGCGGAAGGCCAGCGCATCATCTCCATCGCCTTTCGCGAACCGCCGAAGAGCATGTTCCCGGAAGGTTCGGGCATCGGTGCGCATGGTCCGGATCACCTGACGTTCGACCTGGCGGATGCCGCAAAGACTTCGTTGTCGTTCTACGGCAAACGGCCTGGTCCCGGCATGCGTCTCGACAAACACAGCCTGCAGTTCGCGATGAACGACACCGGCCAGATCGGCGACGTGCTGGAAGCGTATGAACGGTTGATCCTCGATGCCATGCGCGGCGATCACACGCTGTTCACCACGGCCGAGGGCATCGAGCGCCTGTGGGAAGTGTCGGTTCCGCTGCTCGAATCGCCGCCGCCGGTGCGCACTTACTCACCGGGTTCCTGGGGTCCGAACGCCATTCACCAGCTGATCGCGCCGCATGCCTGGCGCCTGCCGTTCGAGCGAACCTGGCGCGACCCTAACAAGACGGGAAGTTAGCGCGGGCGCGTCGCCCGTGGCACCATCCGCGTTCTGAAATTCTTCGAACAACAACGATCCGCGCGGCGGCGTACCCGCTTCTATCTCGTCTGGCTCGCGCTGCTGGCCGTGCCCTGCATCGCTTCGATGCTGGTCGCCACGTTCTTTTCGGTGTGGCTTTTCGCCACGGCAATCCTCCAGTGGCTGCTGTCGTTCTTCCTGACCGACGACGAAACGGCCGCGGTGCTGATGAGCCCGCCGGCGCTGGTCATCAGCCTGGCCATCTATACCGCCCTGGTGTTCTGGTACCTCGTCGCGAAGAAGCGCGGCCAGCTTCGCCGCTCCGGCGAATATGTGGCGGCTGAAATCGGCGCGACCGAAGTCACGGGCCGCGACGTCGAACTCCCCACGCAAAGGTTGGGCAACATCACCGAAGAGATGGCGCTGGCCGCGGGAATCCCACCGCCGTCGGTATACATCTGGCCCGCACCGATCATCGTCAATGCCTTTGCCGTCGGGCACACGACGGCCGATGCCGCGCTGTTCGTGTCGCAGGGCGCCATCGACGCGTTGACGCGCGATGAATTGCAGGCGCTGGTCGGCCACCGCATGAGCCAGATCCTCAACGGCGACATGGCGCTCAATTCCCGCCTCGCGAGCTACCTCTACGCGTTCAATTTCGCCCCGCGGGTGGCGAAGTGGTGGTTGTTCTTCCCGCGCGACGAAGAGGGAATGGACTTCATCAAGGCGGTGATCGCCTGGCTCATGTTTGCGTTGTGGATAGGCATTGCGCTGGCGATCATCACGTTTCCGCAGTACCTGGGCGCGCGGCTCATGCAGGCGGCCATCAGCCGTGAACGGCAGCGACTGGCGGACGCATCTGCGCTGCAGTTCACGCGCAACCGCGATGCTCTCAAGGGGGTGATGGTCAAGGCACTGGCGCTGGGTACGGCGTCCCCGTCTACCCCTGCCATCGTGGATGACTTCGCGCAGGCCTGTTTCGCCTCGCCCGCGAGGCGCCGTTTTCTCGATACGCACCAGAAGCTGGAAAAGCGCATCCAGGTGATCGACCCGAAGTTCAACTTCGCGGGCATGACGGAAATGCGTGTCGAAATGTCGAGGGAAATGGCCCGCCGGCAGCACCTGAAGGTCAGCGAGCCCGAACGTCGCGAAGCCGCGGCGTTTGCACAGCGCAAGCGTGAGGACTTCCTGCGCGAGACGGTCGGCGCCGTCGTCGTCATGGCGGCGGCGCGTGAAACTGAGATCGTCGAGAGCCTGACCGAACTTGCGTCGGCTGAGGATGCGCGGGCGGCGTTGATCGCATTGCTGCTCGATCGCAGTCCCGAATCGCAGCGCCGGCAGCTCGATGCCGTGCGCAGGCGTTTTGGCGCGAACTCGATGCCCGCGGTGTCCGCCGCAGTCTCGGCGCTCGGACCACTCATACCGGCACAACGCACCCTCGCGCTCGACAAACTGCTGCCCGGACTGCGCCATCTGCCGGCCCCGGAATTGAGCCGCCTCGCGGCAGTCATCCCTGATCTGGAAGCCGCCGACGGCAACACCGACGTCTTCGAATATGCCCTGTCGCGCGAGGCGGCCGTGTTCATCGCAGACCTGCTCCATGCGCGCGATCCGCATGGCCACGCCGACCTGGCCGCATGCGCTGCCGAGCTGCGCGCCGTTTTCACGGTGGTTGCGCAATACGGCAGCAGGCGTGACGCCGCGGCAGCCTTCGAGGCCGGCATGAAACTGCTCGGGCTCGTCAACGGACCGCGTTTCGAGCCGATCCTGAACTGGACGCGGCGGCTGGATCAGGCGTTCACGAAGCTCGAGTCGCTGAAGCCGATCGCCAAGGAGCTGATGCTCGAGGGTTTGCAGACGACCGTGAAGTTCGATCGCGAGGTATCTCCGGCGGAACGCGAGCTTCTCCGGGTGATCGCGGCCAGCCTTCATTGCCCGATTCCGAGGGCGCAGCCGGGCACTTAGGGGTCAGGGACTCGCGCGTTCTCCCGGCGCGGCATTAATAAGAGTGGCCCAGATGACAATCATTCTCTGTTGCAAACAAGAATGATTCGCAATACGATGCGGCCGTTGCTGGCGGAGTGATCGCCGTTTCAGCACATCTCCGCCGCAAGGACCGCAGAGCGGGGAGACGAGAACAACCGCATTTGGGAGCTAACCGTGTCGCATCTCACTTTCATGAGTCTTCAGGGCTTCAGCCGCCGCCGCATTGCCGTTGCCGTGGGACTCGCGCTCTCCGCAGCCGCCGCGAACGCCCAGGCAGATACCGTCGACGCCAAGACCTTGCCGAAGGTTTCAGTCGAGGCTTCAGACCCCGTAGAAACGCCGAAAGTGGACCGCGTGTCGTCGCCGAAATTCACGCAGGAGCTCCTCGATACTCCGCAGACCATCGCGGTGGTGAGTCAGCAGGTCCTGAAGCAACAGGGCGCCACCACGCTCTCCCAGGCCTTGCGCAACACACCCGGCGTCACGTTCCTGTTAGGCGAGAACGGCAACACCGCCACCGGCGATTCCATCTTCATGCGCGGCTTCGACACGCAGGGTTCCATCTTCATCGATGGCATCCGTGATCTCGGTACCGTCACACGCGACACCTTCAACACTGAACAGGTTGAAATCGCCAAGGGTCCCGCGGGTCCGGATTACGGCCGCGGCGCCGCCTCGGGCTATGTGAACATGGCCAGCAAGGTGCCCACCGCCGAAAGCTTCACCGCCGGCAGCGCCAGCTACGGGACCTCCAGCAACGCCCGCATCACCGGTGACGTCAACCACGAGTTCGGCGACAGCGGTACCGCGGTGCGCCTCAACCTCATGGGCCAGGACGGCGAGGTCGATGGCCGCGATTTCATCGAGCGCAAGGGTTGGGCATTCGCACCGTCGCTGGCTTTTGGCCTCGAAGGTGATACGCGTTCCTATTTTTATCTGCTGCACACCGAGCAGGAAAATGTTCCGGACGGCGGCGTTTCAACCATCGGACAAGACGGCTGGTACGACCCCGACTTCGCTGCCGGTACTCCCAATGCCGGCGTGATCCCGGACGCCGCCGACAGCGATAACTACTACGGCTTCGCGAGCGACTTCGAAGACATCAAGGGCACCCAGTTCACGGCCCGCTTCGAGCACGATTTCAGCGAAAACGTGTCGATCCGCAACACCACGCGTTACGGCGAGCTCGAGCAGTACTACATCCTCACGGGCGTCAACGCAGTGAACGCGCCCACGGCGGATCCGAATGCCTGGACCGTCAACCGCACTCGCCAGGCGAAATTCCAGGACAACACTCTGCTCACCAACCAGACCAACATTACGGCCAATCTGAGCACGGGGTCGGTTACTCACGCCCTCACCGGCGGTTTCGAATTCATCGACGAAGAGCAGTTCAATCCAACTTACGCACCTACGAGTCTCGGCATCGCTCCGCCGGCCAATGTCTACAACCCGAATCGCAACGATCCGCTGCCGGGCTACGCTCCGGTGCGAAACGGCGTGTACACGCGCGGTGAAACGCAAACCATCGGCGCGTACATCTTCGACACGCTGAGCTTCGCGGAACGCTGGCAGGTCACGGGCGGGTTCCGCCTCGACACCTACGACACGAAGACCGATGGCGCGGCGCTGTCCACGCTGTTGACGCATCCGACGCTTCCCGTCGGAACGCTGGTGCCGACCTCGCTGCAGGCCGATGACACGCTGTTCTCGTACAAGCTCGGCGTGCTCTACAAGCCCGTGCCCAACGGCAGCATTTATCTGTCACACGCCACGTCGCAACAACCCCCGGGCGGCGCGAATTTCACGCTGAGCTCCGCGCCTAACAATGCGAACCAGTCGCACCTCGATCCCACGGAAGGCGAGAATCTCGAGCTGGGAGCGAAATGGGAATTCCGCGACGGCGCACTGGCCGTGACTGGTGCACTCTTCGACAGCTCCAACAAGAACGAACTCATTCCCGACGCGACCAATCCGGCGATCTTCGTGCAGGTGGGCGAACGCCAGGTCAAGGGAATCGAGCTCGGCATCGTCGGCAAACTGACTGACAACTGGGACTTCTCCGCCGGCATCGCCAAGATGGATACCGAAATCGTGCAGGGCAGTTCCACCCAGACCGGCTCGCAGATCAACTGGTCGCCGGAGCTGACTTTCTCGAGCTGGACTACTTACAACACGTCATTCGGCCTTTCGATTGGCGGCGGCGCGCGCTATGTCGACACGGTTGCGCGTGCGATCAATACCGCCGCCATCCCGGCCACGACCAGCGTGCCCACGGCGCCCGAATACTGGGTGATCGACGCCATGATCGGTTACCAATTCAACGACCAGATCACGCTGCAATTGAACGGCTACAACCTGGCCGACGAGGAATACATCGCGTCGCTCAACAACGGCGGCTCGCGTTATATCCCCGGTACGCCACGGTCGGCGCTGCTGTCGGTGAACTTCACGTTCTGAAGTCGACTGTGCGAGCATTCGGCACATGATGATCCATGTGCCGAAGGTCCTGACTCCCGAGCAGGTGGTGGAATGCCGCCGCCTGCTCGATTCCGCCGAATGGACCGACGGCAAGACCACGGTGGGCGAGCAGGGCGCGCTGGTGAAGAAGAATCGCCAGCTGCCCGAGCTGTCGCCCATCGGACGGCAGTTAGGCGAGATGATCCTCACCGCGCTGTCGCGCCATCCGCTGTTCTTCTCCGCCGCGCTGCCGCTCAAGACCGTGCCGCCGCTGTTCAATCGCTACGAGGGTGGCGAGCAGTACGGTACGCACATCGATGGCGCCGTACGCGCCGTCCCGGGAAGCTCGCACTTCATCCGCACCGATCTGTCGTCCACGCTGTTCCTCACCGAGCCCGCCGAATACGACGGCGGCGAGCTCACGGTGTTCGACTCCTACGGGCAGCACCAGGTCAAACTACCGGCCGGCGACCTCATCCTGTACACCTCGGGCAGCCTGCATCGCGTGAATCCCGTGACGCGCGGCGCGCGCGTGTGTTCGTTCTTCTGGACCCAGAGCATGGTGCCGGACGAGCGTCACCGGGATTTGTTGTACCGGCTCGACCAGACCATCCAGAAGCTGCGCGGCAAACACGGCGAATCCGACGAGACCGTGGCGCTGGCGGGCCACTATCACAACCTGCTCAGGATGTGGTCAGAGATCTAGCCCACCGGGGCCCAGCGGCGGGAACTCGCGGATGCTGAGCCCCTTCAGCGGTGCCATCAGCTCATCCACCGTCAGCAGCCCCAGGCAGGGCATGGCACCCACCGGCAATTTCTCGCCCGACGCGAGTTTGTTAGCCAGGGCGATCGCCGCGGCGCAGGGAATATCCGGCCCGTGGTTCTCGCGCGCGACGATATTCCAGGTCAGCGCGTGTGGCGCGCCATTCGCATGATGCAGCCCCTCGATCCTCACGAACATGGCGCCACGATCGCTGAACAGCGGCTTCATCCAGCGGCCCAGCGTGTCGATCGGGCGCGCGAACGGCAGCGCGCTCTTCAATCGGCCTTCCTTCACGAGCAGGGCCAGCCGCTCCACCAGTTTGTGAGCGGTGCTGCTGGCGAATCCCGCGCGAAAACTCACGGTCTTCACGCCTGCATATCGTTGCGGCAACAAGTCGAGATCGGGTACATCGCAGCGACCGAGCAAGCGAGTACCGATCGATTTCTGGAAATCATGAGGTTGCGTATCCAGCCACCCGTGCACGTCGATCCACGCGCCGTTCTCGAGCGTGCGAAACGGCTTGCCGCAATAACCCAGGACCGCGCGAAGCGTCGCGAGGCCTGGAAGAACCGCGCCGGAGGTGATGCCGATGCGAATGGCGTCGAGTCGGGAAAACTCGCCGCGGTACCGGTCGACGACCGCGCAGGTGAGGGCAGGCAACGAGCTTGCGCCGCTGACCACCGAAACTCCCGCGGCGCGCGCCTCGGCGTCGAGCTTGGTGATGCCGCTGACGAAGGCGCGTCCGTCGGCGAGGTCGAGGTAGTGGCAACCCGCCTTGATGGCCGCACGCGCCACGTCATAGCCCTGGTCCTGGAACGGACCGGCGGTGTGGATCAGCGTGGTGATTCCCAGCTTGCGCAGTTGAAGCGCGAGCTGCGGATTTGAGGCATCCACCGCGCGCGCATGGTTGGCGCTCAACCCGAGTTGATAGGCCGTGGCAGTGGCCTTGGCAACGTCACGGCCCGCGAGTATGAGCTGGATCCGTGGGTTCTTTGCGAGCGCAGCGCAGATGCGGTTGCCGAAGAATCCATATGCACCCAGGACCAGAATTCTCTGAACGGCTTGCGACATGACGCCAAGGTTACGCGTTGGGCCCTCTCCGTGGGAGTTTGACCATAATCCTCCGGAGATCTAGCGAACCGACGGCAGTACCAGGTCCGCGACGATCTGCAACGGCTGGTCGGTGAGCGGCGAGTTGTAGTTTGAGCCCGTGAACACCGCCACCAGGTCGAGCCCGGGAAAAACGAAGATGAAATTGCCGCCATTCCCCGACGTGAAAAAGCTCTCCACCACGGCGCCGCCGTGCGCAAACGAGCGTTTCCACCACAACGAGCCATAACCATCGTTCCCGAGCGTGGTGACGCGCTCGCGCGAATACGTCACCCAATCGGCTGGCACGACGCGCGTGCCATTCCACAGACCACCGTTCAGATAGAGGAGCCCGAATTTGGCGGCGTCTCGTGGCCGAAGTTTCAGACCTCCGCCGCCCGTTGCGTTCCCGTCGGGCGATCTGCGCCAGCTCGACTGCTGAATGCCCAGCGGAGCAAACAGATTGGCGGCCGCATAGGCGTCCAGCGCCATGCCCGAACGCCAGGAGATCACTTGCCCCAGAACGATGACGCCGCCCGTGCAGTACGAGGCGACAGCACCGGGATCGTTTGCCATCGGCAAGTCGAGGACGAATCCGACCCAGTCACGCGCGTCGTACATACGCTCTTCGTTGCCGCGCGAGGCGCTGTTCCAGTCGTTGCACTCGAGGCCGGAGCGCATGTCCAGCAGATGCCGGATGGTGATCGCGCGCTTGCGCGCATCCATGTTCGCGTGACTTTCGAACTGCGGTACCAACCCTGAGAGGGGATCGTCGACCGTGAACAGCCGCTGCCCGATGGCGATTCCCGCGAGTGCGGACGTGACGCTCTTTCCGGTCGACCGCAGATCGTGCAGCGTTTCGGGCCCATACCCATTGAAGTAGCCTTCCGCCGCGAGCCGGCCGTGCCGCACGATGACCAGGGAATCGACTCCGGCGAATCGTCCGTCACGGATCGACTCGAGCGCGGACAGCAGGGCGGTGGAATTCATGTCCTCCGCAGTGGGATTGGTGACGGTCCAGCCGTCGCCGGTGTTCACGGGCGCCACGCTCACGGTCTCGGGCAGCCCGGGGTTGGCGTCCGGCTGCACGGAGCTTCCGGGTGCGT
>Ga0190271_10003223_pt1 | contig 10181 bp, 14 predicted proteins | sample Popmic356T_FD_133747 | JGI IMG/M metagenome (GOLD analysis project Ga0190271, IMG submission 133747) | Populus adjacent soil microbial communities from riparian zone of Weber River, Utah, USA - 356 T | ecosystem: Environmental > Terrestrial > Soil > Riparian zone | place: USA: Utah | collected... | reverse complement strand
GGGGGAAGGTGCGGGTGAAGATCTCGGTGCGGACGGTGTGCAGGCCGGTGTCGCGGCGGTCGAGGAAAGGCGAGTTGGCGGAGGTCGCGAGCAGCAGCGGCAGCAGCTCGCGCATGCGGTCGCAGACGGCGATCGCGCGGTCGGCGCCGCGCACCCCCATGTGGACGTGGGTGCTCCAGGTGTTGTTGCGCTGCGCCACCCAGCCCAGTTCGTGCCGCAGGCGGTTGTAGTGGGGGGTGTCGATGATCCGCTGATCGAGGTAGTTCGCCCAGGGATGGGTGCCGGTGGCGCCGAGCGTCAAGCCCATGCCGCCGACCAGCTCGAAGAGGCGGGCGCGCCGCTCACGCTGCTTCGCCGTCGCCTCGGCGAAGCTCTCGGAGCGGCCGGAGCGGATCTCCACCTCGGAGGCGATCAGCTCGCCGGCGGCCGACTCGGCCAGGAGCTCGTCCTCCTGACAGGCGGCGTAGACGTCCTCGAAGCGGTGCTCGAGCTCCAGCGTGGCGGGGTCGAGGATCGCGAACTCCTCCTCGAGCCCGATCGTGAAGTCGGTCGAGGACTCGAATCGCTCGCGGACGAGGTCGAGGTCGAGGGACAAGGATCAGGCCAGGTAGAAGTAGAGCGCGTAGAGCAGGTCGACGGCGGGGCTGGACGTGTGGACCGTCACCTCCGGCGGCACCTGGAGCAGCTGCTCGGAGTAGTTGAAGATGATCTTGACGCCGGCCTTGACGAGGCGGTCGGCGACCTCCTGGGCGGCATCGGCGGGGACGGCGAGGACACCGACGACGATCTCCTCCTCGGCGACGACCGCCTGGAGGTCGCCGAGGTCGCGCACGGAGAGCTCACCGATCTTGTTGCCGACCACGGTCGGGTCGGAATCGAAGACGGCGACGACCTGGAAGCCGTGGTCGGCGAAGATCGCCGAGCTGGCGATCGCCTGTCCGAGGTTGCCGGCGCCGAAGAGGGCGATGTTGTGCTGGCCGGAGGTACGGAGGATCTTGCGGATCTCCGCGACCAGCGACTCGACGTTGTAGCCGACGCCGCGCTTGCCGAACTTGCCGAAGCCGGAGAGATCGCGGCGGATCTGGGTCGGGTTGATGTGCGTGTACTCGGAGAGCTCCTGCGAGGAGATCGTGTCGCGGCCCATCTTGCGGGCCTGCGTCAGCACCTGCAGGTAACGGGAAAGGCGGGCGGCGACGCCAAGCGAGAGGCGGTCCCCTTCGACAGGGAACCCCCCCGGCGCCTCGAACTCCTCGATCACCTCGACCATGCCCCCACAGTATCGAGCTTGGCGCGCAGGTCGGCTTGGTCCAAAACCAGCTCCGAGGCGACCGTCCCGTCGACCTCGACCACCGGAATCCGCTCGAGATGGCGGCGCAGCAGCAGCTCGTCGCTCTCGATATCGATCTCGTGCAGGGCAAAGCGGTAGCCCTCGTCGTGCAGGCCGATAATCGCGGCCAGGGCCTCCTCGCAAAGATGGCACCCCGCCCGCGAGTAAACGACGATCTCAGTCATACAGCCCGCCGACGGGCCGATTTCCCCCGATATGCGTGGGAAATCGGCCCGTCGGCGGGGGATTCGCCGCTGGCGAAGGCGTCGTAGCCGAGGTAATCGGGGTAGACGAGCCGGGGAGCGAAGCGGGCGGCGGAGCCGATCATCGCCGCGTTGTCGGTGCAGAGCTCACGCGGGACCAGCTTCAGGCGCACCCCCTGCTGCTCGCAGAGAGCGGCGACCGCCTCACGCAGGGGGCCGTTGGCGGCGACACCGCCGCCCAGCGCCACGGCCTCCCAGTCGCCCTTCTTCAGGGCCCGCTTCAGTTTCGCGATCAGCTGGCCGACCACGGCGGCTTGAAAAGAAGCGGCGAGGTCGGCCCGGTGCTCGGCGACACCTTCCTCGCCAAGTTCACGACAGCGGTACACCAGTGCCGTCTTGAGGCCGCTGAAGCTGAAGTTCAGGCTCGGGTCGCGGGCCATCGCCACCGGCATCTCGAAGGCCGCCGGGTCGCCCTTGGCGGCAAGCTTCTCCAGCGCCGGGCCGCCCGGGTAACCGAGCCCGAGCAGCCGCGCCGACTTGTCGAAGGCCTCGCCGGCGGCGTCGTCGAGCGTCTGCCCCAGCACCTCGTGCCCTGCGTGATCGCGAACGCCGGCCAGCAACGTGTGGCCGCCGCTGGCGACGAGGCAAAGGAAGGGCGGCTGCAGCGGCTCCGGCTCGAGGAAGTTGGCGGCGACGTGCCCCTGCAGGTGGTCGACCGGGATCAGCGGCAGCCGCCGCGCCGCCGCGATCGCCTTGGCGGTGCTGATCCCGACCAGGAGGGCGCCGATCAAGCCGGGGCCCGCGGTCGCGGCTATGGCCTCGACGTCGTCGAGGCTTGCCCCCGCCTCCGCGAGCGCCGCCGTCACTAGCGGGGCCGTCAGCTCCAGGTGGTGGCGCGAGGCGACCTCGGGGACGACGCCGCCGAAGCGCGCGTGCGCCGCCGCCTGCGAGGAAATCAGGTTCGAGAGGATCCGCGGGCCGTCCAGCACAGCCGCGCAGGTGTCGTCGCAGGAGGTCTCGAGGGCGAGGATCAATCCAGCCACATGATCAGCGCGTCCTCGCCGTTGTCGTGGTAGTACCGCGGGCGGACGCCGGCGGAGCGGAAGCCGAACCGTTCGTACATACCGATCGCCTGGTGGTTGGAGACGCGAACCTCGAGCGTGAACGGGAGCACGCCCCGCGCCTCCTCGAAGAGCCGTCGCATTAGCCGCCCGGCGACGCCGCCGCGGCGCTGCTCCGGCGCCACGGCGATGTTCATCAAGTGCCAGACCTGGTCATAGCGGGAGCAGATCACGTAGCCGAGCAACTCGTCGCCGGCGCTGGCCGCGAGGCAGATCCCGGACGGCTTCGAGAGCTCGAGCACGAACATCGCCAGCGACCAGGGCGTCGGGAAGGAGCGTCGCTCGATCGCGATCACCGCCGGCAGGTCGCTGTAGGCGAGCCTGCGCACCCGCACCTCCGCGGTCACGTCACTCGGCTCTTTGTGAAGAATCTCGCTCACGCCACCGCTCCGCGTCGGGAGGTCTGAGGTAGATCGGGGCGAGCGGGCCCCCGTCTCCCGCAGCCGCCGCGAGGGCGCAGATGTGCCGCGCGGCGACCCGGTGAACGGGGTCGGCGTCGTCCGCTATCCGGACGCCATGCCGAGCCAACTCGTGCCGAAATCGTATCGCCCCCGAGCCGGCAGCCGGCGGTGCGACCGCCAGCGCCGCCACCCGCTCCTCCAGTTCCTGCGGGCGACAGACCAAGGGCTCCCAGAGGCGCTTCCCCGACGGCGCGTAGAGGGCGGCGAAAACCTCGCCCCGGCGCGCGTCGAGCACTGCCAAGCGATCGCTCTCGACGTCGCCCTCCCCCATGCCCCGCCCGATCGCGTCGAGGGTGCAGACACCGCGCTGCGGCAGGGCGAGGCCGGTCGCCAGCCCGCGGGCGGTGGCGATGCCGATCCGCAGGCCGGTGAAGGAGCCGGGACCGAGGCCGACCGCGAGCAGGTCGACCCGCTCCCAGCCCCCCGCCGCGGCGGCGGCGCGCTCGATCTCCGCCAGCAGCGCCGTCGCATGCCGCGGCCCCCCGTCGACGGCGGGCCCCAGCAGCGACTCGTGCAGAACCTCGCCGTCGCGCCAAGCGGCGGCGGCGGTGTCGGCGGTCGCGGTGTCGAAGCCGACGACGACCAGCGCGGCGCCGCTTCTAGTCCTTGACCCGGAAGACGAAGGAGCCGACCTTCTTGCCCTCGACGAACCAGCTCACTTCGTGGCGGCCGGGGATGGTCGAGGTGACCTTGTTCACGTAGAGCGTCCCCTGGGTCGCTTCCTGTTTCTGCGCGCAGAGGTTTTTGCCACTGGGGAACTTGACGCAGACGCTGTAGTTGACGTCGCGTTTGAGGCTTTTGAAGAAGGCGCCCTTTTTGCTCTGCTTCGGACAAAGATGGGAGGGATCGGCGTTGCGGGAGATTCCGCAGCCGACGTAGTGCTTATACGCCGCCGCGTCGGCCGTGGCAGGCGCCGCGGTGGCCAGCAGCCCGGCGATGACCAACACTGCTGAAAGCGCTTTCAGTCCCTTCATCAGGTCCTTCCCTTCGTGGATCGGATTTCCGAGGCGATGCTACAAGCTGTGTTCGCTGTCTCTCGAACACGCCCTGCGCGCGCTCGGTGCGGCGCCTGGAGAGGCCCTCCGCTACCAATCGATCTCCACCACCCGCCTCTCGCCCCCTCCGTGGGCGAGCCGGATCTCCAGGGCCGGCCGGCCCAGGCGCTCCACGCCCACCGCCGGCCACTCGACGAAGGCGACGCCGTCCGGTCCGAGGTAATCGTCGAGCAGGGCCGGATCCTCTCCCTCGAGGCTCTGCAGCCGGTAGAGGTCGAGGTGGGAGACGGGCAGGCGGCCGCCGCCGTAGCGCTGGCCGATCGTGAAGGTCGGTGAGGTGACCGGCTGCTCGACGCCCAGGGCCCGGCAGGCGCCGCGGATCAGCGTCGTCTTGCCCGCCCCGACTTCGCCGCTGACGACGACGACGTCACCGGGCGCGAGGCGCGCGGCGACGCGGGCGCCGAGCGCTTCGGTCTCCCCCGCCGAGCTGCTCTCGATCCGCTCCACGTCAGCCGAACATGTCCAGCTGATCGGCGGGGGGCGGCGGCGTCGAGGCCGGGTCGTCCTGGGCCAGCTCGGCCGCGACCTCCTCGGCGCTCGGCGTCGGCGTCGGCCCCGGGCCGGACAGCAAGCCGGGAACGGTGGCGAGGTCGCCGCGCAGGGTCTCCTTCATCGCCGGCGTCCGCAGCGCCGCGGCCGGGTGCAGCAGCGGCAGCAGGAAGACGGTGCGGCCGCCGAACTCGTGAACCTGCGGGGTGCCGCGGACCCTGGTGATCCCGGCTGGGCTGCCGGTCAGCAGCTTGGTCGCGAAGTTTCCCAGGGTGCAAAGGACCTTCGGTTCGATCAGCCGCACCTGCTCGAACAGATACGGCTTGCAAGCCTCGATCTCCAGCGGCTGCGGGTCGCGGTTGCCGGGCGGGCGCGACTTCAGCACGTTGGCGATGAAGACCTCTTCCCGCGAGAGCCCGATCTCTTCCAGCAGCTGGTTCAGGAGCTGACCGGCGCGGCCGACGAAGGGCAGCCCCTGGCGGTCCTCTTCGGCCCCCGGCGCCTCGCCGACGAACATCAGCTCGGCGTCGGCGTTGCCGGCCCCGAACACCGTCTTGGTCCGGGTCTCGTGCAGGGGGCACTTGGTGCAGGCGGAGACCTCCTTGAAGAGCGCGACCAGCTGCTCGCGTCGCTGCTCGGCGCTGGCGCTCATTTCGACTTCTTCTTCGCTGGGTGCGGATTTTCGCCCCGCGCCCGTTTCTGGCGCGACTCGGCGATGCGGTCGTGGCGCGCCGCTTCGCGCTCGCGCCGCTGCGATTCGTTCGAGCGCACGGCCGCCCCGCGCGGCTGCCGGCCAGGTGGCGAGACACTCGACATCAACCTCCGCGTGCCGACCGAGCCGCACTCAGCGCAGGGAACTTCCGTGGCCTCAGCGGCGACCAGCTCCTCGAAGCGAGCCCCGCACTCCCCGCACTCGAACTCGTAGATCGGCATGCCGCGCCCATCGTACGATGCCGACGAGCGCTGCATTTGCCAGCCCAGAGATGACAAACGCAGCGCTCGTCAGAAGTCCCGCCTAGGGCAGCGGCTCCCAGTCCCAGGCCTTCTGGGAGGTCAGGCTCTCCTGGTCGAGGTAGCGGCGGAACTCGTCGAGCTCGGCCGGCTCGACGCTGTAGACGTGGTCGGGCTCGGGGAAGTGGCGGGAGCGGACCTCCTCGCCGTAGCGGCCGACCGCGGCGACCATGTCCTCGTGGACGTTGGCGTAGCGCTTGACGAATTTGGCCATGTGGCCGGTGGTGATGCCGAGCAGGTCGTGGAAGACGAGGACCTGGCCGGAGGTCGAGGGGCCGGCGCCGATGCCGATCGAGGGGATCTCGAGCTTGGCGACGATCGCTTCGGTGATCGCGGCCGGGACCGCCTCGAAGACGATCGCGAAGCAGCCGACCGACTGCAGCGCCAGGGCGTCCTCGCAGAGCTGGATCGCGTCCTTGGCCGTCTTGCCCTGGGCTTTGTAGCCGCCGAGGGCGGTCGCGGTCTGCGGAGTCAGGCCGACGTGACCCATCACCGGGATGCCGGAGCGGACGATCGCCCTCGCCCGCTCGACGGCGATGCCGCCGGCCTCGAGCTTGACCACCTGGCAGCCGGTCTCCTTGACCAGCCGCTGGGCGTTCTGGACGGCCAGCTCGTTGCTCGACTCGTAGCTGCCCATCGGCATGTCGCCGACCATCAGCGGCGTCCGCAGGCCGCGGCGGACGGCCTTGCCGAGGACGATCATCTCCTCCATCGAGACCGGCTCGGTGCCGGGATAGCCGAGCACCACCATCGCCGCCGAGTCGCCGACCAGGACGATGTCGACCCCGGCCGCCTCGGCCACGGTCGCCGACGGGTAGTCGTAGGCGGTGACCATCACGATCGGTTCGCCGTTGGCCTTCATCTCGGCCAGGCGGGGCAGGTTGACCGGCATCCGGTCGGGCGAAGGGGGCGCGGTGTGCGAGCGGCCGCCGGAGCTCATGAGAGCAGCACCTCGGGATGGCTGTCGACGGCGACGGGTTCGTTGTCGTCGTCGACGTGGACGACGACCGGCGAGTAGCGCTCGAGGTCGCTCTCGTCGTAAGCCCCGAAGGAGGCGACGATGATCTTGTGGCCGGGCTCGACCAGATGGGCGGCGGCGCCGTTGACCTGCATCGTCCGCGAGCCGGGCTCGCCGTCGATCACGTAGGTGACGAAGCGGGACCCGTTGTCGACGTCCCAGACGTGGACCTGCTCGTTGGTGATCAGGTCGGCCTGGGCCATCAGCTCGGTGTCGACCGTGATGCTGCCGATGTAGTCGACGTCGCAGTCGGTAACCGTCGCTCGGTGGATCTTGGACTTCAGCATCTGTCTCTGCATTGGCTCTCCCTTTGCCTTTCTACGGGTTCAAGGTTGGATCAAGACGTTGTCGATGAGGCGGGCCCCGCCGACCTGGGCGGCGACCGCGATCAGCACCGGCCGGCCGTTCAGCTCGGCGACCGGCTGCAACTGCTCGGCGTCGCGTGCCTCCAGGTACTCGGGCTCGATGCCGGCGCTCGCCAGCTCGCTGCGGGCGGCGTCGAGGCCGGCCTGCAGCGAGTCCTCGCGGGCGCCGCGCTCGGCCACGGCGAGAGCGCGAGAGAGGGCGGCGGCGCGCTCGCGGGCCTCGGCGTCGAGGTAGGCGTTGCGGGAGCTCATCGCCAGGCCGTCGGCCTCACGGACCGTCGGCAGCACCTCGATCCGCACCGGGAAGTCGAGGTCGCGAACCATGCGGCGGATCACCGCCGCCTGCTGGGCGTCCTTCTGGCCAAAGTAGGCGACGTCGGGACCGACGCTGTTGAAGAGCTTGGCGACGACGGTGGTGACGCCGCGGAAGTGGCCGGCGCCGCGGCGGGCGGGATCGCCGTCGAGCACCTCGGTCAGCTCGCCGCCGACCGCGACCGTGGTCGCGAAGCCGTCGGGATAGACCTCGGCGACGGCGGGGGCGTAGATGAAGTCGACGCCGGCCTCGCCGGCCAGCCGCAGGTCGTGCTCCTCGTCGCGCGGATAGCGGTCGAGATCCTCGCCAGCGCCGAACTGGGTCGGGTTGACGAAGAGGCTCATCACGACCACGTCGCACTCGGCGCGCGCCGCACGCAGCAACGAGAGGTGGCCCTCGTGCAGGAAGCCCATCGTCGGCACCAGGCCGATCGTCCGCCCCGCGCGCCGCACGGGCTCCAGGGCAGAGCGAAGCTGCTGGCGGGAGCGGACTGCTCGCGCGCCAGTAGTCGCGGCGGGGGGATTGCCGATGCTCGAGTTCACGTCGATAGGTCCATGCCCTTCTGGGTCACGGCCGGAGCCGATTGTACCCCTTCCGCACGCGACTGAAACGAAAAATAAAAACAAGCCATACGAGTGATCCACGACGGGCCGGGAGCCGCAAGGAACGGGGAAAGCAGAACCACCCCGGATCGAAAGGCATACCCCCCATGAGCTCAGAGCTGAACATCGAGCAGGTCGACGTCGACGGCGACATCCGCGAAACCGCCCAAGAGGCGAGCGAGGCGCTGAGCGGCGACACCCGGCTCGGCTTCCTCAAGAAGGCCGGCCTGGCCGGCGGCGCGGCGATGGGCGGCGGCGCGCTGCTCAGCGCCCTCACCCCCGCCGCCTCGATGGCGGCCGGCAAAGGCCGCCCCCCGGCCAAATTCGGCAAGGGCGACATCGGCATCCTCAACTACGCCCTCACCCTCGAGTACCTCGAGGCCGCCTTCTACAACGAGGCAACCGCCAACAACAAGAAATCATCGTTCCTCAAGACCCCGGCCGAGCTGGCGTTCCTGAAGCAGACCACCGCCGACGAGAACGCCCATGTCGCCTTCCTCAAGAAGGCCCTGGGCAGCAAAGCCGTACCCGCCCCGAAAGTCGACTTCGGCGGCACCACCTCGGACCAGGCCTCGTTCATCAAGACGGCGGTCGCGCTCGAGAACACCGGCGTCGGCGCCTACGCGGGCCAGGCGCTCAACATCAGCAGCCCCGCCTACATCTCGGCGGCGCTCTCGATCTGGTCGATCGAGGCCCGCCACGCCTCCGTCGCCGGGCTGCTGCTGAAGCCGACCCCTGCGAACATCTCACCGAACGGCGCCTTCGACAAACCCAAAACGGCGGCCCAGGTCCTCAAGGCGGTCGCTGCGACCGGCTTCCTCAAATAGCCCCATTTCCCGGCACAGCGGAGCCGGTCGTTCAATCGGCTCCGCCTTCGCCCCCAACCGAATGGAGACACCATGCCCAACATAGGACCGATGGAGATAGCAATCGTCCTGATCATCGCCCTCGTCGTCTTCGGGCCCAAACGCCTGCCCGAGCTGGGCAAGTCGCTCGGCAGGGGAATCCAGGAGTTCAAAGGCACGATCGGCGGCGACAAGAGCGACTCGACCGAGGCGGCGATCGAGCCCGTGCCCGTCGCGGTCGCACCCAGCTCCCCGGCGGAGACCGCATCCGCTCCCAAGCAACAGGCCTGAGGCAAAGCGATGCGGCGCGTAAAAGCGATCTCACACGAGGATGAGCTGAGCCTCGTCGAGCATCTCGACGAGCTGCGCGCCCGCATCATCGTCTCCCTCGCCGTCTTCGGAGTGGCGCTGGCGCTCTGCTTCTGGCAGAACCAGCTGTTGCTCGAGCTGGCCGGCGGCCCGCTGCCCTCCGACCACAACGAGCTGATCACCTTCGGGATCAGCGAGCCCTTCACGACGACGATGACCGTCTCGGCCTACGGGGCGATCATCCTCTCGCTGCCGATCGTCCTCTACCAGCTCTACGCCTACCTGCTGCCGGCCTTCAGCAAACGCGAGCAGCGGGCGATCCTGCCGCTGCTACTGCTGATCCCGGCCCTGTTCATCGCCGGCATCGTCTTCGGCTACTTCGTCGTCCTCCCCGCCGCGACCAACTTCCTGCTCAACTTCAACGACGCCCAGTTCAACATCCAGGTGCGGGCGCGCGAGTACTACGGCTTCTTCGCCCAGACGCTGATCGCCTGCGGGGTCGTCTTCCAGGTCCCGGTCGGGATCCTCGCGATCACCAGGCTCGGCATCGTCACGGTCGCGCAGCTGCGGAAGAACAGGCGCTACGCCTATCTGGGCTGCGCGGTCCTCGCCGCGGCGCTGCCGGGCGTCGATCCGGTCTCGATGCTGCTGGAGACGGCACCGCTGATCCTCCTCTACGAGCTCAGCATCGTCCTCGCGCGGCTGTTCGGACAGCCGAAGCCGGTGCCGCTCACGGACGCACCCGCCACCGGGTCTTAAGAGGAGGGATCAGGGGGCTCGACGAAGTCGACCTGGCGGATCGGCTTCGCCGGCACGCCGGCGGCGATCGTCGCCGGCGGCAGGTCGCGGTTAACGACCGAGTTGGCGCCGATCACGCAGCGCTCGCCGACCTCGACCCCGGTGGTGACGACGCAGTTGACACCGAACCAGCAGTTGGCGCCGATCTCGACCGGGCCCTTCGAGGTGAAGCCCTGTTCGGTGATCGGCCTGTCCGGGTCGTCGAAGCGGTGGCTGGCATCGCCGACGAAGCAGCCGTTGGCGAACATCGTGTGGTCGCCGATC
>Ga0190271_10003222_pt1 | contig 10181 bp, 11 predicted proteins | sample Popmic356T_FD_133747 | JGI IMG/M metagenome (GOLD analysis project Ga0190271, IMG submission 133747) | Populus adjacent soil microbial communities from riparian zone of Weber River, Utah, USA - 356 T | ecosystem: Environmental > Terrestrial > Soil > Riparian zone | place: USA: Utah | collected... | reverse complement strand
TGTGGGCCTCTTCGCTCTCAAACCCCGAGAAGGTGTTGTAGAGCTGGAACGGCGACTGGCCTTCGTACATGATCACCATGTCGTCGGTCACCATGTAGGGGGTGGCCGCCTCGGGGATGAAGATCCCGGCCACACAGTCCCCGTTGTCCACCATGTTCTGCGGATTGACGAAGTGATCGTTGACCACGAGCTCGAAATCGCCACCACCGACCCGGAAGTCGATGCCGTCGTGTAGCTCGTTGGCCGCCACCGCCCAGAACCCCGTCGCCGAGACCGGGCTGGCCACACAGAGTGTCGATCCGGGTGGGATGTCGGCGATGGTCTCGTACCCGGTGTCGGGCGTCGTCATCATGGAGTCGCGCAGGGCGTTGTATTTGCCGAAGGTCACCGTCTGGATCCCCGTCTCCTGCTCGAGGACCGGGATCTCGAGGGTGCCCATAGACACGACGTCGCCATGACCGCCGGCGAAGAAGGTGAACTCGTCCCAGGTCGTACTGGTGACGATGCGGATGTTGTTCTCCTGCTCCCAATCGACCAGATACCCGTTGTCGTTCATGTAATCCCACACCGGATCCGGGGCGAAAGCGAATCGGATCACGGTACGGTCTTCCCCGCCTCCCGTGGTGGTGGATGCCTCTCCTCCCTCACCATCGCTGCCACAGGCCGCCACGACGACGGCAAGCACTGTCAGCAACGCAACTAAAGCTCTCTTCGATCGTGGTCGCACCATCTCCTCCTCTTTGATTACTCGGGGCTTCGACACTCAGCTGGCAATCAGGTCCAGCTCCTCGAACTTGCGCAGGACCTGGGCCTTGGCTACCGCCACGGCGTCCTCGGCGGGGTCGCGGGGGAACGGGAGGTCGATCTGAAGGTCGTCCTCGAGCTTGCCCCCTTTGGCGAAGACCAGGATCCGGTTGGACAGCTCAACGGCCTCCCCGACGTCGTGGGTCACGAATAGCACCGTCTTCTTGGTCTGAGACCACATCTCGTGCAGCTCCCGGCGCAGAGAGCGGGCGGTGATGGCGTCGAGATGGCTGAACGGTTCGTCCATGAACAGGACATCCGGCTCGATGGAGAAGGCGCGAGCAATGCCGACCCGCTGCTGCATGCCACCGGAGAGCTCCCCCGGGTATTTGTCGACCTTGTCGCCGAGCTGGACCATCTCGAGGTACTTCTGACAACGGGCTTTGGTCTCGTCGCTGCGGTCCTTCTGCACGAACAGCAGGTTGTCCATCACCGATCTCCAAGGGAGGAGACGCGCCGCCTGGAACACATAACCGGGCTCGGCGTCATGGTTGTCCTGGGTGATGGTGACCTTCCCCGAACTGGGCGTCTCGATCCCGCTGAGGATGTTGAGGAGCGTCGACTTGCCACAGCCGGAGGGCCCGACGATCGACACGAAGACGTGACCACCGACGTCGAGGTTCACGTTCTCCAGTGCGACGACCCGGTCCTCACCGACCCCGAACTCCTTGGAAAGACCCTCGACCTTGATCTCAGCCATCTAGAAATTCCCACCCTTCGCCACGGTTGTGTCCACGCCTTCCTCGATCTCCTGGTCTTCGATGAGGAGGAAACCCTCACGTTGAACTCCGCCGAAGTCGCCTTCCGCCATTTGAACCGCGTCCATCTTGGGTCGCCACTTGAAGGCCCGATCGGCGAGTGGATCGAAGACCAGTTTCTCCAGGGCCAGGGCGAAGATGATGAAGAAGATGGCGTAGCCGATCACGCCGTGGGCGCGGTGGGCGTCGTACCAGAACTTGATGGTCCACCCCATGCCCCGGTCCGAGGCGAACACCTCGGTGATGACCAGGCCCTTCCAGCCCACCGCGTAGGCGTAGCGGATGGCGGCGAAGAAGAAGGGCATCAGCGAGGGGAGGAGGACGTGGCGGGTGATCTTGTTCTGGGGGACCTCGAAGGAGCGAGCCATGTCGATCAGCTCCTTGGGCGTGTTGCGCACCCCTTCCCTTATGTTGATGATCACGAACGGAGTGCCGGCGATGACCACAGCCAGGATGGGCCCGAGGTTGCCGAAGCCGAGGGCGAGACCGAGGAACAGCGCATAGACCAGGGCGGGCATCGCCAGCACACCCATCACCCAATCGTGGAAGAAGGCATCCACCTTCTTCGAGATCCCCACGGCCAGCCCGATGATCGTCCCCAGGATGAGGGCGATGAAGAAGCCGATGGTCAGCCGCATCAGGGTGATACCGAACTGGACATAGATGTTCTCGGCCGCGCTCGAGTACCGGACGCCGCTGGTGAGCGTGATCTCCTCCCACATGAACACCGCCACCGTCTGCGGAGCGGGGAAGATGCGCGAATCGAGCGTGTAGTAGATGAAGTACCAGATGCCGAGCACGACGAACGGGAACAGGATGCGGGCGAACTTCGGTGACTTGACCCACCCAGGCAATCCGCGTCCTGGAGACGGCGCTGTTGTGACCACAGTCGCCATCAGGTCGACGCCTCGGCACGCCAGCGGAAGAACTTCCGTTCGTAACGCTGCAACACCAGCTTCTCGAGGACCAGGGCGAAGATGAAGAAGGAGATCGCCCAGGCGAATAGCTCGTCCATCCGGAACAGCTGAGAGGCGACTCTCATCTCGAACCCGATCCCCTCGTTGGAGGAGAACACCTCGGTGAGGACGGTGACCTTCCATCCGACCGAGAACCCGAACCGGAGAGCGGTGAAGACGAATGGGGCGAGGAAGGGGAACACGATGTCCCTTTGCCGGCGCCAATTGGTCACTCCAAAGGCGCGGGACATGTCGGTCAGGTCCTTGGGCAGGGCTCTGATCCCCTCGGCCACGTTCACGGTCACTACGGCGAAAGTTGTCATTACGATGGCGAAGATCCAACCTTGTGGCTCGAAGCCCCAGATCACCAGACCGGTCAGCGCCCAGATCAGCGAAGGGGAGACCAGGCTGATGGTGACTGCGTCTCTGAAGAAGCCGTTCCACCAGCGACTCTGGGTGAGGACGCCGATCACGATCCCGATCAGGAATGCGAGGCCGAACCCGATCCCGATCCGGGTCAGCGTGGCCCCGAAGCTGGAGAAGAAACGCCCGCTCTCGATCAGCTCAGGGATCGTCCGAGCGATCCTCAAAGGGCCGGGGATCAGGTTGTCACCGACGATCCGGGAGACAAGTGCCCACGCGAGCAGGAAGAACACGTAGCCGGCGAGCCGCCAGATCCATCGGTCGCGGATCTCCTTCTTGCGGAGGGCGAGCAGACGCTCTTCTTCCGCCGACCTTGGCCCTGGTGCCTGCTGCTCCAGTGTCGTTGCCACTCGATCTAAGCCTATCTATCCGGGTTGGGAGGTGGACAGCGCCGGGCTCGCCCACCTCCGGTCATTTGTCGTCGGTCAAGGGGCCGCCACTACCTCGAACCGCGGCTGGGGGAATCCCTCCTCGAGCTTGTTCTGGTTGTCGGGATGGAGGTCGACCATGAAATCCCAGATCGCCCGTTCCGCCTCGACCCACTCCTCGGTGAAGTAGACCGTGTCGACGAACCAATCGTTCTCTCCGGCCATGAACTCCTGGATGTAGGCGATGTCCTCCTCCGCCTCCACTGCGAAATGCTGGGGATAGGTGGCGATGATCTCGGCCTGGATCTCTGGGTCGGACCACGCCTCGATGCCCCTCTCCCACAACACAAGGAAGGCTTGGGCAGCCTCGGGGTTGGCGTCGTAGAACTCCTCGGTGGAGGAGAAGAGATTGGACATCACATGTCCCTCGTCGCTCTCGAATCCGGAGAACTCGTTGTAGAGCTGGAATGGCATGAGCCCGTCGTACATCAGCACTATCTCACCGGTCCTGAGAAATGGCGCCGCCGCCTCCGGAATGATGACCGCTGCCTCGCAGTCCCCGTTGAGCAGGTTCTGCGGGTTGACGAAGTGATCGTTGACGATGAGCTCGTAGTCGCCGCCACCAACGAAGTAGTCGATGTCGTGCAGCTCGTTCATGGCCACCGACCAGAACTGAGTGTTGGACACTGGGCTGCTGACACAGATCGGTGATCCCGGCGGGACGTCGGTCAACTCTTGGTATCCGGTGTCGGCTCGCGTCATCATCGGCGACCTCTGGAAGTTGTACTTCCCGAAGGTGACCGTCTTGATCTCCGTTTCCTGCTCGAGCACCGGAACCTCCTGGGTGCCGATGGAGACGATGTCGCCGTGCCCGCCGGCGAAGAAGGTGAATTCGTCCCAGGTCGAACTGGTCACGACCCTCGTGTTGAACTCGTCCTCCCACTCCACGATCATCCCGGTGTCGTTCATGTAGTCCCACACCGGGTCCGGAGCAAAGGCGAAGCGGATGACGGTTCTCGCTTCTTCGGGAGTGGTCGTATCCCCGGCTTCTCCTCCATCGCCCTCACCACCGCAAGCCGTCACCACCAGACCCATCAGTGCGATGAGCACCGCCCATCGCCACTTCGATCTCGGTCGCACCATTACCTCCCGATCAAGTTGCAGTGCCTGCCTGCCCTGCGAAGGGCTCGGCTTAGGCGATCATATATCAGACAATCCATACTTTGTAGTGTGAATGGCAATCGATTGTGCCGGGACGGGTCATGAACATCCGTATCACCAATCTCGGATTTGCCTATGGCGGTGAAACTCCGACCCGTGTGTTGTCTGGTCTCGACCTGGAGGTGAAGTCGGGCAGCGTCCATGCCGTGATCGGTCCCAACGGGTGTGGGAAGAGCACCTTGCTCCGGATCGTGGCCGGTCTGGAGAAGCCCTCGACCGGGAGTGTCGAGTTCGTCGGGCCACAGCGACACGAGAAGAAGACTGCGCTCGTGTTTCAGGACCCCCGCCTGCTGCCATGGTGGACAGTGGAGCGAAATGTCGCCATCAGCGCCGAGTTCAGTGAGAAGCCCGAGGACGTCTATCACAAGATTCGTGACTTCCACACCAGGCGCATGGGTTTGGGCCGGGTGCGGGCGCAGAGGCCGGACACGCTCTCCTTGGGGCAGCAGACCATGGCCGGGCTGGGTCGGGGTATCGCCCACGACGCCGAGGTCCTCCTCCTCGACGAGCCGTTCACCCATCTCGACGCGCTCAATCGGAGGAAGCTGCATGAGGAGTTCGAGACCCACTGGCAACTCGACCCGCGCACGATCTTGCTCGTGACTCACGACGTCGACGAGGCGGTAACCCTGGCCGATCGGGTCTCGGTGATGCGCGGAGGGCCGGGCCCACTGATCGACACCATCGAGGTTGACGCCCAGCGGCCCCGGGTCGGCATATCGCCGATCCATCCCGGGCTGCGCGCGGCGACGACCTGGGTGTGGGACGCGCTGGAGAGGAGCTGACAATGATCGGGTTCATCGGTCTGGGTCGGATGGGCGGGGCCATGGCCGCACATCTGGTGGCGGCTGGTCATCAAGTCCTGGGGCTCGATCCGTCTCCTGGAGCTCGAGATGCGGCTCGGGAGCGCGGTGTCGAGCTCGTCGGTTCGGTGTCGGATCTTCGACTCCCGGTGGTGATGAGCTCGCTCCCGGGCGACGCCGAGGTGGAGGCTGTCTATTCAGACGACCTGTTCCGGGCCCTCGAATCGGGTGCGCTCTGCCTGGACCTGTCCACCATCGATGTGGGTCTATCGCAGCGGATCGCGGGCGAGGCAGCCGGAGCCGGTCATCGGTTCCTCGACTGCCCGGTGAGCGGCACATCGGTGCACGCTCGGGCCGGGACTGGCGGTCATGGTTGGTGGCGAGGCCGGGGCAGTTGAGGAGGCACGTCCATATTTGGATGCCTTCAGCACCTCGGTTCATCACCTCGGGCCGAACGGCTCGGGTCTCGAGATGAAGCTGATCACCAACCGCCTCCTCAATGCGCACGTCGTGGCGATCGCCGAGGCGATCCTGGAAATGGAGAAGGCCGGGCTCGACACCACTTCTTGCATCGACCTGCTGCGCCAGGGCGCCGTACCCAGGCTCCTCGACTACAAGGCAGGCAGCATGGCCGCCCGTGACTACAGCCCCCTGTTCACCGTCGACCTCATGGCCAAGGACCTCGGTCTGGCCGATGCCCGTCGGCCACCGGGGCCGGTGGGGAAGGTCGCCGCGGCGATCCTGCGACAGGTCCGAGACGAGGGTTGGGGCGCGGACGACATCGGGGCCGTGATCGAGGTGCTAGCGGGAGCCAAAACGAAGTAGTCGCGCCGCGTTACCGCCCACCACGAGGGCGTGTTTCTCCGCGGTGAGGTTGGCCTCGGCCAGGAAGCCGAGGGGGTCGGTGGGGCCCATGTCGAAGGGGTAGTCGCTTCCCATCAGGACGTGGTCGGCCCCGAATTCGCCCACGAGGTACTCCACGGCATCCGTCGAGAAAACGGTGGTGTCGAAGTACAGCTTGTGCAGGTACTCGCTCGGCGGCCGCGGGATGTGATGCCTCGCCTCCGGCCTCACCTTGTACGCATGATCGGTGCGAGCAAAATAGAAGGGCAAGTAGCCGCCCCCATGCACCACTAGCATGCGCAGGCCGGGAAACCTCTCCAACACACCTCCCAGGATCATCCGGGATACGGCCACGGTGGAGGCGAGTGGCATGCACACCACGTTGATCAGGTAGTAGTCATCCATCCGGCTCGGCTCGGTCCAACCATGGGGATGGAGGATCACAAGCATCTCCAACTCTTCGGCTGCGGCCCAGATCGGGTCGAACCGCCGGTCGTCGAGGTCACCACCCTTCACATCGGCGTTGACCTCGAATCCGTTGAAGCCCAAGTCCGCATTCACCCGTCTCATCTCGGTCACCGCCGCCTCGGGGTGGTCCATGGGCAGGTTGGCAACCCCAACGAATCGATCGGGCGCCTCCCGGGTCATCTCGAAGATCGCGTCGTTCTGCATCGCGTTGACCCGGGGGCCCGTCTCTCCGTCGAGCCAGTGGAAGTACTGGGGTGGGGCGATCGCTAGCACCTGTACATCGACCCCCTGGAGGTCCATGTCGGCGATCCTCGCCTCTGGGTCGACGAATTGAGCGGTCTGGGTGGCTCTCAACTCCCGGTTGTAGCGGGTGCTCTCTTCGGTCTGGAATTGCAGCCTCGGGTCGTATTCGATCCGGAAGAGCGGTGCCGCCACCTCGGCGGCGGCCGGCACCTCGACGTGGGTGTGGATATCCACTGTGAGATAGGGCGGTTTGGTTGCGGTAGAAGGCTCCCATTTCGGCCCCAACTCCTGCCACCACTGCGCGTAATCACCGGATACACCCTGCATGATGCACTATGTACCATCTCTGCCGATGCGATTGGTCAATTTCGAGCGGAAAGGTGAGCGCTGTCTCGGTGCCCTCCACGGCGAAACCGTCGTCGATCTCTCTGATTCGGGGCTGCCCAACGACACGATCGACCTGATCGCGCAATGGGACCTGGCCAAGGCGGAGCACGCCGTTGGCCAAGGATCGAGAATGCCCCTCGCCGGGGTGCGGTTGCTGGCGCCGATCTTGCCCCGCAAGAACATCATCGCCGTCGGCCGCAACTACCGAGACCACGCCCGGGAGTTCTCCGATTCGGGATTCGACGCCTCCGAGAAGCAGATGATCCCTGAGCACCCGGTGATATTCACCAAGGCGCCGACAGCCGTGATCGGGCCCGACGAGTCGATCGTCCTTGCCAACGATCCAACGGGCACGACCGACTACGAAGGCGAGATGGCCGTGGTGATCGGCCGAACCGCTCGCAACATCTCGCCGGAGGAGGCATTGGACCACGTCTTCGGTTGGACGATTGTCAACGATGTCACTGCCCGCGAGCTCCAGAAGAGACACATCCAGTGGTTCGTCGGAAAGAGCCCGGACACCTTCTGCCCGATCGGACCCGTGATAACGACCATCGACGAATTGCCGGACATCGGTGCCTCGTGGCTGCGCACCAAGGTCAATGGTGAGGTCCGCCAGGAGGCCCCGATCAGCGACCTCATCTTCGACGTGCCGGCGCTGATCGCCACGCTCAGTTCGGTTATGACGCTCGAGCCCGGCGACCTGATCGCCACCGGAACCGGTCAGGGTGTCGGCATCGGATTCGATCCACCGAGGTACCTGACGGCGGGCGACTTGGTGGAGATATCAATCGACGGGATCGGGACCTTGCGAAACCCGGTGAGCTGAGAGGACAGAATGGACGCCATCGAGACACCAGAGGCTGTTTCGCCCACGACCGTGCTTCGCCGGACAGCGCGCCCTCGCACGGCGACCGCCTTCGTGTCGGACTCTCTTCGCCAGTCGATCCTCAATGGGGACCTGGTCGGCGGCACGAGATTGAGCCTTGCCGAGATCGCCTCGACATACGACGTGAGCACCACTCCGGCGCGTGAGGCTCTGCGCGAGCTCTCGTTCGAAGGTCTGGTCAAGATCGACAGCTACCGGGGTGGGGTGGTCACTGCTGTGACCAAGGCCGAGGTCGAGGAGATCGTGAGGATTCGCCAGGTGCTGGAGCCCATGGCGGCGCGGGAAGCGGTGGAGGGGATGACACCGGAGATCTTGGACGACGCCCGGGTCATCCTCGACGAGATGGCCGCCTCCGACTCCTGGGATGTTTGGGTTCAGGGCAACCGGGCGTTTCACCGGAAGATCTATGACGCCTCCTCGTCGCGGAGACTTGTTTCCCTCATCAAGAGCCTCCAGGACACCCAAGTCGTTTTCGTCAGCGCCACCCTGAGGAAGAGCCCGATGCTCAAGGAGACCGCGACCAGGGATCACAACGACATGATCGCGGCCATCGTGGCGGGCGATGTCGACCGTCTGATCGAGATCACCCTGCAACATCTGACGATCCCGATCCGGGACTAACAGATGCCCGAGATCCCGACCAGTCTTCCCCCGGTTCGCGACACGCGACGGTCCAACCTGGCCGTGCCCCCGGGTTCGGTGGACTGTCATACCCACGTGTTCGTCGATGGCTACCCGATGATCTCCGGACGCGGATACGACCCTCCGCAGTCGACACTCGAGGACATGTTGGATATGCACTCGATGCTCGGGATCGACCGCGTGGTCCTGACTCAGCCCTCGGTCTATGGGACCGACAACTCGGCGATGCTCGACGCGGTCGCCCGCATCCCTGATCGAGCCCGTGCCGTCGTCGCCGTTGCAGGCGACACGTCCGACGGCGAGTTGGAATCGCTTCATGCCCGGGGGGCACGAGGTATCCGGCTCAATCTCGACAACGTGGGTGGAATGCCGGTCGAGCTGGACGAGGTCCCTGGTCTGGTCAAGAGGATTGCCGCACTGGACTGGCACGTCGAGTTCCTCTTCCAGGGAGCTGAGTTGCCCGGTCTCCTCCCGCTGCTTCGCTCGCTCGATGCCCCGGTGTCGATTGGCCATTTCGCATACATGCCGGCGGCGGAGGGAGTGGGTTATGGACCGTTCCAGGCTCTCCTCGACCTGGCCGCCGAGGGAAACACGTGGGTGAAGCTGTCGGCCCCGAATCGGCTGGGGGTTGGTGACCTGCCGCCGTGGCCGGACGTGGTCCCTCTCGCCCGAGCATTGATCGATGCCAATCCCGATCGAATGCTTTGGGCCACCGACTGGCCCCATCCCAACAAGTTCGTGATCCAGCCCAATGACGCCGACTTGCTGGAGCAATTAAAGCTGTGGGCTCCCGACGAAGACCAGCGGCGACGCATCCTGGTCGACAATCCCACGGCCCTGTACGGGTTCTCATGAGCGGTGCCATCGCCTTCATGGGCTTGGGGCTGATGGGCTCTCGCATGTCCGGCCACCTTCTCGCCGCCGGGCACGTGGTGCGGGGCTACGACCCCGACCCGGCGCGATTGGCGGTGTTCGAGGAGAAGGGCGGGCTGGTCGCCGCGTCGCCGGCTGAGGCGGTGGAGGGCTGCTGGGCCGCGCTGCTCTCGCTACCCACCTCCGACGTATCGCGACAGGTTTGTCTCGGAGAGGACGGCATCGCCCGTTCGGGCGTATCGCCTCTCTTTGTATACGACACCACGACGGGCCGGCCGAACGATGCCGTCGAGATCGGCGACGCCTTGGCCGCAATCGGCGTCGTCTACTCCGACACAACCGTCAGCGGGAACAGCGAGGTCGCCGAGAAGGGCGAGTTGGTGGTGATGTTGGGCGGCTCGGAGGACGCCTATCTGCGAGGTAGGCCGATCTTCGAGGCGATCGGTCGCTCCCATCATCATGTCGGGCCTGTCGGCTCCGCCTCCCGGATGAAGCTGATCGTG
>Ga0190271_10003221_pt1 | contig 10181 bp, 9 predicted proteins | sample Popmic356T_FD_133747 | JGI IMG/M metagenome (GOLD analysis project Ga0190271, IMG submission 133747) | Populus adjacent soil microbial communities from riparian zone of Weber River, Utah, USA - 356 T | ecosystem: Environmental > Terrestrial > Soil > Riparian zone | place: USA: Utah | collected... | reverse complement strand
GTCCCGGCGACACCGTCGTGATCGCCGGCAAGGGCCACGAGCAGGGCCAGGAGTTCGCGGACGGTCGCAAGCTCCCCTTCGACGACCGCCTCGTCGCCCGTGAGGAGCTGCGCAGGCTGGGCAGCCCAGCATGAGGCTGACGCCGGCCGAGATCGTCTCCGCACTTGGCGCCGCCATCGTCGCCCAGGGCTCCGCGCAGTCGCCGCGCCGGGCGGTCATCTCTTCCGCCGAGGCCAGTCCTGGCGACCTTTTCTTCGGCCTGCGCGGCGCCCACCGCGACGGTGCCGAGTTCGCCCCCGAGGCGATCGAGTCCGGAGCGTGGGGCGTGGTCGTCGGCCCGGGACTGCGGTTGTCGCTTGTCCCGGATAGCGAGACAAACGACAACCGCACCGGCGAGGACGGCCCCTGGGTCTTCGTCGTCGACGACCCGCTGGTGGCGCTGCAGGCGCTGGCCCGGGCGGAGCGGCGGGCGCTCGGGGCGCGCGTGGTGGGGGTGACCGGCTCGGTCGGCAAGACCTCGGTCAAGGACATCGCCCGGGCCCTGCTGCCCGGCCGGGTCCACGCCAACCGCGAGAACCTCAACACCGAGATCGGGCTGCCGCTGACGATCCTCGAAGCACCCGGGGACACCGAGACGCTGGTCCTGGAGATGGCGATGCGGGGCGCCGGCCAGATCGCCGAGCTGGCCGAGATCGCCGAGCCCGAAGTGGCGGTGATCACCAACGTCGGTCCCGTCCACGTCGAGCTGCTCGGCTCGGTCGCGGCGATCGCCGCCGCCAAGGCCGAGGTGATCGATTTCCTGCCCGCGGAGGGGGCCCTGGTCGCCCCGGTCGAGGCCGGCGAGCTGGGGCCGCACCTGGGGCGGGCGCCACGGCTGCTGCGCTTCGGCCCGGGCGGCGACGTCGCCGCGCTGGAGCGGCGGGTCGAGGAGGGGGTGACGGAAGCGCGGATCGCCACGCCGCTCGGGGAGACGACCTTCCACCTGCCTTTCACGGAGGCCCACAACCTCACCAACGCCCTCGCCGCGATCGCCGCCGGGGTGGCGCTGGGCGCCGATCCGGCCGAGATGGCCGACCGCGCTGCGAGCATAGGATTCTCGCGTTTCCGCGGCGAGCGCCTCCGGCTCGGCGACGGGATTCTCCTCGTGAACGACTGCTACAACGCCAACCCGGTCTCGATGCGCGCCGCGCTCGACCACCTCGCCGCGCTCGGCGCCGAGCGGACCGTCGCGGTGCTGGGCGAGATGGCCGAGCTCGGCCCCGGCGCGGCCGGCTACCACGGAGAAATCGGCGAGCACGCCCGCGCCCACGGCATCGACTTCCTGGTCGGCGTCGGCGAGCCGGCCCAGGCCTACGGCCCCGACGAGCTGGTCGGCACCCCCGAGGAAGCGGCGGAGCTGCTGGCGGCGCGGCTGGAAAGCGGCGACGCGGTGCTGGTCAAGGGATCCCGGTCGGCCGGCCTGGAGGCCGTCGCCGAGACGCTCGAGGGGATGCTCTGATGGGCGAAGTCCTGATCGCCGGCATGGCGGCGATGCTGATCTGCATCTTCCTCGGCCCCAAATTCATCGAGTACCTGCGGGTGCGCGAGTTCGGCCAGCACATCCGCGAGGACGGCCCCCAGGAGCACCACGCCAAGGCGGGGACGCCGACGATGGGCGGGCTGATCATCTTCGTCTCGATCTGCGTCCCGTACCTGGTCCTCTCCGAGCGCGACGCCCAGAGCCTGGCCGTCTTCGGGGTCGCCCTCGGCTGCGCCGGGCTCGGCTTCGCCGACGACTTCATCAAGATCGTCAAACGCCGCTCGCTGGGGCTCTCGGCGCGTTGGAAGATCCTCTTCCAGGTGTTCCTGGCCCTGATCCTCTGGTGGGTCGCCCGCCACGAGGTAGGCCTGGAGCCGATCCTCTACTTCCGGATCGGCGACGGCAGCATCGACCTCGGCCCGGTCCTCTACTTCGTGCTGGTCTTCCTGGTCCTCGCCGGCACCTCGAACGGGGTCAACCTCACCGACGGTCTCGACGGGCTCGCCGCCGGCTGCTGCGCGATTGTCCTGCTCGCCTACACGGCGATCTCCTTCGTCGCCAACCAGCAGCAGGACCTGGCCCTGCTCTCCGCCTGCCTGGTCGGGGCCTGCGTCGGCTTCCTCTGGTTCAACGCCTTCCCGGCCTCGATCTTCATGGGGGACACCGGCTCGCTCGGCTTAGGCGGGGCGATCGGCGCCCTGGCGGTGATGACCCAGACCGAGGTGCTGCTGCTGATCATCGGCGGCATCTTCGTGATCGAGGCACTCTCGGTGGCGATCCAGGTCTTCTCCTTCAAGACCTTCCGCCGCCGCGTCCTGCTGATGGCGCCGCTGCACCATCACTTCGAGATGATGGCCTGGTCGGAGACGAAGATCATGCTGCGCTTCTGGATCGTCGCCGCCGTCTGCTCGGGGATCGGCTTCACGCTGTACCAGCAGTCGATCGGCCGCTGAGCGCGGCCGCGCCCCGTCAGCTCCGCAGCTCGGCTTCGATCGCCGCCACCGAGGCGGCGCCGGCCTCTTCGACCGGCTCGGTGCTCCGCAGCGCCCGGCTCAGCACGAAGGCGCCCTCCAGCGCGGCCAGCATCTGGATCACCAGCGTCCGGGCCCGCTGGCGGGGCATCCCCGCCATCTCGAAGCGGGCGGTGCCGCCCTCGATCCAGGCGTTGAAGACGTCGGCGCAGGCCTGCCGCAGCTCCTCGTCGGCGCTGGCGGTCTCCAGGGCCACGGTGGCGATCGGGCAGGCGTCGGCGTAGTCGGTTTCGACCAGGGTCTCGGCGGCGCCAGCGAAGAAGGCCCGGATCCCTGCCGCCAACTCGACCTCCGGCCCCGCGAACTCGCCCAGCAGCAGCCCGTAGAGCGCCCCCGAGCGCCGCACCGTCTCCGCCCCCAGCTCCGCTTTGCCGCCCGGGAAGTGGTGGTACAGGGACCCGAACGGCGCCCCCGCCTCGGCAAGGATCTCCTTGACCCCGGTCCCCATATAGCCCTGCCGGCGAAACAGCTCGCCGCTGGCGTCGAGGATCCGCTCTTTCGTCTTGCCGGCCATCGCTTCGATGATAGTTTCCCGCCTAACTAGAGCGATCTATCTAGTCGAGACGAAAGGGTGGTGGCGATGGCGGAGGTCGAGCTTTCAGCGGGGACCGTCGAGTACGGCGACACGGGCGGCGTCGGGCCGGCGCTGGTGATGCTGCCCGGGCTGGGGATGGACGGGCGGCTCTGGCACGGCCCGATCGAGCAGCTCCGCGACGAGTACCGCTGCCTGACCCCGGTCCTGCCCTTCGGCGCCCACCGGCAGCCGATGCGCCCCGACGCCGACCTCTCGCTGGTCGGGGTGGGCCGGATCGTCAGCGACTTCCTCGCCGCGCTCGACCTGCGCGACGCGGTCCTCTGCTTCAACGACTGGGGCGGCGCCCAGACGATGATCGCCGACGGCGGCATGGACCGGGTCGGCCGGCTCGTCCTCGTCTCCTGCGAGACCGAGGGCAACTACCCGCCCGGCCTGGCCGGCAACGCCGCCTGGCTCTCCGCGAAGCTGCCCGGCGGTCTCTCGATCATGCGGCGGACGCTGGCGACCCCGTGGCTGCGGCGGCTGCCGATGGTCTACGGGCAGATGAGCAAGCGCGGCATCCCCGAGGAGCTGATGCAGAGCTGGCTGGAGCCGCTGGCCCGCCCGGAGATCCGCCGCGACCTGGCCAAGTACGCCGGCGACGCGATGCGCGGCAAGAAGGCGATCCGGGCGGCGACGCCGGCGCTGGCCTCCTTCGAGCGTCCCGTCCTCGTCGTCTGGGACCGCGAGGGGAAGATGATGCCCAACGCCGAGGGCCGCAAGCTCGCCGATTCCTTCCCCGACGCCCGCTTCGTCGAGCTGCCCGACTGCTTCACCTTGGTCCCGCTCGACCAGCCGCTGGCGCTCGCTCGGGAGATCCGCGAGTTCCTCGCCTGACAGGGGCACCGCCGCCCGTCGCGAAGATAAGCGGGATGAGCGTCCCGCCGCCGAAGCAGATCCGCCCGCCGCTGCCGCGGGGCCCGTTCCTGGTCATCGGCCTGGCCCGCTCGGGACAGGCCGCGGCGCGACTGCTGGCCGGCCGCGGCGAGACCGTCGTCGGCGTCGATTCCGGGTTCCCCGAGGGGGTTGCAGGACTTCGCGAGGCCGGCGTCGAAGTGTTTACGGATTCGGATGGATTGGCGCTGCTCGACGGAGTGCGGACGGTCGTGAAGAGCCCCGGGGTCCCGCGGGAGGCGCCGGCGATCGCCGCGGCTCTGGAGCGCGGGATCGAGGTGATGGGCGAGTTGGAGCTGGCCTGGCGGGCGCTCCCCAACCGCTTCCTCGCCGTCACCGGCACCAATGGCAAGACGACCGTCGTCGAGATGCTCGGCCACGTCTACCGCAATGCCGGCGAGCCGGTCGCGGTGGCCGGCAACGTCGGCACGCCGCTCGCCTCGCTGGTCGGGACGCTCGACCCCGACGCCACCGTCGTCTGCGAGTGCTCGAGCTTCCAGCTCGAAGACACCCTCGAGTTCGCCCCCGAGGGCGGCATCTTCCTCAACCTCGCCCCGGACCACCTCGACCGCTACGACGGCCTCTCCGACTACCTCGCCGCGAAGCTGCGGATCTTCGCCAACCAGGGCAACGACGACGTCGCCGTCTACAACGCCGACGACCCCGCGCTGGCCGGCACCGACCTCGGCGGCTGCGCCCGCCGCGTCGCCTTCTGCGTCGGCGCCGCCCCGGACTGCGAGGTGGCGCTCGCCGAGGGGACGATCTTCTACGACGGCGAGCCGCTGCTGCGGGTCGAGGAGCTGGGCGTGGTCGGCGAGCACAACGTCGCCAACGCGATGGCCGTCGCCGCGGCGGCGCTGACGATGGGACTCGACCGCGAGGCCGTGTGCGAGGGCCTGCGCAGCGTCGCTGGGGGCCCGCACTGGCTCGAGCCGGTCGCCGAGCGCGTCGGCTGCCGCTTCGTCAACGACTCGAAGGCGACCAACGTCGCCGCGGCGATCGTCGGCATCCGCGCCTTCGCCGACGGCGTCCACGCGATCCTCGGCGGCAGCGAGAAGGGCGAGCCCTACGAGCCGCTGCTCGACCCGGTCCGCGAGCGCTGCCGCGCCTGCTACCTGACCGGGGCCTCCGCCGAGCGTCTCGCCGAGGCGCTGGCCCCGGCGATCGCGGCCGGGGTCGAGCTGCACCGCTGCGAGGACCTCGGGGACGCGGTCCGCCGCGCCGCCGCCGCGGCCGCGCCCGGCGAGACGGTCCTGCTCTCGCCGGCCTGCGCCAGCTTCGACGCCTTCGAGAACTTCGAGCGCCGCGGCGAGCGCTTCCGCGAGATCGTCGAGGGCCTCGCTTGAGCTCCCGCGCCCTCTCGCTCGGCGGCCTCGTCGGCCGTCCCGTGAAGTCGAAGAAGAAAGGCCGCGGCAAGAGCAAGGCGCGGCGCAAAGCCGTCTCGACCGAGTACAGCATGCTGCTGACTGCGACCCTCTGCCTGCTGGCGCTGGGCGCGGTGATGGTCTTCTCGGCCAGCTCGACGACCCGCATCCTCCAGGACGGCGGCCTCTCCGACAGCGCCTTCTACCTGAAGCGGACGCTGCTGTTCGGCACCGTCGGGCTGATCGTCATGCACCTGGTCGCCCGCCACAAGCTGAGCGTGATCCGCAACCTCACGCCGGCCCTGGTCGCGGTCGCCTTCTTCCTGCTCTGCGCGGTCCTGGTCGCCGGCAACAACGTCAACGGCGCCACCCGTTGGCTCGGCTCCGGCTTCCTGCAGGTCCAGCCCTCGGAGATCGCCAAGGTGGCGCTGATCTTCTACGGCGCCGACATGCTCGCCCGCAAGCCGAAGCGGGCCCGCTCGATCGAAGGCTTCATGCCCTTCCTGCTGGTCGTCGGCGCGGCGGCGATGCTGATCATGCTCGAGCCCGACATGGGCACGACGATGGTGACGATCTTCGCCGTCGGCGCCACCCTGATCGCGGCCGGCGCCCGCCCCCGCGACCTCGGCCTGATCGCCCTCGGGATCGCCTTCCTGGCCCTGGTGATGACGATCGTCGAGCCCTACCGGATGGCCCGCCTGACCGGCTTCCTCAACCCCGGCGCCGACGCCCACGGGGCCGGCTTCCAGGCCGCCCAGGCGAAGATCGCGCTCGGCTCGGGCGGTCTCTTCGGGGTCGGGATCGGCAACGGCGTCCAGAAGGCCTTCTACCTGCCCGAGGCCCACACCGACATGATCTCCGCGGTGATCGGCGAGGAGCTGGGCCTGGTCGGGATCGTCGGCGTCGTCGGCCTCTTCGCGATGTTCGGCTACGCCGGCTTCAAAGTCGCCCAGAAGGCGAAGGACAACTACGGGAAGATCCTCGTCGCCGGGCTCACCTCGATGGTCCTCGCCCAGGCGACGATCAACCTCTTCGCGGTGATGGGGCTGGCGCCGCTGACCGGCGTGCCGCTGCCCTTCGTCTCCTACGGCGGCAGCAGCCTGATGACCAACCTGCTCGTCGTCGGCGTGATCCTCAACGTCGCCCGCGGCGGCACCGCCAAGGCGGCCCGAAGCTCGACCACCCGCACTGGCAAACTGCGCGTCGTCGATGGCGGGCGCCGGCCCGCGCGCGAAAGGAGCCGAGCCAAAGGTGCCAGTCGGAAAGCCGAAGGTCGTAGTGGCGGCGGGGGGAACCGCGGGTCACGTGGTGCCCGCAATGGCGGTCGCCGCCGAGCTTCGGGCTAGCGGCGCCGAGGTCTCCTTCCTGGGGACCCGCGAGCGGATCGAGGCCGAGCTGGTCCCCGCGGCCGGCTACGAGATCGACTTCGTCAAGGTGCGGGGAATCGACCGCCGCAACCCGCTGCGCGCTGCCCGGGCCGGGCTCGAGGCGCTCGGCGCCGTCGGCGCGGCGCGAAAGATGCTGCGTGCCCGGGGCGCCGACGTGGTGATGGGCGGCGGCGGCTTCGTCGCCGGCCCGGCCGGCCTGGCGGCGACGCTGACCGGCACGCCGCTGGTCCTGACCGAGGCCGACAGCCACCTCGGGCTCGCCAACCGGCTGCTGGCCGGCCGGGCGCGGCGGGTCTGCCTCGCCTTCCCGATCGAGGGTCGCGAGGGCGATCGCTACCTGGTCACCGGGCGGCCGGTGCCGGAGGCGGTGGTGCGGGCCGAGCGCGGCGCCGCCCGCGAGCGCTTCGGGATCCCGGCCGAGGCCCGCTGCCTGCTGGTGATGGGCGGCAGCCAGGGGGCGCGCTCGATCAACCTCGCCGCGATCGAGGCCTTCGCCGAGCGCCCGGGCCGCGACTTCCACGTCCTCCACCTGGCCGGCAAGCGCGACTTCCCGGATCTGGCGACCCGGCTCGCCGCCGCTCCATATAAGGACCGCTACGCGCTGCTCGCCTACGAGCCCGACCTCGGTGACGTGCTGGCCGCCTCCGACCTGGTGCTGGGGCGCTCGGGCGGCTCGATCTTCGAGGTGACCGCAGCCGGCCGCCCGGCGATCCTCGTCCCCTACCCGCACGCGACCGCCGACCACCAGAGCGCCAACGCGGCCTGGATGGAGCGGGGGGGAGCGGCAAGCGTGGTCCGCGACGAGGAGCTCGACGCCGACCGGCTCGAGGCCGAGGTGGCCGGCCTGCTCGGCGTCCCCGAGCGCCTCGCCGAGATGACCGCCGCGGCGCGCGCCCTCGCCAAGCCCGACGCGGCGCGCCATATCGCGAACCAGGTTCTGGAGGCGGCGCGATGACGGTTTCCAGCTTCCGCTGTGACTTTGCCCTCCATAGCGGGGGAAACTCACAGCGGAACCGGGAGGGGCTGCGATGAGCGGGCACGCCTGGGCCGGGCGGCGGCTGCACTTCATCGGCATCGGCGGGGCCGGGATGAGCGGGTTGGCGCTGGTCTGCGCGCGGCTCGGCGCGACCGTGACCGGAAGCGACCGGGCCGATTCTTCTTATATGGAGCGGCTGCGCAGGGCCGGCCTGGCGCCCACGGTCGGCCACGAGGCCGCCAACCTCCCGGACGACGCCGAGGTGGTCGTCTCCACCGCGATCGCCGCCGACAACCCCGAGCTGGCGCTGGCCCGCCAGCGGGGCGTCGAGCCGATCCACCGGGGCGCCCTGCTCGCCCAGCTCTGCGCCGAGAAGCGGCTGATCGCCGTCGCCGGCACCCATGGCAAGACGACCACGACGGCGATGCTGGCCTGGGCGCTGCGGGGCATCGGGGCCGAGCCGGCCTTCTTCGTCGGCGGCGAGGTGCCGGGACTCGGGGACGACGGCGGCGCCGCCAACGCCGGCTGGGGCGAGGGGGAGTGGGTCGTCGCCGAGGCCGACGAGAGCGACGGCAGCTTCCTCGACCTCAAGCCCGAGGTGGCGGTGGTCACCAACGTCGAGATGGACCACCACACCCGCTGGGGCTCGCTGGCGGAGCTGCGGACCGCCTTCGAGCGCTTCGTCGCGCCCGCGGCCGGTCTGGCGCTGCCGACCGCGGTCGGGGCCGACCGGCGCAAGCCGGCGCCGGACGCCGAGGGCGGGCCGGGGGCGCTGGCCGCCGGCGGCTCGACCGCGGCGGCGCTCGGCGGCGCCGCGGCGCTGAGCGGTGGCGAGGGGGCCCGGGTCACCCGCTTCGGCGCCGACGCTCCCGGCCCGACGGTGCTGCCGCTGGCGGTGCCGGGGCGCCACAACCTGCTCAACGCCCGCGCCGCCCTGGCCGCGGTCGAGCTGGCCGGGCTCGACGTCGAGGCCGCCGCCGCGGCGCTCGCCGACTTCCCCGGCGTCAAGCGCCGGCTTGAGCTCAAGGGCAGCTGCGACGGCGTCCGCGTCTACGACGACTACGCGCACCACCCGACCGAGGTTCGCGCCGCCCTCTCGGCCCTGCGCGAGCTCGCCCCCCGGCGCCTCGTCGCCGTCTTCCAGCCGCACCTCTACTCGCGGACCAAGGCGCTCGCCGGGCGCTTCGGGCGAGCGCTCGCCGCCGCAGACGAGATCGCCGTCCTCGACGTCTATCCGGCGCGGGAGCTGCCGGTCGGCCCGCTCGAGGGCGTGAGCGGGCTGCTCGTCGCCGAGGCCGCTGCCGATGCGGCGGGCGGGCGCCCCGTGACCTGGCTGCGCGACATCGACCGTGCCGAGGCCCGGCTCGCCGGCGCGCTCGGCGAGGGCGACCTGCTCGTCACGCTCGGCGCCGGCGACGTCTTCAAGTTGGCCGACGCTCTCGTCGCGGAGGCGGCGGAATGAGCGAGCCGGAGGGAATCGAGCATGACTTCCCGCTCTCGCGCCTGACCACCGTCCGCGCCGGGGGCCGGGCGGCGATGTTCGCCCGCGCCGGCGACGAGGAGCGGTTGATCGCCCTGCTCGCCCACGCGCGCGATCGGGGCGTCCGGGTAGGAGTGGTGGGGTCGGGATCGAACCTGTTGGTGTCGGACGATGGCTTCGAAGGACTGGTCCTGAAACTCGATGGTGGACTCGCGACGATCGAGCGCGACGGCGACCGCGTGCTCTGCGGCGGCGGCGCCCGGCTGCCTTCGGCGGCGGCGCGGTCTGCCAAGTGGGGCCTCTCCGGCCTCGAGTTCGGAGTCAACATCCCCGGCACCGCCGGCGGGGCGGTCCGCATGAACGCCAACGCTTACGGCGGCGAGCTGGCGCGCACGCTCGAGTGGGTCTCGGTCTGCACGGCCGACGGCGCCGAGCGGCGCACTCCCGATCAGCTCGGGTTCTCCTACCGGCGCTCGAACCTGGCCGAGGGCGAGGTCGTCTCGCGCGCCTCGTTCCTCCTCGAGCCGGGGAACCCCGACGAGATCAAGGCGACCCTGGCCGGGATGCGCGACAAGCGGCGGGCGGCGCAGCCCTCCGGGATCAAGACGTTCGGCTCCACCTTCAAGAACCCCGACGACCCGCGTGCCGAGGGCCGCTCGGCGGGTCAGCTGCTCGATGCGGCGGGTTGCCGTGGGCTGCGCGTCGGCGGCGCTGCGTTCTCCGCCAAGCACGCCAACTTCGTCGAGAACACAGGCGACGCGACGACCGCCGACATCCTCGCCCTGATGGCGCAGGGGCGCCGCCGCGTGCACGAGAAGTTCGGCGTCGAGCTCGAGCCTGAGGTCCAGGTGCTCGGCGAGGTCGAGTGGCCGCCCGACTGGGAGCTCGGTTGATGGGCGCGCGGAGCCTCGGCGCCGGCCGCAAGGGAATTCGCCGCTTCAGCCTTCCGCGGCTG
>Ga0190271_10003220_pt1 | contig 10181 bp, 8 predicted proteins | sample Popmic356T_FD_133747 | JGI IMG/M metagenome (GOLD analysis project Ga0190271, IMG submission 133747) | Populus adjacent soil microbial communities from riparian zone of Weber River, Utah, USA - 356 T | ecosystem: Environmental > Terrestrial > Soil > Riparian zone | place: USA: Utah | collected... | reverse complement strand
GCCAGGACGTGGCCAACGTGATCGAAAGCGTCGTTCTCGAAAACGCCTGATCTGGCGCTTCGGTTTCATACATGGATCTCGGCACGGTTTCCCTCACGCTGATTTTGCTGATTGCGCTCGCGTTGGCGTTCGACTTCATGAACGGCTTTCACGACGCGGCGAACTCCATCGCCACGGTGGTTTCCACCGGCGTGCTCAAGCCCTGGCAGGCAGTCCTCTGGGCCGCATTCTTCAACGTCATCGCCGTGTTCTTCTTTCACCTGGGCGTGGCTGCCACGGTGGGCAAGGGGATCGTCGACCCCTCCTTCGTCGACAATCAGCTGATTTTCGGCGCCCTGATCGGCGCAATCGCCTGGAACCTCATCACCTGGTACTACGGCATTCCGTCCAGCTCTTCTCACGCGCTCATTGGCGGCCTGATCGGAGCGGCGCTCGCGAAGGCAGGCACTGAACCGCTGCTCGCCAAAGGCATCATCAAGACCGCCGCCTTCATCTTCATTTCGCCGATGGCGGGAATGATCTTCGGTGCCGGCATCATGCTCGCGGTGTCGTGGATGTTCTTCCGGCAGACGCCGCGACGCGTGGACAAGTGGTTCCGGCGGCTGCAGCTGGTCTCGTCCGCGGCCTACAGCATGGGTCACGGCGCCAACGACGCGCAGAAAACCATGGGCATCATCTGGCTGCTGCTCATCGCCAATGGGCTCACCACCAAGGATCACCTGCCGAACTGGGTGGTGTTCAGCTGCTTCATCGCGATCGGGTTCGGCACGATGTTCGGCGGCTGGCGCATCGTCAAGACCATGGGTCAACGCATCACGAAGCTCCGGCCCGTCGGTGGATTTGCCGCCGAGACCGCGGGTTCGATCGCGCTGTTCATGGCCACCTACTTCAGCATCCCCGTATCGACCACCCACACCATCACGGGCGCCATCATTGGCGTCGGCACGACTCGCGGTTCGTCGGCCGTGCGGTGGGGCGTCGCCGGCAATATCGTGATCGCGTGGATCGTGACCATCCCGGCGTCCGCGGGCATCGCGGCGCTCGCCTGGTGGTTAGGCGGCGTGATCTTCTAGATCAGCGCGTGCGTACCGGGTAGACGGCGTTGTTGACGATGCCAACCAGCCCGAGGCTGACAGCGGCGATCAACACCCATCCCGGCATCGAGATTCCGAGCAGGGCCCAGTCGATCGTGCCGCACTCCCCGCCGCCGGTCATGACCTTGCGGATGACTTCGAGCAGCGGAAACATCTCCAGCAGATTGTCGAGCGGCGCGCCACACGCCGGCACGGTGCCGGGCGGTTGAGCCTGGATCCACACGTGGCGCCCCGCGACCCAGGTGGTTGCCGCCGCCGCGACGAATATGAAACCGGCGTAGACGATGGCGCCGTGATATCGAGCGCGATGAAGCGCGGCAACGAGGAACACCAGCCCCAGCACCGCGACACAGACCCGCTGGAACATGCACAACGGACAGGGCAGGAAGCCGAGATACTTCTCGGCGTAGATGGCGTAACCCAGCATCCCGGCGCAAACGAGCGCACAGGCAAGATTGATCTTCTGGCGTCGGTCTAACATGGCCCGGGATTATCAGGGCTTTCGCCCACAAAGGAAAACGCCGGGCAGACTCACGCACGGAGGTCTCGATGCCACTGCAATTGCCGACCATGGAACCCTGCCACTTCTGCGAGTGCGCGCTCGCCGGAACGCAAGGCTGGAACTTCGTCGCGCGCGACGAGCAGGTGCTCACGCTACTCAACGGGCGTCAATACGAGGTCGGCCAGTGCATCGTGCTACCCGTGCGCCATGCCCCCACCCTGCTGGAGCTCAACGATGAGGAATGCGGCGCGGTGATGCGCGCGGCGCGGCGTGTCGCGGCCGCCATGGTGGAGGCCTTTGCGCCCGATGGCGTGCTGGTCTACCAGAACAACGGCGAGGCCGTGGGCCAGGAAGTGCCGCATTTTCACCTGCACGTGGTGCCGCGGCGCCTGGCAGGCGGCTGGGGATCGGGGCCACCGAGGCTGGCCGAGGTGATGGCGGCAGATCGACCCGAGTCGACGGACTACGCGCGAATCACGGATGGCAAGCTCGCTGCGATCGCGCAATTGCAGCGGCGATTGAAGTCCGGCTGAAAATGGGGACATCCCTCATTTACCTGTAACAATCGTCCCAAGGTGCGCAGACCTAACAAGACGTCGTGGATTGTTACAAGTAAATGAGGGATGTCCCCATTTTCAGCCGCGGTCGCGCAGGTCGCGCTCGATGTCTTCGAGCTTCGTATGGCGCACGTCCTTGCCGTGCACCATGTAGATCACGTATTCGCAGATGTTCTTGGCATGGTCGCCGATGCGCTCGAGCGCGCGCACGATCCACATGACATCGAGCGCGCGACGGATGCTGCGCGGATCTTCCATCATGAAAGTGATGCACTGGCGCTGGATGGACTCGTATTCCTCGTCGACCACGCGATCCTGGCGCGCCACGCGCAGCGCGGCTTCGCTGTCCATGCGCGCGAAGGCGTCGAGCGCCTCGTGCACCATCTCCGAGACGATGCGGCCGAGGTGCTTGACCTCGCGGTACTTGTCGGCGGGACGTTCCATGCTCGCCAGCCGCGAGGCGATGTAGCCGATCTTCTCGCCCTCGTCGCCGATGCGTTCGAGATCGGTAATGGTCTTGATGATGGCCACGATGAGGCGCAGATCGCCCGCGGCCGGTGCGCGCGTCGCAAGGATGCGCGAGCATTCCTCGTCGATGGACACTTCCATGCCGTTGACCTTGAAATCGTCGCGTCCGACGGAAACGCCCAGATTGCTGTCGCCCTCGATGAGCGCGGTCACGGCATTGGCAAGCTGCTGCTCGACCATGCCACCCATCGTCAGCACCTTGTTGCGCACGCGCTCGAGGTCTTCGTTGAAGCGGCGTGAGATGTGATGGGAAAGATCAGCGGTTTCCATGAATTCCTCAGGCTCAGTTTGTTAGCAGGCGATGACGGACTGATGACATCAGGCGCTGGCCGCCACGCGTCGTTCGAGCACACGTTCACGCGGAAAATGACAGGTAAACGTGCTGCCCCGGCCCTCGCTGCTGTCGATGTCGAGGCGGCCGCCGTGGCGATGAAGAGCATGCTTGACGATTGCAAGACCCAGGCCGGATCCGCCGGTTTCACGCGAGCGCCCCGGGTCGACGCGGTAGAAACGTTCGGTGAGGCGCGGCAGGTGTTCGGCGGAGATCCCCGGCCCGGTGTCGCGCACCGAGAAGTGGCCCCCCGCTTCGTCCGTCCACCAGCGGATCTGCATGCTGCCATCGGGCGGCGTGTACTTGGCCGCGTTGTCCACCAGGTTCGAGAATGCCGACTGCACCATGGCTTCATCGCCGATGAGGCTGGCGGAAGATTCGATCGAAACTTCCAGTTGGCGCGGATGAACGGGCCGCGCGAGCACGTCCTTGCGCAACATGGCGGCCATCGCGTCCACGTCGATGGGCAGCCCCTTGATCGGCGCGTCATTGGCCTCGAAGCGTGACAGTTCGAGCAAGTCTTCGATGATGCGAGTCATGCGATCGGTCTGGCGTCGCATCTCGGCAATGGGTTCCGCGAGCTCGCCCAGGTGGGGATCCACGCTGAAGTTCTCGAGGTAACCGGCAACCACCGTGAGCGGCGAGCGCAACTCGTGAGAAGCGTTGGCGACGAAGTCCCTGCGCATCTGCTCCATGCGGACTTCGCGCGTGACCTCGCGAAGCATGAGCAGGCGCTGGTCCTCGCCATAGGAGATGAGTTGAAAGGCGATGTGCCGTTCGGTGGGCGTATCGATGCGCACGATGAGCGGCAGCGAATGCTGGCCGGCGCGCAGGTAGCGCACGAAATCCGGGTGACGCACGAGGTTGTCGATGCGCAGCCCCAGGTCCGCGCGTCGCGACAGATCCAGCAACTCGCCGGCCTTGCGATTGAACCAGACGATCTCGCCCTGCGGATCGAGCATCACGACCCCGTCGGGCATCGCGGCGGTCGAACGGCGCAATTCGCGGAACAGTCGCGTGAGACGCTCTTTGTGGAAACGTTTACGACGATGCAGGCGAACCACCTGCGCGACCACGTCGCCCCACAGTCCCATGGCGTCAGGCGGATCCGCGACACTGCGATGCTCCAGCCAGAAATGCAGCGCCCGCAATTGCCAGAGATTCCACGCGAGATACAGCGTGAGCGCGCCGCTCACGCCAAGCCAGACCGAGCCCGCGAACCAGCCGAGCATCGCACCCGCGCCCAGCGCCGCGCCCAGGCGCAATGCGACATAGACGAAGGCCGTGCTGCCCGAGTTCATCAGAGGGGTCGTGAGGAGAAGCGGTATCCCGAGCCGCGTACGGTCTGGATGAGCCGGTCGTATCCGAACTCTTCCAGCGCCTTGCGCAAGCGCCGGATGTGCACGTCGATGGTGCGCTCTTCGACATACACGTTGCCGCCCCAGACGCGGTCGAGCAGCTGCTCACGCGTGTAGACGCGCTCCGGGTGCGTCATGAAGAACGCCAGCATGCGGTATTCGGTGGGGCCGAGCGCCACGGTGCGCTCGCCGGAACTCACCCTCTGACTGCTTTGGTCCAGCACCAGTCCTTCGATGTCGATGCGTTCGGCGCCCTCGGCCGGCGTGGTCCGCCGAAGCACGGCGTTGATCCGCGCCAGCAGCTCACGCGGCGAAAACGGTTTGGTGATGTAGTCGTCGGCGCCGCCTTCCAGGCCCGCCACCTTGTCGCCTTCTTCGGCGCGCGCGGTGAGCATGATGACTGGAACTTCGCGCGTCTCACGGTCGCGCTTCAGGGCGCGCGTGAATTCCAGGCCGCTGGTATCCGGAAGCATCCAGTCGACCAGCAGCAGGTCTGGAAGCCTGTTGGCAACTTCGGCGCGACCGGTACGGGCGTCACCGGCTTCACGGACTTCGAAGCCCGCACGGCGCAATCCGAAAGCGATCATCTCGCGAATCGGGCGCTCGTCCTCTACGACCAGAATCTGTTTGGCTGACATGGTTGCTGACACGATCACAGGTTACGTTTTTGTGGCGTGCGCATTACAACGGCAGTCTATGTCACTTTGATTACAGCGAGGACACAGCGACGTTATCCCTGACATAAACCGGTAAAGCCGCGTCCGGATCGAGGATTTGTCCGCCCGCCACCAACGGCCGGGCCAACGCGAGGATCTCGCTGGCGCGCGGCAGGAGATCTGGATACAGCGCCGCGCCGGCCGCGCGGCAGCGCTCCGCCAGGTCGGGCCAGGCCTTCAAACCGCGCCCGGCGGCGGCCCAACTGCCTTCGCCCGCGGGCAGGGTGACGTCGACGGCGGCACTGACACGCTCGGCTCCCGCTGGCGCCAGGACGCCATTGAACTCGAAGGGCGCCCAGTAGACCTCGCGCATGCGCGCATCGTTGACCACCAGGACGCGACGCACATCGGGATCCCGCTGACAGACCTGCTGGGCAACGGCAGCGAGATCGGAGATCGGAACGACACCAACCCCGGCTCCGAAAGCCAGTCCCTGCGCCACGCTCGCGGCGAGTCGAACTCCCGTGAAGCCACCGGGGCCGCGACCGAAAGCGATGGCGTCGAGCGCGTCCAGGGTGATGCCCCCTTCTGCCAGCACCGCATCGATCATGGGCAGCAACTGCTCCGCGTGGCCGCGTTCGAGTTCGACATAGCGGTCGATGTTGCGGTCGCCGATGCCGAGCGAGACCGAGCAACCCTCGGTCGCGGTATCGAGCGCGAGAATCTTCATGCGATCTCGCCGTTCATCTCATCGTTCAGGGGCTCGCGCGTCAGAGTCGAAGTGGCGGACGAAAGTCCCGCGATGCGACGCAGGAATCTCTCCGCGTCGGCGACCGCACGCGTCACGGGCATGGGCGGCAGACTGTTACGAAACACCCGACCATAGGGTTTGTCGATCAGCCGCGGATCGCAGATGACCACGACACCGCGATCTGTTTCGCTGCGAATCAGGCGGCCCACACCCTGCTTGAGCGCCAGCGCCGCTTCCGGCAACTGGTATTCGCGAAACGCATTGCCGCCGTTTGCCTTGAGATGCTCGATGCGCGCTTTCGTCAGCGCATCGTCGGGCGACGAGAACGGCAGCTTCTCGATGATCACCAGCCGCAGCGCATCGCCCTTCACGTCGACGCCTTCCCAGAAACTTGCGGTGCCGAGCAGCACCGCGTTTCCCGACTCGCGAAAACTGCGCAGGAGCTGTTCGCGCGGCGCTTCGCCCTGCACCAGCAGGGGGAAATCGCCGAGCTCGGTCCAACGTTCACGCATCAGCTGTGCCGCGCGCTGCAGCGCGCGATGGCTGGTGAACAGCACGAAGGCGCCTCCGGCCGAGGCCTCGATCAATGGCACGGCCACGTCGACCACGGCTCCGGTGTGGGTGGCAGATGCCGGATCGGGGAGCTGCGGTGGCAGATAGAGCAGCGACTGCGTCTCGAAATCGAAGGGGCTGGCGATGGCCAGCGTCTCGGCATCGTTGAGGCCGAGGCGCGAGGTGAAATGCGCGAAGTCTTCGCCCACCGAGAGCGTAGCGGAGGTGAACACCCAGGCTGCGCGCGTACCACCGGCCAGCTGTGCGAAGCGCGCCGCGATGTCGAATGGCAACAGGCTCAGCGTGAAACCGCGTTGCGTGAGTTCGACGCTGCGGGCGCCTTCGTTTTCCTCGGCGTGCACCACGGCGTCGAGCCGCGCGGCCAGTTCCGTGGCGCGCCCCGAACATTGCGCGATCGCGGGCTCGCGGCTGTACTCGTTGAGCTCGGCGGAGAGGTCGCGCAGCGAGCGCGACAGTTCCTGCGCCGCATCGGCGAGCGGAGTATCCGCGGTGAGCCAGTCGGGTCGGGGCGTGCTCCGCAGGATCTCCGCGAGCGCGCCCAATGCTTTCTCCACCGCGCCGATCTCGACGCTGAGCGTGGTAGCCGGTGCGCGCGAAGCAACGAGTTCATGGCGCGCGTCCCGCAGCAGCAGCTCGACCTGGCGGCTGCCGAGGCGCGTGCCGAAGAACTGCGTGGCGAGGTCGGGGATCTGGTGCGCCTCGTCGAGGACCACTGCGTCCGCGGCGCCGAGCAGATCGCCGAAACCATCTTCCTTGAGCGCGAGGTCCGCCAGCAACAGATGATGATTGACGATGACCACGTCGGATTCGACCGCCTTGCGGCGCGCTTCGACCACGTGGCACTTGCCGATATCCGGGCAGCGGGCACCGAGGCAGTTTTCTCGCGTCGAAGTGACCTGCGGCCACAGCGGATGCGCGTCACTCAGGTCGGGCACTTCGGCGAGGTCGCCGGTTTTGGTGATGCCCGCCCAGCGCTCGACACGGCTGAGCGTGCGATCGCGCGTGCCCACGAGGCTTTTCTGTCCGCCGAGCTGCCTCAGGCGGTAGGTGCACAGATAGTTAGCCCGACCCTTGAGCAGCGCGACGCGCGCCGGAACGCCGATGGCGCCGGCCACCAGCGGCAGGTCCTTGGTGAACAGCTGGTCCTGCAGCGTGCGCGTGCCCGTGGAAATGAGCACGCGCTTGCCGGACAGCAGCGCCGGCACGAGGTACGCGAAAGTCTTGCCGGTGCCGGTGCCCGCCTCGACCACGAGCGGCGCGCGGTTTTCGATCGCCAAAGCGACACGATTGGCCATCGCCAGCTGCGAACGGCGCGGCGTGAAGCCGGCGAGCGTTCGCGCCAGCGGGCCGCGCGGTCCGAATACCTCGTCGAGTGTCTGACCAAGTCTGTTCATGTCTGCCCGGGAAAGCGCTGCAAGGCAGCGCGTGGGCAAGCTATCGCGACGGGCGCAGGCTGTCGAGGCTCAAATCTTTGAAAGTATCCTGATCCGCCTTGATGCGGATCTTGAGGTACGGGCCCTGCGCCGTGTGGCGGCTCGCCGAGAAATCGTCATCGCGGAAGCCCGCGAAGTTGTAGCCCACCGAGATCCACATATTCTTCGCGAGCGTGGTACCTACGTCGAAGCCGACGGAATAATCCATGACGTCCGATTCCCAGGAGTGCAGCGCCGCGGCGTGCACACCGAGGTCGAATCGGCGCGTGAGCTGGCGGCGCGCATCCAGCCCGACGAGATCGGACAGCCCGGCGTATTGCTCACCGTCGAAGGTGCTCGACACGTAGCGCACCCCGTATTGCACGCCGAGCTGCAGCGCCGGATTCAGCTGCCAGTTGGCATGCAGGTTGTTGACCGCACGCGAAGACTGGTACGCGACGCCCAGGCCGTCGTGATCGTCAAATTTCAATTCGAAGCGATCGAAGACGATCCAGTTGCTCGCATCCGGACGGAACGCCCAGGCCAGCCGGCCCACCGCTGCCGTGTCTCCACCACCGAGCAACGCGCTCGTATCGAATGCCTGCAGCGACACGGACATCGCGTGCCCTTCGACAGGCTCACGGTACCAGCCCGTGGTCGAGCTCCAGCGTTCCTCGGTATCCGAATTGCGATGTTCGAGGCGCGTCGTGGCCTGCCACAGTTCGCGGTGGTACTGCGCACCCACGAACGCGGCGAAGAAATCTTCGGTCATCGAACCCGAGGCGAGCGGCGCGTTCGGATTGAGCGGCTCGAGGTCCGGGCCACGCAGCGTGTTGGATTGATCCACGCCTATATCGAAGGCCCAGTGGTCCTTCCACTTGAAGCCCTGCGTGAGGCCGAAATTGGCGAAGGTGCGCGGACCGTACTCGGTGGCCTGCGAGTTGATGCTGGACTTGACCTGGGTGCGCTCCCAGGGCCGCGTGCGCATGCCGACGCGCGTGGTGTCGGCTTCAATCTCGGCGCCTTCGGCGTGTTCGTATTCCGCGAACAAAGTCGTCTCGTCGCTCAGGCGGTAGTCGATGCCGATCAGGCTGCGCGCCGGATAGTCGACGCTCTCGTCCCTGTCGCCGATCGTCATATCCTGCGCGCCGCGCAAGGTCACGCGGTCGTCCCAGAAATCGACGCTGCCGGTCACGAAGGCCTGGTCGGAGACCCGCTCGTCGCCGCTGGCATCTTCGTCGGTCACGTGGCGGACACCGCCGCCCACGCTGTAGTTGTCCTTTGACAGGCGCATGTCGGCGCTCATCAGCAAGCGGACCGCTTCGCTCGCCAGCACGTCCTGGTGTTGCACTTCGCCGGAGACCATGACCGATTCGGTGAACTTGTAACGCGCGTCGACACCGGCGCTGCGCGTGCCGGTGTCGGCAGTGAGTTGCTGATCGACGCCGAAGGCGGTGCCAGTCTCGCGAGCCCAGGCGCGCGCCTCGAGATGCTCCGAGGCGTGTTTGCCCTCGACCAGCCAGGCCGTGGAAGAATCCGGACGCAACGGATCGTCCGACTGCGATTGCGCGACCTCCGCGCGGACCCGCGTCTCGTCCGAGAGGCGCCACGTGAGGTCGCTGCCGATGATGTGCGTGTCGCCAGCCTGGGCGCCCTGGAATACGGCGCTGGCGCCGACTTCGAGTCTGTCGGCGGCGAGCTTCGTGGCCACACGCACGCCGGCGACCGTCTCGTCTTCACCGCCGTTGCGCACTTCGTAGTCGGCGACGATGAAGATAGGATTCAGTTCCTGGTCGCGGCTCGGCACCGGCTCCTTGAAGAACACCGTGCCGCGTTCGTAGTCGAGGTCGTAGTCGATGAAGCGCGAGAGGTCGCGCGTGTCGACCACGCGGGTGATCTCGAAGCGGTCGCGCACTTCGATGCGCAGCTTGTCGCTGCCGATCACGATGGGCGCGCGTGTCAGGTGATAGAGGCCCGAAGTGCCGTCACCCTGCAGTTCGTCCTGCACCACGCCGGTGTCGGTGAGCGCCGCGAAACCGGATACCTGGACGCGCTCGCCACCGAAATCGGCGCGCAGGCCGGAGAGACTGCGGTTGTACCGCGTGAGCTCGGTGACGGTGAAGCCCGTGTCGAAATCACCGAACAGCGCCACGAACTGGCGGCGTTCGATCTTGAGATACAGCTTGCTCTGCGAGGCGGCTTCGAAACGCTGTTCGGTGCCGTCGCCGTACAACAGGTAGTAGCGGTCCGGTTCGATGGTGCCGTGCAGACGATCGCGCGCGTCTTCCTTCTCCCGCGCCGAATCGTAGGCGGCGGTCAGCAGGAAGTCGCCCTTGATACGGCCCTTGGCGAAGAACGCCACGCGGCCATCCTGCTCGAAGCCTTCTTCACGGTCGGCAGCGCTCGCGGTTTCCATGTT
>Ga0190271_10003219_pt1 | contig 10182 bp, 10 predicted proteins | sample Popmic356T_FD_133747 | JGI IMG/M metagenome (GOLD analysis project Ga0190271, IMG submission 133747) | Populus adjacent soil microbial communities from riparian zone of Weber River, Utah, USA - 356 T | ecosystem: Environmental > Terrestrial > Soil > Riparian zone | place: USA: Utah | collected... | reverse complement strand
TCGACGCCTTCTTTGCGGACTACTGCGTTACGCACATTCCCACGCCGATGCCGGCGCCGTAGGCCACGAAACCGCGGCGCCCGCTCCAAGGGGTGTCTGGTGCGGCCGATGATCTCCCGCTCCGCGCAGCGTGGTAGGCACGGTCCTACGCCTTCTATCGCGTTTTCCCGGCAGCGTACCGAATTAGCCACGACCAAACTGCGGACGCCATCCCCCAATTTCTATCAGATAGCTGACAAAGCATGGCCGAGTGGTTCGCGCTCACGGTTCCTCCGCTTGAATTGGTGGTACGCGGCACGATCATTTACCTCGGACTGGTTCTTACGGTGCGCTTTATCCTGCGCCGCGACGTCAGTTCCATGAGCGTGGCCGACGTGCTCTTCATCGTCCTCATCGCTGACGCCGCGCAGAACGCGATGGCTGGCGAATACAAATCGATCGGCGACGGACTGGTGCTGCTTGCAACACTGGTGGCATGGAACGTCGCGCTGGACTGGCTGACCTATCGGAACACGATGTTTCGCCGGCTGCTCGAGACGCCGCCGCTCCTACTTATCGAGGATGGCAAATTCATACGCAAGAACATGCGACGCGAGTGGATCACAACCGAGGAAGTGCAAGCCAAACTCAGGGAGGCTGGAATCGCAAGTGTCACTGAAGTGCGGACTGCCTATCTCGAACCGAGCGGGGAACTCGGCGTCATTCGCGCGGACGAAGCGAAGCCCACAAAACGGACGCGCGCCAAGAGGGTGGGCGCCGCCTAGAGACCTGCTGGCGGCCAATCACCAGGGCGGGGCGATCGCTGCGGTCAGTCCGCCTGTTCCGGGCCGAGCCCGTGTCCGTCGGATTTGGCGTGCGCGTCCCCCGTTGTCGGCCGATTGCGCTCGCTGCTACCGGCGGCGATCACGGCGCCCGCGAGTTCCATCGGATGTTTGCAGCTTTTGCAATTGACGCCCGAGGTAATCGCGTCCGCCGCAAGATACTTGTGAACCTCGCCACAGACCCGGCATTTTGCCAGAGCCCAGATGACCCCGGCTCCGTCAACATGCATGACAACGCTGCGCATGATGAACCCTCCGAAGTGGCTGAAAACCAGGGGCAAAATTCTCCTCCCGGGAAAATGAGGTAGTCAAGTTTGTACGGAAAGTGACAATTGGCCGGAGCCGCTATCGCGGTGGCGGGAACTCGGCGTTAAACCTGTGCACTAAAGCAGATGCCTGAAGACTTCCTGCCCGAGACCGGCGCTCGAATCGCATCCGAGCTGATCAAGGTGATTGGCGAGGCACAGGTGCTTGCAAATGCCGGCGCAATTGGCCCGGCCTTTCGAGACATCGTGCGCCATGCCCGCGAACTCTACGACTTGCTGCTTGCGCAGCTCATCGCCGCGGAGCCGGCGCTTGGGGAACGACCGCAGGGCATGGCTACCGCAATGGGGAACAAGCTGTTCGAGCTTGAGGCGCTGGCACAGGAGCCGCTGCCTCCATCGGCACTCAACTAGTCCATCTCGGGCAGGTCCGTTATTGACGGCTTGGCTCGGCGCTCGCTCGACCTATGTTATGTTTTCCGCCACTTCTCCGAGGGTTTCCGTTGCAAGACGAAGCTTGGGATTCCATTCCGGGACACTGCCCGTGGCGAGAACTTGAACGCATGTTCAACAGCAGGACAAGGACTACGCGAGCTACGACATGACCTGTGTAGTCTGCGTTTTCCTGCAGCGTTGTTGCTGCTGCAGATGCTGACGGGCTGCATAACACTCACGTCGGACCCCAGGGCCGTGTTTCTTGGAGCTTCGGGGGCGACGGAAATTACATGGCTGAAATGCGATGTCGCGGCCACGCTATTGCTGCCGGGTGCGGTCGGGATCACCGGCAATGCGCTCGATCCCCAGGGCTTCCGCCTGACCACGTGGAACATTCACAAGCAGGCAGACTACGGCTGGGAGCAGGATCTGGCGCGGATCGCGGGCGCCGACGACATCGTTCTGATCCAGGAAGCTGCCCTTGTGCCGTCGTTGAGCGGGCTGCTTTCCAGTACAGGCTTGCGTTGGGTCATGGCCAGTTCATTTCTTTACGATACGCAAGACATCGGCGTCATTACGGCTACGCGCGTTTCGCCAGTCGCAAGCTGCATACAGCGCGCCACGGAACCTTACCTCGGTATACCCAAGTCCGCGGTGATCAGTTGGCTGCCGCTTGCCGGCAGCGCCCAGACCGTTGCCGTCATCAACATCCACGCAATCAACTTCGATCTTGCCCTTGCCGGTTACCGTGCCCAATTGGCGGCATTGGCGAATGTGCTCGCCCAACACACCGGGCCGATAATTTTTGCGGGCGACTTCAATACCTGGAGCGACGCACGCGAAGCGACGGTTGCCGAAGTTCTCTCGCCGCTGGAGTTGAAGGAGGTCAGCTTACCGTCCGATGAGCGATCCGTCTTCTTCGGACGCCACGTGGACCACATCTACATTCGCGGCCTGAGCTACGCGGAGGCGCGAGCAATCGCTGTTCGTTCTTCCGATCACAATCCCGTGACGGTGAAATTGCGCGTTCCTTAGACAGTGTGTCTGCAGTCCGCGCTCCCTCGGGCGATAAAAAACGGACAACTCGACACATTCACAGGTATCTTTGCGAGGATGAGCCCTTATCGATCGATCTTCAGTCCGGCCACGACCCAAGAGCGGCGCGAAAATTTCGAGGACTACTGGAGCTATAGTCAGGAACACGCAGGCGCGATACTCGAAGGCGAGAAGAATCTGACTCGCAAGAAGGATGCGCTGATGCGATTCCAGGACCTGTCGATCCGGGTCCGCAAGCCGCTGGCCGATCCGGAACGCTTCTACCGCAATTACGTTCGGCTGGTGGACGATCCGCGGAGCCTCGACCGCAAGACCTTGCTGCTTACTTTTCTCTACAAGTTCGCCCGGCACGAGTGGGCCGGGATCTCCGCCGTCTGGGACGGCATTCCGAGCATGGCGCGCTCAAGGTCTACGACCGAAAGGATCAGCCGGTATCACCTGTGCGAGGAGTTCTGCCATATCCGGCTGTTCCACGAGATGTTCCGCACCTTTCAACTCGACCGGATCGAGTGGATCCCGCTGGGGAAGTGGATGGGCCGCGTCTACCGGTACCTGCCGAAGTTTCCGGAGTCCATCATGTCGCCGCCCGCCTTCGTAAGCGAGCTCATGGGGTTGACGCTATACCGCCACCTCGATCGGCTTCTGGACGACATCCTCGCCGACGAGCCGGAGGCGCGCGATCACATACGCGCCATGCTGCGCGAGATCACGATCGACGAACTTGCCCACACGGGGCAGCGCCGCAATTTCATCGGCCCGATCGGCATGGCCGTCTCCCGGCGCATGGTCGCGCCGATGTTTCGGATGTTCTATCGGGACCTTCCCGAGTCCAGATATCTCCTCGACGTGGACACGATGATCGAGGAGGCCATCGCGTTCGACTACAGTACGATGGCGCCGGACGTTATTGCGTCGAGTTGGATCCCCTCCTATTGCCGACGCGAACCAGTCGCGGCGGCTTAAGCCCTGAACGTCTAAAGCGAGATTGGGCGCGGCCGCGCCCAAGGCCAAAGTCTTCGGCGCGGGGCACGCGTAGGCGACTTCCTACGACCGATTGCTCGCGCGTTCCATGGCAATTCCTGATCGTCCGTCTATATTCCACATGGTCGTATGAGATTCGCTGGTGAAGACGGGTGGAATTGCACTCCCCACCGACGTACCGAACGCCGGCGTGTGGTTTCCAATTGCTTGTTTCGTTCAGGTAGACAACTATGCCCTCGCCGAAAAGTAAGCCCTCCGACGCAATTGCCCTTCTCAAATCCGACCATCGAAAGGTCGAGTCGCTGTTCGCGCGCTACGAGAAGTCCAAGAATCGGGGCGTGAAGGCGAAGCTCGCGCGTGAAATCTGTCTGGAGCTTTCAGTGCACACGACGATCGAGGAAGAGCTGTTCTATCCGGCGATCAAAGTGACCATCGATCCGGACATCAATGATGAGGCATACGTCGAGCACGATGGTGCCAAGGCGCTCATCGCAGAAATCCTGGCTGGGACGCCCGACGATGAGTTCTACGACGCCAAGGTCAAGGTCCTCTCCGAGCAGATCAAGCATCACGTCAAGGAAGAAGAACAGCGCGGAGGAATGTTCGCCCAGGCCAAGGACGACGGCGATGTCGACCTGGTGGCATTAGGGGCAGCCATGCGCGCGCGGAAAAAAGACTTGGTGGCCGAAATGAAGACTGTGGGGGTGCCAACGCCCACCACCCGGTCCATGAAAGGTGTGCCGCTCGAGCATTCGACTCCCGTCGCGTAGCGGTCGGGCATCACTGTGGGTGTTCCTCTCCTTGTTGGTCGGCGCCTCTACGCATCCGCGGACGGACGGCTGCGCCAAGCCAGTGCGCGCCGCCGGTTCCATTTTCGCTCGACGAAGGACTGTCATTTAGTTGTGCGGCGTCGGTTGCTTGGACCGATATGCCCCGGATTCTCATTGTGAAGGTTCCTCATGCCAGTTTCTGCACCTAAGAAAAAGTCTCCGCGGGCCGCGGCCGCACAGAGTTCGCGTCCGAAGGGCGGCGAGACACATCAGCAGGTACCGGGTGGCGAAGCGGCCACGGCCTACCTGACGACGAACCATGGCACACGCATTTCCGACAACCAGAACAGCCTGCGCGTCGGCACCCGCGGACCCACGTTGCTGGAGGACTTCATCCTCCGCGAGAAGATCTTTCACTTCGACCACGAGCGCATTCCAGAGCGCATCGTGCACGCTCGCGGATCCGGCGCCCACGGCTACTTCGAATGCACTCGAGCGATTCCCGATCTCACGCGCGCAACGGTGTTTGCCAAGAAAGGCAAACGCACTCCGGTGTTCTGCCGGTTCTCCACCGTTGCGGGATCGAAGGGCTCCAAGGACACGCCGCGCGACGTGCGCGGATTTGCCGTTAAGTTCTACTCGGACGAAGGGAATTGGGATCTGGTGGGCAACAACATCCCCGTGTTCTTCATCCAGGACGCGATCAAATTCCCTGATCTCATCCACGCGGTGAAGCCGGAGGCGGATCGCGGCTTCCCGCAGGCGGCCTCGGCCCACGACACATTCTGGGATTTCGTGTCGTTGATGCCGGAAAGCATGCACATGATCATGTGGGCCATGTCCGACCGCGCCCTTCCGCGCTCCCTGCGCATGATGGAGGGTTTCGGCGTTCACACCTTCAGGTTCGTCAATGCGGCAGGCGAATCACGCTTCGTCAAGTTTCATTGGCGGCCGCGCGCGGGTATGCAGTCCACGCTTTGGGATGAAGCCGTGAAGATTTCAGGCGCCGATCCGGACTACCATCGCCGGGATCTGTGGGAAGCCATTACGTCTGGCAAACCTCCCGAGTGGGATCTGGGTGTCCAGGTCTTCGACCAGGCATTCGCCGACGCGCAGCCCTACGATGTACTCGACGCGACCAAACTCATTCCGGAAGAGGACGTGCCCTTGATGCTGGTGGGCCGCTTGGTGCTGGATCGCTGGCCCGACAACTTCTTCGCGGAAACCGAACAGGTGGCGTTTCTACCGTCCAATGTAATTCCTGGCATTGATTTCTCCGATGATCCCTTGCTTCAAGGACGACTGTTTTCATACCTCGATACACAGAAGTCCCGCCTGGGAACCGCCAACTTCCATCAGATCCCCGTGAACGCGCCCAAGTGTCCATTCCAGAATTTTCAGCGCGACGGGATGATGCAAACACAGATCTTCAAGGGTCGCGCCAACTACGAGCCCAACAGCCTCAGCGAAGCGGGAGAGGACGGTGGTCCACGCGAAAGCCCGCAGGCTGGATTCGTAAGTGCTGGCCGGGTGGCGGTAGATAGCGACCCAATCGCCAAGCTGCGGGTCCGCGCCAACCTGTTTGCAGACCATTACAGCCAGGCACGCATGTTCTATCGTTCGCAGACCCCCATTGAACAAGCGCACATCGCTTCCGCGCTTGTATTCGAGCTTTCCAAGGTAGAGCTCGAGCATGTGCGCATTCGGGTTCTGGCCAACCTACGCAACGTGGACCAGGACCTTGCGTCTCGCGTCGCCCATGGCTTGGCGATGCCGTTACCGGCGGCATCGAGCCCGGCGATGAAGCCGATCGAAATGCGTCGATCACCCGCGCTTTCTATCGTGGGGAAATTCAAGCCGACGCTGGTCGGGCGCAAGGTGGGAATCCTGTTCGATGAGGGGTCGAGCAAGAGGGACGTCGAACGCGTCAAGGCGGCCGTCGAAGCAGCAGGTGGCAAGGCGATGCTCATTGCACCCAAAGTGGGTGGAATCGACGCGAAGGGCGGCACGCTGAAGGCGGACGGCCAGCTCGCGGGAACGCCGTCGGTACTGTTCGATGCCGTCGCCCTCGTCCTGACGCAAAAGGCAGCCGCCAGGCTTGCCGAAGAGGCCGCGGCGGTGGATTTTGTCCGCGATGCGTTCGGACACCTCAAGGCGATTGGCTGCACGGACGACTGCGGACCATTGCTGGAGAAGGCGGGGGTCGTGGCCGATTCCGGCGTGACCGGGCTCGACAACAAGTTTGTGCTTGCCGCAGGTACGCGATTTTTCGACCGCGAGCCGAAGCTTCGAACCTTGGCATGAGTTAGAAGGTTCGGCTACGGCATGGTTCGCGTGTGAAGGTGTGCGCGGAGCCTATGCGTCCATCTGAAGTCATATTGTTTCATTCGTTGCTACCTTACGATGCGGCCTCTCGGCGCTTCGACAGGAATGCGAATCTGGACACAACTACGAGCCACTCAGGCCGTCCAGCTTGCCGAGACGCTTTTTTCCAGTGAATCGGCTCGGGAGAAGCGAGTTTTCGTGTGCTGGACTCATACGCATCTGCCGGCGCTGGCCAGGGCGCTTGGCGGCAGGCGTGGGGACTATCCCGACCCCTGGAGCGAATCGACAATCGATCTCGTATTGCATCTCCAATATCGCGCGCGACGCCGGGTACGGATTGCGCGCGTCACGCAGCCCTTCTAGCCGACGCGAACGTCGCGCACAAAGGGAAGCGGCCGCACGATGGCGGCCGCTCATGTTGTTGATGATTCGCGGGAACTCAGTTCCCTGATCTAAGGCGTCTTCGCGTTTGCCCTGGGGCATATTGCGTTGCGTGGGACAGCTTGCGCTGACGTTGCGGTAAGACGCTGTGAACTTGGAATGCATCAACAACGAGCCCATTGTCGCCGAGCAATTGACGTCCCGCCAGTTGCCCGACACTGAACAAATTGTCAGTTCGTTCCTACTTGCTCACCGTCCGGTCCAGGGGATGATCGGCACCGCCGAGATCGCATTCATCGGTGAGCCTTCGAGAACGCGCTTGCTGATCGCGACGTATACCAGCGTATTCCGTTTTGTGTCGAACATCCGAACGACTTTCGTGTTCTTGAAGATCAGCGACGTGCTCTCACTGAACACGCTCTTTTCCCGGTCCAGATTCGGCGGCAGCGTGACCGGGCCGAACTGATGGCAGGCGATCGAAAAGCGGGAGGGATCCTCGGCAACGCCGACCGCGCCTTTCCATCCTCCGGTCTTCGCCTGGCTGATGTGGCAGGTGACGCCGGCAATGTCGGGATCGTTGAACGCCAACACGCACACCTTGTCGTTCGGAGAGAACAGGTTAAAGGTTGTCGACGTACAGCCGACGTCGTCGGCGCGAGCGAAGGTGGCAAGCGACAGCAATATCGCAGCCATCGCGCCGCGCGAAGCGAGTAACGGTATCGGGGGCATAGCGGGGCCCGGGCCTACCGAGATTCGATGCGCGGCCCGCTCCGTCGCAGCCGATTGCTGTACTCGCGCAGCATCAACAGTTCTTGATGTATTTCGGGTGGAAAGCCTTGGCGGCCCCCGCGCCGGTCAGTCAACAGCTCGTCCAAATGCAGCTGCAACTCCGTGTCGTCATGCCACACCCGAGCGAGGTCGTTCGCAATTCTCGGAAGCCTTTGCAGGAGCGTAAGCGGCTGGATTTCCGAGGGCAGAGTCGCGACCCACCGCGCCGTTGCGGGTAGTTGCTGGTCCAGCGGCTGCCGCCAGCGCCGATTCCGGGGGTCTGCAGTCGATGCCATGCCATCTCCAATAGGCGTCAATCAGGACAGGCAATGGGAAATTATGGACCGCGCCACCGGGATTGCATAGCCGGCGTTCCCAACCGCTCGCCCTTTACCCACGGCGTGCCCGTTATTCGAGCTTCCTGTGGTCAATGCTGATCGTGCGCGTGGCGAGATAGACCTCCCGCAGGAAGCAGACGAGGCCGCAAATTACCGCCACCATCGCCGCGACGAACAGCGCGCCGGCAAGCCCCCTCAGGTTGGTGGCGAAAAACTCTTCCAGGAACAGGACGACGATCACGAGGCAGACCAGCAACGCGGCTGATGTGCAGTAATTGATGGACCAGCTGCATATGCGCCGGCGTTGCTCCAGATTTCCCATTTCCAGGCGTGCCGCTGCCCGGGCATCGGCATTCATGCTGGGCCAAGTCGTCTCGAAGCTCCGAGCGCGGTCAATGATGCGGCCGAGCCGGGTCGCCATCACCCCAAGCAATCCGGCGATGCCGGTCAGGAGGAAAACGGGCGCGATCGAGAGCTGTATCGCATGTGCGATTACCCCGGTGCTCAAGTCGACGGGCATGGCGTGTGGTCTCTTATTGAATTGCGTGACAAGCGCTAACATCGGAATATTGCCACAGCGGACACTCGGCGTTCGGTGAGGGGCCAGCGTCTGGGCAGGCGGTCTGTCCTTGATCCGACGGAACGGCGGCGAGCGTGAACGGTCCAAATTCTTTCCCCAGCGGAGGGTCCTCCATGAACTATATCGATGCCATTGTCATTCCCGTTCCCCGCGCCAACCTCGACACGTACAAACGCATGTCCGAGGAGTGGGGCAACGCGCACCTGCGGCATGGTGCGCTGTATTACTCGGACTCGATAAGCGACGACGCTCAGCCCGGCAAGGCCACATCGTTTCCGCAGGCCGTTCAGCTCAAGGACGGCGAAGTGATCGCGTTGGCCTGGGTCGTTTATCGCAGCAAAGAAGATCGCGACCGCATTGGCAAGGCAGTCATGGAAGATCCGCAGCTCAAGGATTCGATGGACCCCTCGAAGATGCCGTTCGATGGCAAGCGCATGTTCTGGGGTGGCTTCGAGACCATCATCGGGCTCGCGGCTCGCCGCTAACGCGTTTGGCTGTCGCGAGATAGCGACCGGGCACGAGGTCCGCGGGAACGATCAATCTCGACTCGACGGAATTCGAGCAGGTTTTGAAAGATGTCGGCGCGACGCTCCAGACCACTCCTGCGGCGGGCGGGGCGGGGCGGGCGGCGCCCCGCGATGAATCTCCCCAAGTCGGAGAGATATGCTAATTTCGGCAGTCATTGCTTGCGCGAGAGAAAACATGAGCGAGTTGAAGGCACGACACGACAATGACCGAGGCTACCGCGGCGCTGCAGTGTTCGCAGCGCGACTGCGGGTGATCGCGCTGGCTTTGCTGGTATTGCCGGCGTTCGCGTCGGCGCAGGCGGGTGGGTCGCCTAAAGGCAATCCGCGCCTGGCAAGTTTGAACATCGAGATCTGGCCCGAGTACGACCGTCCCGCGGTGCTCGTGATCCTGAGGGGCGCGCTTGCGGAAAGCGTGAAGCTTCCCGCTGCGATCACGCTCCGGCTGCCCGCGACCTCCGGCGGCCCCGGGGCGGTTGCGTACTCCGCCACGGCGGATGGCAACCTGCTCAACTTGAAGCACGAGCGCGCGAACTCTGCTGAATTCATCACACTCAAGTTCGAGTCGCCGGAACGGTTCTTCCACGTCGAGTTCTACGAGCCGATACCGACCGGCGCGGCCGCCCGCACTTATCGCTATGGGTGGCCGGGCGATCTGGCGGTCGAGCACGTCACGGTCGTGGTCCAGGAACCGGCTTCGTCGAGCGAATTCTCGGTTGAGCCGCGGCTCGAGCGCCTGACCACCGGCCAGGACGGATTGCGTTACCGCACTGCCGATTTTGGCACGCTCGAGGCGGGCAAGCCGCTGCCCATCGCGCTACGGTATACCAAGCTCGACGCCACTCCCTCAAAGCCGAAGGCGACCGAACAACCCGTACCGGTGACCGCGCCTGCGCCGGCCATGGCTGCCGCGCCCGTCGCTGGGGCGACCAGCGCAGGA
>Ga0190271_10003218_pt1 | contig 10187 bp, 5 predicted proteins | sample Popmic356T_FD_133747 | JGI IMG/M metagenome (GOLD analysis project Ga0190271, IMG submission 133747) | Populus adjacent soil microbial communities from riparian zone of Weber River, Utah, USA - 356 T | ecosystem: Environmental > Terrestrial > Soil > Riparian zone | place: USA: Utah | collected... | reverse complement strand
TGATGGTGGTCAAGAGCTCGTGTGGCTCGACCGGCTTGGCGATGTGAATCTGGTAGCCCGCGAGCAGGGCGCGCGCACGGTCCTCGGAGCGTGCGAATGCGGTGAGTGCGATGGCAGGTGTTGCGCCACCGCAGCTGGCTGCGAGGCTGCGCACGTCTTGCATGAACTGATAGCCGTCGCGCTCCGGCATGCCGATGTCGCTGACGATCACGTCCGGGTGCTTGGCCTCGAGGAGCGTGAGCGCATCGTCTGCGGCGGGCGCTGTCCACACCTCCGCTGCGGCGTCGCTGAGCACGGCACTCACGAGCTCGCGCGCATCTTGTTCGTCGTCGACTACCAGCACGCGGATGCCCGTGAGCGAGAGCTGCGGATCGCGGGCTCGCTGCGTATGCCGTGGGTTGGGCTCCGGCGGCAGCGTTGTCACGTCCTCGCGCACCGCGCGGATCGGGAAGCTGACCGTGAATGCCGAGCCCTGGCCAGTGCCGCTGCTCGTAGCCTCGATGTGACCGCCGTGCAGCTCGACCAGCTGTTTCACGATCGACAGCCCGAGACCGAGGCCGCCGTATTTGCGAGTCGTCGATGAGTCGGCTTGTCGGAAGCGCTCGAACAAGTGCGGTAGAAAGTCGGCGCTGATGCCGATACCCGAGTCTCGCACCGTGAGCACGGCGCTCGACCCGGCGCGTCGCAGTGTCACCTCGATGCGCCCCTGGCGCGGCGTGAACTTGACCGCGTTCGTCAGCAGGTTCCAGATGACCTGCTGCAAGCGCTGCGGATCACCAGAGATGCTGCCCGGGTTGGCTTCGAAGTGCGTGCGGATCTCGATCGCCTTGGCGTCGGCCGATGGGCGCACCGAGTCCAGCGTCGCCTCGATGATCGGTGCGAGCTCGAGGCTCTGAACATCCAAGCGGATCTTGCCCGAGACGATGCGGCTCATGTCGAGCAAGTCGTCGATCAGCTGGGCTTGTGCACGCGCGTTGCGCGCGATCGACAGGAGGCCTCGCCGCAGGGTCGAGTCGTCCTCCGGTGTGTTCGCGAGTAGGGCTTGTGACCAGCCCAGCATGGCATTCAGCGGCGAGCGTAGCTCGTGCGAGAGCGTCGCCAGGAACTCGTCCTTCATCAGGCTCACGCGCTCGACCTGCGCGCGCGTCTCGCGCTCGACTTCGAGCAGCCGCGCCCGCTCTTCGGCGGCGCGCTTGGTCTCGCCGTACAGGCGAGCGTTGTCGATCGCGATGGCCGCTTGCGCAGCGAAGCCGCGGATCAGCTGCTCCGAGCGTTCGGTGAAGATATCCGGCTCGCGGTGCCCGAAGAACAGGCCGCCGATCACGAGACCTGAGCGCGAGATCACTGGCACCGCGAGGTAGCTGCGGACGGGCAGGTGGTCTTTGGGCATGCCGTAGTGCGGCGCCCATCGGCCGTAGCGTGGGTCTTTGCGCACGTCGCCGATGCGCACGACCTCACCGGCAAACGTGGGCGCAAATAGCGGCGTTGCGCGCGGATTGCCGAAACTCTCGAACTGCTCGACGGCTGCGCCGGAGAGCGTGAAGAGCGTAAAGTGGTCGGCGGCGTGGTCCAGGTGGAAGAACGCGCCGAACTGGGCGCCGCACAGCTGCGTGCCCGCGTCGGTCACCGACTGCAACACGCTCTGCAGATCCAGGTTCGACGCCAACAGCGTCAGACCTCGGTTCAGGAGCTCGAGCACGCGTGTCTGCTCCTCGAGCGCTTCTTTGGTGTTGCGAAGCTCGTTGCCGGCGCGCTGCCGTGCCGCCAGGATACTCTGGATATTCTGGAGCGCGGTCGAGCGCAACGCCGCGTCGTCGTCGTCGTCGGACTGCATCAGGCTACTCCGAGTCTCTGCGCGGCCAGGGCAGTGCCGCGAATGCGTGCGCTGATCTTTGCGAAAGCGGTCTCGCGCGTCGTAGATGTGTCGTCGCTGAACGGCGAAAATCCGCAGTCGTCGGTGGTTCCGAGCTGCGCTAGCGGGATGAATTCGGCGGCCTCGAGCACGCGATCGCGCACCTCGTCGGGTGTCTCGAGGCGCGGATCGGTCGGCGAGATGACGCCCACGAAGATGCGCTGGTGGGGCTGCAGATGCTTGCGGATCGTGTGCAGCACGCGCCGCGGGTCGGCTTCACCGGCCAGTGAAATGTAATAGCTGGTGAGGTTTAGCTGCAAAAGGCTCGGCAGCAACTCGGCATAGTCCACGTCGGCGCTGTGCGTGGAGTCGCGGTCTCCGCCCGGGCACGTGTGCACGCCGATGCGCTTGCGCTCGTCGGTCGTGAAGCGATCGAGGGCGAGGTTGTTCAGGTCGATGAAGCTCGCCAGCAGTGCACCACTCGGATCCAGCTTGACCGCGAGCCGGCCTTCGGTGAAGTCGAGTTGCACCGCGTGGCTGCCCTTCTGCAGGCACGCGCGCACTTCGAGCATGTGCTCGGTCAGCAGGTCTTCGATGAAGCGCTCGCGCGGATAGTCGTCGATCGGCTCTTCGGGATATACGAGGCTCAGCGCCGAAGGCGAGATGACGGCTTGCTTGACCGGCACGCTCGCGTAGCGCTGCGCGACCTCGAGAAAGATGTCGGCGCGCTTGCAGTAGCGAAACGGCGCACGCGTCAAGCGCGGTAAGCGCCGTGTATGTCCTGCTACGAACGGGATTTTGAAGCCATCCGGCGCAATGTTGGGCAGCCCGTGTACACAGTAGTCGATGAAGTTGTGATACTTGCGCTGCTCGCCGTCGGTCACCACCGGACAGCCGAGGCTCTCCAAGCGCGCGATGGTGTCGCGGACAGCGTCATCGAAGAGCGGCTGCAGCTCCGGCGCTTCGGTGTCGCCACCGTGCCGAGCCACCGCCTCCATCAGGACGGCGGGACGAGGAATGCTGCCGATCGGCTCCGTAGGAATGCTCATCCTGCCTCTGAATGTTCCGCTGCGGGATTCAAGCTAGCGCTGCGTGGGCAGCGCGGCATCGCGTCGCCGACACCGAAATATCCGCAGCCTCAGCGCAAACTGCGGCCAGCTCGCAGCCGGCGCGCCGGGCATTGAGTGCTCGGGTTATGCACTTACCAACCTTGACGTGCCGCGTCGGCCGTGGCCTGTTGCGACCGTGGTGTTGTCGATGTGGGAGAGCTTGCCGTGCAAGCGGCTACGACGCTGTGTAGCTGGCTTAGTCGTCTCGTTCTTGGTGGCGAGCGTGGCGAGCGGTTCGTCGCCTCCCGTCGTGCACGCCCAAGCAGAGGCGCAAGCCTCGCAGGCCGACGTCCCGGATCCTTCGCGCTGGTTTCTGGGCGCGTACTACCGGCATGCTTGGGTGCCCAAGCTGCTTCTCAAGCCGTTTTTCGAGCGCGCGGCCGGCGTCAGCAACGATGGCTTTGGCCTGGTCGTCTCGCGTCTAGCTGCCAACGGTATGAGCACGCAGCTGGGCGTGGGCTATATGCCGTACCACTTCCAAGGTGCTTTCAATGCCCGGGGAGGCTTGATCGAGGACACCGAGCTCGTGACCAGCAAGTTGGCGTTGCTGCATCTCACGGGGTCAGTGCTGTGGCCGGTCGAGCTGCATCGCACGTTGCGCCTGGAGATCGGTCTGGGTGTCGATCTCGGCATCATCTTCGGTAGCCTGCGGCGCTCTGAGGCCTACAGCGATGCGCAAGGCGTGTTTCGCCGTTGTAGCAGTGCCCTGCAGCCGGCCGTCACCGGTCCGGACAGCGACGGCATGGGCGGCAAGCTTCCATATTGCGAGCAGGCGGTAGACAGCGCCGGCAAAGCCATTCCCTCGAACACGGCCAGTGCGCAGGGAGCCCAGTACGACGCGCGGGAGTCGCGCGTGCCCCCTATCATGCTGCTGCCGCTCTTGCCGCATGTCGCACTGCGCTACGCGCCATCGAAGCGTGTGACGATAGCGCTCGAAGGGGCGTTCGCGGTGGCGCAGTTTTGGCTCGGCGCATCTGTTCACATCGCACTGTTCGCCGAGCGGCCGCCTGCGCTCGTTTCGGCGCAGCCAGGCGCGCTGCCAGTGACATCCATTACATCCAGCACGCCTGAGCCGCCGCCGGCCCCAGTGGCCGTGGCGCCTCGCATGGGTCGGCTCATCGGCAAGCTGTTCGAGCAAGCTACCAACGCGCCGATCGCCAAGGCTTCGGTGAAGAGCAAGCGGGCTTTCTCGGCCATCCAGACCGACGGTGCAGGGCTGTTCGTGTTCGATCAGCTGCCCGCTGGCCCGCTACCGCTGGCGATCACGCATCCGGACTACGAAGCTGGCAGCTGCACGGCGACCATCCCGAGCGACGGCGGCGACAGCTTCGTGCAGTGCTTCCTGCGGCCGCTGCCGAAGGAAGGCGCGATCTCGGGCCAGGTGAAGGACGAGCAAGGCAATCCGATAGCCCAGGCCCGTGTGAGCGTAGCGGGACCGCTCGCGCAGCCGGCGGCGCTCGAGAGCAATGCCGATGGCTTGTTCGCCGTGCCGGATGCGCCGGAGGGCACCTACCGTGTCCAGGTGGAAGCACGGGGGTACCTCCGCCAGGTGATCGAAATCGAAGTCCGCGCGCGAGAGACTGCGATGCCGCAGGTCATCCTGCTGAAAGCCACGGAGAAACCGTGAATACGCGCTGCCAGTGTCGTGGCTCGTGTTGTGGCCAGCGCCGTGTCCAGCGCTCGCGCGAGCGTTTCTATCCTGCGTTTCGCGCCCAGTTCGGCTACACCGAGAAGGAGTGAGCGACATGGTTCAAGTCGTAGGAGAGATCCACGCGCGCCGTGCAGCCCGCCGTAGCGCGCGTGCCGCTGACAGCTGCGGCCGAGCAGGCTCCCGCGCGACCGTCGCCATGCTGAGTGCTTGGCTCGTGGCGTGCAGTGGCGCGTACGGGCCTGCCGTGCCTGCGGGTGAGCAGCCGCGCCCAGCGCAGGACGCTGCCGCTGCAGATGGCGCGCAGGCGATCAGTAAAGACCTCGATGCGGGCCCGGCCGGTCATCCCGATGTGGACGCCTTCTACATCGACGATCCTGCGCCTCCCAGCTGCGGGCCGGACGGCGCGATGGAGGATCCGCCGGCGATCGAGGGCACCAGCGAGTGTCCTGCCGACAAGAATCGTCAAGGCTGTGCTTGTCCAAGGGCCGGCTTGCGGGCCGCGTGCTGGCCAGGTCGCCGTCAGAACCGGAATCACGGCATCTGCACCGATGGCATGACGACGTGTCAGGACACCGATGAGTTCGGTCTCACATGGGGCCCGTGTGAGGGCTACGTGTTGCCGAAGGCCGGCGTAGTGCAAGGTCCCGAGGCTTGTGGCTGCTTTTCGACTGGTCATTGGGCGCTGAGCAACCTGGTTCCCTGCATCCAAAGCAGTGCGAGCGGCGTTTTGATCTATTCGAGCCACCCCGACGACGCGAATGGCTTCGCGTGCGACGCCGTCTCGGGTTCGCGTCCGGTGGTGCCCAAAGACGACTGGAGCGAGAGCACGCTGCAGGTCGAGTGCGCCGGGCAGTTCAAGCTCTGTTACACGATGAAAGCCGGCCGCGCGAGCAAGCCCGTGCAGAGCGACTGCATCGTCATGCGTAGCTGCATCGACGTTTGGTACGGGCAAGCGGGCGAGCGACAAGACTTGCCGAGCCTGCCAGGCTGGGTTGCGCGCGACGCCGCCTGTGCCAAGCGTTTCGTCGAGGTCGGCGGCTACGGTGAGATGTCGGTGATCGGCGTGAGCGCCGAGTGTGACCCGGTCGACGATGGCCACGGCGACCCATACGTATTCTTGCGGACCGCATACTGCGACTCCGCCTGCGCGTCGACACCTGACGCCGATGGCTGCAAGGAGTGCTCGTCGAGCGGCTCTGGAGACTTTTGAGCGCCGCTCTGTTCATACACATACACAGGCGCGGCTGAGTCGCTTTCAGCTCGTCGTCTTGACCCACAGCGATTCGCCGAGCTTGGGCACTTCGAAGTCGCGCAACCGACCGTCGCGCCAGGTCTGCCAGTGGTAGCGTAGCGAATCGAGCGGGCTCGCAAAGACGAAGTCGCACACGCTCGGTAGGCCTGCGTGATTGAGCTCCAGCACTTCGATGGTCATCTCCGTCAGCACGACCTTATCGCCCGGCCGCAGTGCGAAGCGCATGCCGCGCGCTTCGGTACGCCGGTCGAATAGGCCGTGGCTCGCGCTCACTCGCAGGCGGTTTTCGGAGCGGCGCTCGAAGTGCGCCGTGCCGGGCATCGCATCGAGCCAGTAGAGTCGCTCGGGATTTGGCTTGCCACTCCAGGCGCGCATCGTCGGTAGGTACGACAGCAAGATCGAGTCGGGGACGGCGGCGACGATGAGCACCTGTTTGGGCAGGCTCGCGTCGGCGGGCAGACTTGCCTCGGCTTGCTCGGTCCAGTTTGCGACGACGGCAGTCGAGAGCGCGGCGATCGGCAGGACGACTGGCGAGACGACGAGGTGCATGCCCGCAAGCGCCAGACCGACGTGGCGACGAGCCGCGGCGATGCGTGCTCTCGTCACGTCGTAGAAGCCACACGGGGCCCGGAGCGCTGCCTGTATGCCGAGCGCGAGGGCGGGCATGGCACCGAACGCCGTCAGGACCAACAAGCGATCCGCGGGGATCGTCGCCGCGAGTGGCAGTGCGCTCAATGCCGAGCCCAGCACGAAGAAGCGCGTCGAGCGGCGCTGCAGCGCGGGAGCCACGAAGAAGGCCCCGAGCGCCGTCACCAGGAATGCGGCGGTCGCGAGCAGTGGAGCGAAGCGCGGCGGCACGAGCGCGTATAGGTCCGAGACGAGGCCGCCAACCTGACTAGCCATGAGCACGCTGAAGCGCACTGGAAGCTCGCGTAGATACGCGCGCGGCTCCGCGACGGGGTCTAGGTACGCGCCGATGCCGTAGCTGCCATAGTCACCCTGCACGTGCAGGAACGTCCATCCGCCGAGCAAAGCAGCAAACGGCAGGAGTGTCGCGAGGCGCTTGGCCGGCGTCGCCTGATCATAAAAGAGCGCGTACGCGAGCAAGTAACCTGCCGCGCCCAATGCCAGCTCTCCGGACGCCAGCGCCAACGCGAAGTACAACCAGGCAGCACACGCGAAGCCGAAGGACTTGTCTCGCCGCGCGCGGTGGTGACAGTGGATGGCTGCTATGCCGAGCGCGCCAGCCATCAAGGCGTTGCGATTCGAGATCCAACTCACGGGCACGCCGTGTGCGGCGTTGAGGGCAAACATCGCCGCCGACAACCCAGCGACCCAGGGCTGTCCGAGAAGCTCCGTATAAGCTTTGCTAGCGACCCATACGAGCAGCGCAAACCACAGCAGACTATGCAGATGCATCCCGTGCGGATCGCGGCCGAACAATGTGTAGTCGAGGTAGTGGCTGAGCGATGCCAAGGGTCGAAAGAACGCGCAGCGCGCGGCTTCGAAGGTCCACCACGGCATGCCTCCGCCGTCGATGAGGTCGGCGTCGTGCGCTGGATCGAGCCATCGGAACAGATCGAATGGTGCGCTGCCAGCCCACCCGCTGCTAGCCGGTTGCGTCATGCGCGACAGCAGGATGTAGTCGTCGATCGCCAGACCGGTGCCGAGCGTCGGCAGGCACAATGCGACGGCCAGCGCCAGCACAGCGTGCCGCACGCGGGTTTGGGCGAGCTTGGCGAGCCACGGAGTCATGCGGTCCGCAGTCGCAGCGAGCCTTTGGCGGCGCGCTACGGTCGTCTCGAGGGTCAGCGAGCGGTCGACTAACACGAAGCTACTTTCAGCGTTCCTGGTGGCTTAATGCAGACAGGGTGTCGTTCTGTGATCGACATGAGTACCCATTTGCGTCTAGCGGCTCCCGCCGAGTCCATGTCCCGGGACGTTGGTGTATCACGTTTGCTGGGCCACTGAGTTACACAGTTAGCTTGGCCCACGTGCGCCACGATGGTATGCCTGGCGCACTGTACGAGAATTGCGCCGAGCGGAGCGAGCTGCTGACAGCTCTTCCCACGACGCCATTTCCACAACGTTCGAGGAGGGCAACGTGCCGAAACCCCGCTGGCTCACGCGACGCCGAAAGACCGAAGCCGAGCTGCCCTATCAGCCGCCTGTCTGGCTCGGAGACTGGAGTAACGGTGAGATCTACCACCATCAGACACCTGTAGAGCGCCAGGCGCACGACCTGATCCTGAAGCAAGGCGAACAGCTCGCGCGCTATTACGGCATGGATCGCCGGGAATTCATGGCGAGTGGGCTCGGCATGGCGCTGTCGATGTCTGCGCTCAACCTCGTGCAAGGCTGCAGCAGCCCAAAGGACGGAGGCTTCTTCCCGGATCCGAGCCTGGGCGGCTCGGGGGGCGCGTCAGCTGGCAGTGGTGCGGCTGGCGTAGGGACCACACCGGGTGCCGTGGGTGCAGCTGGCAGCGGCAGTGCCGGTCGCGTTGCAGTCGGCAACGCCGGCGCTGGTGCGAGCGCCAATGCCTCCGCCGCTGGTAGCGGCAGCGGTGCTGCTGGCTCGTCGACCGCCGGCGGCGGTGCGGGGAGCGGTGCAAGCGCGGGCAGCGCCGGCGACGTCGCAGGCATGATGGCCGACCCCAAGCTGTGCGAAAAAGCGCTCAGCTACAACGAGATGTTCATCTTCGACATCCAGACGCATCGCGTCGCACGCGCCAACGCGACGTACCGCAGCTTCTTGGGGATCCTGCCGCAGGGGCAGTGCGGCAAGTCGCTCGAAGAGTGCTTCTCCGCCGATGAGTACACGCAGAAATTTTTCCTCGAGAGCGACACAACCGTCACCGTGCTGTCCGGCATTCCAGCCGTCGATGGCAATAACCCTCTGACCAACGACGAGATCGCGGAGACGCGCGACTTCGTCAATGACCTCGCCGAGCACACCCAGCGCGTCGTCACGCACGCGATGGTCCTGCCGAACTACAATCATGCCCAGCAGCTCGACGGCATGGCCAAGATCGCGATGGAGCGAGCTCCGGTCGGCGCGTGGAAGTGTTACACGCCATGGGGGCCGGGCGACGGCGTTACGGGCTTTTGGCTCGACGACCCGATGATCGGCATTCCGTATATCCAACGCGGCCTCGAGATCGGCATCAAGACGTTCGCGTGCCACAAAGGCCTGCCGTTGCCTGGCTTCGATAACAACTATGGCGACCCGAAAGATCTCGGTGTGGTCGCCAAGATGTTCCCGGAGGCGAAGTTCATCGCCTATCACTCGGCCTATCAGTTCGGTGGAAACGACGAGACCACGTCGTACACGAGCGGCTCCAAGCTCGGCGTAAACTCGCTCGTCACGGCGTGCATGGACAACGGCATTGGGCCCGGAGGCAACATCTACGGTGAGCTCGGCACCACGTGGCGCTCGGTCATGACGAACAAGACGGCAGCCACGCATGTGTTAGGCAAGCTGCTCAAGTTCCTGGGCGAAGACAACGTGGTATGGGGCACCGATTGCATGTGGTACGGCTCGCCACAGCCGCTGATCCAGATGTTCATGAGCTTCACGATGGATCAGTCGATCCGTATGGCGGAGGGCTATCCAGACCTCACACCCGAGATCAAACGCAAGATTCTCGGGCTGAACGCAGCCAAGGTGTATGGCATCTCGCCCGAGGCGACGCGCTGTCAGGTGTCGCTCGGCAGCATGGCGCGGCTGAAGCGCGAGCTCGACGGAGAGTTCGGCGGCTATCGCTGGGCCTTCAGTCGGCCGCCACTGCGCACCCGCAGAGACTTCTTCCGACACTTGGCATTCCACCGCGCCGCGAAGACCCCGGGTTGAAGCAGGGACGGGCGCGTGAGGGCAAGCTGCTCTCACGTGCTCGTCTCGCATGCGTGGTGGGTGGTGGTTGTGCTGAGTGGTGCGTTGCTGCGTGGCTCGGGCTTGGTCTCTTGAAGGCTGTCGGTGGAAGGACGGCCCTTTCGGCCGAGAGCACCGCGCGCGAGGTACGTGCGACCTGCAAATGCGGCGGTCGCGGCGAGACCGCGAGCCTCACCTACGCCGCGTCCCTAAAGGGATTTGCTTCGCGGCACACGTCGCACTCCGGCGGGTCGTGCCAAACGGAGTTGGGGTGGTAGCGTTTGGCACGCCCGCAGGCCCTCGCGCGCGGTGATCTCGGCCGAAAGGCCCTCACGTTGGCGTTGCTTTCGCTGACTGCGGCAGACGTATTCGCGTCAACTCAAGCTGTCAGCCACGACCGGGGCTGGCCGCTTCAGCTCAGTGACGCGTGTTCATTGCGTCGACTCGCGCAGTCA
>Ga0190271_10003217_pt1 | contig 10187 bp, 5 predicted proteins | sample Popmic356T_FD_133747 | JGI IMG/M metagenome (GOLD analysis project Ga0190271, IMG submission 133747) | Populus adjacent soil microbial communities from riparian zone of Weber River, Utah, USA - 356 T | ecosystem: Environmental > Terrestrial > Soil > Riparian zone | place: USA: Utah | collected... | reverse complement strand
TTCGCCCCGACCGCGCGGCGGATCTGCACGATCCACACCCCGCTGGAGATGACGTCGTCGTTGTCCGGGCTCGGCGGCGCGAAGTACTCGCCGACCTCCAGCGGGTAGTCCATCGCTCCTCCTACGGCATCAGGTAGCGCATCGTCAGGTACAGCTCGGCGATCTCGACCGGACCGTGCGCGGGGTTGGTCAGTGCGTTCTGCACCGTGATGTAGAAACCGGGCGTTGCGATCTTGCCCGCCCACCACAGTGCCGCACCCTCGTCCGCGCCCGCCAGTGCCGTCGCCAGATCCTGGCCCGGCGTGTACCCGCCGGTGGTGAACCGACCGGGGTGCTCGAAGACGCTGGGGTAGCGCCCGTAGATCCCGAAGTTGCTGGTGACGAAACTCGGCCCCAGGTTTGCCGGGAGCTGCAGCTGGTAGTTGCCACTCTGACCTCTGATGGTGGCCTGGTTGGTGCTGGTGGTGATCTGCATGTCGAGGTAGCTGCCGGGGTCCCCCGACGTCGCCCGCGCCCGGATCGTGAAGGCGCACGCGATCGGCGCACCCCCGGCGGGCACCACGGTGGCTGGGCTGAGCCGGGCGGTGAAGACCTCGACCGGCTGCGAGGTGGTGTTGTCACTGACGTTTGCCAGCGTGGTGGTCGTGGCGTCAGTGCCGTCCACGAGCGTGATCGCACTGGGTGGGCTGCCAGCCTGCGCGACGAACGGTCCCCAGGTGTTGCCGTACTGGGTGAAGCTGGACCCGGCCAGCGTGATGGCCGCGGCGAGGTCGGTGTTGATCGAGCCCAGCCGGAAGACGACGTCGGCGGTCATCGGCGGCACCGGGTCGGGGAGATCCTCGGCACCCACATCGACGAACCGCCCGATCAGCTCACGCCCCTGCGTGGTCTGGATCCATGCCGGGCGCGCGGGCGCGTCCAGCCCGGTCTTCTCCGAGGCTTCCGGCAGCATCCCCTCGGTGGTCTGCAACGACAGCAGCCCGGAGGCGTTGTTGATCCCACGCCGCCAGACGTCACTGCCCATGGTTCCGCTCAGTCGCACCCGACCTGCCTCCCCCAGCGACAGCTTCCACGAGACGACCGAGTAGTAGTTCGGCTCGCCGGTGACGTGCTTCTCCTGCTCGACGATGCAGGTGCTCACCACCAGCTCGCCGTTGCGAGCGGCCATCGCCATGGACCCGGTGATCAGCGAGACGTACCAGTAGGTGTCCGGGTATCCCGACGGGGAGCCAGCCCCGTACTCCAGGTCCAGCATCTCCACCACCGGTGTGCCGGAGGTGTTGTCGACGATCCCGGCACGCACCGCCTGTCCCGGCTGGGCTGGCTCGTCGTAGTCCTCGTCGCGCCAGATCTCGTGGCTGAACGCGAAGTGGTCCAGCGAGTCACCCACCTGGCAGGAGATGTTCTCCGAGTTGATCCCGTAGGTGTAGGAGTCGGGCACGTAGCCAGGGTCGGACCACAGCACGTTGAGCGCGTCGGCCGCCTCGATGACCTCCAGCGACCCGGTCTCACCTTCCTGCAACGCAAGCGGGAACGCCGCGTAGGGGTTCCCGCCGCCGACCATCCAGTAGATGTCGGCGTTGGAGACGAACGGCCCGAGCTCCTCGATGAGCAGCCCGTCCGCTGCCGTGACGGTGAACTCCCACGCGGTGTACTCCCGGTCGGAGGCACCGGAGGAGAACCACGCCGCGAACTTGGTCGGGTCGGTGGGGTGCGGGAACATCCCGTACACCTCGCCGGTGGCGTCGGTTCCGGACCGGGAGATCAGGTGCCGCCCGCGCCGGTAGAGCGACGTCCCCAGTCGGTGGCAGACCGCGACCACGCCGATGCCGCGCAGGTAGAGGTGGTGCATCGGTGCGCCATAGGCGTTTGCGGTGCTCGCCGTGTCGTCGAAGCTGGCCACCAGCTCGGGGACGTTGTCGGAGCAGTCGAGCACGTAGGACATCCCGCCGGGGAAGGTGCCGGTGGGGTAGAGGACTTGGACCAAGAACCCGTCCAGGGCGATGACGTGGGCGCGCCCGTCGGTGTCGCCGCCGGTGTCGATGACCAGATGACCCAGAACGTCACCGTCCGAGCTGACCTTCCAGACGTTCATCACGTCCGGCAGGGTCTGCATGTCGGAGTAGCACGCGACGACGTAGGACCCGTCAGGCAGAAGATCGCAGCCGGTCCGCCCGAAGGGCACCGGGGTGAAGACCGCACCCAGCTCGTTCATGGTGACCTTGAGCTCCAGCTTGGAGACCCGGACGTCACCGTCGTAGAGCGTCGAGCCGTTGGGCAGGAAGGCGCGCAGGTTGGTGATGATGTTCCCGGCGGCGACGGCACTGGCGAACAGGCCCCAGATGGTGGAGTTGCTGGGGAAGCTCAACGGGATGCTGCCGGTGATCCACCCGGACGCAGCGGACTCAGCGCTGGTGATGTTCCCGGCCGAGAACGACCCGGTCCCGCTGAAGTTGGTCTGCACGAATCCCGACCACCGCACCGGCTCGGCTGCCCACGCCTGGAACTCGATGACGGCCGAGACCGGGGTGCTACCACTGGCAGGTGTCCACGGCCCGTTGCGGATCCCGACACCACGGGTCGCGTCGTACGCAGCCGCAGAACCGGTGTACTGCCCGTAGCTGGTGTCACCGTCCGCGGTGCTCAGCCGCCGATCCGCACCCACCCACACGCCCCACGCCGGGTCGGTGTCCCATGAGGGGTACACCCCGATCGGGGAGGCGTTGGAGGTCAGCACCTCCTCGGCGACCGGGATGGTGCGCACCACCGGCCCGGCTGTCCGGTCCGGGGCGGCATCGACCAGCACCGTGTGCGAGACCAGCTCGAAGGTCATTGCTCACACCGCCGGGGAGGTGTCGAACCAGATGGCCCCCGAAGGTTGGCCGGTCGGTCCCACAGGTCCGTCGGCCTCGACGTAGAACCCCACCAGAGGGGGACCGATCGGCCCGGTGGGCGATGGCGGACCACTCGGCGTCGTGTCATACCAGATCGTCCCGTTCTGCTGCCCGACCGGTCCAGTCGGGCCGTTGCCCTCGATGTAGAAGCCGGTGCCTCCGCCGCCGCTGCCCGGTCCCGGTGGCCCAGTAGCCCCGGTCGGGCCAGTCGGTCCTGTCGGGCCGGTCCCGCCGCTGCCGCCGCCGCTGCCGCTTCCCGGAGGTCCCGTAGGTCCGGTGGGACCAGTCGGTCCGCCGCCGTACTGGATGACCACCTCGACGTCGGTAGTGGCCAGCCCGACGTCCACCTCCTGCGCTCGCTCACTGACCGCCGCCCGCTGAACTCCCTTGCCGCCCACTGTGACCATGACGTCTCCTAGATCCTCGGGACTCCCCAGCCGCCGAACGCGACCTCCGGGGCGAAGCCGGACACGACCTCGACGTAGACAGTGTCGACCTGGGTGGCCAACATCGCCGGTGCGATGATCTCGACGTAGCTGGTGCTCAGTGCCGCTTCTGGCGTGCCGACCAGCGGCACCTCGGCGTAGCTGGTGTCCAGCGCCACCGCTGGTGTGCCCACCAACGGGACCTCGGCGTAGACGGTATCGAGCACGACCGACTGCACCGCGGGCACACCGAGCAGGATCGAGAAGCCGTCGATGAAGTGCGCGCCGGACTTGTTGTACCAGAGCTGGTGCGGGGTGACCCCGTCACCCCCGATGACGTGGGCGACACCGTGGTCGTACGCCGATCCGACACCGTTGTGGTCCACCGTCCAGGCTTCGATGCTGGGCAGTGACCCAGTCGACGGGAAGACCGGTGCGCTGCCACTGACGGAGGTGGCAATGCCGATCAGCGTCTGGTTGGGGGTGAACGACACCAGTGAGGTGGCGGCGGCGTTGACACCGCCGGAGATCACCCCGTGGACCGGCCCGACGACCACGGTCCGGGCTGTCGGGTCACTCAGCCCGCGCACCACCCACAAGGTGGTGTTCGTGTTCGAGCCCACCGTGGTGATGACGACGTCACCGGTCCCGCTGACACCGGTCAGGTAGGAGATGTAGTTGTTGAAGTCACCGGCGTACTGGGCGACCGGCCTGGTCCAGGTGCCCAGCCCGGTGGTGGTCACCGAGCGTGCGCCACCGGCACCCTGGGTGCTGATCGTGATGAGCAGGTCGGAGGACACCAGCGTGACCGTGAGCGGGATGTTGGTCGTCCCGACCGGTGTGTTGGCGAAGGTGACCTGCTCGAAGGTGGTCGGCATCAGGCAACCTCGACACCCGCCTCTAGCGAGGCCAGGTCACCCACAGTCCAGGCCACTCCGGTACTCGGGTTGATCTCGTGGACGGTGGCGTAGACGTCGGATGAGGTGCCCAGCGTCTGGGTCGTCCCGGTCGCAACGGTGGCCCCGTGCTTGAGCGCGGTTTTGGCGGCGATCACCCCGGAGTCGGTCTTGCGCGCGATGATGTGCGGGACCACTGCGAACACCACGGTGGTTCCGGCGGTGAGGTTGGTCATCGAGTAGAGGTCTCGGTGCCCGACGGTGCCCGAGTAGTTGAAGTCGGCACCAGAGGAGGGCACCTCGTTGACGTTGTCCCAGTTGTTCGCAACGCCCAGCGGGCTGAGCTGGGTGACGCTGCCCGCGCCGTCCGGCACCAGCGTCTGGATCCGGATGTCGCCGAGGAAGTTGTTGTTGGTGCTCCCGAGGTCGTTGAGGATGTAGAGGTCGTCGATCGACGGTGTTGCCGAGGTGACACCCGACTGGTGCCAGCTGATCGCGTCGATGGTGGTGGCCGTCCCGGCGTTCTTGGTGTCACCGGTGAAGCTGATCACCGGGGTGCCGTTGATCCGGACCTCCACACTTCCGGTGGTGTCGTGGATGGTGGCGCTCATCTCCCAGTACGCCCAGGTGTTGACGGTGACCAGCCCACTCGCCACTGACGTTGCGATGACGGTGGAGCCGCGCACCAGCACCACCTGCCCCGTGGTCAGGAAGCGCAGCCCGAGGTGCTGGGTGACACCGCCGTCACCCCAGACCTGCATCACTGTCGAGGTGTCGTTGTTCAGCACGGTCTTGAAGGCGCACCCGAAGATGATCTTGTTGGACGCGGTGAAGAACTTCTTCAGCACCCCAGCGGTGCCGCCGTTGGAGGTGTAGGTGTAGGCCAGCCCGGTGCCGAAACGGGTTGCGGCCGTGGTGCCCCCGGCGACGATGGAGAACTCGTACTTGAGCGCGAAGTCCCCGACGTCGAACCCGTCGGTGAACAGCATGGTCATGGCTCAGCCCTCCGCGATGATCGTGACGGTCATCAGGCCACCGGCGACACCGGAGCCGACCTGGTCGATGTCGACAGTGAGCGTTTCGTTGCTGGCCCAGCTGGTGACGTCAATCGCCCCTGAGCTGGCGAACAACGCACTGGCTCCCACCGTTGGACGGCTGGCCTGCGTGGTGAAGATGGTGCTCCCGTTCTTGTTGACGTCCACGATCAGTGACGCACCGGTGGGAGCGGTGCCGACGTCGACCCGCACCGCGACCAGTGTCAGGGTGCGCCCGGTGACGTTCGGCACCTTGCTGGTGCCCGGCCCCACCGTCAGCGTGGACCTGACGTCAGAGAAGACGTACGGCACCCGTGGGGTGGTCTTGGCGTCCAGCGCCGCCTGCAGCCCGACGACGTCGGCGATGTCGATGACCCACTGGACCTCGATCCACCCCGACGTCCCCGGCGTGCCAGGGTTGTTGTCGGACAACGACTTCCACAGCCGCCCGTTGTAGGTGACGTACTCGCCGAGCATGTACGGCGTCCCCCGCGCACCAAGCAGCTCGATGGTGGAGATGTGCCAGGTCCCCCACTGCAGGAAGGACGCCTGGTTGTTCCACTGGAAGTTGTTCCCGGCGGCGACGTTCCACTCGTAGTAGGCCCAGTCGGCGGCCTGCCACCCGGCCGCGACCGCACCGTTGACCCGGATCTCCTGCCCGACGTCGTAGAAGCCGTCGTCGACCTTGGCGTACCACCGCACCCTGGTGACACCCGCCGGGATGGTGATGTTCATGTAGCCCAGTGCGCCCGGCCCGAGCACCAGCACGGTGCCCTGCGCGGGCTGGTTGACACCGGACGGTGTCGAGACGAACGCTGTGGTCCCGCTCAACGACGCACCGAGCGGCACCAGCGACGCGGCGTCGGTCACGGTGACGGCGGTGACCACCTCCAACGAGGACCACGACCCGCGGAACAGCCCGCCGCCGCTTCCGCTTCCGGGACCGACGATCGCCTCCACCGCGCTGGTGAAGTCGGTGATGTCGCTGGTGTAGTGGGTGTGCGTGGGCATCGCGTAGGGCCGCTCGATCACCGACCACCCGGTGGCCTGCGCCGGGGTGAAGACGACGTTGTCGAAGGACATCCCGCGCGCGCCGGTGAACAGCGCGTGCCGCCAGCCGATCGTGGTCGCCCCGCCGCCAGGGGTGGGGACCCCGTTGGCCGCACTGAAGCTGAAGGCCACACCACCCCAGCTGCCGGAGATGTCGGTACCGACGAAAGTGACGCTGACGTCAACAGCGCTGTCCGACACCGCACCCAGGTTCCCGATCAGCGTCTCGGTGCCGCCGACCTTCTTGTAGAGGCCAACGGTGGAGGCTTCCTGGTAGCGCAGGATCAGGTAGTTGTTGGCGTCGCTGTACCGGAAGTAGACACCCATCTCACACCAGTTGCGTGGCAGGTCGACCACCACACCGGTCATGGTCAGCGTGCCGTTGATCGACCCGACCGCCTGGAGCAGCTGCTTCACCCCACCGTCGGGGGTGCCGACCATCTTGTTGCCAGCCACGGAGAACATCGCGTCCTCCAGCGTCCAGCCCACCGTGCCGCTGTCGGGACGGTTGAAGTTGTCGCTGAACACCCCGGTTGGCAGCGCCGGTGTCCCGGTGGTGTTTGAGGTGGCGATCCACGTGCAGCCCAGGTGCTCGACGATGTCACCGGTGGAGTAGTCGGTGGACGGGTTGAACGCACCTCGGTACGCGCCGCCACCACCACCACCCGTGCCAGCAGGGCCGGTTGGACCCGTGGGACCAACCCCTGCCGGTCCAGTTGGCCCAGTCGGACCTGTCGGCCCGCCTGCCGGACCGGCCGGTCCTTCGCCGCCGAGGACGAGGTTGAGCGGGGCAGTGTCGGAGAGGGTCAGGTCGATGACTGCGGGGAGCCGGGTCAGCAGGTCCACCGAGAGGGTGGTGTCGTTGGCGGGCACGACGATGTCGACGTCGAACCCGTCGTCCTGGCCTGGTACCACCGTCATCTCGCCACCTCCTCGGTCTTCGCCCTTTCGTCAATGACGAAACAGTGTGATACTCACTTCTTGTAGGTTACCTCGATCTTGGCTCCGGCCTTGTTGAAGCGCCCGTAGTAGGTCTGGCTGGTGGTGCCCGCCGGACCGACGCCGATGCCGCGCATCGTGCCGCCGCGCAGCGCCGCCTTCACGCCGGAGGCGTTGGTGATGTCCACCCAGCGCCCACCCGGCTTCGGCCAGCCGGTCGAGGACACCACCGTGGTCATCGACGGACTGGACGCCGGGGCGCTGGCGTAGTTGTGCCGCTTGATCAGCCCGGTGCCACCGCTGTTGTTGTACCAGTGGTTGGCGTAGAGATAGATCCTCACCTTGGTGATGTTCGCGTCCGCGGTCACCGCAGCCAGCGTGGTGACCATGGAAGAGGGGAAGATCCACAGGCTCTTGGAGTCGCCGTCGTAGGAGCTGTAGCCCTGCTTCATGTCCTCCGCACCCTGGCTGGAGTCCTTCGCGCCGCTGCCCATGTAGGTCACAGCGGTGGTGGAGGTCCAGGTGCCGGTGTAGGTCTGCAGCGGAGCCACCGCAGCGCCACCGGTGTTCATCACGCCACCCTGACCACGGTAGGGACCGACATCCTCGACGGAGAGCATGCAGCCGCTCTCCGGGCTGGCGAAGGTGGAGAGTCCGCCACCCTGCGCACGCATCGTCACAACGGTGCTCGCACCACCGGCCATGGTGATCAGGACACGCACGTTGCGCGGGACGAGCGTCTCGTTGTAGAGCATCGCGAAGTCGTTGAAGTAGTAGTCGGCGTTGGCGATGGTCTCGGCCGGGCCGAGGTTGATATTGGTCTGCAGCAGCTGAGCGCTGGTGACGGTCGGGGAGGCGGCAGCGGCCGGGTCGTCGGCGTACGTCATCCGCAGCTTGGTGACGATCGACTGCGCGGAGTTGTTCTCGATCATGGATCGGTACTGGATGCGGTACAGCCGACCCGGAATCGCGGTGAAGCCGATCTCGCCGTAGCCGGTCTCGGCAACCGCGAGGCTGGCGCTGTCCGGGGAGAAGTTCTCCCACGCCACGATGCCGCGCGGGAACTGGTCCATCCAGTCCAGGAACTCGGTGCCGTAGATCTCCAGGCCCTTGTCCATGACGCCGTCACCGGTGAGGTCTTGACCGCTGATCGAGAGCTGTTGGAACGACCCGCCACCGGTGTCGTTGACCGCCGCGAGCGTGGTGCCGCCCTTGCGGACGGTGAGGTAGTTCGGCCGGTTCGTCACGTACGCCCCGGACTCGGTGCCGTCAGCACCGAACAGTCGGGTACCGGCAGCAGTCAGTTCCGTTCCGCCCTTGCCGAGTTCGAGCACCGACACGTCGTCGACCATGATCGACGAGGTGATGCTGCCACTGGTGACGGTGAGCCGGACGGCGCAGTAGTTGATCCCGGCGGGCACGGTGAACGAGCCACTGAGCTTGTCGTAGACCTCCAGCTCCGGGTCGGGCATGCCGGTGGCGTCGATCCGGTCCATCTCGACGCTGGTAATCGTGACGGTGGGGTTGGTTGCCGTGGTCCCGGTGGTGGACTCCAACCAGTTGTAGATGCGGAAGGTGTCGTAGTTGCCGGGTGTCGGGTTGAGCACGATGCTGCCAGCGCCGGAGCCGGTGGACAGGACGCTGGTGATGTTGACCACCGAGCCACCCTCGGCGGCGTTGAGACCGTCGAGGTAGAACCGGACGTTGGCGTTGGTCCCGCCCAGGGCGGTGTAGCGCATCGTCAGCCGGTACCGCGCGTTCGGGGTGACGGTGATGTCCTCATGGCGGAAACCCCAGCGGTTGGAGCCGGTGGCCATCGACGTCGCCGACAGCACCTGCCCTGCAGCGGTGACCGAGCGGGCACCCCCGGTGACGGTGCCGTTGACGTAGGTGATCGCACCGTCGTGGACGCCGTTGGCGTCGGAGTCGACGGTCATGATGCCGGGGTAAAGGTTCGGCGAGATCCAGATCGGGTCCACGTTCTCGAAGACGTTCGGGTCCGCACCGATGAAGTCGATGTCAGTCGCGGTGGTGTTGGCTGGCCACTCGGTCAGTGCCTTGGTCGACCCTCCAGCGATCCGCGCAGAGAGCAGCACCGAGGTGGTGCTGATCTCCTTGGCCGCGGCGAGGCTGAGGACGTACGTCCGGCCGGGGACGACCGGGAAGATGCCGGAGCGCATCCGCGACGAGTCCGACGAGTTGGTGGTCTTGCCCATCCGCAGCGCCCACACGCCCGAGTTCGCCAGGGTCACCCGCTGCGCGTAGCCAGCCCCGACGTGCGACATGCTGCACCACTGGGTGGTGGGGGCCACCGCCGAGTCGAGGATCGTGTACGGCTCCTCGAAGGACGGGTCCGCAATCAGGTTGGTAGACAACGCCCCCAGTTCGAGGTCGCCCGCGTCGATCGACTGATCCGCGATCTGCGGGTTCGGGTACGTCCCGGTCAAGTCCCCACCAGCAGCACCGGTTGGTGCTCCACCGCCGCCGCTGCTGAAGAGCACCCAGGCTCCAGCGGAGTAGATGTAGCTCAGACCGGTGTCGGTCTCGTAGATGATCAGCCCCTCTTGGATGTAGGTGGGCCGCGTCGAGGAGGTCACGATCCACACGTTGGCGGAGGTGTAGACCCACTTGGTTCCGTCCCAGAGCGCGATGGCACGCTGGTTCAGGTTGTAGAACATCTGCCCAGCCCCACGCGGGGTGGGGAAGGTGAACAGCCCTCCGACGTCCACATGGGTCTGGCAGCGCCAGGTCTGGGAGTCGGTGCCCAGCGTGGTGACCGGGTCGGTCTGGGTGTACTCCTTCATGTAGTTGGTGGTCCCGGCGGTCACCTTGACCTTGGTGCCCTGCGCGACCTTGGCTGCGGTGTCCGCATCGGTGGCCCTGGTGAAGGTCGCACCAACGATCCAGACCCCGTTCTCAGCGGGGGCAGTCTGGTTCTTGACCAGGAGC
>Ga0190271_10003216_pt1 | contig 10188 bp, 10 predicted proteins | sample Popmic356T_FD_133747 | JGI IMG/M metagenome (GOLD analysis project Ga0190271, IMG submission 133747) | Populus adjacent soil microbial communities from riparian zone of Weber River, Utah, USA - 356 T | ecosystem: Environmental > Terrestrial > Soil > Riparian zone | place: USA: Utah | collected... | reverse complement strand
GGCCAGCCCCGTGAGATCGGTGCGAACGAGGTTCTCGAAGCCATCCGGGACGATCAGGGTGCTGCCAGAGACGGCACGTGACGTGTCGATCGGCACGAACCCATCGCCCGCCGGTCCGCCTCCGATCTCGAAGCCGACGACGCGAGGCCGCGGGCCTCCGCGCAGGATGACGTCCTTGACCCGGCCGAGCTCCCGACCCGACTCCGTCACGACGACGTCGTTGCTGACGTCCCGACGATGATCGGCGCGCCGTGCGGATTCCACGTCGGCAAGCGCGTCGGTCGACTCGATGGTCACGGCATGCGTGCCGACCGAACGGATGCTGTCGACAGTCAGCACCTGGCCGAGCCGGCGGCCGAGAAGGCCGCGCCGCGCCAGCGTGAAGCCTCCGACGACTCCCTCGGCCGGCTCGAAGATGAGGTCGCGGACCTCGGCGACGTCTTCTCCGGTGGAGATGTCGACGACGGGCATGCCCGAGACGTCGTGCCCGCGCAGCAGGGCGATGGTCATTGGTTCACCCCGTCGTTGATGCGAGCGACCGAGCGCCAGCGAGGGAGCGGTTGGCCGCGGCCTGCGTGGCCGGGGAACGCAATGATCGTCATGGCTCGCGACCCGGGCCCTTGTCTCGGCCGGACGACGTGATGATGAGGCGACCACGTTTGCGGCGCTGCACCGCCGCGAAGGCGGCTGCAGCAAGGGCGATCACGATGACCGCCACGATGACAATGATCAGCCAAGCCTCCATGGCTCTCACCTCCCGACGATGTGGGGCTACCCGCCGCCTAGCTGGGGCAAACTCCACGACATTCCACGAAGCGGCACAATGCCGTATCGTGGAACGCCATGGGGGCTGAGGGGAATCACAAGACTGACCTGGACATCGCGAGGGCGGCGAGTCTCAAGCCGCTGCCGGAGATCGCCGCACAGATGGGCCTGGGTGAGCACCTGCTCGAGCCGTACGGGTCGAGCGTGTCCAAGATCAAGCTCGAGGCGATCGACGAGCTGGCCGATCGGCCGAAGGCGAAGTACGTCGTCGTCACGGCGATCACGCCGACGCCGCTCGGGGAGGGCAAGACGACAACCACGGTCGGGCTCGGCCAGGCAATGGGACACATCGGCCGGAGGGCGGTCATCACGGTGCGCCAACCGTCGATGGGTCCGACGTTCGGCATCAAGGGCGGCGCGGCCGGCGGTGGCTACAGCCAGGTCGTGCCGATGGAGCTGCTCAACCTCCACCTGACCGGTGACTTCCATGCCGTCACGGCCGCCAACAACCTGCTGGCCGCAATGCTCGACAACCACCTCCACCAAGGCGATTCGTTCGGCCTCGATCCACACAACATCACTTGGCGGCGGGTCCTCGACGTCAACGACCGCGCGCTGCGCAACATCGTCATCGGGCTGGGCGCCAAGGAGGACGGCCTCGTCCGTCAGACCGGCTTCGACATCACGGCCGCCTCCGAGGTGATGGCGATCATGGCGTTGGCAACCTCGCAGCAGGACCTCAGGGTCCGTCTCGGCCGGATCGTCGTCGGCTACACGATGGCCGGTGAGCCGGTGACCGCCGAGCAACTCGACGCCGCCGGCGCGATGGCCGTCATCATGCGTGAGGCGATCAAGCCCAACCTGCTGCAGACACTGGAGAACACGCCGGTGATCGTGCACGCCGGGCCGTTCGGGAACATCGCCCATGGCAACTCTTCGATCCTCGCCGACATGATCGGCATCCGCGGCGGCGAGTACCTCATCACAGAGGCCGGGTTCGGTGCCGACATGGGCGCTGAGCGGTTCTTCAACATCAAGTGCCGGACGTCGGGTCTGGTGCCTGACGCGGCGGTGCTCGTCGCCACCGTGCGGGCGCTGAAGGCGCACTCGGGCAAGTACCGCATCGTTGCCGGGCGGCCGTTGCCCGAGTCGTTGTTCGAGGAACGGCCCGACGACGTCGAGATCGGCGCGGCCAACCTGCGCAAGCAGATCGAGAACGTGCAGCTGCACGGCGTGACGCCCGTCGTCGCGATCAACGCCTTCCCGGGCGACCACCGTTCGGAGCACGACACGATCCGCCGCGTGGCCGAGTCGATGGGTGCACGGGTAGCCGTGTGCACGCACTTCGCCGACGGCGGCGCAGGCGCGGTCAAGCTCGCCGAGGCAGTCGTCGAGGCGTGCAACGAGCCGAGCAACTTCCGGTTCCTCTATCCCGACGACGCGTTGCTGACCGAGAAGATCGAGGCGGTCGCCACCAAGGTCTACGGCGCGGGTGTGGTCGAGTACATGCCGAGCGCGGCGCGACAGCTGGAGACGTACGAGCGCAACGGGTTCGGCCACCTGCCGGTGTGCATCGCCAAGACGCATCTGTCGATCTCCGCCGACCCTGCGCTGAAGGGCGCGCCCACGGGCCACGTGATCAACGTGCGCGAGGTGCGGGCGTCGGTTGGTGCCGGGTTCGTGTACCCGATCTGCGGCGAGATGCGCACGATGCCGGGCCTCGGCACGCACCCCGCCGCCGCCGTGATCGACCTCGACGAGTCCGGTCAGATCGTCGGGTTGTCCTAGCGCCGCGCCGTTCAGCTACTGGGACTTGTCACCCACTCCGGTGGGTGGGGGTCCTCCCAGGCGTCGATCAACGCCAACAGTCCACACAGCTGCAGCAGGACGTAGTCGTCGTCGAGGGACGGATCGCCGTCGTCGAGCCAGGAGCTCATACCCTCGAGGAGGTGGGCGGCCAGCACCGTGGCGCACCACGGCATCATTCGCGGTTCGATGTCCCGCCCCGTCATCGTGATGAAGGTCTCGGCGTACTCGCCGAGGACGCTGCGGAACCGATCGGAGAAGGCGACGAACGCTGGTTCGTGTGCGGCCTGGCGCCAGAGGAGCCGGAAGGCGTCCGGGTGCCGCCGGGCGATCTCCAGCATGATGCGGACGATGCCGCCACGCCGGCGGATCTCCGCCAGGTCCAGCTGCTCGAACTCGGCGACGAGCTCGTCGGTGACAGACGCGAGCACGGCCCGATAGAGGTGCTTCTTGGTCTCGAAGTTGCGGTAGATCAGCAGGCGACTGATCCCTGCCGCCTCGGCGACTTCGTCCATCGACGTGCTGTCGAACCCCGCCTTCAGGAACGCCCCGGCGGCGGTCTCGATGATCTGGGCGCGGCGGGCGGCCCGAGGGAGGCGCGTGGATCCGCCCTGCGGCGCCGACGCAGATCCACCTCGACTCACCATGGTGTATGTTTACAGGCGTGTATACGTTTTCGGAGGTGATGGGCGACTGATCTGACGTCACCCACCGATCGCAGGTTTCGATGGTACGCGGGTCCACTGGCGGGCGGTTCCCGCACCATCGACACAGGGCGCCGGCTCGCCGATGGTTACCATCGGCGGTCCGGCGCCCTGCTCGTGTCGGGAGGCGGCGTCAGCCCCAGCAGAGGCAGAAGGGATGCCCTGCCGGGTCGGCGTAGACCTGGAAGCCCTCGCTCGCGTCGATGTCCTCGGCTGGCTTGAGCAGCCTCGCACCCAGCGACATCACCTCGTCGTGGGCGGCCTTGACGTCGTCCACGTAGATGTCGAGGTGCATTTGCTGAGGCATCCCGTCGGGCCACTCGGGGGCCCGGTGATCCGGGGCGAGCTGGATGCCCAGACGTGGCTCGCCGTCGACGTAGATCGAGTGCCAATCGTCCTCGGCGTCGACCGTGCCACCCAGCAGCGCGGCCCAGAAGGTGCTCTCGGTGGTCAGGTCCGGCGCGTCGAAGACGACGATCTGTCGGGCAATCCGCATGTCGCCAGCATTCCACCACTCGCCCGATTCACACCGCGGGGTCCTCGAATCCCAACGGGCGCTGCACCACCGCCGCATCGTGCTCGTCTGCCTCCTCGGTGAGGCCGAGGGCGCGTGCCGCTGGAGTCGCGAGCAGCCCGTAGATCGTCACGGTGCCGACGATCACCAGGAACGTCACGGGCAGGAGATCCGCCGCGCCTTCCTCGCCCGTGGCGGCAAGGGGTCCTGCGAACGTGGCAGCCGTCGATGCGGCGACGATGCCGCGAGGATCCATCATCCCGATGTACGCGCGCTCCTTGCGCGACAGGTCCGTGCGGATGGTCGCCAGCGCGGCGAGGACCGGGCGCACGACCAGCACGAGCCCACCGACGAGGGCGAGAGAGGGCCACAGGACGCCTCCGAGCGATTCCGGTGTGACGGTCGCCGAGATCGAGACGAAAAGGAGACCGATGATCAACTGGACGATCGTTCGGAAGAACGGTCGGTCCTCCGGCGACGAGACCATCTCCGTGTTGGCGACCACGAGGCCCATCACGATTGCCGCGATGAGACCGGTGTCGTCGTTCACCGCGTCACACACGGCCGTGACCGCGACGACGGTGGCGATCGTCGCCTCGGTGGCCAGTACGCCTGTCACGCGCAGCTTGTCGAGGAGCAGCCACAGCACCACCGTGCCGACCAGCCCACCGAGGATCCCGATGCCGACACTGATCGTGAAGTCGAGCACGGCGCGTTGCACAGCCTCGTCTTCGCCACTCGTCAGCGCATGGAACACGAGCGCCCCGATGATGGCGCCGATCGGATCGACGGTCGTGCACTCCCAGCGGAGGATCGCGCTCACCCGACGACCGGGGCGAGCCCGTTCGAGCAGTGGTATCACGACGGTCGGTCCGGACACGATCAGGATCGCACCGAGCAGGATCGTGACGCCGGCCGAGAGGTCGAGCAGGAGGAACACGAATGCGACGGCCCCTGCCCAGGTGATCGGCACACCCCACAGGATCAGCCGGCGAACGACGTGCTGGCCGTGACCCTCGAGGTCCCTGATCCGCAGGTCGAGTGCACCGTCGAACAGGATCACCCCGACGGCCAGCGTGACCATCGGCGCGAACTTGTCTCCCATCAGCTCGTTCGGATCGACGGACTCGGTCAACGCCCCTGCGAGGAAGCCCGCGCCGAGGAGCAGGATGATCGACGGCACGGCGACCCGCGTGGCCACGATCTGACACCCGACGGCGAGGACGAGCAAGAGCGCAAGGCCGATGAAGACTTCCGACTCACTCACCAACGCAGAAGCATGGCTCCCGGCGCCCCGTCAATCGGTGAGGGAGGCGTCGGCGGCGGCTGCTCAGGCAGCGACGAGTTGACGCGCCTCGACGCTTCGTGCGGCGACCGAGGCGCACGCGTCGTGAAGGATCGGGACGAAGAGCTGCGGTGCTGTGGAGCAAACCGCGTGCCCACCATGAACACGGTGCACCGTGGCGTCGCGCAGGCTGGCGGCGAGCGCCAACTGGCGGCGCACCGGCACGACATCGTCGTCACCGGTGACGACGACGGCCGCCGGAACATCGATCTGTCCGACGAACCGTCGGGAGTCGAAGCGCAGGGTCTCCCGACCGGCCTCGACGATGTCTTCCCAGTCGTGGCGGGCGACGTCGTCGTAGCCCCACCACGGGGATCCGCGGCGTTGGCGCCACTGATCCCACGCGCCCAAGGCGGCGTTGGTGAGCTTGGTCAGCGGAAGGGCGCCGGCGAGGACCGACGTGCCGGTCGCGACGCCGAACAGCAGCCGCTCGCGCATGCTGCCGGTGAACGTGCGGCTGGTGGCGCACAGCACCATCCCGTCGACGAGCTCCGGATGGCGTTGCCAGAGCAGCTGGGCGATCGGGCCGCCCATCGAGTAGCCGACCGGGATGAACGGCGGCAGCTCGAGGACCCGGGCCAGCGCCGCCACGTCGTCGGCGCACCTTTCGAGGGTGAACGGTTCGCAGGAGCGGATGCCGCGCCCATGGCCACGATGATCGAGGGCGATCACGCGGTAGCGCTCGGCGAGCGGGGCGTAGCAGGCGAACCAGTTGAGATCGGCCGTCGCCGTCCACCCGTGAAGCAGCACCAGCACTGGAGCGCCCGGAGGTCCCTCCAGCTCACGAACGAAGGTCCGGCCGTGCCCCGGCAGGAGAACATGCCGTCCGGGAGGCAGCGTCGGATGGTTCCTACCGCCGCTGCCCCCCGTCCCGCTCATGTCCGCCCTCCTTGTGTGGCGCTCAAGAGCGCGCAATACGACTGGCGATACGGTTTTTTCGGCGTGGTCGGAGCTGCTGGCTGGCGGCAGCGATTTCGCCTTGTGGAACCGTCCCGCATCGTGGAATCCTGGATGGGCGTGTCCGGGGTGCAGTCCGTCGAGCGGGCGTTCGCGGTGCTGCGCTGCCTCGCCGGCGGCCCAGCCGGGGTCTCGGCGATCGCCGAGCGTGTCGGGCTTCCGAAGAGCACGGTGTCCCGCTTGCTGTCGACCTTGCAGGACGTCGGCGCCGTCGAGCAGGCCGGCGCCGGTGGCGACTACCGGGTCGGGGGCGGGCTGATCGACATCGCCGCCGGCGCACTTCCCGGCCGCAGCCTGATCGCCGCCGCTCGACCGCATCTGGCCGAACTGGTCGATGCTCTGGACGAGGTGGCCGGGCTCTCCGTGTTCGACGTCCAGGACGTCGTCTACGTCGAGCAGGTGTCGGCCGATCGCCACGTCCAGGTCCGCGACTGGACCGGCGAGCGGATCCCGGCGCACATGGTCTCCTCCGGCCTCGTGCTGCTCGCCCATCTGGACGACTCCGAGCTGGATCGCTACCTGGCCCGACCGCTGGCGGGGGCCACCGGTCGGACCGTGACCGAGCCTGAGCAGCTACGCAAGCGGCTGGCCACGATCGCCGGCGACGGTTTCGTGTGGACGTTCGACGAGTACGTCCCGGGAGTCAGTTCCGTGGCTGCGCCGGTGGTCGGTGCCGACGGCCCGGTGCTCGCCGCCGTGCACGTGCATGGACCTTCGTACCGGTTCCCCGAAGCCGGCCGGGCGCCGGCGATCGCCGCGCTCGTCGCGGAGGCCGGTCGGCGTATCGGCGCCCGTCTCGCCAGCGCCGAGGCGCTCGCCAAGTAGTTTCGCCGGGATGGCCGATGGCAGGTCCCGGCGAGGCGGTGGACGGGCGGGGCGCCAGCAGCAACGGGCTGCCGCGGTCGTCGCCAGCCAGCCGTTCCTGACGCGAACGATGCAGCCCGTCGAGCTCGTGTCGGAGGAGGGCCTCGCGCTGCTCGAGCGCAATGCCGACGTCATCCTGCAAGAGGTCGGTATCGAGATCCGCGACTACCCGAGCGCGGTGGCCCGTTTCGCCGCCGCAGGCGCCGACGTCGACGGCGATCGGGTGCGCTTCCCGCCGGGCCTGTGCCGTCAACTCGTGTCGACTGCGCCGGCGATCTACACGCAGCACGCCCGCAACCCTGCCCGCTCGGTCCAGGTCGGCGGCGCGGCAACGGTCTTCGCGCCGAACTACGGATCGCCGTTCGTCCACGACCTCGACGCTGGGCGGCGCTATGCGACGCTCGCCGACTTCGAGAACTTCGTGCGGTTGGCCTACCTCCACCCGCATCTCCACCACTCCGGCGGCACGGTCTGTGAGCCGGTCGACGTGCCGGTCAGCAAGCGGCACCTCGACATGGTGTACGCCCATCTGCACTTGAGCGACAAGCCGTTCATGGGCTCGGTGACCGCGGGTGAGCGGGCGTCCGACAGCGTCGAGCTGGCCCGCATCGCGTTCGGTGGCGACCTCGCTGACCGCACGGTCATGACGAGCCTCATCAATGCCGCGTCACCACTCGTGTGGGATGCGACGATGCTGGCCGCGGCGGAGATCTACGCCGCTGCCAACCAGGCAACGATCATCACGCCGTTCATCCTCGCCGGGGCGATGGCGCCCGCAACGTCCGCCGGCGTGATCGCCCAGACGTTGGCCGAGGCGCTGGCCGGGATGGCGTTCGTGCAGCTCGTGCGCCCGGGCGCCCCCGTGATCTTCGGTTCCTTCGCCAGCTCGATGTCGATGCAGACCGGTGCCCCGACGTTCGGCACCCCCGAGCCGGCGCTCGTGCTGTACACCGTCGCCGCGCTCGCCCGCCGGCTGGGCGTGCCGTTCCGCTCCGGCGGTTCGCTGACCGCGTCGAAGCTGCCGGACGCGCAGGCCGCCTATGAGTCGGCGGCGACGCTCGTCCCGACGCTGATGGCGGGAACGAACTTCGTGCTCCACGCTGCCGGCTGGCTGGAGGGTGGGCTGGCCATCGGCTACGAGAAGTTCGTCCTCGACGCCGACCAGCTGGGGATGATGGCCACGTTCGCCGCCGGCCTCGACCTCAGCGACAACGGGCAGGCCCTCGACGCCATCCGCGAGCACACGCCCGGCCAGCACTTCCTCGGCACGGCGCACACGCTGGCCAACTTCGAGACGGCGTTCTATCGCTCGGAGACGGCGGACAACTCGAGCTTCGAGCAATGGGTCGAGGACGGCTCCCTCGACGCGGCGCAGCGGGCGAACCGCCTGTGGAAGGAGCGGCTGGCCGCCTACGAGCCGCCCCCGATCGACGACGCGATCGACGAGGCGCTGCGTGACTTCATCGCCCGCCGCAAGGCCGAGCTGCCGGACGCCTTCGCCTGAGCCCATCCGAGTGTTTGACACCATCGGAGTGCCTGACCCTGGGAAAATCGAGCTTCAGCACTCGGATGGCCTCAAACACTCGGATGGATCAGGCGGTGATGCGCTCGTCGGCAGTGCGCAGGCGCTGGGCGAGCCCGACGAGCAGCTTGCGTGTCAGCGTTGGTGCGCCTGCCAGCAGGACGGCGAACTCCGAGGTGCCGCAGATCTCAACCACCATGTCGGTCTCGGCGACGACGGTTGCCGTGCGGAACCCACGGTCGAGCATGGCGATCTCGCCCACGAAGTCGCCGGGCCCGACTCGAGCGATCGACTCATCGCCGACCATGACGACGGCCGTGCCCTCGGCGATGACGAGGAACTCACGGCCGACGGTGCCCTCCTGGACGAGGACCTCGCCCGGACCCATCCGGTGCTCGGTCATGTTCCGCGCGATCAGCTCCAGCTCCGCTCCCGTGCATGCGGCGAACAGGGGAATTCGACCCAATCGCTCGAGCCGCGACCCCGCCCGGATTGATCGGATCCACCTGCTCGCTCGCATCGCCAGATCATGCGCCGGTCCGCCGCTTCGAGCAGCGTCGCCGGACTCAGCGGCGCAGCGCGATCGTGCTCAGCTGGCCAGGATCGTGGCTCGCGTCGTGACCGCCGCGACGTCGAGGACGGTGATCGATCGAGGTGAGGTCGTCACCCAGCCGACGGCCCGCAGCCGGTTGAGCGCCTTGACCACGGCCTCCCTGGACAATCCCGCCCACGACGCGATGTCGCTCTGGTTGAGCGGTCCGTGGATGAGGACCCCCGGACCGGCCGGCCGGCCGTAGCGCGCCATGAGGTCGACGAGCCGCCCGCATACTCGGGCGGTGGAGTCGAGTGCTCCGAGCTCGACCTGCCGGCGCGAGGCTCGACGGACACAACCCGCGAGGTGATGCATCAGGACGATCGCCGCTGCTGGGTGCTCGGCCAGGAATGTTCGGAAATCAGCGGCCGGCACGGCAACGACCTCCACGGCGGTCAGCGTGACGGCGCGCGCCGAGCGAGGTTTCCCATCGATCGCCGCCAACTCGCCGAGGATCTCCCCGGGGCCGACGACTTCCAGGACGATCTCACGATCGTCGAGCGCGACCGCGACCTTGAGCTCGCCAGCGCGCACGAACACGACGTCATGGGCCTCGTCCCCTTCGAAGAAGAGGATCGACTGCGCGGGGTACTGCCGGAGACGACCCAGTCCGAGCAGCTCCGCTGCCTGATCAGGGGCGAGACGATCGAGAAATGGTGCGAGCGGCATGGGGGAACCAACTTTTCGTAGTGAGACACTAGATACCTACTCCGATATTCTCAGCACGTCAAGGAGAGGCAGTGACGGCATCACCACGTGTGGACGGCCGGCGCGAACGGTCGCGCCGTACGCGGGCTCGCATCGTGCAGGCGGCGTCGGAGCTGTTCGTCGACGACGGCTACGTCGCGACGACGATCGAGGCGATCGCCGAGCGGGCGGAGGTCGCCACGCAGACCGTCTACTACGTCTTCGGCACGAAGGCGGACATCCTCACAGCGGTGCTCGAGGCCAGCATCGTCGGCGATCTGGACCCCGTCCCTCTGGCTGAGCGCGGGTGGGTCGAGACGCTCGGAGACGTGGAGGATGCGGCGACGGCGGTCGAACAGCTCGTCGCTGGGTCCGTGCAGGTCCTCGTGCGCGTCGCGCCGATCTATCGAGTCACACAGCGCGCCGCCGCCG
>Ga0190271_10003215_pt1 | contig 10188 bp, 5 predicted proteins | sample Popmic356T_FD_133747 | JGI IMG/M metagenome (GOLD analysis project Ga0190271, IMG submission 133747) | Populus adjacent soil microbial communities from riparian zone of Weber River, Utah, USA - 356 T | ecosystem: Environmental > Terrestrial > Soil > Riparian zone | place: USA: Utah | collected... | reverse complement strand
GCTCCGCTCTCGGTCGCTTGCGCGCCATGCCAGCGGCGTGATCACGGTCTCGGTGGGGCCGTAGCCGTTGGTGATGCGCGCGCCCGGAAACGCGCGCCGCAGCGTGCGCAGCGTCTCGCGCGACACGGCCTCGCCGCCCACCGTGATCGAGCGGATCTGCGTGCTGGCGCCCGTGCGTGTCACCTCGAGCGCAAGCTGCTCGAGCAGCGCGGTCGGTGGGTAGAGGTGCGTGACCGCCTCACGCTGGATCGCCGCCAACAGCTCGGCGGCCGTCCAGGTCACCTCGTCGCTCAGCAGCACGCTCCCGCCCGAAAGCAGCGGCGCGAGCCACTGCTCCACCGAGGCGTCGAAGCTGAGCGAAGCCAGGTGCAGCGCGCGCTCGTCGTCGGCAAAGCGATAGAGCTGTCTTGCTGCCTCGCAGTGCATGCGCAGCGGCTCGTGCGCCACGGCCACGCCCCTGGGCGTACCGGTCGAGCCGGAGGTGAAGATCACGTACGCGAGCGAGCCCGCCGTCACGCGCATGGGGGCGCGCGCAGCGCGATCGATCACACTGGGCAGCGCATCGACGTGGAGCGTCTCGGCCCCGACGAAAGACGCCGTCGCGAGGCTCTCCGCCAGCACCAGCCGCACGCCGGCGCTGCGCACCATGGTGGCGAGGCGCTCGTGCGGGTAGCTCGGGTCGAGCGGCACGCAGGCAGCGCCGGCTTTCCACACCGCGAGCATCGCCACCAGCGACGAGAGCCGCCGTCCCACGTGGATGCCCACGCACTGCTCGGGTCCCACGCCGCGCGCCAGCAAGGCGTCGGCCAGGCGTGCCGCGTGTTGCTCGAGCTCACCGCGCGAGAGGGACCCGTCAGCGGCAATCACGGCGCTCTGCTCGGGCGACGCCAGCGCGAGCTCACGCAGCTGCTCGTGCACCCACAGTGCGGGCGCACCCGGCTGGCACGGGTGCGGCGCGGCCACGCGCTCACGCTCGTGCGGCGACACCAGCTCCGGAAACGAGACCGGCACCGTTGCATCGTCCAGGAGCTGCTGGAGCAGCTGCACGAAGGCGGCCTCCATACGCTCGACCGTCGCGTGCTCGAACAGGTCCGTGGCGTACTCGAGCGCGAGCGTGAGGTGCTCGGCGTGCTCCTCGACGTTGAGCGTCAGGTCGAACTGACTCAGGCCGGTAAAGCTGTCGCTCGCCGTCAGGCAGAGCCCCGGCAGCTGACCCAGCGCAGCCGTGAGCGCCGGCTGATAGTTGAACACCACATCGAACAGCGGCGTGCGCCCGAGCTCTCGCTCGGGCGACAGCGCGCTCACCAGTCGCTCGAGGGGCAACGTCTGGTGGGCGAGCCCGCCGAGCAGGACACGCTGACTCTCGCGTAGCAGTGTCGCCAGGGGCGCCGTGCCGTCGACACGTAGCCCGAGCACGACCGTGTTGACGAACATCCCCACGGTGCGCGCGTCGAGACCGGCGCGGTTGGCGACGGTCACGCCGACGCGCGGGACCGGGTTGCCGTAGCGGTACAAGAGCGCGTACAGCGCAGAGAGCAACACCGTCGCGGGCGTCACGCGCTCTGCCCGCGAAAAGGCGCGCAGCTGCGTCGTGGTCGCCGTCGTCAGTGCACGCCGGACGCGGCCCGCGCGACGCGACCGCGAGCTGGTACGCGCGCGATCGAGCGGTAGCCGCTGCTCGGCGGGCTCGTCGCCGATCTGCTCCTGAAAGTAGCGGAGGTGTGGCGCGAAAACATCGCTCGCCAGCCTCGCGCGCTCGCGCTCTGCGTGGTCCACGAGCTGGCCGCGCACTGGAGGCAGCTCGATCCGGCTGTCGGTGCAGGCGGCGCGGTACAGCGAGGCGAGCTCCTCCAGCACCAGCGCCACCGACGCGCCGTCCATCACCAGGTGGTGTGCGACGAACAGCAGCACGTGCGAGTCGTCGCCCAGCTGCGCGAGCGCGACGCGCAGCAGCGGCCCGCCCGTGAGCTCGAACGGACGCTGCGCGTGGTCCTCGATCCACAGCTGCCGCGTGTGTGGGGCACCGGCTACCAGCACGGCAGCCGACAAGTCGTCGTGCGAGATCGCCAGCTGCGGCCTGGGCAGCACGCGCTGCCACGCGACTCCGTCGACCAGCTCGAGGGTGGTGCGCAGCGCCTCGTGGCGCAGCGCGACCTGCTCGAGGCAAGCCGCCAACCGTTCAGCGTGTAGCTCGCCGGTCAGCTCGAGCGAGAGCGCGACGTGCAACACCGCGGGCACCGCTTCGAGCTGGCTCGAGAGCCAGAGCCGCTGCTGCGCCAGCGACAGCGGCGCGAGCGCGGGACGCTCGACCGGCGACGCGAGCGCGGGCTGCTCCGTCGCTTGTCCGCGCGCCGACTCGACGGCGCGCGCGAGGGCCGCCAGCGTCGGCGACGCGAACAGCTGCGCCGGGTCCAGCGACACGCCCAGCTCGGCCTCGATGCGCGCACCGATCTGCGCGGCCGCGATCGAGCTGCCGCCCAGCGCAAAAAAGCTGGTTCCGCGCTCGCGCACCGGCGCGCCCAGCGCCTCGCTCCAGAAGCCGGCCAGCTGGCTCTCGAGCGCGCTCAGCTCGCGCGACGCGCCGGCGTTCTTGGTGCGCGGTCCCGCCACCACCACGCCGCGCTCGTAGTGTGCGTACACGCCGAGCGAACCGGCCTGGAACGCCGCGCGCGTGGCGCGTCGCTGCAGCTTGCCGCTCGACGTCTTTGGCAGCGCGCCCGACGGCAGCAACAACACGGCCAGCGGCGCCTCCTGGCAAGCCAGCGCGACCGCCTCGCTGATCGCCGCAGCGAGGCCCTCTGGGGGCGCGAGCTTCTGCAGTGCGGTGCTCACCTCCGCGGCGATCACGATGCCCTCGCGGCCGTCGCGCTCGACGGAAAAGGCGACCACCCTGCCCTTGCGCACCAGCTCGAGCGCGTCCTCGACCGCGCGCTCCAGATCCTGCGGGTACAGGTTGCGACCGCGCACGATCAACATGTCCTTGTGGCGCCCCGTCACGTACAGCTCGCCGTCGACGAGTGCGCCGAGGTCGCCCGTGCGCAAAAAACGCTGCCCCTCGTGCTCGACGTACGTGTCTGCTGTGGCCGCGGCGTTCTGAAAGTAGCCCGCCGTGACGCTCGGACCCGAAAACCAGATCTCCCCCACGCGTCCGGGCGGCAGCTCGCGACCCGTGTCGAGCGCGACGATGCGCACCGTGTGCTCGCGTGGCGGGCGTCCGCAGCCGACCAGCGCCGTGCCCGCAGCGTCGACCTGGAGACGTCCGTGCTCCAACGTCCGACTGTCGAAGCGACGCACGGTCGGCGGTCGCTCGCGCTCTGCCCCCGTGACCAGCAAGGTCGCCTCGGCCAGGCCGTAGCAGGGGTAGTGGGACTCGGGGCGAAAGCCGACTGGCGCAAAGGTGTGCGTGAAGCTGTGAAGCGTGTCGGCGCGAATCGGCTCTGCGCCGGAGAACGCCAGTCGCCAGCGGCTCAGCTCGAGCCGCGCCAGGTCTTCCTCGCGCACGCGCTCGACACACGTGCGGTAGCCGAAGTCGGGCGAGCCGCTGACGGTGCCGCCGTACGCGGAGATGGCGTGCAGCCAGCGCAGAGGCGCGCGCAGAAACTGCTGCGGCGACAGCAGCACCAACGAGCAGCCGCTGTAGAGCGTCTGCAGCAGCACGCCCAGCATGCCCATGTCGTGGTAGAGCGGCAGCCAGCTGACGATCACGTCGCGGTCGTCGATGCCGAAGGCGCTGCCGATGGCGCGCTGGTTCGCGCTCAAGTTGCCGTGCGACACCATCACGCCCTTGGGCGACGAGGTCGAGCCCGAGGTGTACTGAAGCAGCGCCAGCTCGCCGGGCTCGATCGCGCGCACTGCTGCCAGCTCGCATCCCTCTGCGGCGTCGGTGCCCAGCACCGGCAGCGCGGCAGCCTGCGCGCCGAGGCCACCCGCGATCGCCTCACACAGTCGCGCCTCGGTCAGCACCAGGCGCGGCGCGGCGTCGCGCACGATGCCGAGCAGACGCTGGAGGTGCCCCTTCGTGGACTCGGGCGGATACGCAGGAACGGCCACCAAGCCAGCCAAAAAGCAGCCCAAAAAGGCCTCGACATACGGCAGACCGGTCGGATAGAGCAGCAGCGCGCGCTCACCAGGCAAGGCATGCGCGAGCAGCAGCGCAGCGTGCCGCCGAGCAGACGACCAGAGCTCCGCGTAGCTGATCTGTGCGCGCACCAGACCGGCGTCGCCCAGCACACGAATCGCCACCTTGTCAGGCGTCTGCGCCGCGTGCTGTGCCAGGCAATCCAGCAGACTCCGTTCCCGTTCCGAGCTCATGTTCCACCTAAATTGAAGCGTAAGGTCCCGCGTTGTGCGCCGTGTGCGAGGAGCCAGACGCGCTCAGGGCGCGTAAGGCTCAGCCATCGCGACGCTCACCTTGCGGGGGCCAACAAATGGCTCACGCGCGTGCGCCACCAGCATGTTGTCGAGCATCAGCACGTCGCCGTCGCACCAGGCAAAGGTCACCTTGGTGCGCTCGAGCACCCGGCGGATCTCCTCGAGCACGGAGTCCTCGATGGGAGCTCCATCGCCGTAATAGACGTTGCGTGGCAGGTCCTCGACCTCCACCACCTCGAGCAGACTCTCGCGCACGTCCGCGTCGAGCGCGGAGACGTGAAACAGGTGCGCCTGATTGAACCACACCCAGGCTGCGCAGCGGGGATGGCGCGCCACCGCCTGCGCCACCTCGCGCGTGCGCAGCTCGCCGTCGCCCTTCCACTCGCAGTCGATGCCGCGCGCCGCGCACACCCGCTCGACCTCGCGCGCGTCGTCGGTCCCGAACACCTGCTGCCACGGCACATCGAGGCCGCCGCCGTAATTGCGCACGTACATCAGCCCGCGCTCGACAAAACGCTCACGTATGCGCACCGGCATGGCCGCGTAGATCGCACGGCTGTCGGCGATCGGAGTCTGGCCACCCTCGGAGGCGGCACGCTCGCAAAAAAACCAGATCTTCATGGGCCAGCTGCGCGTGTACGACTGCTCGTTGTGCAGCGGGATGCGCTGGTGGGCCGGATACTCGGTCGAGCTGTACACACCGGCCGCCAGCGCGGTGCGCGGCGTGGAGCCGAACTCGTAGTTGACCAGCGCGTGACCGAAGCTCGCAGCGAACTGCTGGAACTCGCGCAGCGAGCGCGGAGCAAACCCGCGCAGCAAGAGCGCCCCCGTCTTCAGCAGGGAGAGCTCGGCGCGCGCGCGCTCGTGCGCAGTCCACTCGCCGAGCGGACGGACTGCCTCGGACGACCACACGGCGGGCAGCTGGGCGACCTCGAGCGTCGAGTGGGCAACAGGGGTCTTCATGACCGGGACCCGCGCCTCAGTGCTCGCCTGCATCGCGCGCCATCGCCTCGCGCAGGCTGCGCGGCCGCATGTCCAGCCAGGTGCGCTCGATGTACTCGAGGCAGTGCGGCTTGAGACCGACCACGCCCACCTCGCGCCAGCCCTCGGGCACGGACTTGAAGGTCGGCCAGATCGAGTACTGCTCCTCCTCGTTGATGACGACCGTGAACTCGGTCTCCTCGGCGTCGATACTCATGGGCACCCTCTCTAATTGCAAGTGACTTTCAACTGCGACTCGCTACCCTAAGGGAAACCTGGTGCCCGCGCAAGCGACGTAGACTCGATTAATCTCGTCGATTTACTCGTGTTCGTTCACTTCTGGAGAGCTCGCCGTGACCGCCTGGCTAGACCTCACGAAGAGCCATCGCCGCTCTATTTTGATTTCAATATTCATGAGCATGTGCAGCGCGGCGCTCGGCGTCGGCGCCATTGCGTTCGTCAACGAGCGCCTGCTGGCTGCTTCCGAGAGCACGTCGGAGACGCTCTGGTCGTTTGCGGCGCTGTTGCTCGGCCTGTTCGCCGTCGGCGCGGTCGCGCGCATCGCGCTCACCACGCTGGGACATCGTGTCGTGTACGGCCTGCGCAGCACGCTGGTGAAGCGCGTGCTCGACACGGACCTCGAGCAGCTCGAGGCGCTCGGGTTGCCGCGCGTGCTGACCAGCCTGAGCAGCGACATCACCCACCTCACGAGCGCCTTCGTTGCGCTGCCGTCCGCGATCTACGGTCTGCTCCTTACTGTCGGCGGGTTCGCTTACCTGGCCTGGCTCTCGCCCGCGCTGTTCGGCGTCACGGCAGCCTGGCTTGGACTCACCATCGCCGCCGGCTCGCTGCTCATGCGCTCGACGCAGCGAGAGCTGACGCTGGCCCGCGACGCAGAAGACCGTCTGGTCGCGAACTATCAGGCCGTGGTCGAGGGCCGCAAGGAGCTCGCGCTCAACCGCGCGCGCGCACAGCTGCTGTACGAAGCCGAGTTTTTGCCCAACGCACACGCCAACCGCGACCACGAGATCCGCGCGGACGTGTACCACGGCATCAACGACAACCTGGTCAGCACGATGGTGCTCGGCGCAGTCGCGCTCAGCCTGCTGCTCGGTCTCACGCGGCACTGGGCGCCAGCGGCCGTCGCCACCACCTACGCGCTCACCATCCTGTTCCTGCGCACGCCCATCAGCTCCCTGGTGGGCGCGCTGCCGGCCGTGGTCGCGGGCCGCGTCGCCCTGAGCAAGCTCGACGCACTCACGCTCCCGCCGTACGAGCCCGCGTTTGGCGCCTCCACCGCCGCGCTTCCGAGCGCGTGGCGCACCATCGAGCTGCGCGGGCTGACCTACCGGCACGTGCGCTCCGGCGAGCCGAGCTTCGAGGTCGGCCCCATCGACCTGACCCTCAGACGCGGCGAGCTGGTGTTCTTGGTCGGTGGCAACGGCAGCGGCAAGACGACGTTCCTGCGTATGCTGACCTCCCTGTACACAGCGCATGCCGGCGCGCTGTACGTCGACCAGGTGCGCATCGACGACCGCAACCGCGCCGACTATCGCGGACTGTTCGCGGCCGTGTTCGCCGACTACTACCTGTTCGACCAGCTGCTCGGGCCGCGCGGCGCCCCGGCGGATCCGGCGCACGTGCACGAGCTACTCCGTCTGCTCGCGCTCACCGACAAGGTCTCCATCGCGCACGCGCGGCTCAGCGACACACGGCTCTCCGCCGGGCAAAAGAAGCGCCTGGCGCTGCTGCTGTCGTTGCTGGAACAGCGCCCCGTGCTGGTGCTCGACGAGTGGGCCGCAGACCAAGACCCTGCGTACCGCGAGCTGTTTTACCACCAGCTACTGCCCGCGCTGCGCGCCGAGGGTCTTACCGTCTTCGCGATCACCCACGACGACAAGTACTTTGGCCAGGCCGACCGGATCCTCAAGGCCGACACCGGACAGCTCAGCGAGCTCGAGCAGCGCTCGCCTTTGGTCCTGCCCGACCACAGCGGCGCGGGCTCGTGCCTTTTGTTTCCACAGTAAGGTCAGCCGAGTCGCCGCAGCACTTCGCGCGCGGACAGCGCCCCTTTGTAGACGTAGAGCTCGGAGCTGGCGGTCTCGCCCAGCACTTCTTCGCTCACGCGCAGGCGACTCGACACCGCAAAGATGACCCGCTGCGTGAGTCCGCGCTCGCACAGCTCGACCCGCTTCCAGACGGCATCTCGGCTCCAGTAGCCCATCACCTCCAGGTACGCGACCTCCCCCGTCTCGCGGTGCACGAAGCGCAGATCCGGCACACACAAGCCAATCCCCGGCAGACTCAGGATGTCGCTCGCGACCTCGACGCTCCAGCTACTCTCTTGCGCAGTCAGCCTGGCCAGCAGCGCGTCTACCTCGTCGGGCAGCGCCGCGGGTTCTTCGTGCGCCGCGCGCGCCTTCCCCTCGATGGTGAACGTCAAGGGCAGCTTCTCTTTGCCCCAGCGGATACTCGCCGTGATCTTGTGTTCGTCGCAGGAAAGCAGCGCCGGCAGCGCCATGGCCAGCTCGAGGCCGTACTTGCTGGCCGCCGTGAACATGCTGAACGGACCGTCGATGCGGATCCGGTAGCCGCCATTGTCGAGCGCCTCGATGCGGTAGAGCAGCCGAAAAAACTTGAGCTTGCGAAACAGCAGGCGGTACACGTACGCATCTCGGCAGCGCACCTCGGCGACCAGCTCGATGGCACGCAGCAGCACGGCCTGCTGCTGCGCCAGATCGTAGCCCAGCACCAGCCGCTCCGGCTCCACCGACGCAAAGCTCTTCACCACCTGCGCGTTGCGCAGGTCGGCGTGGAGCGCGCGCACCAGCGCGTCCTCGGTCAAGCCGCGCGCCGCGGCCTCGCGCTGCAGGAACAACGTGCGATCGAGCGGCTCGCCAGGCCCAAGGGCGCGACGCTCCGCGGCTGCCACGGTGAAGATCTCGCTGCGCAGGACGCGCGGGTCGTGCTCGCTCTCCATCTCGAAGACCAGCCGGTCCTCCACGAGCTTGCGCAGGCCGAGCGCGAGCTTGTGCTCGCTCGAGCCGACCTCGATGCTCGCAAACGCCTCGCTCAGCTCGGCGCGCGTCTGCCCGACGTGCGCCTCGGCCAGCGCCACGAAGTCGTGGCTCAGCTCGAGCGCCCGTTGCTTGAGCTTGCTGTTGAGCTCGGAGATACGCAGCTCGCTGCCCTGCCGGCGCGCGCGCACGAGGTCAGCGGTAAGCATTGTGCTCGCGCCTCCGCTCGCTGGTGAAGGCCTCGCCGGTCTGCGCCGTGACCAGCTCGTACAGAAGCGCGCGCTTGTCGCCCTGTTTGCGCAGGATGCGACCGAGCCGCTGCACGTGCTCGCGTACCGAGCCGTTGCCCGAGACGACGATGGCCACGCTGGCGCTCGGCACGTCGACCCCCTCGTTGAGCACCTTGGAGGTGACCACTGCGTTGTAGGTCCCCTCGTTGAGGCGCAGGAGGATCTCGGAGCGCTCGCTGATCTTGGTCTGGTGGGTGATGGCGGGGATGAGCAGCCGCTCGGAGATGCCGTACGCGGTGGCGTTGTCTTCGGTGAACACGATGGTCCGGTCGTGCCTGTGCAGGTGCAGCAGGTGCGCCACGTAGTCGAGCTTGGCAGGGGCGGCGAACGCGAGCTCGCGCTGCTTGCGGTAGCCCTGCATGGCGCGCCGTCCCTGCTGGCTGCGCGACGAGCGCATGATGAAGTCGCGCCAGCCCTCGGGCGAGCCCATGCGGATGCCCTGCGCGCGCACGAAGCCGAGGTACACCGCGCGCTCGCTCTCGTACTCGGCGCGCTCGTCGGGCGACAGCTCGACCGCGATCCGCTCGGTCTCGTACGAGGCCAAAAACTCGCCGCTCATCTCGCTGATCTCGCGCCGGTACGCCAGCGGTCCAACCAGTGTGTCCAGCACGTCCTCGCGGCCGTCGGCACGCTCGGGCGTGGCGGTGAGTCCGAGCCGAAACGGCGCCAGACACTGGCGCGCCGCAAACGCGTAGGTCTCGCTCGGCAGGTGGTGCACCTCGTCGAAGATCACGAGGCCGAAGCGCGCGCCCAGGTTCTCCATGTGCAGGTAGGCCGAGTCGTAGGTGGTGACGGTCAGCGCCTGCACGTCGTGCTCGCCGCCGCCGACCACGCCCACCGGCACACCAAAGGTCGCGCGCAGGAGGCCGTGCCACTGGCGCACCAGGTCGAGCGTCGGCGCCACCACCAGCGCGCTGCGCTGCTTTTTGTCGATCGCCATCATGCCCAGCTGCGACTTGCCGGCGCCGGTCGGCAGCACCACCACCCCGACGCTGCGCTGCCTCTCCCAGGCGGCCAGGGCCTCGGCCTGATAGGGCCGCGGGGTGCGGTGCACCAGCGCGTGTGCCCCCAGCTCGGTGTAGCGCCGCGCCCGATCCTCGTACGGGGTCTTGCCGCGCACGAACGTCCGGATGATGTCTGCGTAGGCGCTGGCCTCGGCCCGAAAGCAGTCGCTGCGCTCGTCCCACTGGCAGGCGATCAGCGCGTCGAGGCGGCTCTCGCGCGGGGCGCGTAGCTCCAGAGTTCCAGACTGAAAGTCGATCTCCACCATCGCTTCACGAACGCTCCATTAGACAGCGTACACAGGCCTACAAGACGCCGCGATTTCGCGGAATACCGACTTGCTCGCCAGGAGCGCCAGAGCATAGTCACTCAGTCCCGCTGCGCTCGCTGTTCGAAACAGCATCGCCTGGAGCCGGATCCGCGGCGCGATCCACCACCGGTTGCTCCGGTCCGTCCTCACGTACAGGAAGTACGCTCCGGGCGGTCCTCGCAACCGGCGGCGCCTCGCACCACGGCTCCGACTCCAT
>Ga0190271_10003214_pt1 | contig 10189 bp, 5 predicted proteins | sample Popmic356T_FD_133747 | JGI IMG/M metagenome (GOLD analysis project Ga0190271, IMG submission 133747) | Populus adjacent soil microbial communities from riparian zone of Weber River, Utah, USA - 356 T | ecosystem: Environmental > Terrestrial > Soil > Riparian zone | place: USA: Utah | collected... | reverse complement strand
GCGTCGCTCGACAGCGGCGCGCCCGCGCCGGCGACGACGTGGTACTTCGCCGAGGGCGCCACCGGCCCCTTCCTCCTGTACTACCTCTTCGAGAATCCCGGGATGACGCCGGCCACGGTGACCATCCAGTACCTGCTGGAGGCCAGGCCGCCGGTCACGACCACGCACACGCTGCCGCCGCAGAGCCGCACGACGATCCCGGTCAACCAGGACCATCCGGACCTGGCGATTGCGTCGGTGGGATCGGTGATCACCTCGACGGCGCCGATCTTCGCCGAACGGGCGATGTACGTGAACGCGGGCGGCGCGCTCGGCGGCGGGTCGGCGTCGGCAGGATCGAACCAGCTCTCGACGCAGTGGTACTTCGGTGAGGGCTCGACGGGCCCGTTCTTCCAGTGCTTCCTCTCGCTGCTGAACCCGGGCTCCACCGACGCCACCGCGACGGTGACGTATCACATGAGCGACGGGTCGACGGCGTCGAAGGCGTACCCCGTGCCGGCCGGCGGGCGGCGGACGGTGTACTTCAACGGCGAGGCCGAGACCGATCCCGCGCTGGCGTCGCTGGCGACCGGCCCGGTCTGGTTCACGGTGAACTCGACGCAGCCGATCCTCGGCGAGCGCGCGATGTGGTGGCGGGACTGGCCCTGGTACGAAGGGCACTCGGCGCCTGGGAACACGATGAGCGCGGTCTCGTGGGCGGTGCCCGAAGGCCGGGACGGCGGCGACACGCGCGAACAGACCTACGTGCTCATCGGCAACACGACCACGACACCGGGCCAGGTGCGCCTGACGCTGATTCCTGACACGGGCGCCCCGTCGACGCGCGAAGTGCCGATCGCGGCAGGCGAGCGGCTGACGGTCAACATCGGCAACCTGTTCGGGCTGACCGAGGGCCGCTTCAGCATCGTCGTCGACAGCCTGGGGACGCCGGCCGTGCCGCTCGCTGTGGACTACGCGCGGTATCGATCGGTGAACGGCGTGCCGTTCTCGGGCGGCGGCGCGGCCCCGGCCGTGCCGATTGCGGGGCTCGGCGACACGGCGCCGTCGGTCACGACGACGACCCCGGCGGCGAACGCGACGGGCGTCGCGGTCGATGCCAACCTGACGGTGACGTTCAGCGAGCCGGTGAACGCCGGCGCGGGCGCGTTCGTGCTGGAATGCCCGGCCGCCACACCCGTCACGCTGACGAACCTCACCACCAGCCCGGCGACGACGTTCACGCTCGAACCGGCGACTGATCTGCCGGTCAGCACCGCCTGCACGCTGCGCATCGTCGCCAGCCAGATCACGGATGCGGACACGATCGATCCGCCCGACGCCATGGCGGCCGACGTCGTCGTGCCGTTCACCACCTCGGCGTGCGCGGCGATCGTAGTGAGCCCGACGACCGTGCCGGGCGGCACCGCCAACGTGGCCTATGCGCCGGTGACCTTCACGCAGACGGGCGGCACCGCGCCGGTGTCGTGGAGCCTGTCGGCCGGCACGCTGCCGGGTGGAATGTCCCTGTCGCCAGCCGGCGTGCTCGCCGGGACGCCAGCCGCATCCGGGTCGTTCACCTTCACGGCGACGGTCACGGACGCCAACAGCTGCACGGGGTCGGCGCCGATGACGCTGTCGATCCTGTCCGGGCCGAACCAGGCGCCGTCGTTCACACCGGGACCGAACCAGACGTCTCTAGAGGATGCAGGCCCGCAGGCGGTTGCCTGGGCCACGGGAATCAGCCCGGGGCCCTCGCCGGACGAGACCGGACAGGTCGTGACGTTCAACGTCACCGGCAACACGAACGCGGCGCTCTTCAGCCTCGGGCCGGCGATCTCGCCGGCGGGCATGCTGACCTACACGGCGGCGCCGAACGCGACCGGGACGGCCACGATCACCGTGCAGCTGCAGGACAACGGCGGCACGGCCGGCGGCGGCACGGACACGTCGGCGCCGCAGACCTTCACGATCACGATCACCGGCGTCAACGACGCACCGGTCTTCACGGCCGGCGCGAATCAGACGGTGGCCGAGGAGGCCGGGCCGCAGTCGGTGGCGAACTGGGCGACGGGGATCAGTGCGGGCCCCGCGGACGAGGCCGGCCAGACGCTGACGTTCAACGTGACCAACAACACGAACCCTGCGTTCTTCAGCGCGGGTCCAACGGTGGACGCGACCGGCACGCTGACCTATACGCCAGCGGTCAACGCCGTCGGGACGGCGACGATCACGCTGACGCTGCAGGACAACGGTGGCACGGCCAACGGCGGAGTGGACACGTCGGCGCCGCAGACCTTCACGATCACGATCACTGGCGTCAACGACGCGCCGAGCTTCACGGCCGGCGCGAACCAGACGGCGTTCGAGGACTCCGGGCTGCAGACCGTCGCCGGCTGGGCGACGGCGATCAGCGCCGGGCCGCTGGATGAAGCCGGCCAGGCGCTCACCTTCAACGTGACCGGCAACACGAACCCGGCGCTGTTCAGCACCGCGCCCGCGGTGTCGCCGGCCGGCACCTTGACCTACGCGCCGGCGGCGAACGCGACGGGCACGGCGACGATCACGCTGACGCTGTCGGACAACGGCGGCGTCGTGGGCGGCGGCGTGGACACCTCCACGCCGCAGAGCTTCACGATCACGATCAACGGGGTGAACGACGCGCCGAGCTTCACCGCGGGCGCGAACCAGACGGTCGTGGAGGACTCGGGGGCGCAGACCGTCGCCGTCTGGGCGACGGCCATCAGCCCGGGGCCGGCGAACGAAGCGGGCCAGACGCTGACCTTCAACGTGACCGGCAACACGAACGCGGCGCTGTTCAGCACAGGCCCGTCGGTTTCCTCGACCGGCACGCTCAGCTACACGCCTGCCCTTGGCGCCGTGGGCGCGGCGACGATCACGCTGACGCTGCAGGACAACGGCGGCACCGCCAACGGCGGCGTGGACACGTCGGCGCCTCAGACTTTCACGATCACGATCACGGGCATCAACGACGCGCCGAGCTTCACGGCGGGCGCGAACCAGACGGTGCTGGAGGACTCGGGGGCGCAGACCGTCGCCGGCTGGGCGACGGCGATCAGCCCGGGCCCGGCGGATGAAGCGGGCCAGACGGTCACGTTCAACGTGACCGGCAACACCAACACGGCGCTCTTCAGCGTCGCGCCCGCGGTGTCACCGGCCGGCACCTTGACCTACACGCCGGCGGCCAACGCGTCGGGTGTGGCGACGATCACGCTGACGCTGCAGGACGACGGTGGCACGGCCAACGGCGGCGTGAATACCTCCGCGCCTCAGAGCTTCACGATCACGGTCACCGGCATCAACGACGCGCCGAGCTTCACGGCGGGGGCAAACCCGACCAGCGCCGAGGATGCGGGGCCCGTGACGGTGAACCCCTGGGCGACGGCGATCAGTGGGGGGCCGCCGAATGAAGCCGGCCAGACGGTGTCGTTCCTCGTCACCGGCAACACCAACCCGGCGCTGTTCAGCGCGGCGCCCGCCGTGTCCTCGGCTGGGGTGCTGACCTACACGAGCGCGCTCAACGCCTTCGGCACGGCGACGATCACGCTGGTGGCGCAGGACAACGGCGGCGCGGCGAACGGCGGCGTGGACACATCGGCGCCGCAGATGTTCACGATCACGGTGACGCCGGTCAACGACGCCCCCATGCTGACCAACGCGACGATCGCCTACAGCACGGTGGGCAACACGCAGCTGCACGTCCAGGGGGCGACGCTGCCCGGCCTGGCCTCGGTCGGCGACGCGAGCGGCGCGCTGCTCAAGGCGGTGGTGTCGGACATCGACGGCCCGGCCGTGCCGGTGGTGGTCGCACAGACCAACGTCGACACCGGCGAAGGCACGCTCACGATCGCCGCGGACGGGTCGTTCACCTACGTCCCGGACGCCGGCTTCACCGGCATCGACACGTTCAGCGTCCAGGTGACCGACACGGTGACGCCCGTGACCCTGACGGTGAACATCACCGTCGGCGAGCTGGTCTGGTACGTCAACAACCAGACCGGGCCGAACAACCCGCCGGGAAGCGACGGCCGCTCGACCGACGCCTGGGAGACGCTGGCGGAAGCCCAGGCCGGGACGGGACCGAACTCGACGATCTTCATCTTCAACGGCCTCACGGCCACGACTCCGCTTTCCGGTAGCATCGCGCTGAAGAACGGGCAGAAGCTGATTGGCGAAGGCGTCGGGCTGACGGTGGCGGGCTTCCCGACGCTCGTAGCGGCCGGCACCCGGCCACGCATCGTCGCGACCGGTGACGCGGTCACCGTGATCGCCAACACCGCCAACGGCAATCGCACGGGCGTCGAGATCCGGGGTCTGAACCTCGCGAGCACGACCGGCAACGCCATCGAGGCGAGCTCGGCGAACGCGCAGGACCTGGGCGTGCGCATCAGCGAGAACATCGTGGCGGGTTCCGGGCAGGATGGCATCATCATCCAGGCGGCGTCGGCGGGGACGGCCACGCTCGCCGTCCACGACAACGCCATCACGGCGGGCGGCAACGGGCTGCAGATCGCGCGCAGCAGCACGGGCACCGTCTTCATCACGGCGTTCCATAACAACGTCGTGTCCGGCGACACGGTCGCGTCGGGCATCGTCGTCACCGGCCCGAGCGTGGTCTTCGACGCCGTGCCGGGCGGGTTGCTGGACCAGGTGGCCGGTGGCGCGACGATCATCGGCGCGCCGGGCAACGGCGTGGGCGTGGCCGGCATGCTCCTCACGTCGGTCGCCGGCGATCTGAGCTTCACCGACCTCGACATCGTGAGCGGCAACGGCGCGGCCCTGTTCGTCAGCGGTACGGGCGCGTTCACGCCGGCGACCGGCACGCGAATCACGGCGAACCCTGGAGCGGCATCACTCGCCGCGACCAGCGGCCCGGCCGCGAGCCTGTCGGACCTCACCAGCGAACTGCAACTCAGCGGCCTCAGCAGCGCCAACAGCACGGGCAATGGCGTGTTGCTCACCAACGTGGCCGGCACGTTCACCGCGCCGACCACGGCGACCATCACCAACGCCACCAGCGCCGACTTCAACGTCAGCGGCGGCGCGGCGACCGTCACCTACAACGGCACGATCACCGACGATCAGGGTGTGCTGGTGTCGATCGCGAACACGACCGGCGGCGCCAAGAGCTTCACCGGCGCCATCACCGACGCCAACGACGGCGACGGCAACGGCATCTCGCTAACCAGCAACGGCGGCGCGACGATCACGTTCTCGGGCGGCCTGCTCCTGTCGACGGGAGCGAACCCCGCGTTCACCGCGACCGGCGGCGGCACCGTCAATGTCTGCGACGAGAACCCCTGCAATCCGGCCGCGACCGGCGCGCTGGTCAACACGATCACGACGACGAGCGGGACCGCGCTGAACGTGGCCGGCACAAACATCGGGTCCAACAACCTCGAGTTCCGGAGCATCTCGGCCGGTACGGGATCTGGCAGCGTCGGCAACGGCATCATCCTCGACAACACCGGCACCGCCGCCGCCAACGGTGGCCTGACGATCAAAGGCACCGGGGGGGCGGGGAGCGGCGGAACCATCCAGCACAAGACCGGGTCCAACGGGTCGACGACGCAGGGGATCGGTATCTACCTGAATCAGACCAGGAATGCGTCGTTCAGCCGGATGCAGTTGAACGACTTCGAGAATTTCGCCATTCTGGCAACCGACGCCAACGGCTTCTCGCTGCAGAACTCGGTGGTGAGCGGCTTGAGTGGCAATGACGCTGGCAGTGATGAGGGCGCGATGCTCTTCGTCAACAGCAGCGGCACCCTTGACATCACGAACTCCCAGATCAGCGGCGGCTTCGAGGACAACCTGCGCGTCCTCTACGACAGCGCCACCCCCGATACCGCGACCTTTAACATCACCGGCAACACCTTCTCGGACCTGCAGTCCGGCAACAACGCCCTGGTCAACCTGCGCTCGGCGACCACGGCCTCCTCCTCCTCGAACGTGACCTTCAACGTCGGCAGTTCGTCGAATCCGGCGCTCGGCAACACCTTCGACAACAGCGCCAATCAGAACCCGCTGCCGCCGCCGGCCACGCAGTGGTTCGGTGACGGAATTCTGGTGACTTTCGAAGGCGGATTCCAGCACACCATCAACATCGACAACAACACGTTCTTCGAACTGTTCCAGGCGATCGACTTCGCTGGAAATTTCTCTGCCGACGTCGACGCACGCATCTACAACAACACGATCACCTATACCGAAGGCGTCGGCGCCATCGCGTTCGGCACCGGCTCGAGCTCGACCGCCGGCATGCTGTTCCAGATGCTGATCGAGGACAACGATATCGGCGGCCTCGGTAACGATTCCGGTTCGAGGCTCGGTACAGGAATCGTCGGTGACTTCCGGGGCGCCGAGACGGCCCGGGTCACCATTCACCAGAACGTCGTCAGGGACACCGAGGTCAACCCCATCAATATCATCAGCCAGATGACGTTGGGGCAGGATGGCGATACGCATCTGCGCATCACCAACAACACGATTGCCAGCATCGACGACGATGCGGGCGCGGGAGCCGGAGTGATCCCCGGGATCAACGTGACCACCAATGCCGCGACCAACGGAGACATTCTCCTCACGATCAGCGGCAACACGGCCTCGAGTATCAACGAAGATGGCATTCTGGTTCGACAGGCGACGTTGAACAATACCTACTCGCTGGAGGATTTTGCCGGTGACGGCACGAACTCAGCCGCCGTCGACAGCTATCTGGAAGGCCAGAACCCGGGCACCACTGCACGTGTCCGCACCGGCGGCAGTGTCGTCAACTACACATCCCAGAATCTGAACAATACCAACGCTCCGGCGCCGTTGACGCCGTAGGTCGGTTGCACGACGCCCGCCACCGTTCCCTAGGTCGAGGAGAGTGCAAGAGAGGAGTGTCAATGGCTGAACCCTTCCTGTCAGAGATACGCATGACGAGCTTCAGCTTCCCGCCGAAAGGCTGGGCGCTGTGCGACGGACAGCTGCTTCCCATCAACCAGAACCAGGCGTTGTTCTCGCTACTGGGCACCACGTTCGGTGGTGACGGGCGGGTCAACTTCGGGCTACCCGATCTTCGTGGGCGCACGCCGATTCACGTGGGCGGCGGCCACACGCTCGGGGAGCGCGGCGGCGAGCCGTCGCACACGCTGTCGACCGGGGAGTTGCCCCAGCACACGCACGTCCTGAGCGGCTCCAGCGCCGATGCAGACAACCCGCTGCCCGGCAACAATCTCCTCGCCAGGGCTCCGCAGCAGGTGTATGGCCCGGCGAACAACCTGGTGGCACTGAATCCGGGGACTGTCCCGAACGTGGGTGGCAGCCAGGCACACCCCAATCTGCAGCCCTTCCTCACGCTGAGCCTCTCCATCGCCCTGCAGGGCATCTTCCCGTCTCCAACCTAGAAAGGACCTGAACGATGGCCCAGCCCTATGTCGGAGAAATCAGGATGTTCGCGGGCAACTTCGCGCCCAACGGATGGATGTTCTGCGAAGGCCAGCTTCTACCAATCAGCGAGAACGAAACCCTGTTCCAGCTGATAGGCACCACCTACGGCGGCGACGGCGAGAGCACCTTTGGCCTGCCGGACCTGCGTGGGCGCATTCCGGTCCACCAGGGCAACGGCTTCACCCTGGCTCAGACCGGCGGGACCGAGACGGTCACGCTCACCGTCAATCAGATTGCGGCCCATTCACATCCAGCGCTGGCGACCAACTCGGTGGCATCAGACGTCAATCCGGGCAATCAAGTGCTCGGCCAGTCGCGGCCGGGGTCCTCGGGCTACTTCGAGGACGTGCCGGCCAACCCCATGGCCGCTGCATCGATCTCGAGCGTCGGGGGCAGCCAGCCGCACGAGAACTTTCAACCGTACTTGTGCGTGGACTTCATCATCTCGCTGTTCGGGATCTTCCCGTCCCCGACCTAGAGAGCGCGATCGGCACAACTTCGGCGAGACAACGCTCGAGACAAGGAGAGGACGATGGCCGATCCGTTTGTGGCTGAGATCCGAATCTTTCCGTTCAACTTCCAGCCCAGGGGCTGGGCGTGGTGCGACGGTCAGCTGCTGCCGATATCCCAGAACACAGCGCTGTTCTCGCTGTTGGGGACCACCTACGGCGGCGACGGGAAGTCGAACTTCGCGCTTCCTGACCTGCAAGGCCGCGCACCGATGCATCCGGGACAGGGGCCGGGCCTCTCGCTCCATGATCTTGGCGAGACCGGTGGCAGTGAGACGGTCACCCTGCTGGAGAGCGAGATTCCCTTGCACACCCACCAGATGCGCGCCAACAACACCCTGGGTGAATCCGCCCTGCCAGCCGGCAACTCGATCGCACGTCTGTCTTTCAACGGTTATCAAACCAACACTGCGGCCAATCTGGTCGCGATGTCACCTTCCGCGCTTGCGCCGGCCGGTGGCGACCAGCCGCACAACAACCTGCAACCGTACCTGACGTTCTACTTCAACATCGCGCTGCAGGGCGTCTTTCCGCCCCGCGGCTAGGGAAGACCGCCACGGTTGACGCCGTCCGCGGATCGCCCGCGCGGGCGGCGTCGGAGCGCCAGTGTCGATGGAGGCGCCATGCTCGACAAGCTGACGAAGGAAACGTTCGAACCGCTGAAGAGCCAGTGCTTTCAGCTGACGCTCGACGACCGGGAGCCGCTGCCGCTCGAGCTCGCCGCCGTGCTCGGAAATGGGCTGCAAGGCGCGGCGAGCCGCGAGCAGTTCTCGCTGCACTTCCGCGGACCCCACCTGCCGGCGCTGCCGCAGCGGATCTATCGCCTCGAGCACGGTCAACTCGGCGCACTGGATATCTTCCTGGTGCCGATTGCCCGCGATGCCTCGGGGATGACCTACGAGGCGGTGTTCACGTAGGCCTAGGGCGATGACTGCGATTCGCACGACGCCGCCGTCAGGTCTCGCCCTCCGTCCGATCACCGAGGCCGACCTGCCATTCCTGGCCGAGGTCTACGCCTCGACGAGGCGCGACGAGCTGGCGCCCGTGCCGTGGACCGACGATCAGAAGACGAGGTTCCTGCGCTGGCAGTTCGACAACCAGCATCGGTACTACCAGGAGTACTACCCGGCCTGTGAGTTCCTGATCGTCGAGAAGCCGGACGGCTCGTCGCCCGAGCCCATCGGCCGGTTGTACGTCGATCGCTGGCCGGATCAGATCCGGCTCGTGGACATCGCCCTGCATCCCTCGCATCGGGGCGCCGGGCACGGCAGCGCGCTGCTGCGGTCCATCATGGCCGAAGGTCGCGCGTCCAGGCTGGCGGTGTCGATCCACGTCGAAGCGAACAACCCCGCGATGTCGCTGTATCGCCGCCTCGGGTTCGTGCACGTCGACACCAACGGCGTGTACCACCTGATGCGGTGGGAGCCGGCCGCCGGCGAAGCCGTTCGCTCCGCTACCAGATGACGTGAACCGCGCCGGACGCGCGAATGTCGCGATCGCGCTTCACGAGCGGCAGCGCCAACGTCCGCGCGGCGCGGCGAAGACGTCGCGCATCGCACGATCCGCGCGCTGGAGTCGCGGGTCATCGGCCGCGATGTCGATGGTCCCGACCACGCTGCGAACGGCGAGCGGGGTGCCGAAGCGGCCATACGATACAGCTGCCGATCCGCGAGCATGGGCGCGACACTTGTTACGGTAGGTAGTACTGCTCTAAATCCTCGGTGCGGACGTATGCCTTCGTCGTCTGTCGCTTCCGCTGTGCCCAGCGCTTCAGCTCAAGGCGCGCCTCTGGCGTGAGTTGCTCCAGCAGCGCGTCGCGCTCTTGGAGCGTTAGGATCCGATGCTCTAGGTCGATGGACTTGAGGACCGGCTTCGCCTCTGTCCAGGGTTTGCCGGCGGCCGTCATTTCATCGAGCGTCCGCTGTTGACGTGCGCGGTTCGTGTCCTCGGCTGCAGCTACGCGCTTCGCCACCGTGACGACTAGCTCGCGCTGCTCCGGCGACATGTCGAGCGTCTCCGCCATGATCGGCTCCGTCAGCGAGCGATACGTGTTGCGCCAGACTAGCCACTCGGGCAGAGCCTCGCCAGTCACCAGCGTGTAGCCCTTCGGCACGATCGGACGCTCTTCGCGGACACGCTGTGGCGGAGCCAGCGTCATCGTTAGTAGCAACAGCCAAACCAGCACATTGTCTCCAGCATCAAGGGGCCGAACCATACGATTCCAGATGCGACCATTCTGTGGCTGG
>Ga0190271_10003213_pt1 | contig 10189 bp, 10 predicted proteins | sample Popmic356T_FD_133747 | JGI IMG/M metagenome (GOLD analysis project Ga0190271, IMG submission 133747) | Populus adjacent soil microbial communities from riparian zone of Weber River, Utah, USA - 356 T | ecosystem: Environmental > Terrestrial > Soil > Riparian zone | place: USA: Utah | collected... | reverse complement strand
CTGGCGATCGAAGGGCTGCGGCCCTCCAAGTTCGTGATGTGGCGCTTCATGTCGTCCTACCGCGATGCCTTCGACAAGGCGCATGGCCTGCTGGAGCGCGCCAGCTTCATGGACCGCAAGGACACGCCAGTCCGTTTTCTTTCCCACGGCGAGCAGCGCCAGCTCGAAATCATTCTCGGCCTGGCCAGCGATCCAAAGATCCTGTTGCTCGACGAGCCGGCCGCGGGACTGTCATCCGGCGAATCCACCGAGATGACGAGGTTCCTGCAAAAGCTCGATCGCAATTTGGCAATCCTTCTGATCGAGCATGACATGGATGTCGTGTTCGACATCGCGGAAGAGATTTCCGTTCTACATTTTGGCGCCGTTCTCGAAACCGGAACGCCGAAACAGATCCACAGCAGCAAGCGCGTGCAAGAAATCTATTTGGGGACCGATTGATCATGGCGGTCGTCGAAGTCCAGGACATCCACACCTATTACGGGGAGGCCTACGTCCTCCAGGGGCTATCGTTGCAGCTCGAGCAGGGTCAGATCCTGGGATTGCTCGGCCGCAACGGCGTCGGCAAGAGCACGCTGGTCAATTCGATCGTCGGGTTCAACCCGCCGCGCCGGGGCAAGGTCATCTTCAAGGGCGAGGACGTCACCAACGACGCCTCGTTCGAGACCGTGCGCAAGGGGATGGGCTTGGTGCCGCAGGGCCGGCGCGTTTTCCCCACGCTGAGCGTGGAAGAGAATTTGCTCGTCGCGGAGCGCAACGTCGACCGCCACGGCTGGAGCCTGGACCGCGTCTACGCGCTGTTCCCGCGGCTGCAGGAACGGCGCAACCAGCGCGCCAAGACCCTGTCAGGCGGCGAACAGCAGATGCTGGCGATTGGTCGCGCGCTGATGACCAATCCGGATTGCCTGATCATGGACGAGCCGTCCGAAGGACTGGCGCCGGTGATCATCCAGGGCGTCTGGGAGGCGATCCGCAAGCTGAAGGAAGAAGGCCTCTCGATTCTGCTGGTCGAGCAGAACGCCAACCTCGCGCTCAAGCTGGTCGACTACGTTCACGTGATGAGCAAGGGTCAGGTCGTCTATTCCGCCAAGCCCGAAGAATTGCGGGCCAACGAGCAGATCAAATCGAGCTATCTCGGCATTTGACCCCACGGGCATACGTCCGCCATGCACGCGCCTGCCCATCCCAGCCCACTAAACGGCGGGCCGTGCAACAGGTGGTGTCGCGCGGCTGCGTAATCTGATTTGATATGCGTCAACAAACCCCCGCCACGAGGGGTTCCAGTAATCGAATGACCAGGGAGGAACTCCACATGTCCATGAATCGCCGTACCATTATCAAAGGCGCGATCGCGACCGGCGTCGCGGCGCAGACCATCAAGATTTCCGCGGCCGTCGCGCAGGCCGGCCCGATCCGCGTCGGCTTCCTGACCGTGAAGACCGGCCCCCTCGCCTCCGGCGGCCTCCAGATGGAGCAGGGCCTGCTGACGTTCTTCAGGGAGCGCAACAACATGCTCGCCGGGCGGCCGGTCGAGTTGCACACGCAGGACACCGCCGGCAATCCGGCGCAGGCGCGCACCAAGACCCAGGAGCTGGTCGAGCGCCTGAAGGTGTCATGCATCATCGGCCCGCTCGCCGCCTTCGAGGCACTCGCTATCGACGACTACATCCGCTCCTCGCAGACGCCGATCCTCACCGTGGCCGGCGCCGAAGACATGACGCAGCGCAAGCCGAACCCGTGGCTGGTGCGCCCGAGCAGCACGTCGGCGCAGCCGAGCCATCCGCTCGGCGACTACGCCGCCAAAGACCTGAAGCTCAAACGCGTTGCGGTGCTCGCCGACGACTTCGCGTTCGGACATGAGAACGCCGCCGGCTTCCAGCGCGTGTTCGAGGACAACGGCGGCAAGGTGGTGCAGAAGCTGTTCACCCCGCTGAACGCGCCCGACTACGGCACCTACATCGCGCAGCTCAAATCGAACCTGGATGGCGTCTACACCGGCCATGCCGGCTCGAACGGCTTCAAGTTCATCAAGCAGCTGCGCGAGTACGGGAGCAAGACCCAGATCCTCGGCGGTTTCACGCCGGTCGACGAGTCGCTGCTGCAGCAAATGGGCGACGACGCGCTGGGCGCCATCACCGGTAACTGGTACTCCGCCGAACTCGACTTCCCGATCAACAAGCGCTTCGTCGCCGCGATCCAGAAGGAATACAAGGTCGATCCGGGGGTCTATGCGGCCGAGACCTATCTCTGCGGCGAGGTGCTCGATCACGCGGTCAAGCAGGTCAAGGGCAACGTCGAGGACAAGCCGACCTTCATGAAAGCGCTGAAGGAAGCCAAGGTGCCAGAGACGCTGCGCGGCCCGGTCAGCTTCGACGATCTCGGCAACGTGGTCGGCAACATCTACATCCGCAAGGTGGAGCGCAAAGGCGGCAAGCTGGTCAACGCGGTGGTCAAGACCTATCCGAACGTCGACCAGTTCTGGCCTTACAAGCGCGAAGAGTTCCTCAAGAGTCCGGTCTACTCGCGCGACTTCCCGCCAGCGAAGAACCTGGAGAACTAGGTTTCACCAAGTTCGCTGCACTCGCGCCGTCCCTCTAAGGCGCGGGCGCAGCCGGCTTGGATGCTTCACCTATGCAGTGGCAATTCTGGATCATCCAGACGCTCAACAGCCTGGCCTTCGGCGGCCTGCTGTTTTTGCTGTCGTCGGGCTTCTCGCTGATTTTCGGCTTGATGCGGATTCCGAATCTCGCGCACGGCGCATTTTTCATGCTGGGCGCCTATTTCGGCTACAGCATGCTGGCGCGCGGCGGCAATTTCTGGCTGGTCGCGCTGGTCGCGGGGCTGGGCGTCGGCATTATCGGCATCGCGCTGGAACGCCTGGTGCTCCGCCAGATTTCCGGCAATGAGCAGGGCCAGGTGCTGGTCACGCTCGGCGTCTCGTTCATCATCGCGGACATCTGCCTGCTGGCCTGGACCGGCGATCCGATGCCGCTGCCCGCACCGCAGGCGCTGCGGCCGCCGCTGCGCTTTGCCGGCTATGCATTTCCGACCTATCGCTTGGTCGTGCTCGGCATCGCCTTGGTGGCGGCGATCGGCCTTTACTTCCTGATGGAGCGCACCCGGATCGGCGCCATGATCCGCGCCGGCGTCGACGACATGGAGATGGCGCGCGGGGTTGGCATTCCGGTGTCGCGGCTGTTCACCGCCGTATTCCTGCTTGGCGCGTCGCTCGCCGGCATCGGCGGCGTGCTGGGAGGACCGATCCTCAACGCCTATCCGGGCCTCGATGCCGACATGCTGCCGCTCGCATTGATCGTCGTCATCCTCGGTGGCGCCGGGTCGTTGCTTGGCGCATTCGTCGGCAGCTTCGTGGTCGGCTTCCTCTACAATTTCGGCATCGCGCTCGCGCCCGATCTCGCCTACTTCGTGCTGTTCCTGCCGATGGTGCTGGTGCTCGTGTTCCTGCCGCAGGGCCTGTTCGGCCGGGTGCAGATGTGAAGCGCGGCACGATCATCGCGCTGACCATTACCGCGATCTGCCTCGTCGCGGTGCCGCGCGTGATCGTCAACGAATTCTACGTCAACATGGCGACGCAGGTGCTGATCTACGCGCTGTTCGCGCTCAGCATCAACATGATGCTCGGCTACGGCGGCATGGTGTCGCTTGGACACGCTGCGTATCTCGGGGTGGCCGGCTATGCCTGCATTCTGCTCAACATCGCGGGCTACGATCAACTCACCGCGGCGGTGCTGGCGGTGCTGCTCTCCACCGTCTTTGCCGGCCTGTTCGGCGTGCTGTCGCTGCGCGCGCCAGGGCTTGGCTTCATCATGATCACGCTGGCGATCGGGCAGATCGTGTGGGGCATCGCCTACCGCGCCAACGAGCTCACCGGCGGCGACAATGGCCTGCGGCTGCCTCAGCGCCCCAGGCCGTTCGGCATCAGCATCACCAGCGCCGAGAATTTCTACTACTTCACGTTGATCGTGTTCGTCATTGCGTTGTTCTTCATCTGGCGGTTCTCCCGCTCCGCCTTCGGCGCAAGCCTGATGGGCGCGCGTGATCAGCCCCGCCGCATGTCGATGCTCGGGCACAACGTCTGGCTGGTGCGCTGGCTCACCTTCGTCATGGCCGGCTTCTGGGGCTCGGTCGCCGGCATCCTGTTCGTCTACTACAACGTGTTCCTTAGCCCGCACGCGATCGCGCTGCAGCAGTCCGCGGAAATCCTGCTGATGGCGATCCTCGGCGGCACCAGCACGCTCACTGGGCCGGTCGTGGGAGCAGTCATCATCACGTTGATCAAGAACGTGGCTTCGACCTACGTCGAGCGCTGGAACACGTTGCTCGGCGCGATCTTCGTGATCGTGATCGTCTTCATGCCCTACGGCCTGGTGCCGGGCTGCCGCCAGTTGTGGCGACGCATTCGCTCAAAACTCGCCAGGCGTACGCCCGTGCACATCGATACGTCCGGGTCCTGCACATGACGGCCCCCGCGCTCCAAATCGAAGGCCTATGCAGGCGGTTCGGCGGCCTGCCCGCCACTCAGAACGTCTCGCTCGAAGTCATGCCCGGCGAGCGGCGGCTGATCATCGGACCCAATGGCGCCGGCAAGACCACATTGTTCAACCTCGTCACCGGCGATCTCACCGCCGACAGCGGCTCCGTCAAGCTGTTCGGCCAAGAGTTGATCGGCATGCGCACGCCGGACCGCGTGCAGCGCGGTCTTGCCCGCACCTACCAGATCCTCACGCTGTTTCCGCGCGAGACGCTGCAGCACAACGTGGTGTTGTCCTTACTCGGCCTTAGCAGCCTGCGCTGGAATCCCTGGTCGATCTTGACCGGCCATCGCGAACTCTATGTCACGGCTGAGGAGGCGCTGGCGCAGGTTGGCTTGTCCGATAGCGCCGAACGCGTCGTGGCCGAGACATCCTATGGCGAGCGCCGACGGCTCGAGCTCGCCATGGCGCTGGCGCAGAAGCCCAAGGTGCTGCTGCTCGACGAGCCGCTCGCCGGCCTCTCGCAGGGCGAGCGGCAAACCGTGCGGGCCCTGCTCGACAAGATTCCACGCGACGTGACGATAATCATGATCGAGCACGACATGGATACGGCGCTCGGATTCGCCGAGCGGATCACGCTCCTGCACTACGGACAGGTGATCGTCGAAGGCACACGCGCCGAGGTGGTCGCGGATCCCCGGACACGGGAGGTCTACCTTGGCCACTGATGCCCTCGACATCGCGGACATCGACGCATTCTACGGCGACAGCCATGTACTGCACGGCGTCTCGTTCACCCTGCGCCAAGGCCGCCTTCTGGGCCTGCTCGGCCGCAATGGCGCAGGCAAGACGACCTGCATGAGCACGATCATGGGCTTCCTCAAGCCGCAGCGCGGCTCGATCAGCCTCTATGGCGAACAGGTCCGCGGCCTTGCCCCGGACGTCATCGCGCGCAAGGGCATCTGCATCGTGCCACAGGGCCGGCGGATGTTCCGCACGTTGACCGTCGAAGAAAATCTGATGGTGGCGGCGCAGCCGGCCAAACGTGGCGGCGACGCCGGCCCCGGCTGGACGATCGAGCGGGTGTTCAAGCTGTTCCCGCGCCTGGCCGAGCGTCACGCCCAGGTGTCAGGCTCGCTGTCGGGCGGCGAGCAGCAGATGCTGGCGATCGGGCGCGCCCTGATGGGTGATCCGCGCGTTCTGCTGATGGACGAACCGTCCGAGGGGCTCGCGCCGCAACTTGTCGCCGAGGTCGGGCGGACCATCGCCCAGCTCAAATCCGAGGGGCAGTCGATCATTCTGGTCGAGCAGAATATCAAGCTGGCGCTCGACCTCGCCGACGATGTTGTCATCATCAACACCGGCTCTGTGGTATTCAAGGGCGAGGCCAACACCATCAAAATGGACGACGCCATCGTGTCGCAACACCTCGGTGTGTTCTGAAAGCAAAACAACAGGATCATCTGCAATGGCTGACATGTGGAACAAGTACGAACCGACGGCTGCACGAAAGCGCGGCAAGCCAGGCCGCGAGACGCGGCCGAAAAGCCTTACCGTCGATATGCACGCCCACATCGCGATTCCCGAGGCGGCCGAACTGGTGAAGGGCCGGCTCGACCCGTCGACCGTGCCGCTTGATCATTTCTCGACGCAGGAAACCAAGGATTTGATGGCCAAGCAGGCGGCCGACATCGGGCCCGGCATCCGCCCGACCGACGTGCGCTTCAAGACCATGGACGAGATGGGCGTCGACATGCAGCTCATCTGTCCCGGCCCGCCGCAGCTCTACTACACGGTGCCGGTCGAATTCGCCGCGCCGGCGACGCGCGTCCTCAACGACGGCATCGCGGAATACGTCGGCAAGCACACCGACCGGCTGGTGGCGCTCGGCGGCGTGCCGCTCCAGGACGGCAACGAGGCGGCGAAGGAACTTGAGCGCTGCATGAAGCAACTCAAGTTCAAGGGCGTCGAAATCCTCACCAACGTGGCCGGCAAGGAATTATCCGATCCGGCCTTTGCGCCGTTCTGGAAAAAGGCAGAAGAGCTCGGCGCACTGGTGCTGATCCATCCCAATGGGTTCACCCATGCCGACCGGCTCAAGCGCTTCTACTTCAACAACGTGATCGGCAATCCGCTGGAGACCACGATTGCCCTGCACTACCTGATTTTCGACGGCGTGCTGGAGCGGCACCCAAACCTGAAAATCCTGGCCGTGCATGGCGGCGGCTTCCTCGGCGGTTATCACGGCCGCATCGACCATGCGTGGGGCGCGCGCTCGGACGCGCGCGGCAGCCTGCCCAGCCCGCCAACGCACTATCTGAAGAAGATCTATTTCGACACGGTGGTGTTCACGCCGGAGCAGCTTCAGGCGCTGGTGAAGACGTTCGGCGCCGACCACGTGGTGCTCGGCACCGACTATCCGTTCGACATGGCCGATTTCGATCCGGTCGAACACGTCGTCGGCAGCGGGTTCGACGCCTCGACCACGGCCGCCGTTTGCGGTGGCAATGCGAAGAAGCTGTTGGGCCTCTAGCTTTCCAGAAAATCGATGGTCGCCGTCTCGCGGATCACCGCCTCGGCGTTGCTGTGGCGTTCGGAACGCGCCTGCTCCTCCTGCGTACGCGTCGCCTGCAGATAGGCACCGAGATGACGCGCGCGTTCGATGATGCGGCGGCCAACCGGCAGGCGCTTCGCCTCGAACTGCTTGAGCGCCGATTCGACTTCGCCGTCGGTCAGCGCCTGCGTAAGCGCCGACGCATCGTCCACCGCCTTCGATATGCCGGCGCCCACATGCGGCCGCGCCACGAAAGCGGCATCCCCCAGGATAGCGACACGGCCGAACGCCATCTGCGGCGTTTCAAGATCGTAAATCGGCTGCAGCACCGGTTCATCCATCAGTCGCGCGATCGCGCGAAACTGCGGCGCCACCAGCCGCTCCGCGGCGGCGCGCATCGTCGCAGTCGCCTCGCGACGGATCAGCGGCGGCGGGATCGAGATCGAATGCGTGACGCCGCTCTCGTCCGTGAGCAGGCGCTGCAGCTCGGTGCGTTCTTCCGCCGGTCGATACCAGATCACGTTGTAGCGGCGGTGCCCCGGCCGCAGGTCGTTGTCGGGGCCGGCGACCGGATAGCCGAGGAACTGCTCGCCAGGCGGCAGGCAGAATGTCATTGCCAGGAACATTTCCCGATGAATCGCAGACGGGATCGCTGCTTCCGGAATGAGCGAACGCCACGCCACATAGCCGGCGTAGAGCGGCACAAGCTGCGGCAACAGTTGCTGACGCACGGTCGAGCGGATGCCGTCGGCGCCGATCAGCACGTCCACTTTGGCGCTCGAGCCGTCGCTGAAATGCGCGGTGACGCCGCCGCTATCCTGCTCGACGCCCTTGAGGCCCCTCCCGCGATGATAGTGCCCGGGTGGAAACCCGTCGCGCAGAATGCGGTAGAGCCGCTCCCAGGCCGTCAGCGTCTGCGGGCACTCGTGCTCGCAGATCACGTTGCCGGCCACGTCGAGAATTTTTCGAGCCTTCGCCTCGACGCCGAGATTGGCGCTGCTGAGCCCAAGCCCCTGCAGCGTTTGCGAAACGATTGGCTGCGCCACGATGCCCGCGCCGCGGCCCGAGAGCTCGCTTTCGACCCGCTCATAGATGTCGACGGTGAAGCCATGCCGGCGCAGCATCAGGCCCGCAAACAGGCCGCTCATCGAGCCGCCGACAATCAGCGCGCGCCTTGATTGTCCGTTCCGCAACGTCACATCGGTCCTGCTGGTTCTCGCCGCCCGCAAATTCCGTTATATTGTGCCAACAACGGCTGGAGAAATGCCATGGCCCTGAGCATGCTCGACAACAAGGTTGCCCCCTCGGAGCGGAGCGAATGGCCCGCGGCGATCAAGGCAGAGTTCGAGCGTGAGAGCAGGAACCTCAACGGCTGCGTCGGTTCGGAGCTTCTCTCCGAGACTGACAAGGTCCGGGTGTGGATCATCCGCCTCAAGCCCGGCGAGCGCATCGGTTTCCATCGGCACGTGCTCGATTATTTCTGGACCTCGGTGACCGGCGGGCGCGGCCGCCAGCACCTGATGGACGGCAGCACGGCGGAGCACACCTATGCGCCAGGCGAGACGCGGCACGAAACCTATGGCCCCGGCGAATACAAGGTCCACGATCTCGAGAACCTCGGCAGCGAGGACATGATCTTCAACACCATCGAGTTTCTCGACAGCGCCAACAGGCCGCTGCCCATCCCAGACCGCGTGCGGCGCGCCGCCGCATAACGGCTCAAGGCGACGCAGAACACGCCTAAGCTGTGGCCGATTGCGACACTAGCCAACCGGCCATCCTTCCTGCACACTCGGCACAGCGCGCTCATGGTCACACCATGAAAAGATGCGGAGCTGGGGGGACATGGACTTTCCGATTGAACTGCTGATCAATGCCATTATCGCCGGCATTCTGCTGGGCGGATTCTATGCCGCGGTGACGGCCGGCATTTCGATCTCGTTCGGTATCCTCGATATCGTGAATATCGCGCATCCGGCGTTCATCATCCTGGGCGCGTATATCGCCTACATCGTCAACCAGACGTTCGGCTTCGACCCGATCCTCACAAGCATCATCGTGCTGCCGGCGTTCTTCGCGCTCGGCGCCGGGATTTATCAGGTCTATTACAATTCGTTCGAGAAATACGGACAGGACGCGCTGCGCGGGCTCGCGTTCTTCTTCGGACTGCTGTTCGTCACCGAAGTGTTGCTGATCCTGGTGTTCGGCGTCGACTACCGCTACGTGCAGGCCGATTACATCGACAAGACCATCCGGCTGGGCTTCGCCGACCTGCCGTTGCGCATGCTGGTGCCGTGCGTGATCTCGCTGCTGATGATCGGCGCGCTGCAACTGTTCCTGTCGCGCACGTTCACCGGCCGCGCCATCATGGCGGTGTCGCAGGATCAGCTCGCGCTGCAACTCATGGCGGTCGACCCGATCCGGATCAAGACCATCGCGTTTGGCATCGCGATCGCCACCGCGTCGATGGCCGGCGCGTTCCTCATCGTCATCCAGCCGATCGAGCCCTCGGTCGGGCGGGAGTTCATCGGCCGGGTATTCGCCATCTGCGTGCTGGGCGGGCTGCAAAGCCTGCCCGGCACCGTGATCGCCGCGATCCTGCTAGGCATCGTCGAGAGCCTCACCGCCACGTTCTACGGCCCGTCCTGGGCGCCCGCCGTCGCGTTCGGCTTCCTGCTGCTGACCCTGGCATTCCGTCCAGCCGGCTTGCTCGGCCGATAGGAGCCCGGCGTCGTGCGTAACCCCATCTTCTTCATCATCGCGGCGGCGGTCGGCGCTTCAGTCTTCCTGATCGCCCGCCTGATCGGCAACGACTACCTGTTCTTTGCCGGCTACACGGTGCTGCAGTTCATCGTGCTGGCGACGGCGTGGAACATCCTCGGCGGCTATTGCGGATATGTGAACTTTGGCTCGGCCGCATTCTACGCGGTTGGCGCCTATTCGACGGTCGCGCTGCATAAGCTCGGCACGAACATCGACCGCTATGCCTCTGAGGCGCTGGCGCCCTTGCTCAAGGCAACGATGCCGTTTTCCATTCCGACGCTGACCATCATAGCCGGTATCGTCGCGGGGCTGATCGGATTCGGCATGGGCTACCTGACGCTGCGGCTGCGCGGCGCATTCTTTGCCATCGCCACGCTGG
>Ga0190271_10003212_pt1 | contig 10190 bp, 8 predicted proteins | sample Popmic356T_FD_133747 | JGI IMG/M metagenome (GOLD analysis project Ga0190271, IMG submission 133747) | Populus adjacent soil microbial communities from riparian zone of Weber River, Utah, USA - 356 T | ecosystem: Environmental > Terrestrial > Soil > Riparian zone | place: USA: Utah | collected... | reverse complement strand
TCGTTGAGCACGCCGAAACCGCCGGGACGCGGACCCGTCATCGTCAGCCCCATCGACGACAGCATCGGCACCTCGTTCAGCGTGATCTCTGCGCCCTGACCCGGCGGGTTCGGCCCGATGTCCTGGCCGACAGCGGTCTGCCGTCGACCGTCGGCGATCAGCGTCACGCCGAGCACCAAGTCGGCGTCGACAGGACCGCGCCCGTTGCCGATATCGCTGGCCATATCGCCTGCGATCACCGCGCCCTGCGAGAACCCGACGAGCACATAGCTCGTCAGCGGGCATCGGTTGTTCATGTCCGTCATCGCCTTGACCGCGTTGCGGGTGCCCTCGGCACGGCTGTCGTTGTAGTTCATCTGGCCGTCGGCAGACAGCGGATTGTGGAACTGCGCGGTGTAGGGAACGGTGTACACCTCCAGCCGATCAGTCCCGAACTGCTCACGGATCGGGTTGCTCACGTTCAGCAACAATGCGATCGGGAACTGGGTCGGGTTGAACGGATCGAGCACCGGCGACGACTCCCACGTTCCCGGAATCGACATCAACTGCACGTCGGGGCAGCTCGCATCCTGGAACTCCGGACGAGGCTTACCCGTCGTCGGCCCGCTCGTCGGCGGCACTGCCGACGGCGGGAGAGCGGTATCGGATTTCTCGGGCTGGCGGACCATGATCCAGACGACCGCGACGACCATCGCCACGACGAGCGCCATCGCCCCCGCTGCAATGAGCGCGAGAATTCGGTGGCGTTTCCGCCGACTGTTGGTAGCCAATGATTTCCTTATTTAGCAGAGACGTTCGGTAGCGATCCGAATGTAGTCGGCGGTCAGCGCGTCCACCTCGGACGGCGGCGGCGAGACGGCGTTCATCTGATGGTTGCGCACATCGCCGCGCACCAATGGCGTCACATAGTCGTGGACGGCCTGCTCGGACTGCTTCGCCGCGCGCGCCTGACACACGTACGACCCGATGCTCAACGCGAGAAGATCGGTCGACGGTCGAACGCCGGAAGCCTGCAGGGCATCCAGATACGACCGTTGCTGGGCGGTCACCTGCAACGCGTTGGGCTGCGTCGAATCCGCCTGCGGTCCACCGCCCTGTGCCTGCGCATGCGATTGCACCGTCGACGGCGGCTGAACCGACATCGTCGGAAGCATGCCGTCACCAGAGGTGCACGCCGTGCACGGGGCGACAAGGGACGTCGCTACGGCGAGGCCTGTCGACCACCTCGGCCAACGCCGAACCGTCTGATGCACTCCTCCAAGGTACCGGCGCTACGGAGTCACTTGATCGTGGTGACGAGTTCGCCGGACATCGAGGCCAGCTGCGGGCCCCAGGTGCCCCAGTCGTGTTCGCCGCTCGGCGGGAAGTCGAAGTGTCCGTTGTGGCCGCCGACGCTGCGATAGTGCTGATAGAACTGGCGGTTGCTGCCCTGGGCGATGTCGCAGTACCCGATCATGGCAGCGGGATCCGCGCAGCCGAGCGTGGTCGGGCTGAACACCCACAGCCGGGTGTTGTTGTCAGCCAACAGCTGAATGTGCACTTCGGGGTCGTGCCACTTCCACCGGCCGAGCTGTGGCAATCCCCACATATTGCGGATGTCGACACCACCGAACTGGGCGAGCCCGGCGGTGATGGCGCCATTCGTGTACGTGTTCGACGGGTTGAGGAATCCGGAGAGCGAGCCCGCGTAGCGGTAGCGGTCTGGATGGAACGCCGCCATGGTCATCGCCGCGGTGCCGCCCTGAGCGGCGCCGACGATGCCGTGACCATTAGGCGCAAGGCCCTTGTTGGCGGCCAGCCAGCCGGGCAGTTCGTCGGCGAGGAAGGTCTCCCACTGCTTGCTGCCGTCCTGCTCCCAGTTCGTGTACATGCTCCATGCGCCGCCGGCGGGGGCGGCCACCGAGATGCCCTTGCCTGCCAGCGTGTTGAAGGCGCCCGCGCCGACCCAGTTGCTCACATCGGGGCCGGCGTTGAACGCATCGAGAAGGACGACGGCATGGGGGCCACCGGCCTGGAAGGCGACGGGAATGTCACGCCCCATTGCCGCGGACGGCACCATCAGCATCTCGACGCCGTCGGCCTTGGCCACCGGCGCCACCGTCGACCACAAGCCCGCCGCAAGCAAAACCGACATGACCGCTCGAATCATCCCGCGCATCTACCCACCCTCACCTTTGGCTGTCCTCGCGCAATGCAGTGAACCACATCACCACGCCGTCGGGAAACGACTGACGGCGGCGACCCCGAGGGATCACCGCCGCCAGAAGCAACATATCTATTACCGGAGTGGTTAGCCGCCGGTCGTCGTGGCCGAGGCCGTGTCGGTGGTCGCCGCCGTCGCCGCCGCCTGCTCAGGTGTCGGATTGGACGGTCCCGGAGTCGCACCGAGCACCCGCTGGATGTCGGGCTTCATCTGCTGCAGCTGCGCGCCCCAGTACTCCCAGCTGTGAGTGCCGTTCGACGGGAAGTTGAACACACCGTTCTTGCCGCCCGCGGCGATGTACTGCTCCTGGAACGTCTTGTTCGTCCGAAGGGTGAAGCCCTCGAGGAACTTGGCGTTGAAGTTGTCGCCCGCGACCTCGCCGTTGACGTCGCCCGGCTTGCCGTTACCGCAGTACACCCAGACGCGGGTGCCGTTGGCCACCAGCGAGCCGATGTTGACCATCGGGTCGTTGCGCTTCCACGCCGGATCGCTCGACGGGCCCCACATGTCCTTGGACTTGTAGCCGCCCGCATCACCCATCGAGGTGTTCACCAGCATCGGCCACCAACCCTCGGAGAGGTTGAGGAAGCCGGACAGCGAAGCCGCGTACTGGAACTGCTGCGGGTAGTAGATCGACAGCGTCAGCGCTGCAGATCCGGCCATCGACAGGCCGACCGCCGCGTTCCGGTTCGGGTTCACGCCCTTGTTGGCCGCCAGGTAGGAAGGCAGCTCTGAGGTGATGAAGGTCTCCCACTTGTAAGTGGAGCAACCGGCCTTGCCGCACGCGGGTGAGTACCAGTCGCTGTAGAAGCTGGACTGACCGCCGACCGGCATGATCGTGGAGAGGCCGGAGTCGACGTACCACTCGAACGCCGGGGTGTTGATGTCCCAACCGTTGAAGTCGTCCTGCGCGCGCAGACCGTCAAGCAGATAGACGCCCGGGGCATTTTCGCCACCGTTCTGGAACTGAACCTTGATGTCTTTACCCATCCCCGCGGACGGAACCATCAGGTACTCGACCGGCAGACCTGCCCTCGAGAAAGCCCCCGCAGTCGCCGAGCCTCCGACGGCGCTGACCAGGCCGGGCAGCACGGCGGCTGCAGCAACCGCGACCGTGAGCCGGCGCGCCCAGGCGCCGCGCTTCTTCCCAACGAACTTCATGCTTCATCTTTCCCATCTGTTGTATGCCGCACCCGAAATCCGAGACCCACTCGTGACGTGTGCCCGTGTAGTCAACCACACCTTCATGTGATATCTCTCCTCAGCTTCCGTCGTCCCTGGTCCCCACCCTCAGCCGTTGAGGGTGGTGATCAGGTCTGATTTGAGGGCTTGTAATTGCCCGCCCCAGTACGGCCATGCGTGGTTGCCCGCCGCCGGGAACTGGAACGTTGCGTTGCTTCCACCTGCCTTTATGTAGGCGGCTTGGAAGTCCTTGTTGCTCGTGGCGGCGATTCCCTCGAGGCCGTCGGCGTTGAGGGCCTGGCTGGGATCCGCGTTGTCGTCGACGGCCGTTGCGCCGCCTGGGCCGCAGTAGATCCAGAGCCGGGTGCCGTTCGCCACGATGCGCGAAACCTGCCTGAGCGGGTCATTACGCCTCCATGACGGGTCCCACGGCGGGCCCCACATGTTGTCGACGTTGTAGCCGCCCGCGTCGAGCATCGCGACGCGGATCGCCTGCGCCATGATCACCGCCGACGGGTTCAGGAAGCCCGACAGAGAAGCGGCGTAGGTGAACTGTGCGGGGTGGTAGGCCGACAGGATCAGCGCCGCGCCACCCGACATCGACAACCCGACGACGCCGTTGCCCGTCGGTGACACCTGCTTGTTGGCGGACAGCCACGCAGGCAGTTCCTGCGTCAGGAACGTCTCCCACCTATATGTATAGGGCTGGCTGTTGAAGGTCGACGGTGAATACCAGTCGGTGTAGAAGCTGGACTGGCCGCCGACGGGCATCACCACCGAGATCGGTGAGCCGTTGAACCAGTCGAACGCCGCGGTGTTGATATCCCAGCCGCTGTAGTCGTCCTGGGCTCGCAGCCCGTCGAGGAGATACACGGCCTTTGCGCCTCCGCCGGCCTGGAACTCCACCCGGATGCTGCGGCCCATCGACGCGGAGTACACATCGAGGTACTCCACCGGGAGACCCTCACGGGAAAACGCCTGCGCAGACGGCACCGACACGGCGGTCAGGCCGGGAAGCGTCAGCATCGCGGCAAGCGCGACGAACATGCGGCGCATCAGTGGTGTCCAACCATCCGTTCATGGTTCATCGCCGCACGGGTTCGGCGGTTGTCGATCACTTATCGCCCCGACGGGACGACGCGTTACCAAAGCAGAAGACGCGACCGGGCTACAAATCGGCGAGGTCAGGGCCCCGTCGCGGGCAAGCCCTTGTACTCGGGAACGACCGGTTTCGGTATCGGAAGTCCACACCGGATGAGGTCGTACGTCGGCACCCGATTGATCCGGTACTTCGTGAACTCGTAGGCGTGCACCACATTTGACAGAAAGCGACGTGGACCCATCGGCGCCCGGATCGAGGTCAGCATGGGTTCGGTGGCCGGGCACTCCAGCGCCACTTCGGCCTGTGCGATCCAGTCCTGGTCGAGGTAGGTCGGAATGTATGGCGGCTCCTTGAGGAACGGCCCCTCCGCGACGGCCCAGTCCGGGAAGAGGTTCTTGTCATGGCCGATGCGGCCGTCCTCGAGGCGCGATGTGTGAGCGGCCAACGGATTCGCGAGACCGATCTGGTCGATCACCCGCACATCGAGGCCGACGTTCATACCGAGCATGCCCAGGTTGGTGAAAAACACTGTGTGCGGGCCGATGTAGGCCTTTCGCTGCTCCGGCGGCATATCCGGCGGCGGCGGTATCGCGGGCACGACATCCCACTGGTCGTAGTTGCCAGAAGGCAGCAGCAGCGCACCGTCGGGTGTGTTGTTGAGCGCGGTGAGCACGGCGCGCATCCGCGGATAGTCGAGATAGTCGGCGGCTGTCAGCGGGTGTGGGTGGCCGGTGGCCTGCGAGTAGAACCGTCGTTCGTCGACGATGCCGGTGTAGGTCACGCGGGTGGCGTCCGAACCCATCCCCGGCGCGTTGGCCGCCCACAGCGACCAACCGACGACGGCGAGCCAGAGCACCGATGTGATGCCCGCGAGTTGGTATCCGACTCCGCGACTGAACTTTTCGCCGTCCGGAAGCAGCACAGGGATCACTGCGATCGGCGCGAGCAGGCAGAACATCGGCGTCAGCAGAACCCGGCCGTGCATGAAGTCGCCACCCTGCCGAATCCAGTAGGCGGCCTGAAGAAGCCCACTGACGACGATGAACAGCACCACCGCAGGCGGGCTCTGCACCATGCGCGCGAGCCTGCTGTAGCCGTACGGCGGTTCCCGCCGGATCCACCAGGGTCGACTGCGTGTGGTCATCAATATCAGTGCCAGAACGCCGAGTAGAAGTGCGGGCAGCCACAAAAGGTACGGCTCGTCGAAGTTGGTCAGGTACACCCAGCCCTGGCCCCATTTATTACCGGAAGCATCCTTCGCCAAAGCCGTTTGGGGAAACAGTAATCCGTAGTACCCCATCCGGAAGATCTGGTACGCGACAGGAAGCAGCCCGCCCGCGGCGATGATCAGGCCACGCCGCCGCCAGCCCCGCGCGGCGATCAGCATCATGATCAGGGCCAGCCCACCGATCAGCGCGAGTTCGGGACGAACCAGCACCGAAAGACCGGCGACGAAGGCGAGCGCCCCGTCGAAGAACGGGCTGACGACGTTGCGTGATCCGGTTTCCCGGTAGGACCGCAGCGCCTGTGACCAGCACACCATCATCCACCACAGCAGGCCGAGATAGGCCAGCACCAAACCGTTTTCGAGTCCTGAGGTGGCGAAGTCGCGCGCGGGCGGCACCGCCATGTAGACCAGCACACCCGCCGGAAGGAGCAGGGCGCGGCGGCCCTGCAGGCTCGGCGCGTACAGCCGGCCGGCGCCGAGCATCAGGAACACGACGCCTGCCACGCTGAGCACGAGGGCCAGCCACAGCGTGACGTATTCGAGCTGGGTCGGGCCGCCGATCAAACCGCCGAGGTAGTTCAGATACGTCCAGAGCGTCGAGGTGTTCGACTCGACACGTTCCCCCTTGTTGAAGACGGGGCCGTTGCCCGCCAGCAGATTTCGCACCGTCCGCAGCACGATCAGACCGTCATCTGCGATCCAGCGGCGCTGCCACGCTCCAAACGCGAACAGGGCGGCCGCGACGACGACGCTGCACCACAGACTGATTCGCGCGGTGACGTCGTAGGGAAACGCAGACCCGCCCGCCACCCGGGCGCCTGCCGGCGGGGCTTTCGTGTCAGCCGAGGAGAACAGCGGCACCGATGGTTCCAATCCACGCGACCGCCAAGAGCTGGAGTACCCGATCCTTCAACGCGATGTCTTCCGGTTCGCCCGCAAGTCCGCCGTCCACGTCGACGGCATAGCGCAGGATCGCAATCGTGAACGGGATCATCGTGATCGCATACCAGGAAGCGTTGGCGCCGTCGCGCTCGAAGGCCCACAGCCCGTAGCAGACCACCATCGCGGTGGCGGACAGCGTCCAGACGAACCGGAGGTAGGTCGACGTGTAGCTCTCGAGCGACTTGCGTATCTTCGCCCCCGTCTTCTCCGAGAGCTGCAGTTCGGCGTAGCGCTTACCCGCGACCATGAACAGCGAGCCGAAGGTCATCACAAGCAGGAACCACTGCGACAGTGGGATATTGGCCGCGACGCCGCCCGCGATCGCCCTTATCAGGTAGGCCGAGGAGACGATGCAGATGTCCAGCACCGCCTGGTGCTTGAGGCCGAAGCAGTACGCAAGTTGCATCGCGATGTAGACGCCGATCACGCCCGCGAGGTTCGGTGTCGCGAGAAAGGCCACTGCCAGCGCCGCTGTGGCGAGCACCACCGCTGTGCAGTACGCCAGCCATGCGGGCACCACACCCGCCGCGATGGGCCGGAAGCGTTTGGTCGGATGTGCGCGGTCCGCCTCGACGTCACGGGCGTCGTTGACCAAATAGATCGACGATGCGGCAAGGGAGAACGCCACGAACGCGATGGATACCTTGATGGCGACGTCGCGCCAGTCGTAGTTCACGTCACTGCCGAGGGCGGCGACGGGCGCGATCAGCACGAGCAGGTTCTTCACCCACTGGCGCGGCCTCGCCGCCTTGATCAGGCCGGTGACGACATTGCTGGGTGGACCCTTCACCGGTGCCGGTTCTTCGCTCATATCCGCCGCCCTGGATGCGCTGCTTTCACTTGAGATGCTCATGAGTCTCCTTCGGCCCGGTCCGCCAGATAACCGACCGTCTTCGCGACGGCCGTGCCGACCGCCACACCGGTGATCACGTCGCTGGGGTAGTGCACGCCGAGAACCAAGCGCGACAGCGCCATTGGCGGTACCAGCAGGGCGGGCAAGGGCAGCCCGGTCGCCTTGGCCATCAGTATCGACGCTGCTGTGGTCGAGGTGGCGTGTGCGGACGGGAAGCTGAGTCTGCTCGGGGTGCCGACGTTCACCGCGATGCCCGGGTGGTGCGGGCGTTCCCTGCGCACAACGCGCTTGATGATGACGGCGGCAGCGTGCGCGGCGAATGCCCCGATCCCGGCGGTCAGCCACGCCCGCCGCCTACCCGGCGAAAGCAGCGCGCCAAGGCCTGCGACGGCGAGCCAGCCGATGCTGTGCTCCCCGAAGTGGGACAGAGCACGGGCGCCCGCGAGCACGCCGGGTCGGCCGGCGAGCGCCGACTGCACCGCGATCAACGCGGCTTCTTCGCCGCTGGGCCCAGTCTCATCCATGTGCGGGGGTCTCTGGAAAGACGGTCTCCCACTGCTGGACACCGGAGAGCGTCGGCAGCGCATCGCGGTAGACCTTGCGCATCTCGTCGAATCGTTGAGCCAGTTTTCGCTGGCGTCGCAGCGATTCACGCAGAAGCGCGAACATCTTGGCGCGGTCACGCTGGCGGTACACCACTCCGCGGCTGTCGGCGGTGGTGACGGTGACGCCGTCGACGTTGCACAGCAGGAACCAGCGCGAGTCCTGGGTCGGCACGTTCAACTGCGGGCGCTCGTGATGCGCGGGGTCCGCCTTGCTGAGGTTGTGCAGCACCCCGCGAAGAAGCCGAATCGCCTTGCCGGGCGGGGTTCTCGGCTCTGAAACCCGACCCACCATTCCCGAAGGCGGCGGCAGCTGCGTCGCGGACGGCAGGATCACCGCGTCGGGATACTCCTTGCGAAGGCGATGCACCTCGGGGAGGGCGGACTCCAGGATCGCGAAGATGTGGTCGGGGCCCGCGAGGAAATCGTCCATGGCCTTGTTCTGAACGGCAACGGTCGAATACTCCAGGCACAGAAGATGCTTCAGGGTGGCCTTCAGATGGCTGCGCACCAGGCCGCGCACGTCGCCGTCCCAGTGCAGCGCCGCGACCACAAGCCGGTTCCGTAGATGGAAATAGGCCTGCCAGTCGATGGCGTCGTCCTTGTCGCTCCACGCCATATGCCAGATGGCGGTGCCCGGCATGGTGACCGTTGGATAGCCGTGTTCAGCGGCGCGCAACCCGTAGTCGGCGTCGTCCCATTTGATGAAGAGCGGAAGCGGCTGGCCCAGCTCATCGGCCACCGCGCGCGGGATCATGCACATCCACCAGCCGTTGTAGTCGACGTCGATACGGCGGTGTAGCAGCTTGCTGTCGGAATAGCGGTCGTTCAACGGGTTTCGGGCGAAGTCGTGGTCGTACTTGGTGTGCGGTGCGTTGGTCCACATGAAGTCGTGTCTGCCGACAATCTCGCCCATCACATGCAGGTGCGCAGGATCCTGCAGGTTGAGCATCTGACCGCCGACCAGCATCGGTGTCTTGGCGAACCGGCTCATCGCCAGGGCTCGAAGGATCGAGTCGGGCTCGACGCGGATGTCGTCGTCCATGAACAGGATCTGCTGACAATCGGTGTTCTTCAGCGCCTCGTACATGACGCGGCTGTAGCCGCCGGACCCGCCGAGGTTGGGTTGATCGTGAATGGACAACCGATTGCCCAGCGGCGCAGCGGCTTCCGCGAAGTCCGGATGGTCGCGAAGTTTCCTCGTGCCCTGGTCGGGCACGATCACCGCACCGATCACCTCGTCCACCAGCGGGTCGGAGGTCAGGGCCCGCAACGTGTCGACACCGTCGTCCGGCCGGTTGAACGTCGGCATGCCCACCGCGATGTTGGCGGTCCCCGGCGCAGGCACCGGTGCGAACCAGCCTGCGTCGGCCAGGGTGACGGCGCTGTCGGTGGTGATGTCGAACCAGATCCAGCCGCCATCCTCGAACGGTTCGAGGCTGATCTCGAACTCGACTGCCTGCGGCTGGTCACCGTGGTGAAACGGCCTGCCCTCCACGAAGATCCGGGCACCGGTGGCCTTGCTGCGGTACACGTCGACTCGGCCCGTTCCGGTCAGCTCCGCGTGCAGCACCACAGACTTCAGGGTGGACCAGCGTCGCCAGTAGCTCGCGGGTAACGCGTTGAAGTACGTGGAGAACGAGACCTCCGACTCGGCACCGATCTGCAGTGTCGTCCTGGTCTCGGCGTGGGCCCGACGGGTGTTGGTGTCCGACTCCTCTATATAGAGCTTGCGGACGTCGAGCGGTTCGCCGGGGCGCGGCAGGATGATTCGGGCGAGCAGGCTGACCGCGGTGCCGCTCATGCCTCGTCGCTTTCGTGAAGCGGTTCGCCGTCGCGCAGGTGCGGGGCGAGCACGTTGTCGTACATGTTCAGCGCGCTGGCGATGGCCATGTGCATGTCGAGGTACTGGTAGGTGCCGAGACGGCCGCCGAACAGCACCTTCGCACCTGCGGTCTCGGCTTTGGCCCTGTTGCGATACGCCGTCAGCAGTGCGCGATCGCTTTCGGTGTTGATCGGGTAGTACGGCTCGTCGTCGCGTTCGGCGAACCGTGAGAACTCCCGCATGATCACCGTTT
>Ga0190271_10003211_pt1 | contig 10192 bp, 7 predicted proteins | sample Popmic356T_FD_133747 | JGI IMG/M metagenome (GOLD analysis project Ga0190271, IMG submission 133747) | Populus adjacent soil microbial communities from riparian zone of Weber River, Utah, USA - 356 T | ecosystem: Environmental > Terrestrial > Soil > Riparian zone | place: USA: Utah | collected... | reverse complement strand
CGCGTTTTGTCGGCGGGTCGACGACGCCATCGACGGAGCGCCGCCGGAGGCCCAAAAAAGCGCGCTGGCTGGGCTGTACGACGAGCTCGACCGCGTCTACCGAGGCGAGCGGCTCGACGAACCGGCGCTGCGTGCGTTTCAGGCCGTCGTGGAGAGCAACGACCTGCCGCGTCGTTACCCCGCCGAGCTGATCGAGGGCATGGCCATGGACGTGCGCAACACGCGCTACCAGACGCTCGACGACCTGCTCTTGTACTGCCACCGCGTGGCCGGTGTGGTGGGCCTGATGATGTGCCACGTGTTCGGCATCACGCGCGACGACGCACTCGGCAACGCCGCCCACCTCGGCATCGCGATGCAGCTGACCAACATCTGCCGCGACGTCGAGGAAGACTGGCGACTCGGTCGTATGTACCTGCCGAGCGAGCTGCTCGAGGCCGCGGGCGCGCCTCTGCTCTCCCCCGGACAGGACCCGTTTCCGCACGACGAGCGCACCATCGCGGCCATCCAGCAGGTCACACGCACGCTGCTCGTCCAGGCAGACCGCTACTACGCATCCGCCGATCGCGGCGTGCCTGCCCTGCCGTTTCGCGCGGGCCTGGCCGTGCGCTCGGCACGGCGGCTCTACCACGCCATCGGCCTGGTGGTCGTGGCGCAAGACTGCGACCCGCGCCGTGGTCGCGCGGTGGTGTCCACACCGAAAAAGCTGGGCCTGGTCAGTCGGGCACTGGCCTCGCACCTGGTCGCGCTGCCCACCACCACGCTCGCCCGCATCCGCAAGCTCGAGGCCGTGCGCACCCCCCAGCGCGAGCTCAGCTTCCCCGAAGACGTGCTCCGCTGAGCCGCCAGCCCGGACGGTCTGCAGCCTGCCCTCGCCGGTGAGCGCGTGGCGACCCGCGCCTGACGCTTCACCAAAAGCGAGGCGAGTTGGTAGGTGCGCGCAAAAGGCCACAGTCACAAGCCCGACTTCCGTGCCTCGCGTGCCAGGCGCTGCTGTTTCTAGCTTTGGCACCAATCCTGCTGTGAGCTACCGATGCTCACCCAGCGTAGAGCGAGGAGCCCAGTGGAATGAAGAGCATGTCGGCAAAGTGTAAGGTTGTTGGTCTCCCAGGCGTGCTGGCCATCGCGACCACGTGGTTCGTCGCGGGCGCTGCACACGCCGATCAGCGCGACTACCGCATCAACGGCGTGCGCCCCGAAGTCCACCTCTCCCTCGGCGGCCACGGCGACATCGGTGCCGGCTTTCGCATCGACATCCCGATCGTGCCAGAGGGCTTCATCCACCGCGGGCGCGACGACTTCGCGCTGAGTCCCGGCATGGACATCCAGTTCTTCGACTTCGACAACGACGACTGGGACGGACGCGGCCCGCGTTCGCACGACGGCGACGGAGCGCTGTTCATTCCGCAGCTCGCAGCGCAGTGGAACTTCTACTTCCCACGACACGCCTGGTCGATCTTTCCCGAGGCCGGTCTCGCCGTGGTGATCGGCGACTGGGACGGCCATGACGACGTACACGTCGATCCCCTGCTCGCCTTCGGCGCGCGCAAACACTTCAGCGGACGCACCGCACTCGTGCTGCGCGTGGGCTGGCCCAGCGGTTTTCAGGTCGGTCTGGCGTTCTGAGCGCCAGCACACCAAGCCCCTCGCGACGTCGTACCTGGCCCCACGGCGTTCACAACACACAGTAGGCTGACTGACGCCAGCGCCGGCAACGCCGGACGCAATGACGTGAGTCGACGCGGCTCGGTGGGTGCGCGCGTCCCTGTGCGCAGGCTGAACCGCGGCTTGTGCCGCTCTACGCGCTGGACTTCGGCCCTGCCACAAAACGTCGTTGTGCTCGCGGCGAGCGTGAACTCGCGACGCACTGCCGCGACACATACCGGCTGCGAAACGGCGCCGACTTAGCAACGCCACTTCGCGCTCACCCTCTTTATCAACAGTCAGGCGTCGGGATCCGACACTGGCGAACGCAGCGATGCGTGCGCCGGCCTGGCCCGAGCACAGGTGTAGTAGTGAAGCGAATCAGAAGTAAGGTTGCAGAGGCGTCGCTCGTGGCCGGAATGTTCACGGGCTTGGCAGCCTCTGCGCTCTTGTATACTCAGACCGCCAGCGCAGACACAGCCAAGACGTACACGCCGTGCGCGGCGGAGTGGAGCACTTGCTCGTTCACCGGGACACGCGTCGTTCGCTACGGCAACGAGGGCCACTTCGTCTTCAAGACGTTCACCAATGGCACCCCGTGTCGCAACGACGCCTTTGGCAGCGACCCGCAGGTCGGAGTGGCCAAGAGCTGCTCGCTCGAGTCGGTCACCACCACCACGCCGACGACGCCTCCGCCGGTAGCCACCTCCAAGACCTACTCGCAGTGCGCGAAGGAATGGGCCACCTGCTCGTTCTCCGGCACCAAGGTCATTCGCTACGGCGACGAGGGCCACTTCGTCTTCAAGACCTTCACCAACGGCACCCCGTGTCGCAACGACGCGTTCGGCGGTGACCCCCACGTTGGCTCGCTGAACAAGACGTGCGCGATCGAGCTCGGTGACGGACTCGCCACGACGCCGCCGCCCGTCGTCACGCCGCCGCCCGTCGTCACGCCGCCGCCCGTCGTCACGCCGCCGCCCGTCGTCACACCGCCGCCCGTCGTCACGCCGCCCCCGACCACCGGTACGGCCAAGCGTCCCAGCTACAACCTGGGCACCGGGTTCTTCGTGCTCAACGGCAAGCTGTACGACGCCAACGGCAACGAGTTCCGCATGCGCGGCGTCAACAAGGTGCATTGGGACAACACGTCGCCCGGGCTCAACAACGCCAACGCCAATGCCACCCGCTGGACGATCGACTTCAACCGCCGCCCGGCTGACAACCTTGCACTGCTGCAGGGCTCGACCGGCAGCGCCGGCACCGTCGCCAAGCAGCACGTGGTCATCCCCGGCAACTGGGACGGCACCTGCAAGGACGACCCCGCGTACCTGACCAGGATGACGGACACCTGGGTCGGCCAGGCGGCCACCTGGAAGCAGCTCGAGAAGTTCATGATCCTGAACATCGCCAACGAGTGGGGCCCCGGTGGCGACGGCACCGTCTGGCGCGATGCGAACATCGCCGCCATCAAGCGACTGCGCGCCGCCGGCTACCACGCAACCATCTCGGTCACCGCGGGTGGCTGCGGACAGGATCCCAACTCGATCCTCAAGTGGGGCAAGGCCGTGTTCGACTCGGACCCCGAGAAGAACGTCATCTTCGACCAGCACATCTACGGTGTGTATCGCGACGTCGCCGGTGGCGCCGCGGGCTCGTGGAACGACCAGCCCGATCTCGAGCCGCACTTCAAGGCGCTCGCCGCAACCGGCCTCGTCGTCGAGATCGGTGAGTTTGGACCCGGTCGCAACATCGGCCCCTCGCCCACGCTGATCAAGCCGGAGCGCGTGATTCAGATCGCGGAAGCGAACGGCCTCGGCTGGCTCGCCTGGGCTTGGGACGACAACAACCTCGCGGGCGGCATGTCCGACGAGAACAGCTTCAGCATGTCGTACTCGGGTGGCTACTCCAAGAGCTCGGACCTGACCACGTTCGGCCGCATGGTCGTCGAGGACTCCAGGTACGGCCTCAAGGTTCTGGCCAAGCCCGCCTCGATCTTCCGCTGATTCGCCGGCCCGCCGGTCTACACTCGGCCGGCCATATCAGACCCGGCGGCTCGCTGACCACGAGCTCAATTATTCTTCGCGCCCTGCGCGATCCAGTCGCTGATGCGCATCCGCTGTGCCGTTGAGAGTTTTTCGCCGGTGGGGGGCATCTGCACACCGCAAGGCGGTGACGGCGCGATCATGTCGACCAACAGGCTCTGCTGAGGAGACCCTGGTGTTACACGCGTTTGCTTCGGCTGCTCTTGGCAAGCCGAGCCATCGCCGCTCTCATCGGCACCAACGGCCTTGAGCAGCGATGTATATGCCGCGCCAGCCGTATTCATGAACAACCCCGAACGATGCGTCGTACTGCCGTGACACGACGCCGTCGCGCACTTGGGCATGAAGATGCTCGCGTACAGCGCTGCGAAGCTCTCGCCCGTCGCGCCGCCTGCATCCGGCGTCGTGCCGCCGCCGTCCGTCGCGCCCGCATCGGTGACCGTGCTGCCACCCGCGTCGCCAGCATCTGGCACGGGCGCCGGGCCGCTGTCACCGACGGGGGGCTTGCTGCCCGTGTCGGCCACGCCGCTGTCCTTGGGACTCGGTACGCCCGTGTCCGTGCCCGACGACGAGCCCGATTCGGTACCGCCATCCGTGCCGGTGACTGCTGCGTCGTCTTTCGTCAATCCGTCGTCGCCCCCGCTGTCGTCGCCGCAAGCGGCAACCAGAAGAACGAGAGCGGCGCTGCGAAGCCATGAGAGCTGCATGCGAGTCTCCTTTCGCGCCAAGGGGGGCTCGCGCGCGCACGCGGAGCACTCGTTAATAACGGACGGCACATGGAGGTCCAGGCTTCCTGGTCTCCACGTGCCGCCCGCCGCCCCTGTGACTCGCAAAAAACTTCGCGTCGCTCAGAAACAGCAGTCGATCGCAGGCTCACGCTTGCGCGGCGCCTGCGCGATCAATCAGCGTGCGTCGCCAGCGTCCGCGCCAGCATCGCTGGGCGGGGTCGTCGCGTCGAGGCCGGCATCAGTGCCGCCGTCGATGCCGACGATCGGGCCCCCGTCGGGCTTGCCCGCGTCGGTTACGCTCGCGTCCTTGCCCGCGTCGGTGGTCGGGGTGGGGTCGTCGTCTTCGTCGTCATCCTTGCAGCCTACGGCCGTCAGCGAAAACACGAGTGCGGCACCAATAAGCCATGAACGCTTCATGAGTCTGTTCCTTCGTCAGGGGGGAAATACAGCCCGGCCGCAGAACCAGTGGCCGAGTTACCCCACAAACTGAAAAGCTCTTCGGAACTATTCCTTTCTTTGGAGTTTTTTCTACGCGCTGCGTCAAAGATAACCATTCTCATTTTCGCTATGTCGAATTAGATAGCTTTTCAGGCGCAATTTGCGCTTCGTCGCCGCGCTCGTCATGTACCGGACGCTTCCGAACACCGGTCGCTGTGGTGCCCAGGGCCGATCGTAGCGACCGAGGATCCAGAACATGCCGGCGTACGAGTTCGGATCACGGCCATCGAGCGCGTACTTGTTGTTCAGCTCGATCATCGTTTCGAGGGCGCCTTCGGGCGATTTCGAGAACGCCAGGATCTGTTTGCCCCAGAGCATGCGCAGGTAGTTCTGAATGCGGCCTTCGCGAACGAGCTGGGTCTGGGCCGCATTCCAGAGCGGGTCGTGCGTGTCTGCGTGCTCGAACTGCTCGCGCGTGAACACGTGCTCACGCGGGTCGAGAGCGTGCGCGGCGAGCGTGGCGCGCGACCAAGCGGGCAGCGTCTCGTAGCGATCGAAGTCGGGCAGCGTGCTGGCCGTGTTGAAGGCGAGCTCGCGGAAGGTGATGAGCTCCTCGAGGAACGACTCGGCCGCTCGCGACAGCCCCCAGAAACCCTCGCGCTTGCCGTCGCTCTTGCCCAGTGCACCGAGCCCACGCGGGACCCCGTCCCAGTGCTCGGGCTCGCGCAGCGCTGCCACGACCTCGTGCACACCGAGCTGCCCGAAGTGCAGGTACGGCGAGATGCCGCTGGCTGCCTCCGCGTCGGGGTGATCGCGCTCGAGCGCGTAGCGCGCGAGCCGCGACTCGATGAAGCGCGCGAGCACGCGCCGCGCCTCGTGCGTGCCCCCCGGCAGCGAGGCGACGGCCGGGACCTTGGTCGACACCGGCAGCTTGGCCACCGTGCCCGCGACATCCGCCAGCTGCGCGTCCGTGACGCGCGGCCAGCGCTCCTCTATGCCCTGGGGCAAGCCCGGCAAGCGCGGCAGCGCGAGCCTGCGCAGCGGATCCTCGCGCGGGCTCTGGGCGAGCTCGTGTGCGACGTGGCGCTGCACGAAGCGGCGAAAGTGGTACGCGTTGTAGAAGCTCTTGCCGTTGGCCAGCGAGAGCGGCAGCAGCCCGTTGCCGTCCACGGCCTCCACGCGCACGTCGAGTGCGCGCGCCGCCGCCGCCGTCATGCGCGGGATAAAAAAACACGGGTAGTCGTCGGTAACGATCAGCGCGGCGCGCGCGGCCAGCGCAGCCAGCAAACCCGCAGCCGCGCCGCGCTGCGGCTCGAGGTATGGAAAGTAGTACGCACTGGTCCTGGCGAAGTGGACCGCATTGGCAGCCATGCCCTGCACGACGAACGTGTGCAGGCGCTGCGATGCCCACGGGTAGCTCACGCGCAGTGGCTCGAACACCAGTAGCGGCAGCTTGCGTGCGCGTGCATGACCGGCCGCTTGCTCGAGCGCGAAGTTGTAGCGACCCCGTCGCGCGGCCACCATCCAGTAGAGGACGTACTCACCACGCGTCGCGACCGCCGAGGCGTTCAGCGCGCGCACCCTGCTTGCTGGCACGTGCATACGTGAGCTTGGGCGGCGTGCCGCCCGCGGTCAACGTTTGATCAAGGTTTGCAAAGGCTGTGCGACAGGGCTGCCAGGGGTTCACCCTTCCCAGATCACCAGCTGCCTTTTTGCGTACCAGGCGCTGACCTTGGGCGCGTAGCGCTCTTCGACGGCGCCGCGCTTGATCTTGAGGGTGGGCGTGAGAAAGCCGTTTTCGACCAGCCAGTCCTCCTGCACCACCGCCAAAAACGCGAGCTGCTCGTGCTCCTCGAGCTTGCCGTTGACGCTCTTGAGCAGCTGCTTGAGCGCGCTCTCGATGGCGCTGCGATCGCCGCCCTTGCGGAGCTGCTTGCGCAGCTGCTCGGCCAGCTGAATCAGCGCGAACGGCTGGGGTTCCCCCTCGCCCGACACACAGCTCATCTCGACCTGCTGATCCGTCATCAGCAAGTTCTCGATCGGCGCCGGGGCGACGTACTTGCCCTTGCTGGTCTTGAACAGCTCCTTCACGCGCCCGGTCAGCTTGAGCCTGCCCTCGGCGTCGATCTCGCCCCGGTCCCCGGTCTTGAGATAGCCGTCCTCGGTGAACGAGCTGCGCGTCAGCTCGGGCTGCTTGTAGTAGCCCTTCATGTCGGCGGCGCTCTTGACCAGCACCTCGCCCTCGGGGCTGATGCGCTGCAACACCCCGGGCATCGGGTTGCCGACGTAGCCGACGCGCGACTTGCCCGGCACCGACACGTGCGAGTAGGCAAAGTTTTCGCTCATGCCGTAGCCCTCGAGCAGCTCGAGCCCGAGCGCGCGGTACCACTTGATGATGTCCGGCGGGATCGGCGCCGAGCCGCTGATCGCAATGCGCGCGGAGCCGAGTCCCAGGCCGTTGAGCAGAACGCGCTTGAGGATGCGGCCGACGATCGGGATGGCGAGCAAGAAGTCCAGCTTGGGCCCGGGGATCTTCTGGAAGACGCCCTGCTGAAACTTGAGCCACAGCCGGGGCACCGAGTGAAACACCGTGGGGCGCGCGCGCTTGAGATCGGCGACGAAGCTGTCGAGCGAGTCGACAAAAAACATCTTGGCGCCGACGTACAGCGTGAGCGACTCGATCGCGCCGCGCTCGAAGACATGAGCCAGCGGGAGGTACGACATCAGCCGGTCACGCTTGGTGACGCCGAGCGCCTGCGCCGCCCCCTTGCCCGCCGCCGAGACGCTGCGAAACGTCTGCTCGACGCCCTTCGGCTGGCCGGTGCTGCCCGACGTGTAGACGATCAACGCCGTCTCATCGAGCGAGCGCCGCGGCTGGCCCGCGATCGGCGGCGTGATCTTCACCAGCGTTTCCCAGGTGGGATAGTCGTTGGGCGGGCTCGAGGGATACGAGACGCGCGGCAAGTTCTCGGGCACGCCGGCCTTCATGGTGTCCCAGCCATCCAGCTTGCCGACGAACAGCAGCTTGGCTTCGCTGTGCTCGAGGATGTAGCGCACGGTGTCCGGCTGCAGCGTGGGGTACAGCGCGACCGACACGTAGCCGGCCATCCAGATGGCGAGATCGGTCATGACGAACTGGGCGCAGTTTTTCGAGAGCAGCGCGATCTTGGAGCCGGGCGGGAAGCCGAACGACTGCAGGTAGGCGGCCATGCGCCGCGCCTCGTCGAGCGTCTGCGCCCACGAATAGGTGCGCACGCTGCCGCCGCCCGTGGGTTGCGTCATGTAGACTTCGTTGGGACGCTGTTTTTCCCACGTGTAGGCACGCTCCAGGACGAGGTCGCTTGGTTCGATGTGCATGGGTCTTCTCTGGTTTGGTCGTGCGCGGACAGGACTCGATGGTTGCCCACAGCGCGTCACCTTTCAAGCACGGCACGTCGGACATGTACGCAGGCAAGCGTCGTTGACGAGTTGCCAATAAAAGAGGGCAGCGCGACGAAGAACGGCAACCAAGCACGCGTTCTCTTGCTCAAGTAGGCGCAGTCGATGCCAAGATTCTCGTCAGCATGGATCAAGCGCTGCGCGCGCCGACGGTGCGGATCGCTGCCAGTCTGGGAACGCTGTTCGTTCTACTGCTCGCGCTCCCATCGGCATCGGCTCAGCAGCCGCTCGAGGTGAATGGCCTGCGTGGTGGGCGTCACGTCGGGTCGGCTGGCGAAATTTCGAACGACCCACGTGCCGTCCTGGGCATGGGCTACGCCTACACGGAGGGCGTGATCGACGGCAGCGACACGCACCAGCGCCTGTTCGGGGAGATCTCGGGCGGCTACGCACCCTGGCGCTACCTGCAGCTCTCGCTCGGCCTCGACGCGCGCTACGACTCGCACAGCGGCGACATGGGCTCCGACTCGGGAGGCGCGTTCGGCACCCAGATCGCCACGCGGCACGCGTTCCAGGTCACGCGCGACCTGTCGCTGGCCGCGCGCACCAAGCTGCGCTTCCCGGCCGCGAGCAGCATCTCGCGCGGCTTCAAGGCGGTCTCCCCCGAGTTCGGCGCGATCGCGAGCTACCTCTTCCGCAAGCACCGCGAGCTGTCGCTCGACCTCGGCTACCGCTTCGACCGCAGCGAGCACAGCGTGGCAGACCCCGAGTCGCTGAGCAGCGCCGACCTGCTGGCCGCCTCCATCTCGCGCTACAACGCGGCCCTGCTGGGTGCCCTGTTTGCGCTGCCGATAGGTCCCGTGACGGCGTCGGCGGAGTGGAGCTGGGAGATCGCGCTCGGCTCGGGTGCGCCCGACCCGCTGGCTTCTCCGATGCGCGTGCGCCTGGCGGCGCAGATGCGCATGGCCGAGCGCTACGTGCCCGGCGTCGAGCTCGGCGTGAGTCCGAGTGCGCGCCCGTCGCTCGACCGGCTCGCGCGCATCGAGCCGCGCTTGTGGCTTGCGCTCACCTTCGGGGTCGTGTTCGAGCGCGCGCGGCCCGTCCACACCGAGACCGTTGCGCCCACCCTGCAGATCACCGACGTCGAGCGGGAGGACGCGCTGCTCGACGTCCGCGTGGTCGACCCGGCCGACGTCGCGGTGGCCGGCGCGAGCGTGGAGCTGTCGAGCGCCGACAGTCAAGCGAGCTTCAGCACGGGCGACGACGGCGCGCTCGCGCTGACGCTCACGCCGGGAGCCGAGCACCAGCTCACCGTCACTGGCGACGGCTTCGAGCCGCAGCAGATCGCCGTGCAAGGCGTGCGCGGCAGGCAGAAGCTGACCCTGACGCTGGTGCGCCACCTGCCGGAGGGCGAGATCAAGGGCAATGTGCGCAGCCTGCGCGGAGGCAAGCCGGTGCGTGCCCGCATCACGGTAGGCCCGATCGGCAAGACCATCGACACGGATGAAAAAGGCGACTTCGTCATCGGTGTGCCGCCAGGGCAGTACACGCTGGAGATCACGGCGCCAGGGCACGAGACGCAGCAGCGCAGTGCCACTGTGGAGCGACTCGGAGTTACCATCGTGGTCGTGGACCTGAGGAGAGCCCCGAAGTGAAGCGCCACTGGGCAGTGCTCACAGTGCTGTCGATGCTGCTGGCGTGCGCGGGCAAGGCCTGTGGCGAGAGCTTTTTGGCGGAGCTGGTCGAGCAGCACGGCGAGGTGCAGCGCGATCGAGCCGAGCGGGTGACGGCGTGGAGCACTGCGGCCGCGGGCGACCGCTTTCAAGTCGGCGATGGCCTGCGCACCGGCAAGTCGGGCAAGGCTCAGCTCTCGCTCGGTCCGGAAGGCATGGCGCTGGTCGAGCCCAACACCGTGCTGCGCTTTCTCGATCGCGATCCGCGCGCCGGCAGCGGCAATCGGCT